>Ga0181525_10000122_pt1 | contig 72375 bp, 66 predicted proteins | sample PEATcosm2014_Bin_48_FD_121100 | JGI IMG/M metagenome (GOLD analysis project Ga0181525, IMG submission 121100) | Peatland microbial communities from MTU Mesocosm Facility, Houghton, MI, USA - PEATcosm2014_Bin06_10_metaG | ecosystem: Environmental > Terrestrial > Soil > Wetlands > Peat | place...
GATCGCTCGGGGCTACGATAGCCACGCTATTGGAAAACCAGATGCGCCCGGCGCCGGTGGCCATATCTACCAGGACAGGGTGGTGCTCGAAGTCCAAGTGAAAACGGTTGGTCAACGTGGCGTAATTGAAAAACGTGGCTATCTTCAACGGAACGTTCTCATTGTTTCTCAAGACCCCGGTCGTGTCGGGACCGTTGCAAACGCTCCACCAGGGCGGGCAGACCCCGGCGGTCCAGCCGGGTGGTCGCGAATCCCGTTTTAGTCCGTTCGGAGTTAGATCCAAGCTTGAACTATGGTCTTTGTCGATCCTAGTCCAAACCCGCCGTTCAAGGGTGGTGGAATATACAGTTGGACTGGCAAGGTGGATTGTCAGGAAGGCATCGAAGATCGCGAGAGTTCCCACTAAGAGTGGCAGCAGTCTTCTCGATCCGGGTCGAAATAGTAACAGGGAGGCTAGGCAAATGGATCCGAGCCAAACGCAAGCGAGACCTGTGTTAGCTGTGGAAAGCAGATTTCCTATATTACTGACGTCGACCTTTTGGATGACCACATAGTATGAAGTCACCGCGCTGACTGAGACCACGACCGCTGCGAAAAGAAAGCGCTTCCAGACGCGCGCACAAGAGCCTTTGACCGCGGCCTGGAGATCCTTTCCAGCCAGGAGGGCAAGTAACATTACGCAAAACATGGCATAGACACGAAACATTGCTGGATTTCGAAAATAGCGCGTGGGCGGACATAAGTCATACAGCCAGCCCCGCACGGGCAGTTGATTCCCCAGCGCGCAGGCTAAGAAAAACGAAGCAACCCCGATCAGCCACCACCTCCACAACGCGCCGGGGCAGTTGATGATCGCAAACAATCCAAGGATGGATATCGCAGCACCCAGATAAACATTTGTCAGAGCGGTATCGGTGTGCGGCCAAAGCTTGGGATTGGCGCCGCCAAATTTGAGCGTCGTCAGATAAGGACTGGCAAAGGTGCAAAGAGCACCAATCTGGAGTACGCCATCACCGATAGAGTCAGCTCGAGACCGAACTCCGAGTCCCGGCGCTGACGTTGTAGAGCTGCCGCGATCGCTGTATCCGCTGCCTCCTTCAGAAAAGAACGCAAGATAGGTGGGCGCGAGAATCGGAAGGCCCACTAACAGTACAAGAGCCACGGCAACAGGCCCGAACCATAACCTCGGCTTGCGGCCGTCGGGGGAGGATATAGTTTGCGAGACAGGTTTGTCTTCCGAGGCAAACAAGCATCGCCCCAGCACCCAGAGAAACAAGAACCCGCCACTCAGGATCGTCAGCCCCGGATAACCTCCGAGGGCTGACAGGCCCCAGAGACCGCCGGATTCAGCGGCAGGTCTCAGCGCGCGGGTTCTAAGGGCCACGTCAAGCCGCCAGAGAATCCAGGGCAATAGTGAAATCGAATAGAGTGCGCTGGTGTGTTCCGCTTGTCCGGTATAAAAACCGCAAAACGCAAAACCCAAGGCGACGACGAAACCAGTCCACGGCGGAGCTCGCAAGTGGCGAGCCAGCAAAAGGAGTCCGAGAGGCCCCAGGAACCAGATCAGCAGCCAGTAAACGCGGAAGCCTGACTCTGTGCCGCCCGTGATGGCGCCGACAAATATGGTGACAGGCGAGACAACCCCGAAGTTAGGCTCGGCATAATCAGGGCTTCCGCCACTTACCCATGGATTCCAAAGAACGATGCGGCCGGCGCGAGCATGATCCGCAATTAGCGTGAAGGCGGGGGCGAGCAATTCTCCGGCGTCCCATATTGGGGCGCCTCTCCCATCCACGATCTGCAAATTGGAAATTAGGAATACGATAGCGAGCAGCAGAGCCGCCAATAACCAATCGCGGTTCTCTGGGTTGGTTTCGTAGCTGCTTTCCCCCATACGCCTATCCCCGCCTGACGCACCCCGTCGCCGGCAGAGCGGGGCGATTTCGACGCCGCCTCCATCGAGGATATTCTTGGGCGCGGCCCACGCAGGGATGCGATCTAGTTTAACTAATCAGCCTTTTGGCTGGACAAGGTAGCCGGTTGGTGTGGACGTAAGCCCGCTGGTTCATTTCCGCCGATACTGCTCACGGGATTTGAACGCTTTTGGAGCCAGGGCTTCTACCTGAAGAAGCAGAAACATTGCCTTATTTCGGATGCGGGATTACATCCACAATGTAATAGACACCGTCTTGTATAAGGAAATAAAAACGCCAACCCTTATTGACGCGCGCCTGCCAGACGTCCAAGCTTTCGTCGTACTTCTTGGCGCGCAGCGACGGGTGCCGAAGATCCTGTTCCAAGAGCCTCACCTGTTTGAAAAATGCCTTGCGAACGTTGGGAGGAAGGCGCTGCAGGGATGCGTCGGCCCGCGCAGAGTATCCAGCCTTCATTTAGGCCGTTTGGTTTTGGGCGCGACGGCTTTTCTTTTGAGCCGCGCCTTCATGTGGGCAATCATTGCGTCGGCGCTCTCAAACGGACCGAGGGTGCGCCCGGCCTTGATGTCAGCCAGGCCCTCGGCGAGCTGAGCATCGATCGCGCGGCGCTGCTCGGGTGTGTACTCCTCATCGCCGGCGTGGAGCTTAGGGAGGATGGTGATGACGCCGCCGGATACCCTGAACTCGAGGTCCTGGCCGTTCTTGTGACCGGCCTGCCGCCTAACCGACACGGGCACAATGAGCGGGATTTTAGTTTTGTTCCTAACGGTGACGCTCATGCGATGACTGCTCTGTTTACAGTGTAACGTTTGCTGGCTGCGCGTCGATCAAGCGGCGTTATACAAGAACCGTGAACGTCGATTCCTCGCGCACGACGGGTCGATACGCGGTGTCGCGCTCCAACGGTTCGCGCCCCGCTTCTCGGATCAGCCGAAGCAGATCCTGGCGGCGAAGGTGCTGGCTGGTGGTTGCGCCGGCGTCATGGTAGATCTTCTCTTCCACCACCGTGCCGTCAATGTCATTCGCCCCGAAGCGCTGCGCGATCTGCGCCACGCCCGGCGTCATCATGATCCAGTAGGCCTTGATGTGCGGGATATTATCGAGCATCAGGCGCGAAACCGCGATCTGTCGAAGATCGTCGAATCCGCTGGTGGTCGCCAGGTGGCTCAACGCCGTGTTTTTCGGATGGAACGCCAGTGGAATGAATGTTACGAAGCCCCGCGTTTCATCCTGTAACTCGCGCAATCGCACCAGGTGATCCACGCGGTCGGTCTCAGTCTCCAAGTGCCCGTAAAGCATCGTGCAATTGCTTTTCAGCCCGATCTGGTGAGCGATCCGCGCTGTCTCCAGCCATTCGTTGCCATCTATCTTGTGATCGCAGATGATTCGCCGCACGCGCTCCGAGAAAATCTCCGCCCCGCCCCCCGGGAGCGAATCCACTCCCGCTGTTTTGAGCCGATCCAGCGTCTCGCCGATCGAAATTTTCGTCCGCTTCGCCAGGTAAGCGACCTCGACCATCGTGAACGCCTTGAGGTGCACCTGCGGATAGCGCGTCTTGAGGCCGCGAATCATCTCGCAATACCAATCGAGCGTCAATTCCGGATGCAGACCGCCGACAATATGGAACTCTGTCACCGCTTCGCTATAACCGTGGCCCGCGCGCTCCCATACCTCTTCGAGCGACATAGTGTAGGCCGAAGGATCCTTCGCATGTTTGCCAAACGCGCAAAGCCGGCAACTCGCCACGCATTTGTCAGTCGGATTGATATGGCGGTTCACATTGAAATACGTGCGGTTTCCGTGCAGGCGCTCGCGCACGAAATTCGCCATCCAGCCCACCGCCAGCAAGTCGGGGCTGCGGTATAGCAGCACACCGTCGTCGAAGCTCAAGCGTGCCGCGCCGAGGACCTTGTCCAGAACGGGCCGCAGGCGCTGATCGTCCAAAATGGGTTGGGTGTCGTTCACAACAGGTCACTTCACAACAAGTCACTTCAGAATAAATCAGCCGCCGACGAGCGAGTATTTTAGCCGGCCTTCGCGCTACGCACCGGCGCCGGCTAGGCCGGGACGCGATGAAGAAGAATATCAGCCGCCCAAAAAATGAAGAATAGCACGCTGACGTAGCCGTTGACCGTGAAAAACGCGGCGTTGACGCGGCTCAGATCGTCCGGCTTCACCAGGCCATGCTCGTAAATCAGAAGGGCAGCCACCGCCAGAATGCCGATAAAACTCAGCACCCCCAAATGAAAACTGATTACCAGCGCGATCAGCGCCGCCACCATCGAGATATGGAAAATCCGGGCCAGCCACAGCGCTCTGGAAATGCCGAAGCGGCGCGGAATGCTGAACAGTCCCTCCGCCACGTCGAAAGCGTAATCCTGACACGCATAAATCACGTCGAAGCCCGCTGTCCATAGGGTGACGGCCAGCGTCAGCCACAAGATGCGGGGATCCAAAGTCCCGCGCACGGCAATCCACGCTGCCGCCGGCGCAATCCCCAGGCAGAAGCCGAGCACCAGGTGGGAATAGGTGCTAAACCGCTTGCAGAACGAGTAGAAGAAGAGTGTGCCCAGGGCCAGTGGCGCCAGCACCAGGCATAGCCGCCCCAGTTCGCGCGCCGCCCAAAGAAATATCACAGCGGCGAGAGTCGTAAATCCCCACGCAAAAGCCTCGCTGAGATGGCCGGCTGGAAGATGCCGGTTGGCCGTGCGCAGGTTGCGGCTGTCGATGCCCGCATCCAGAATTCGATTGAACGTCATGGCCGCCGAGCGGGCGGAGACCATCGCAACCACGATCCAGATCAGCCGGTAGCGGAGATCGGCTATGTCAAAACCCGCGTCGCGCCAGGCCAGAAGAGCCCCCGTAAGCGCGAACGGAAGCGCAAAAACAGAGTGCTCGAACTTGATCATTTCGAGCGTCAGCCGCAATTTTCTCCAGAATCTGGACATACGGTCGAATCGGTGCGCGGCAGGAGGGGGATGCCGCCTTTTTTTTTCGTCCTCGCACGCGTGGGGACGCTAACATTCTAGTTGGTATGGATTCCGATCGGTTACAGGAACTGTTTGAGCACGTGAGCGCGGGGACGACCACGGTTGCCGAGGCCATGGAAAAGCTTCGGCACATGCCGTTTGAAGATCTCGGATTCGCCAAGGTCGATCACCACCGCGCTGTCCGGCAGGGAATGCCCGAGGTGATTTTCGGCCAAGGGAAGACTCCTGAACAGATTCTCGCCATCGCCGAGGCGCTTGTCAAAAGGTCTGACAATCTGCTGGTCACCAGGGTTTCCGTGGAGGCCGCCGCGGTTCTCAAACGAGGGATCCCGGACGTCGAACATTTCCCAGCTTCGGGAGTGGTGCGCCTGTGGCGTGATCGAAAAAAGATCGGGAAGGGCAAGATCGGCGTGGTCTGCGCCGGGACCGCGGATTTGCCGGTGATGGAAGAAGCGCTCCTCACCGCCGAAACCATGGGCAACGACGTGGAAGCCATTGTGGATGTCGGCGTGGCCGGCTTGCACCGCCTCCTGGACAACCGCCAGCGCCTGCTTTCCGCGCGCGTTCTGGTGGTCTGCGCCGGAATGGAGGGCGCCTTGCCGAGTGTGGTCGGCGGGTTGGTCGGCTGCCCGGTGATCGCCGTGCCCACCAGCGTAGGATACGGGGCGAGTTTAAACGGCATCGCCGCCTTGCTCGGCATGCTGAATAGCTGCGCCAGCAACGTCACGGTGGTGAACATCGACAACGGCTTCGGCGCCGGGTTCGTGGCGAGCCTGATCAACCGCGTGTAGCTTGTACTGGAGGCCAGAGAATTCTGGCTGGATCGAAGTCACTGTCTGAAGCCCGTGCCGCATGGCCACTGCCCTGTGGCACAGCCTTCAGGCTGTGGTTCTGACACCGCGCATATTCAGAAGTTAATCTCCCGTTCCCTGCTCGATGGTCCCGGTCCGGATCAGTGTCCGGCGTACCTTTTTTGGCGAGATCGAAAGCTTCCTTGCGACTCGCGCAATCTTGCGATCTTCGCGCTCCCAGATCTTCGGAATGATCAGTTCGGCGAACTCATCGCTTATCTCCCGGAAGGTTTTGTCGCCCACGCTTCCCTGTGACCACGAGCGCAGCGTCTCATCCACGCTTCCCCCGCGAATTACCCTCTTCTTGAGCGTTTTCAGGTCGTCCCAATGCGGCTGGTAAGGATCCGCCTTCATTGTTCCCAGGGCCAGGTTCAACGAGTGCCGCGCTGCTTCCATGTCGCCGAAATGCTCGTTGGATTGCGTCAGCCCCATCCAGATATGCGTTCGCGCCAGCAGTTGCTGATTCTGCGTGTGCTCGGCGAATTTCACCGCCGCCACCGCATAGCTCTCGGCCAGATGCGCGTGCCGCGACGGATCGGCCGCAAGCCCGTTCTCGCTCACGCCCTCCTCCAGCTTCGCGTTCTCCACCATGCAGCTCAGCAAGCGCGCTCGCGCCATCAGAATGAAATCTTCCTTCTCGCGCCCCAGGTCGTACGCCGCCGCCGCCTCGTTCCCGGCCCGGTCAAAGTCGCCATTGTCGAGGAATATGTGCCCGTACGTGATTTTCAGGGTGCCTTCGCCTCGCCTCTGGCGGTGAATCCTGTAGATCGCCGCTGCCTGGTCCAGATGCTCCAGGGCTTCCGCTTGCAGCCGCTCAAAGTACGTCCTGACGCTGCCCAGCGCCGCCGCGCTGTACCCGTTTGCATCCGCCTCTTTCCCTCCGCCCCGCCGCCTTTGCGCCGCGCTCGAATCGATTCGCCGCCGCAACTGCCGCGCCATCAGCCGCTTCACGTACGCCAGGTTGCCCAGCGACCGCGCCAGGTTCCGGTGCTGAGGATGCACTCTCGCAAACCGCTCAATGGACGCCGCGAAGTGTTCCACCGCGCGCTCATGCTCGCCTTCGGCCTGCGCTATCCGCCCGTACGCCGAAAGAATGTTCCCAAGGCTGGTCTCGTCGTCGGTCTCCTTCAGGGTGGTCTCTGCGGCTTGCAAGGTCGCCAAGGCTTCGGCGTTCGATCCCTTCTGGAACAATATCCAGCCCTCGACTGTCGCGAGCGTAGCCGCCAGCGCTTCATAACCAAGCTCCCGTGCCAGCCGCTCGCCCGCCAGTACGGCGGCCATCGCTGCGTCGTACTCGCCGCTCTTGCGATGGCACTGCGATTTCCAGAAGTAGGCCATCACGGTGGTCTCTGGTTCTTGCACGTCGTCACCCAACCCAAGCACGAAGTCCAGATGGCCGATGGCCTCCCCAAGAGCTTCGTCTTTCATGGCAACGAAGCCTTCCGCAAGCCTTAACTGCGCGTATTCAGCCAGCTGCAGGTTGGCCCTGACCTTGGCGGGAAATCGCGCCACCACTCGCTTGAGGTCTCCCGAATCCGGAAATCCGGCATCCACCCAGACGGCCCACTGCCCCACCAGCGCAGCCGCTCGAGGCGTCTCGGGCGTCAACCGCTCGACAACCTGACGATGCATCGACAATCTTTCGAACGCCGCGCGCACCCGCCTGGCCACCAGATCCTTGCGCAGCTTCTCAAGCAACGACTCCATCCGCGTGCTGGAGAAGCGCGCCGGAGGAACTTTTCGCGGACGCTTTCGGATGGGGGTCATAAAATTCACGTTAACTCTGCTTCGTGAAGTAGGTCAATTCGGACTACTGGGCCGTTGCGTCCCAGTCCGTTAACTCTCGCGTTTGCCGTGTCGGACCAGCGCTAGTCCCACCCTTAAGTCTAGGCCAGTTTGTCCCACTAGCTTAAATGGACCGGGCCATTTGTGCCGGGCGGCACCTCGGGTGTTTACTGGTAGCTTATGGATGATCCAGCTAACATCATCATTCTTCTTGGACCCCCCGGCTCAGGCAAAGGCACCCAAAGCGCGGTTCTGCAGCGCGAACTGAACATTCCGGCTATTTCCACCGGCGATGTTCTGCGTGCCGAGATCGCGGCTGGAACGCCGCTGGGCGAGAAGGTGAAGGACACAATCGGCGCAGGACGTCTCGCCAATGACGACCTGGTGAACGAGGTGGTTGCGGCCCAGCTCGCCCAGCCGGCGTTTGCTCGCGGCGTCGTCCTGGATGGCTATCCGCGCACGGTGAATCAGGCGCGCTTCCTGGATGGGCTACTGGCGAAGCTGGGCTTCCCCGAGCCGCTCGTGCTGCACCTGGAGGCCAACGACGAGACCATCTTCGCGCGCCTCGCCGCCCGCCGGCAGTGTCCCTGCTGCAATCGCATTTATAACCAGATTCTGCGTCCCTCCAAGGATGGCGTGCACTGCGACATCGACGGCGCCCCGCTGATTATCCGCGATGACGACAAGCCGGCGGTGATCCGTGACCGGCTAAAGGCCTATCGCGAGCTTTCAGAGCCGTTGATTGACTTTTATCGCCCGCGCAACTACATCTCCGTAGACGGCAACTTGCCCCCGGAGACCGTGTTCAAAATGCTCCGGCCGCGGCTTGTGGCGCAGATGTCGCAAGCCAAACCGTAGCCCGGATTCCATCACCCGGCCCCGAGCCCACTGCGTGAGCTGTGGGCTATTTCGGATTAATCGCCCAGCCACGGAAACCGGGCATTTATTCAATGTGTGCGGCTACCGCGCCACGCCCAAAACATTTGACCCCGGAAACGTGTTACGTTCTGTAGTGAATCATGCCAGACGTGATCACTTCGAAGTCCCCTGAACAGGTGACCCTCGAGCGCCTCGCAGAGAACCTCGAGTGGTATTCGGCAAGAAGCACCAGAAACAAGACTTGGTTTCAGACCCTGAAGGTGCTCACCATCGTGTCGGCCGCTCTGATTCCGGTGCTGAGCACCAGCGGCATCCCGCATGGATCGCAGGTTGCCGCGGGTTTGGGCGTGCTGATTGCCATCATCGAGAGCATGCAACAGCTCAAGCAATACCACGACAACTGGATCAACTACCGCGCCACCGAGGAGGCGCTCAAGCACGAGCGTTATCTGTATCTGGCGCGCGCGGGCCCGTATCGGGGTATCGACAGCCCGCAAACCCTGCTTGCCGAGCGCGTCGAAGGCATTGTCTCGCAGGAGGAGAAGGGCTGGGTCTCCACTCAGACATCGGCTGAGCAATCGAAGCCGGCATCCTGAGTCGGGGTCAGCCCACAGCCTAAAGGCTATGCCACAACTCCACAGCCTGAAGGCTGTGCCACAACCCCACAGCCTGAAGGCTGTGCCACAACTCCACAGCCTGAAGGCTGTGCCACAACCCCACAGCCTGAAGGCTGTGCCACAATGCCGCCTGCCTCGCCAGAGAATAGAATGTTAGACGCTGAGGTGCACGTAATGCAGGGTTCGCGCCGGTGCTTTCTTCGTTCTTCGCTCTCTTTGGTCTCCGCTGCTGCTGCTTTGAGGCGGCCGATGTGGGCGGCGCACGAAAAGCTGCACATCGGCGTCCCGGATTGGACTCTACGGCTTGGCGCCAATCCGGATGCAATCGCGTTGGCCGCGCGTATCGGGTTCCCGGGAATCCAGATTTCCTTTGGCAGGAAGATTGTCGACGACAAAATGCCGCTCGATCAGCCGGAACTGCTCGCCCGCTATCTTACGCTCGCCAAAGAGCACAACATTGTCATCGATGGCACCTGCGTCGATCGCCTTCACGACAACGGGTTGAAAAGCGACAAACTCGCCCTGCGCTGGGTCTCCGACTCGATCCGCCTCACCAAAGCCCTCAAAACCCAGGTTCTCCTGCTTCCGTTCTTCGGCAAATGGGCGATCACGAATCAGGCCGAGATGGATTACGTCAGCGACGCTCTTAGAGAACTCGCGCCGGAGGCGGAAAAGGCCGGCGTCATCCTGGGCCTCGAAGATACGATATCCGCCAAGGACAACGTCGGAATCATGGATCGGTCCCGCTCGAAGCACGTCAAGGTCTATTACGATGTCGGCAATTCCTTTCAGGCCGGCTTCGATCCGGTCCGCGAAATCCGCTGGCTCGATAAAGAGCGCATCTGCCAGTTCCACCTCAAAGACAATCCGCACTTTCTGGGGGAAGGCGACATCGATTTCACCCCCATCATGCACACGATTCTCGACATGGGATTCTCGGGCTGGGCAAATCTGGAAACCGACGCCCATTCGGAAGCCGTCGAGGCCGACCTCCGCCGCAATCTCATGTTTGTCAAAGATCTGGTGAAGCGCGCCTGAAGGCCCCGCCGGCAGCATCTATGCGGCGCTGATGCCGCCTGCGAGGGTGTCGTAACATTAGGTAGACTAAGACGATGCCAATCAGCCCTGTTTTGCTTGAGATCCTGGTCTGCCCTATCTGTAAGGCGGAGTTGGAGCTCAAGCCGGACGGCAGCGGACTCAAGTGTGTGCAGTGCCACCGCGTCTATCCCATTCGTGACGATGTGCCGGTGATGCTTCCGGAACAAGCCCGGATCGAAGACTGACAATCGTATGACGGTAATCGAGCAGCTTCCGCGTGGCGCGCACGTTTGCATCATCCGCCTCCGTTCCCTGGGCGATTGCGTCCTCACCACGCCGGCTATCAGCTTGCTCAAACAGGCCCGGCCCGATCTGCAGATTGGGGTGGTGGTTGAGCCGCGCTTTGCCTCGGTGTATGAGCAGCATCCTCACGTCGCCCAAATCCTTCCGCCCAGATGGCCCGCGGTGCGCCGCTTCCGTCCTCACCTGTGCATGAATTTCCATGGCGGCTCGCGCAGTTTGTGGTTGACCGCGCTCAGCGGCGCCCCCTGGCGGGCGGGTTTTGCGCACCACTCGGTTACCGCGCCATACAACCTGAAAATAGGCCGCGCCCAGCAGATTCTTGGAGTCAACCGCACGGTGCACACCGCCGAGCATCTCGCCTCCGCTGTATTTACTCTCGGGCTCCCCATTACGCCCATCCCTCGCGCCAGCCTCGCGCCCGGCCCGTTCCCGCGCGCGGCCGAGGCATATCTCCCGCGCTACGCAGTTCTCCACGCTTTCGCGTCTGCGCCCGAAAAATGCTGGCCTGCCGCGCGGTTCCTTGAACTGGCCCGCTATCTGTCTCTGTGGGGCGTCACCCCGGTATTTCTTGCCGGCCCCGATGACGATGCCTCCGCCTTTGCCGGCCAGCACATTTTCCGGGCGTCGCTAGCCGAAGCCAAAGCGCTTCTCTCTCGCGCCGCCTTATTTGCCGGCAATGACAGCGGCCCGGCACACATCGCCGCCGCTTTCGCCGTGCCATCGCTCGTTCTTTTCGGCCCGTCCAAGCCTGCTATATGGGGACCGTGGCGCACCGAATCTGAAGTGATAGTGGCGCCTGAAGGACTGGCGCGCGTCACGGTTTCCCGCGTCATTGCCGCCGTTGACCGGTTGCGGACGCTGGCTGAGGCGCACGCCTGAATGGTGGGCGCCTGAACGGTACACGGTAAACGAATGTCGAGCGGCCTCCGGACACCCCCACCCACCCCCTCCGCACCCCCGCGCGACATTTTTCGCCTGCTCCGCTACGCCCGGCGCTATTGGGCCGCGCTGCTCGCCTCAGTCTTCTGTTTCGCGATTGTAGGCTTGAGCGAACTGGCGCTGGTCGCGCTCATCCGCGTCATCTTCGATCACGTCCTCCAGCCGGGAACAACCAGCGGAGGCGTCCTCCTCTACCACGTGCCCATCCTCAAGTGGAATATCTACTTGAACAACCTGCTGCCAGCGCAGATTCATGACGTCTGGGCGATGGCGGCCGTGGCGATCCTGACTTGCTTTTTCGCTAAGGGCATCAGCGATTACACCGGCAACTTTCTCGTCAACTGGGTTGGATTGAGCGTCGTTACCGATTTGCGTCAGGAGGTGTTCGATCACGTCCTGCGCCAGGACGCCCATTTCTTTGAGGATCAAACCACCGGCCAGATCATGTCGAGCATCATGAACGACATCGAGAAGATCCAGCTCTCGGTCTCAAGCATGCTCGCCGATTGGTTCCGGCAGATCTTCACGGCCGCGGGCCTGCTCGCCTATCTCATCACTCTCGATTGGCGGCTCTCCGTAGTCACTCTCACCGTTCTTCCCTTCGTCTTGCTTCCCACCATGAAGCTCGGCCGCCGCATACGCCGCACTACGCGCAAGGCCCAGGATATGGTTGGCCAGCTCAATCAAATTCTTCAGGAGACCATCACCGGCCATCAGGTGGTTCGCAGCTTCGGCGCCGAGGATTTCGAATCCAATCGATTCCGCCGCGCGGCTCGCAGTCTGAAAGCCGGCAACCTGAAATTCGTCGCCCAACAGGCGTTGGCCTCGCCGATTATCGAGTTCTTCGGCGCGCTGACGATCGTTGCGCTGCTGAGCTATGCCCGCTTGCAAGCCAGGGCTCACAGCATGACGGCGGGTGACTTCACCAGCTTCGTTGTCGCGCTGTTGCGCCTTTATGAGCCGGTCAAGCGCCTCACCGGCATTCACAATATTTTTCAGCAGGGCATGGGCGCCGCCGAACAGGTGTTCCGCTATCTGGATCGCCACATGGCGGTTGTCGAAAGCCTGAGCCCGTTGCGGTTCACGAAATTCGAGCGCTCGATTCGATTCGAAAATGTTTCGTTCCGCTACCCGGTGAGCCCGGACCGCGTTGTGCTGAACGCCGTGGATCTCGAAGTGAAAGCTGGCCAGATCGTCGCGCTGGTGGGCGCCAGCGGCTCGGGCAAGACTACCGTCGCCAACCTGCTGCAGCGCATGTACGACGTCAGCTCGGGGCGCATTCGAATCGACGGCAAAGACATCCGCGACGTAAAGCTCCAGGCTTTACGCGAAAAAATAGGCCTGGTTGCCCAGGATACGTTCCTGTTTGACGACACGGTGTTCAACAACATCGCTTATGGCCGGACCGGGGCCACCCAGGAAGAGGTTCTGAAGGCCGCTCAGGCCGCCCTCGCCGACGAGTTCGTTCGCAGGCTCCCCAACGGCTATCAGACGCGGCTCGGCGAGCGCGGCCAGCGCCTGAGCGGGGGCCAGCGCCAGCGCATTTCCATCGCGCGCGCCCTCTTAAAGAACGCTCCGATTTTGATTCTCGACGAAGCCACTTCGCACCTCGACACAGAGTCCGAAGTGCTGGTGCAGCAGGCGCTCGGCATTCTGATGAAGCATCGCACCGTCATCATGATTGCCCACCGGCTTTCGACCATTCGCCACGCCAGCAAGATCATCGTTCTTGAGGCGGGCCGCATCGTAGAGACCGGCACTCACGATTCCCTGGCCAGCGCCGGCGGCGTTTATCAACGGCTCTTCGAACTCCAGCACGCCGGCTCGATTGTGACGGGCTGAACAGGACTGCGGATGAGCGATCAAGACGCCTTGGCATTTTCTGCCGCCGCAGGCCGGCCGCCCCAGCCAGCCGAGTCGCAGCCCGTCCGCAGTATGACCGGCTACGCGCGCCACCGCCGCCAAACTGTTTTGGGCGAGCTGACCGTCAGTTTGCGCAGCGTCAACCACCGCGGCCTCGATCTTCACTTTCACCATGGCCAGGAGTTCGCGCCGTTCGAAAACCGGATCCGCGCGCTGCTGAAGCAGCATATTGCCCGGGGCCATGTCGAAGTGCGCATCCAGCTCGCTCGCGACGGCGGCGTCTCTGCCCAGGGATTCAATCGTGATTTTATTGCCCGCTATATTGCGGCCTTTCGCCAAGCGGCTGGGGAATTCGGCCTCGGAGGCGAGCCCGACCTGAACACGATCTTGCGCCTGCCCGGCGTGCTCGAGGAAGATTGCCGGTCGGATGCTCTCGACGATTGCTTCGCTCCGGAGATTATCGGGGCGTTCAACGATTGCGCCGCGCTATTCAATGGCACGCGCGAGCGCGAAGGCGCCCTGCTTCGCGAACAGGCTCTAACCGAGGCTGCGGCTATCGCGGCCGCGGCCGAGAAAATGGCCGCCATCCGCGAATCCGCCACTGCCTGTTTCCGCCAGCGACTGGACGAGCGGCTGCGCGAGCTCCTTGGCGGCGCCGGCATTGACCCCCGCCGTCTCGCGGAGGAGGCCGCCCTTCTGGCGGATCGTTCCGATATCCAGGAGGAGCTGACACGCCTGACGATTCATACCGGCGAGCTTTGCCGGATCTTCATCGCTGGAGGCGAAGTCGGCAAGCGGCTGGACTTCCTGCTTCAGGAGATGAACCGGGAAGCCAACACCGTGCTTTCCAAGACGTCGGGCGCCGGCGACACTGGCCTTGACCTGACCGGTCTTGCCCTGGCGGCTAAATCCAGTATTGAAAAAATACGCGAGCAGTCATTGAATCTCGAATAAACTCAATTGAATACGTGAGCACGATTTTCATCATCTCCGCGCCTTCAGGCTCCGGCAAATCCACCCTGGTAGCCCGTCTTCTGCATCTTGATCCACGTTTGAGGTTCTCGGTTTCCTACACCACTCGCAAACCCCGCGGCCATGAAAAGCCCGGAGAGAACTACGTTTACATCAGCCGCGAGGAATTCGAGGAGCGCATGAAGCGCAATGAATTTCTCGAATACGCCGAGGTTTTCGGCAATTACTACGGAACGCATCGCGATGCCCTGGAGCGGGCCGAGGCTGAAGGCAAGGACCTGGTGCTCGACATTGATGTACAAGGTGCGAGACAATTAAAGAAGGCAGTGCCTGAGGCAGTGTCGGTCTTCATCCTTGCTCCTTCACGCGACATTCTGGAGCAGCGGTTGCGAGATCGCTCCGAGGATTCTGAACAGGTGATCGAACGGCGTCTCCAGGAGGCGGCCGCTGAAATCCGCAACTATCACGATTACGACTACATTCTGGTGAACCACCAGGTGGAAGAATCGGTCGACTTACTGGTTTCCATCGTTAAGGCCGAACGAGTGCGCCGAATGCGCATGGAAGATCAGATCCGCCCGATACTGGCGACGTTCGAACAAAAGTCGTCATTGCTGTTTTAGCTTGCCGCGCCTGGCTCGTCCTTGCGGTTTCGCTACGCAGGGCCGGCCTTGGCCCGATATTGCAGTTGAAATTTGAGATTGAGAGTGAATCACGATGTCTGAACGACCCAGAACGAACGTTATGTTTTCCATCCCGGACGATTTTGAAGCCAGCACCTACCGCTTCATTATCGTGGCCGCCAAGCGCGCCCGCCAGTTGCAGAACGGCCAGCGCAGCGTGCTGCCGGCAACGAATAAGAAACCCACGGTCCTTTCCATGGAAGAAGTCCGCCGGGGCCTGGTGCCCTACACCGATGCCGCTCGAGATGGCGAGTTGCCGCAGGTTGTCGCGGAATAGGTGAGTCCTATGCGCGTCGTCCTCGGCGTAGGCGGAGGTATCGCGGCATATAAAGCCGCTGAGCTGGTGCGCGCGCTGACGCGGCAGGGCCATTCGGTCCAGGTCGTGATGACCGAGGCCGCGCAGCAGTTTATCCAGCCGCTCACTTTCGCCGCGCTCACCGGCCAGAACGTCATTACCGGGCTGTTCCCCGCAACTCCGGCCGTGGGGTCGGCTTCTAGCGCTGTCGAGCACATCGCCGTCGCCCAGGAGCATGACCTGCTGGTGGTTGCTCCCGCAACCGCGGATCTGCTCGCCAAATTCGCCGCCGGCCTTGCCGACGATTTCCTGTCGACGCTTTATCTGGCGTTCACGGGCGCCGTGGTTCTGGCGCCGGCCATGAATACCAACATGTGGAACCACGCTGCCACACAGAGCAATCTGGCGGTGTTGCGCGCGCGCGGCCACATCTTTGTCGAACCCGAAGAAGGCTGGCTCGCTTGTGGAACTATCGGCCCAGGCCGGCTCACTGACCCTGAACGGATCGCCGCCGTAGTCGATCGCCTTGCCAGAAACAAGCACGATTTCAACGGCGAGTACGTTCTCATCACGGCCGGCCCGACTCAGGAGCCGCTCGACCCGGTTCGCTTCGTCAGCAACCGGTCCAGCGGCAAGATGGGCTATGCGCTCGCCAATGCAGCCGCTGCGCGCGGGGCGCACGTCGTGCTGGTTTCCGGACCCGTCGCTTTGCCTCCGCCCCTCGACGTCGAAATGGTTCACGTCTCCACCGCTCAGCAGATGCATGACGCCGTCATGGAGCATCTCGAAAGTGCGTCTATCATTATCAAAGCCGCCGCAGTCGCCGACTATCGCCTCACTGACGTCCCTCCGCTCAAGATGAAGAAAACCGCCGCGCGCCTGTCCCTCGAGCTTGATCCAACACCCGACATTCTGGCCGAAGTCGGCCGGCGCAAAGGTGACCGCCTCCTGATCGGGTTTGCCGCGGAAACAGATCACCTGCTCGACGAGGCGCGCCGGAAAATGAACTCCAAGAATTGCGACATGATGGTCGCCAATTTTGTCGGCGATAGTGCCGGCTTCGAATCCGATATCAACGAAGTGACTATCCTGACGCGCGCCGGCGAAACTTTCCAGGCCGGCCCTGCTCAAAAGTCGGAAATCGCCGAGCGCATCCTCGACCAGGTCTTGCGCCTCCGGCTGACTTTGCGAACGGTCGCCGAAACCGCGTAATTGCCTTTTTGTGTCCGCCGTTTTCCTCGATCATGGAGAAGAATCAGATCCGCGAATATCTGGAGTTTTATCGCGACTTGGGGTTTGAAGTCATCTACCGCCGCGCTACAAGAGCGGATTACGCCGCCGCCGTGTCGCCCTCTCACGTCGTTCCCGATTTTCCGGCGCCAAGCCCTGCCGCTGCGATTGCGCTTTCTCCGGGTCCAGCGCCTTCAGCCGCCCAGCTCCCCGAACTTCCCAGCGTTCGAGCGGACAATGACTCCCTGGCGCTGATTCGCGAAGACATCGGCGATTGCCAGCGTTGCCGCCTGTCGCAAGGCCGCAAGAACATCGTCTTTGGCGTCGGCAATCAACAGGCAAAGCTCGTTTTTGTGGGAGAGGGGCCCGGCGCCGATGAAGACGAGCAAGGCATCCCGTTTGTCGGACGGGCCGGCCAACTGCTGACTCAGATGATCGAAAACACTGCCGCGAAGGAAGGAATAAAAATCCTTCGCGCCGATGTCTATATCTGTAACGTCGTCAAGTGCCGGCCGCCGGAGAACCGCACCCCCCTTCCCGATGAGATGGAAACCTGCGGCCAGTTCCTCTCCCGCCAGCTCAATGCGATCCAGCCGAAGGCCATCTGCGTTCTGGGTGCAACCGCGATGAAAGCGCTGCTTGGCGTCAAGGAAGGAATCACCAGGCTGCGCGGCCAGTGGCATCGCTGGAACGGGATTCCGGTCATGATCACTTACCACCCCTCCTATCTGCTGCGCCAGGTCAGCCCGCAAGCCAAGCGCGATGCCTGGCAGGATCTCAAGGCTGTGCTCCATTATGTGTATGACTGAGGCCAAGGAAGCACAAAGGCCCAGTCAACAAATGGAGAGAGGCCTGTTCATCACCCTGGAAGGCAACGAAGGCAGCGGAAAATCCACCCAGACCCGGCTGCTGGTAGAGCGGCTACGCGCTGCCGGCTACACTGTCGTGGATAACCAGGAACCCGGCGGCACGTCGATTGGCCAGCAGATCAGGCGCATACTCCTCGATCCCGCCAGCCACGACATGGCTGCTTACACCGAGCTGTTGCTGATGTTCGCATCCAGGGCGCAAGCGTCAGCCGAACGCATTCGTCCGGCGCTCGCCAAAGGCCACATCGTGGTCAGTGACCGCTTCACGGATTCCTCGCTGGCGTATCAGGGCGGCGGCCGCGATTTGGGCTTCGACACGGTCCTTGCGCTCCACCGACTCGTGCTCGGCGATCTTTTCCCGGATCTTACCTTGTGCGTGGATATCGATGTCGCTACCGGCCTCGAGCGCGCGCACGGGCGAAACCGGCAGGCAAGCGCCCATTCCTCGCTCGACGAGTCGCGCCTCGATCAGCAGAGTATTGAATTCCACGAGCGCGTGCGTGCCGCCTACCATCGGCTTGCCGCTCTCGAGCCCCGCCGTTTCAAGCTCATCGATGCCCATGCTTCCATCGAAAAGGTCGCCGAGCGCATCTGGAACGAAGTCGCGCCGCTGCTTCCTTCCGTTAAATGATCGACGCCAGCACTTGCATATGGATTTCGGCTTCATGGCCCTGTTCGAATGCGTTTAGCCCAGTGAGTTGAGGCGATGTGGCGCGGGCACTCGTGCCTGCCGCGCCGAGACTCGTCTCGGCGCTCCGACTAAGCCGTGACCGGTTCCCTTGAAGTCCTCTCCTTACGATTCCGCTAGCCTGCAAGGTAAAGGCCCGGTGCGCCGATCTTGGTTACGGCTCAGGCGCGGAGTCATGTCCTTCTTTGATAACCACAAGCTAAGGTGCGTTGCGCTGCTCGTTTTTGCGCTGGCGGCGCCGCATTCCGCGAGGTCGCAAGCTAACCCAGGCGCCGCTCCTCAAGCTCCTGAGATGCCCCCCATGAACATGCCTGGCATGTCGGACATGTCCGGGATGAACCCTGCGGACATGTTTCTTATGAACCTCGCTTCTGGCACTTCCGCAAATCCCGCTGCGTGGCCGATGCCCATGGTGATGACCCACCTGGGCAGTTGGAACACCATGTTCATGGCGAACGCCTTTATCGCCGATATCCAGCAGTCGGGTCCGCGTGGCGGCGACAAACTATACTCCACAAACTGGTTCATGGCCTCGGCAGAACACCGCGTGGCCTCCCATGGCGCGTTCGAAGCGGTACTGATGCTTAGCCTTGAGCCCGCTACCGTCACCGATCGCCGCTATCCGCTTCTCTTCCAAACCGGGGAAACCGCCTACGGGCTGCCCCTCGCCGATGCCCAGCATCCGCATAATTTCATCATGGCGCTGGGGTTCCACTATGCTTATTCGCTGGACGAAAACACCATATTCGATTTTTATTTTGCGCCTGTAGGCGACCCCGCCATTGGCCCTGTCGCTTATCCCCACCGCGCTTCCGCGTTAGAGCTCCCCGAGGCGCCCCTCTCGCATCATTTGCAGGATTCGACGCACATCGCTTACGACGTGGTAACCGCCGGCGTCTCACTCGGTGAGCTCAGGCTCGAGGCATCCGGATTCCACGGCGCCGAGCCGGGCGAGAATCGTTGGATTGTCGAACAGGGCTCGATCGATTCCTGGTCGGCGCGTTTGTGGTTCTTTCCCTCCAAGCGCTGGGCTGCTCAGTTTTCAGGCGGCCACCTCACTCATCCGGAAGCGTTGGAGCCAGGCAATCAAGCTCGGCTGACGGCTTCGGTCGAGTACACCCGTCCGATGAAGGGCTCAAGCTCGTCGTCATCGCTGATATGGGGCCGCACTCACAGCACGGCTACGTTGCGCAACTTGAACTCATATCTGGCCGAGTCGGTTATTCCCTTCACGAAGAAGGACTTTTTCACTACGCGGGTGGAGTTAGTCGACAAAGATGAGTTATTCAACGATACGCCGCTGCTCGAGCAAGCCCTCGATGTTGCTTATGGCAGCACCTTTCGCATTGGCGCCTACACCTTCGGCTACACCCGCGATATCGACTTGTTCAAACGCGTCGAGACCGGCGTGGGCGCCAATTTCACCGCATATACGCTGCCCGACCCGATCAAGCCCGAATACGGCAATCATCCGGTGGGCGGCAACATGTTCATACGAATCCGGCTGAAAGCCCGGAAGTGACGTTGTGCGCAAGCGCCCCAAGAAAGCCATCATGTATGATTTCAATGCCAGACTGAGGAGGCGCTAATTGAACCCTGGTCCCGCCGCTAGCAGCACCGCCGTGCCCGCGAAGAAAGGCATGTTCGTAACCGACGATGGCAGGAACGTTCTGTTCGTGTTCATTCTCGTCAGCTCCCTGTTTCTGCTATGGGGGTTTTGCAACGGTTTGATCGATGTAATGGACAAACACTTCCAGGACGAGCTGCACTTGACGAAGTCCGAGTCCGCCTGGGTCCAATTTGCGCATTATCTGGGCTACTTTCTGATGTCGATTCCAGCCGGCTGGCTGGCAACCAAGCTGGGCTATAAAGGAGGCATCATTGCCGGGCTACTGATCGTGGCCGTCGGCGGAATATGGTTCATTCCCGCGACCCATATCAGCGAAATGGTCCGCACCGGAGGCATATCTCCGTCCACCGCTTTCGTAGGCTTCCTCGCGGGCGTCTGCATTATTGCCACTGGACTCACATTTTTGGAGACCATCGCCAACCCCTACACCACCGTTCTGGGCGACTTCCACTACGCCGCGACGCGCATCAACCTGGCACAGTCCTGCAACGGCATCGGCTGGATTCTCGGCCCGGTTGTTGGCAGTGTTTTCTTCTATTCCACTGACGCCGCGGGTAAGAGCACAGGCAACGAACGGCTCTATATTCCATACGCCTTCATCGCCGCCGTGGTGATCGCGCTCGCCATCATCTTCTACTTCGCGAATGTGCCCGACATCAAGACCAAAGACGATTACCACCTGGATGATTCCGCTCCCAACGTCTCGCATTCCATCTGGTCTCATCCGCACTTTGTGATGGCGGTGGTTGCGCAATTCCTGTACGTGGCGGCGCAGGCCGGTATTTTCAGCTTCTTCATCAACTACATGACGGCTGAGGTTCCCTCGCTCCCACAGTCCTGGAACTCCGGTATGACCAGTCTCGCGGCTAGCGCCGGCTTTCTGCATGATTGGCTGACCGGCTGGTTCCAAACCACGGCCAGCGGCGGGCTCGCGATTAGCAACAAAGGCGCGTCGAACCTTGCGTCCGTGGCTTTGATCTGCTTTCTGGTAGGGCGTTTTTCGGGGGCTGGCTTGTTGAAGAAGTACTCGGCGCACAAGGTTCTTGGCATCTACGGCGCGATGAATGTTCTGATGACATTCCTCGTGTTCTTGAAGCTCGGCTGGTTCTCGGTGGTGTGCGTCTTCCTCACCTACTTCTTCATGTCCATCATGTTCCCGACCATCTTTGCCTTGGGGATTTACGGCCTGGGCGCCCGGGCCAAAAGGGCATCTTCATTTATCGTCATGGCGATCATGGGCGGAGCGATTCTGCCGAAACTCATGGGATACGTTGCGGACAAATTCGACATGTCGCGCGGGTTCATTGTGCCGATGTTCTGCTTCGTTTTCGTGGCCTACTACGGCTTCTGCTGGCCAAGATTCAGCCAATCCGAGTCACTTCGCGAAGTGAAGGCTCACTGAACCCACTGGACTTGGCCAAGGACCACCGCCTAACTACCCCGCGTGGATCTCTCCGCCGACGCGTCGAAGAAGCTCGTGACGGCGTTCACTATCGAGTGAATGCCATCGGCGCCTCCGGCGAGCACTGCCGCGGTAAGAAAAACGTCCACGACAACGAAAAACACGAACTGATCCGATCCGGCTTTGGCTTTGGCGTCCTTCAGAAATGGCTCCAGCGCCCGAACACCGGCGACGCTCGCCGTCAGGCTCAGCGTGAACGACGTCGCAAACGCATACCTTTGCGTCACACCCCGATAGTCGTCCAGCTTGTCGCTTACTATCTTCAATGCTGCGGCGTTCTGCGCCAACGCGGCTGGATCGGCCTTAAGCGCGGCGATTTCCTTTACGAGCTTGCTCGCATCCGCGTCGCGCCACGGACTGATCAGGACCTCAACGGCGCGCTCGATGATACCGGAAGCCAGCACCAGGGGAGACAAGCGGGGCACAAGTTCGGTTACCTCGACGGACAGGCCCATACCCGTCCACCTCAAGAAGATGGCGAATAACGCCAGTGCCAATGCGCCGATGCCAAAAGTCACGAACAACGGCATATTCTTCGAATCGTTCAAGAACGCCATGAGAACCCGCCTTCAGTCTGCCGGAGAGTATATCAACGTATCGAGCGTTAGCAAATTCTTCTGGCCGCCAATCCTCTAAGAGGAATCGTTGAGTGCGGAGTGGAAAATATTTGCCCAGGGTATACTGGCACCGACGGCAGCCATGAGAAACGCCGAAGAGATCGTCGCCGCCGCCATGCGAATCGGCGCGGCTGAAGAGCGCCAGTCCTTCATCGAGAATGCCTGTTCCGGCGACGCCAGCCTTCTCCGCAAAGTCGAGTCGCTTCTGAACTCCGATCCGGAAACGCTTGCCTCGCTCGGCATGACGACAGATATGGAGCGGGCTCCGCGCGGGCGGCCGTCTTTGAGTGAAGGTCCCGGCGCCAGTATCGGACCCTACAAACTCGTCCGAATCATTGGCGCTGGCGGCATGGGGACCGTCTGGCTGGCTGAGCAGGAATACCCGCTGCGCCGTGAAGTAGCGCTCAAAATCATCAAGCCCGGCATGGATTCGGGCGACGTCATTCGACGCTTCGAGGCGGAGCGGCAAACTCTCGCGATGATGGATCACCCCAACATCGCTAAGGTGCTCGACGCGGGGACTACCGGGGCCGGCCGCCCCTATTTCGCGATGGAACTCGTGCACGGAGTCCCCATCACGGTCTACTGCGATGAGCACCGCCTGGGGCCCCGAGAGAGGCTCGAACTGCTGGTGCCGGTCTGCCGGGCTATCCAGCACGCGCATCAAAAGGGGATCATTCATCGGGACATCAAGCCCTCGAATGTGCTCGTTTCCACTTACGACGGAAGGCCCACGCCGAAGGTCATCGACTTCGGTATCGCCAAGGCCACCGGCGCCGGATTGATCGACAGTCAGGCTACCCGCCTGGGCATCGTCGTCGGCACCTTCGAATACATGAGCCCGGAACAGGCTGAGACAGGCGGCGGCGATACGGAAACAGCCGACATCGACACGCGGAGCGACATCTACTCGCTGGGTGTTGTGATGTACGAGCTGCTCACCGGCCGCACTCCGCTGAGATGGGCTGAGGCCCTGAAGGCGGGCTACGTCGAAATTCTGCGGCGGATCCGCGAGGACGAACCACAAACGCCGAGCAGCCGCCTGACCACTTCTCCGGAAACGCTTGTGGAAGTGGCCGGCCGGCGCGGAACCGAACCCGCGAAGCTGCCAAAGCTGTTGCGAGGCGAACTCGATTGGATCGTGATGAAGGCGATCGAGAAGGACCGCGCCCGGCGTTATGAGACGGCGAACGGGCTCGCCCGGGATATCGAGCGCTACCTGAACGGCGAGCCGGTAGAAGCATCGCCGGTCTCAACTACCTACCGGTTGAGAAAGTTCGCCAGTAAGCATCGGGTTTTGATCGCTACCGCGGCCGGTTTCCTGGCGCTGCTCATTGCCGGCGTCCTGACGAGCACCTGGCAGGCAGTACGAGCACGCCGGGCCGAGCAGACCGCGCTGCAGCAGCGCGACCGGGCGGACACAGAAGCGGCGACCGCCCGCGCCGTCACCGATTTCATAGAAAAGGATCTATTGGGGCAGGCGAGTCCCGAAAATCAGGCCCGGCCTGACCAGAAGCCCGACCCCGATCTGACGGTGCGCACGGCCCTCGACCGCGCCGCCGCGAAGATCGCGAGTGCGTTTCCGGATAAGCCGCTGGTCCAGGCTTCGATTCGTCAAACCATCGGCACCGCATACACTGACCTCGGGTTGTACCAGCAAGCGCGGCCGCACTTGGAGACGGCGCTTAAGTTGCGGCTGGCGAACCTCCCGCCCGACGACATCGAGGTAGCGAACGCGAAGGAGGCACTGGCGACCCTGCTCGTCGACCAAGGCAATTCGCAGGCCGCGCTGCCGCTCGTCCAGGATGTGCTCGCGATCAAGCGTAAGAAGCTTGGCCCGGACGACTCCGAGACTCTCGTAGCCGCGAACAATGTCGCGGCGGTGATCTCTATGGAAGGCCGAAAGGCGGAAGCCGAACCCCTCTTGAGGCAAGTGCTCGAAGCCCGATCACGTAAACTCGGGAGGCTCGACCCGGAGACTCTGCTGGTGATGGGGAATCTGGCGGAGAACTTAACCGACGAAGGGAAGACTGCGGAAGCCGAACCGCTGTTCCAGGAGGCGGTCCGGGGTTACCGCCAGGCTTTCGGTCCCGATCATCCGAAGTATTTGTGGGTACTCGCGCAACTCGGAGTGCTGTATTCGACTGAACACAAGTTTCCGGAAGCCGAGACCGTGTTTCGGGAAGTTCTCGAGAAGAGGTCACGAACCCTCGGTCCGGATCACCCCGATACAGCCTTCACGATGGAACAGCTCGCCGTGGCCATCGCGGGCCAGCACCGCTACCCCGAAGCCGAGGAGCTTCACCGCAGGGTCCTGGCAATCGATCGAAAGGTCCTCGGCCCATTCCACCCGAATACCCTGGATACGCTGCACAGCATGGCAGTGAACTACCAGGATGAAAAGAAGTATCCCGAAGCCGAGGCCGCTTATACGGAGGTGATAGGGCTACGCCGCCAGGCGCATGGCGAAAGCTCTCAGGACTACGACCAGGAACTGGCCGCGCTGGGCACGGTTCGTCTGGAGCTCCACAAATTCGCCGCAGCCGAACCTGTGCTGAGAGAATGCCTCGCAATACGTCAGAAGCAAGATCCCAACGGTTACCGCTACTTTAACGCCGAAAGCGTCCTAGGCGGCAGTCTCGCCGGGCAGGGCAAGTACTCGCAGGCGGAGCCCTTGCTGCTCAGCGGCTATCAGGGGATGCAGCAACTCGGCGCCAAACTCCCTGAAATCGGAAAGCCCCGCTTCCAAAGAGCTGGAGAGCGCATTGTCGCCTTGTACGAGGCATGGGGTAAGCCGGACAAGGCCTCAGAGTGGCGCGCTAAGCTAAAGGCCATGTCGCCCTGATTAACGGATTGTGGCGCGAACACTCGCCGTCCGCCTCCATAGACCAGCCCCATGCGTGAGCTTAGGGCTTGGGCGCCAAGGGAAGTGGCCCCAAGCTGACGCATGGGGCTGAACATGAAAACCAATTAAAGGTCGACCGAATTGCGCGTCACTTTAGCTTCGCTGTTTGAGCAGCGACTGCGTGTCATGCAGATGACGTTCTATGGTCGGCAGCGCCTTTGACGCGTATGCTTTGACAGCGGGGTTTGAACCATACTTGGCTTCTCGCTGAAAAGCACTGATCAGTTTTTCGTGTTCGGTTAATTGACGGATGAGGAAAGCGTGATCGAAGGTCTTGCCCTTACTGTGATCTAGCGCTGCGATTACGCGGTCGTTCTGCCGGTCGATGCCTTTGGGGACAGCTTCGCCTGCAGTGGCGGCCAATTCCGAGACTTCCTGATAATCGCTGCTGTGATCTTGAACCAAAGTGTTAGCGAAGTCCTTCAGTTTGCTAGAGGCGGCGCGATCCTGCGCCATTTTGCTGATGTGAACGATAGTCATGTCAGCCTGCGCCGCCTCAGCTAAAAAAGCAGCATCGCTTTTTGGGAGTGCCGCCGTTTTCGAGTCAGGCGGCAGGCAAAAGGCGACCGCACCGAATAGCGCCAAAACAGCAAGTTTCTTGGACATATTAACTTGAATTCCTTTCGACTTTCTAACCATATTGGCTTTAAGTAGCCTGGCGGTGGAATGACAGCGTTTCTGGCTTCTGATAAGGCGCCAGGGGCACGGTTTCGACAGTAAGTGTTTTGCCATCAGCGCTGATTGTGAGCCTCTGCTCGATAGCGCTGGTGCCGCGCTGTCGAATTTCCACCAGTTTGACGCCGTTGAAATACATGATGAGTTTTTCAGAATGGCCGTTTTCCTTGACGTTGCACTCCGTACCGTTTAACGAGCATGTGAAGTCAGCTTCGACTTTATTACCAGATAGTTCTCGGACGTGTATGTTCCCACTTTTCTGATTAAGAATCCATTGCAGCGAGGCATTTGAATCAGAGCGCCATGTGCCGGAGACGTCCGGTGTCTGCGCTGCTGCCAGAACAGGCAAGAAGACGGCGACCAAAAGGCCACGCAGTTTGACGTTTGTTGACATGCAGTCTCCCGATCAGGCTGTCGCCAGAATGGTTAATCGCATCCGCCGCCTTAACAGCCTCTATATCTCAACTGTAATGAGCCGGAAGCAAACGCAGTATCAGTTCGACACGGTATTCCACTGCGGGAAAATTACGAGGAAGTTTTCGGTGACAGTGGCTGATCTTGCTTTGATATAAGCCGCGATATCCTAATTACGGTCCTCGGGAGGTGATGCCCATGAAGATTTGGCGTGAACTTTTTCCGAAGAACTCGCGCGCATCGGCCTCTCTATATGTTGGGCGCGCGCAATGGCCAACAAGCCGCCTGTGCGCTCGAAGCTTCGCGCCTCAGTTCAGCTATCGGCGGTCAGCGATCCGCCATCAGCCGCCAGGCGAGGAACTAAGCTCGCTGACACGCGCCTTTCATCTGGCGCCATGGCTGGCCTGCCTGCTTTTATGCAATTTGGCGCAGGCTCAGGAGCACGTTCATCAAGCCGCATCCTCCCCCAAGGTTCCGCTACAGCCGCTGGCACAACAAGTGCGCCAGTTAGAGGATGCACTCGAGTATCTCGGGCAGCCTCTGACTCCGGCTGAACAGAAACAGATCAACGCCGCCATTGGGAACACCGACGAGGGCGCGGCCATAGCCGCCATCGAATCCGTTTTGGACCCCCATGTTCTGGCGGTCGTCGACATCAACCCCGAAAGCCGTGTGAAGGTGGAGCAGGGCGCCGCGAAGCCCGAGCTGGTGGAAGAAGGCTCGCGGCTCTTCCTCGTGAAGGTCGCCAACTATGGAAACGTTACCGCCGAATTGCAGGTGGTGAGCCCGAACAGCGGGAATGCGTATATCCAGTCCAACGGAAGCCCCAAGCCTGACATCAAGCTGACACCGCGGGATGCGGCGGAGCGGTGGGCGGATATTTCGCTCTACCACCGGCCGCCCATGCGGAAGAGGCTATCCGGGCTCCCATTGGAGTACCAGATTCTGGAAGTCTACAGCCGCGATTCCGGGCAGCGCTCCGCGAAGATCAGCTTCCATGTCGGCCAAGGCAGTCAGGACATCGGGTTTCGCAATGAGATGGACGTAGTGTTCGATGCTCAGCCCGCCCGCAGCATAACTCTGCGAGTGAAGGATGAAAAGGGGCAGCCAACCATGGCGCGCCTGATCGTCCGCGACCGGCTCGACCGCCTCTACCCCTCGCCCTCGAAAAGGCTTGCGCCGGATCTCTTCTTCCAACCGCAGATCTATCGCGCGGATGGGGAGCGAGTATTGCTCCCGGCGGGTTATTACACCGTCGAATACACGGGCGGGCCTGAGTACTACTCGCATACGAAAGAGTTTGCGGTGAATGACTCATCTTCCGGCGAAGTAGCGCTTCAACTCGACCGGTGGATCGATCCTTCGGAATACGGCTGGTATTCAGGCGATCATCATGTCCACGCGGCCGGCTGCTCGCACTACATGAACCCCTCCGAAGGCGTCGAGCCCAAGGACATGATGCGGCAAATTCTGGGCGAGCGGCTAAACGTCGGCGCGGTCCTCACGTGGGGGCCGGACTACTACTACCAGAAGCAGTTCTTTTCCGGCCAGGACGATCCGCTATCGACGCCCGGCCAGCGGATGCACTACGACCTCGAGGTGTCGGGCTTCCCATCCAGTCAGGCGGGACATGTGGTTCTGTTGCAACTGAAAGACCAGGACTACCCCAATACAAAAGTGATCGAGGATTGGCCGGCATGGGTATTGCCCGTGCTCCAGTGGGCGAAGGCGCAGGGCGCGATTGTCGGATTCGCGCATTCCGGCTGGGGACTCCAGGTGATGAAGGAGGAACTGCCGTCGTACGAAATGCCGGGGTTCGACGGCATCGGCGCGAATGAATACATTGTTGACGTAACCCATCCCAACACGGTGGATTTCATCTCCGCCGTCGATACGCCATACGTTTGGGAGTTGAGCATCTGGTACCACACGCTAAACGCCGGGTTCCGAACGCGCATTGCGGGAGAAACGGATTTTCCCTGCATCTATGACGGCCGCGTCGGGATCGGACGGACCTACGTGAAGATGGATGGCGTGCTTTCGTATCCGTCCTGGTTGGAGGGCCTGCGGAAAGGCCGCAGCTACGTTTCCGACGGCAAAACGCATCTGATGGATTTTCGCGTCAATGGCGTTGAAGTCGGCACGGGCTCGAGCGAGGTGGCGCTGCCCCACGGGGGAACGGTGAAAGTGACAGCGAAGGTTGCGGGCCTTTTACCGGAGGCGCCGGACGAGAGTATACGCAAGCTGCCCTACGACCAGAAACCTTATTGGGACATCGAACGGGCGCGCGCCGGCAACACCCGCGAAGTGCCGGTGGAAATTGTTGTGAACGGGAAGGCCGTGGCGAAGAAGAATGTGCTGGCCGACGGAAAAGTGCGTGACATCGAATTCGAGATTCCGGTGAGTGAGAGCAGTTGGATCGCGGCGCGCGTCCTCCCAGCGGCGCATAGCAACCCAATCTTCGCCATCGTCGGCGGCAAACCGGTGCGAGCCTCGCGGAGAAGCGCGCAATGGTGCCTGGATGCGGTGAATCAATGCTGGACGCAAAAGGCGCCCCGGCTCAAGCCCGACGAGTCGGCCCCAGCGCGCGAGGCCTACGAGCATGCGCGCGAAGTCTACCGGCAGCGCATTGCCGAATCAGAGCACGACTGACGGACTCCTCTTGCAGGCATTTTGTAGGCGTCCTATATGACAAAGCCCAACATCAATGCCCGGTTTATGGCCAAACGCACGCTGGTCTGCGCCGATGATCCGAAACAAAGGATCGTCGTCAGACTCGCAAAACCGACTCGCGACCCGAAGACCAAGGATTACGAATGCGCCTACCGGATTAGCGGTATGGGCGTAAGTCTTGACCGATTTGCAGCAGGATTTGATGGCGTTCAGGCCCTGCAGCTTGCCCTGGTGATGATCGGAGCGGAATTCGGCCGGATCGAAAAAACATCCGGGATCCGCCTACGCTTCGGCGATTTAGAAAACGCAGGATTCCCCCAGTGACTGCGTGTTTTGGTGATCGAGCCGACGGCGCCAAGGTCACAATCGTTGGCGCTGCCCGCGTCATAAAATGCTTGCACTCCTGGCGCGTTAGAATCGGCACATGGCGGGAGACCCAACGAAGGGCAGCGATACCGATTCGCGTGTGATGGAATTCTGGCTGAATCTGATGCGCCAGAAGACTCCAGGCGAGCGAATCGCGATGGCGTTCGAATTGTCAGACCTTGCGATCGAGACGGCGGAATCAGTGGTTCGCGCCGATTATCCGGAGGCCTCGGAGCGGGAGATCTTTCTGCGTGCCGCGGCTCTGAGGCTGCCGCGTGATCTCATGATTCGCGCTTACGGCTGGGATCCGGAACAAGCCTACGAGCCCGGGCCCCAGTCCTCCAAATGACCGTCTTGTCTCAGTTTCCCAATCGCGTTTTGGCCGTATGACCATGACGCCGATATTGGACAGATCTGGAAACACCCTTTACGAGACGAAAGGCGGCCCCAAGGCATTGAGTGGGCAGGATGACCTGAATTTGGGATCCGCTGTTCTCCAAGGCGAAGACCTCGAAGGGTTTGTCACCTATGGCACAAACTTCAGGAACGCCGACCTTAGGACCGTAGACCTGTATTGGTCCATCATCGGCGACTCTGACTTCAGCTACGCCGATCTCTCCCATGCAGACCTCCGCGGGAGCTTTCACAACTGCCTCTTTCTTGGGGCGAACCTTACAGGCGCCAATGTCGGCCGAGACAATTTGGGAGGTCCAACGAGGCTGCTCAGTTGCGACTTCTCGGGCGCAGAGCTCGATGGGGCGAACTTCGAGGGCGCTGTTTGTGACCGCGCTACAAGGTTTCCCGAAGGATTTAACCCGACGGCCCGCGGAGCGGCGTTCGATGACCAGTCGGACGGGCCGGAGCCAACTTGTTCCGCGCAGGACGATCAAGACAGCCGGTGAAAGAAAAGAGGCGACTACGCCAGCAGCGCCCGTGCCCGAGGCAGAGCCGCTCGAAACTCGTCATCACGACCCAAGACCGTAAGTTCCTCGTGCATCAGGTTGAACAGCGTAGGCGGCTGCATGCTGAAGCTCTGGCTGCGGTCACCTATCGTCAATCGCATGCACTCCGGTCCGACCCGCTCGAGCACCAGGCTGGTCCCAGAACCCCGAAGAGCTACCCGCACCAAACCCGGCGTCGCGCTTTCGACGGTGGTGAAGGTTGGAGTGAGCGTAAGCCGGCCGGCGAGCCAGCCATACAGGTAGAGGGCGGCGCTTGACGGGAGATGCGAGGCCGCGATTTCGACCGAGTGGAAGGATTCGCGCTGGGCGAGCAATTTTGGATCGTCAAATGCATCGGCGATAGCTTCGCGCCAAGGGGTAAGGCGGGTCCACTCGAGATCACTTCCGGCGCGCTCATCTGTCTGCCAGCGCGAGATTGTGTCGAGAGCTTGACGGAGTCGGGCGGCCCCGTCGGCCGAGGCGTCCGCGGTATCTGCAATCACCTTGGTCGCCAGCGGCAGAATGGTGTCCCAGCCGGGCTTCCGCTCCAGCGCTTCTCCCCAAAGCAGCGAACGCTGGCGGCACCATACCACTACCGGCAAATCGGGCACAATCACGCCGCGTAGTGTGGGGCCGACCTCAATCCATCGCTCCCCGGTCGCGTCGATTTCCACTTGCTCGCAGCATATTTGTTGCGCCTTGCCAAAGGGCATCCAGCACTGTGCCAGGACACGGGCGCAAATGCCGTTTTCGGCGTCGGGCGAGAGCCGCAGAAAAATGGCGCGGCTGGGGTGGGCCTGCATGAGGCTGATCACCGTTTGAGTGGCCGAAAAGGCGTCCGCATCCTCGGTGTCGGTGGCGACAATGAGGGTCATCGCGCAGGCCCGCAGCACGGATGGTCTTCCCTTGCTGTGCTCATCCTCGCCGACCGAGGTCCACAGACGGCCCAGTTCCTTGAGGATCACTTCGGGTTGAGCGCTCAACACTGTGCTCATGGAACCCTCCAGGTGTGGCCATTGCGGGCCAGCATCTCGTCGGAAGCGCGCGGCCCCCATGTTCCGGAATCGTAATTGGGGAAGTCGAACTTTTGCGCTGCCCAGTTTTGGAGGATGGGCTCGACCACCTGCCAGCTCGCCTCAACCATGTCTTGCCGGGTGTAAAGGGTGGCGTCGCCCGTCAAAGCGTCAACCAGCAGGGTCTCGTAAGCCGTGGGAGAGCGCTCGCCGAAGCTGGAGCCGTAATTGAAATCCATCGAGACCGGGCGCACCTTCATCCCGCTGCCAGGGCTCTTGGAAAGAAAGCGGAGCGAGATGCCCTCCTCAGGTTGGATGCGGAGAATAAGGAGATTGGGGCGCGGCGCCATCAGGCCCGATTTTGTGTCCTGGCGGAACAAAGACAAGGGCGGCGGGTTGAAGTTAATCGCGATATCCGTAATGCGCTTGGGCAGGCGTTTGCCGGAGCGGACGTAGAAGGGCACGCCAGCCCAGCGCCAGTTGTCGATGTAGAAGGTAACGGCGGCATATGTGTCAGTCTGGGCGTCGGGCTTGACCCCGGGTTCCTCGCGGAAGCCAGGCAGCGCCTTACCGCCGACATTGGCGGGACCATACTGGCCGGCGACGGCGCGCAGCGGCACTTCTTCGGGCTTGAGGATTCGGATGGAACGCAGAAGCTTGGCCCGCTCATCGCGAACGTTGTCGGCATCGTAGACGCTGGGTGGCTCCATCGCGACGGTGGCCATCACCTGCATGAGGTGATTTTGGATCATGTCGCGGAGAGCGCCGGCCTCCTGGTAGTATGCGCCGCGGCCCTCTACGCCGATCGATTCGGCGGCGGTGATCTGGATGCTGTTCACGTAACGCCGGTTCCACAGCGGCTCGAAGATACCGTTGCCGAAGCGGAAAGCCAGAATGTTCTGCACCGTCTCTTTGCCCAGATAGTGGTCAATACGGTAGATCTGTTTCTCATCGAACACAGTATGGATTTCGGCGTTGAGCTGGCGGGCGCTTGCCAGGTCATGGCCAAACGGTTTTTCAATGATGACCCGCCGCCACCCCGCGCCGCGATTGAGCCCGTGCTGGCCCAATCGTTGAACCACGCTCGAGTAGTAGCTGGGCTGGGTTGAGAGGTAAAACAGAACGTTGCCGCCCGTCTGGTGCTCTTGATCGGCTTCGGCCAGTTTGGCGGCGATGCCCTGATAGCAGGCGTCGTCGTTCAGATCGCCGGCCGTGTAGTAGAGGCCGCGAACAAAACTTTCCCAAACCGCTTCGTCGAACGGCGCGTCCTCGAGAAACTGGCGCACCGCGTCTTTCATCTTGGCCCGGAACTCGTCGTCGGACATCTCAGTGCGCGAGTTGCCGACGACGGCGAATGTTTGAGGGATGCGGCGCTCGTAAGCGAGACGGTACAGAGCGGGCAGTAGTTTGCGCTTAGTCAGATCGCCATTAGCGCCGAAAATAACCACCGCGCACGGAGGCGCGCGGCGCTCAAAGCGAAGCGGGTCTTCGAACGGATTCGCAGCATCCATCGAGTCAACCATAGCATCCGGAAAACGGGAATTCGAGGCCCACCAGGCGTGGCGCGGCCACTCGTGGCTGCAGCGCCGAGATTCGTCTCGGCGCTCCGGTCTGCACCTATGACTGAACGGGGCAGGGGAAGCCCGAACAGTCGTCAAGTTTCGCTCAACTGCCGCGGCATATTCGAAACAAAACTGATTCTGGCTGATATAGTTCTGAAATCCCGATGAGCACGCCAGCCGAAACACCGCCGCAAGGAAGGCTCAAACGCACGCTGACGCTGTGGGATCTCATCTTCTACGGGATGATCGTTATCCAACCGACGGCGCCGATGGGCGTCTACGGTGTTGTGTCGCAGGAAGCGCGCGGGCACGTGGTGACGGCTATCCTGCTGGCCATGGTCGCCATGATGCTCACCGCCATCAGTTATGGGCGGATGGCGCGCGTGTATCCGAGCGCGGGATCGGCTTACACCTATGTTACCGGCGAGTTCGGCGCCACGGCCGGCTTCCTCACCGGCTGGGGAATCGTGCTCGACTACCTGCTGAACCCGTTGATCTGCGTGATCTGGTGCAGCAAGGCGGCAGGGAATTTGTTACCGGGAATATTGCCGTACCCGGTATGGGCCACGCTTCTCGCGGGCTTGTTTACTCTGCTCAATCTGCGGGGAGTGGAGGCCTCGGCGCGCACAAATCGCAATTTCACGCTGGCGTTGACTGCGCTGGTCGCGGTCATGATGAGCGCCATGCTTTATTACCTGAGCGGCCATCCACCTGTGGGATGGGCCGGCTACCTCAAACCGTTCTACGATGCGAATAACTTCTCGTGGGCTCACGTTTCCACCGGCACATCCATTGCCGTGTTGAGCTATATCGGCTTCGACAGCATTTCGACGCTATCGGAAGAGGCGCTCCATCCGCGCCGCGATATTCTGCGCGCCACGGTGCTCACCTGCATTCTGGCCGGGGTAATTTCTTCCGCCGAAGTTTACATCGCGCAGTTGATCTGGCCAGATTTCCAGCATTACCCCGATGTCGACACTGCATATACGTTCGTTGCCGGCCGCGCCGGCGGGGCGTGGCTCTTCCAACTGGTGAACGCGGGCTTGCTGGCGGCTAACGTAGGTTCGGGCTTTGCAGCGCAGTTGGGCGTGGCTCGGCTGTTGTACGGCATGGGCCGCGATCGCGCGATTCCCGAACGGGTGTTCGGACACGTGAATGCCAAGACGGGTGTGCCCAGCTACAACGTGCTCATCAGCGGCGTGCTGGCCTGGGCAGGGGCATTGACGATCAGTTACGGTTTTGGCGCGGAGTTACTTAATTTCGGCGCATTTCTTGCTTTCGCCGGAGTAAACGCGGCTGCCTTTCGTCACTACGCCGTGCGGAAGCGGAACTGGGCGCCGGGCGAGTGGTTGCCGCCGGCTCTTGGAGCATTGATCTGCTTATACATCTGGTTCAACTTGCACTGGCAGGCATTGGCCGCTGGGGCGATTTGGCTCGCAATTGGGATGAGCTACCGGACCGTGAGTAAGTGGAAGTCACAGAAAGAAGCGGGAGGTTAGAATAGCGTCACGAAGGGACGCAAGAGTTGGCCCGAAGCAAATCGCGGGTGTATACTGAACGGCATTCCAGGCTCGAGGTGAGATTACAGGCGAGAGGTATTTTCATGCTGAGGCCACTCGCGGCCCATTGAGTGGTGAGGTTATGACCGAATGAATTCAACCAAGCCAGCGGCCGGCCGGCCGGGAATTGACAGCGCAGTCTTCTACGCAAGTGTCGTGGTGGTCGCCGTATCAATGTGGGGCCTCACGTATTTCATTAACTCGAGGCCCTTCGTCATAGCGCAAGCCACCGATCCGACTGCGTTGAGCAAAGCTCAGGACGCCTACGCAGCCGTGAACAACCTGCTGATCACGCTGGCCACTGGTTTGCTCGCCGGGCTGGGGTTGTTTGTCACCAGCCGGGGCAAACAGCGTTATTCGCTGCGACAGTTCTGGCCGGCTATCGTAAGTGCCGTTTGCGTTTGTTCTTCGCTTTACTGGGGGTATATTTCTTCTCAGAACGTCGAGTGGGCGATTGAGAGCTCAATCGGGACCCTGGATTGCGCCATGATTCAGATGCCCCGGCAAATGCAGTTCCTTTCGATGGCGCTAGGTGTTCTGTTTTTCGCAGATTTTGTGAGACGAGATCTAACTAGGGTGGATTGACGTGAAAACTCATCGAATATTCGCGGCGCGTGGGGCGGCGTTGTGCTGCGTTTTCTTCTTCGCGACGCTCTTGCCGTCACAAAGACCTGAGCTACCGGGCCGGCTGCGCATTACATCAACGCCGCAGGGCGCGAAGATCAAGATTGACGATCAACTCATGAGTCAATTCACCGATTTCACGTTCGCCGTCTCGCCTGGCGACCATTACGTAGCCCTGATCAGCCCGGAGCTGCCGAAATGCGCAAAATCAATCAAGGCGACGGTCGTTGCGGGCTCCATCACGCCAATAAATTGCACTGTGGCAGGGTGGGACAATCCGACGCGCAGGTAAGTGAGCCGGCCATCAGCGGCGACCCTCGAAAAATCGCGCCAGCAATACGGCAGCTTCAGCGGCCAGCAAGCCCTCTTCCACCCGAACGCGATGATTGAGCAGCGGGGAATCGGCAAGCTGAAACTTACTGCGAACCGCGCCGAAGCGCAGATCGCGGGCTGCAAAAACCAGCCGTTCGATGCGAGCGATTACCAGCGCGCCAGCGCACATAACGCAGGGCTCGAGCGTCACGTATATGGTTGCGCCGGGCAGCCGGTAGTTTCCAGCCTTCGCCGCTGCCTCGCGGAGGACGGCTATTTCGGCGTGGGCGGAGGGGTCGCGCCGGCCAATAGGCTGGTTGCGTCCGACCGCCAGGATCTCGCCAGCGCGACTTACCAGCACGGCTCCCACCGGGACTTCTCCTTCGGCGGCGGCCACTGCGGCGGCTTCGAGGGCGATGCGCATGAAGCTCTCGTCTGCGGTGGAAAACGGCAATGGAGGGGCGCCGGCCATGCGAGTCATTTCGATTGTAATGCGCGTTGGTTGCCGTGCGCCGGCTCCGCGACCGGGCTTGTGCGCTGATTTCATTCGGTCTCCACCTCCATTTATCGGAGAAAACCCGCCGTTCATCTGAAAAGCCGGGAACCATTCTCCCGCTTCCGCGTAGGCTATAAACAGGTGATCGCGAGGCTGGCAGGCCGTTTGTTGCTATCACTATTAAGAGGAGACGCCCATGTTCCGGTATTTACCGCTGGCGATGAAGAACAGCATCCGCAACCGGCGCCGCAGTCTGCTCACGATTGGCAGCATGGCGGTGTCGTTGTGTCTGCTGGGGGTCTTATTCGCGATGTACGCCGGCCTGTTCATGCACGACGTGACGCCGGGGTCGGCGCTGCGGATGGTCGTCCGCCACAAGGTGTCTCTGGCGCAGACCATGCCTTACGCTTACGAAGCCAGAATCCGGCAGGTACCCGGGGTGCGCGAGATTTCGTCCTGGAATTGGTTTCAAGGCGTTTATAAAGACCAGCGCGATCCGAAGAATTTCTTTGCCCGCTTTGCCGTAGAACCGCGCGCGTTTCTCACCATTCGCACCCAGATGGATATGCCGCAGGACCAGCGCAAAGCATTCGTCAACGAGCGCACGGCCTGTGTCATTTCCAAAGACCTGGCGGAGCGGCTTGGCATCAAGCTGGGCGACAAGATCACGATCATCGGCGATATTTACCCGGTAACTCTCGAGCTGAACGTGCGCGGAATCTTCGACGATCCGGACGCGCTGAACACTCTCTTCTTCAACCGGGAATATTTGCGGGACATGCTTTCGCCCGGGCGCAGGGACCAGGAAGGGACGTTTGCCGTGCTAGTGGCGAGCCCGAACGACGTAACGCCCGTTTCCAATGCGGTTGACGCCATGTTCGACAATTCGCCGCAGCCCACAAAGACGGAGTCTGAACAGCAGTTTGCGCTGACGTTTGTTTCATTCGTGGGCAACATCAAGATGTTCCTATTCTCGATCTGCGCGGCGGTGACGTTCACGATTCTTCTGGTTAGCGGCAACACCATGGCCATGTCGGTGCGCGAGCGTATCAAGGAAGTCGGCGTGCTAAAGACGCTGGGCTACACGTCTGAGGGCATACTGAGCATCGTTCTCGAGGAGGCGGCCGTGATTTCCCTGATCGGCGGGGTGGTAGGCGTTGGGTTGGCGGAATTGTTGACACTCAGCGTCAGGAAGACGTTCGGGCTTTACCAGCCACAGTTGGCCGACATGTCGATCAGCCTTTCGGTAGGGCTGATCTGTCTGGCGCTGGCGCTGGTGATCGGATTAGTCAGCTCGTTCGTGCCCGCCTGGAACGCGGCGCGCACCAACATTCTCGATTCCCTGCGGTACACCGGCTAGGAGCTTCCCATGGCAATTCCTGTTTCATACAACATTCGCAACCTGGTCGTGCGGAAGACAACCACCGTGATGACGGCGCTCGGAATCGCGATGACCGTTGCGGTGCTGCTGGCCGTGCTGGCCTTGAGCGCCGGGCTGCGGACGGCGTTCGAAGCCTCCGGCAATCCGCTTCACGTGCTGGTGCTGCGCAAGGGAGGGAACGCGGAACTGAGCAGCGTAGTGTCGCGCCAGAGCTTCCAGATCATCAAGGCATATCCCGGTATTGCGAAAGCGCCGGACGGCCAACCCTTGGCGTCGCTCGAAATGGTGACCCTGGTGAGCCTCACGAGCGCGGAGAAACCGAACGGGATGACGGTAACGTTGCGGGGCACGAGCATGACCGGAATTGGAATGCGCAAGCTAAAGCTGCTGGCGGGCCGATGGTTCAGCGCCGGCCAGCGCGAGATCGTGGTAGGCAAGAGCGTGGCCAGCCGCTATCCGGCGGCGCAGCTCGGCAAACAACTGAAATTCGGCAAAGGCTATTGGACGATCGTGGGCGTAATGGATGGAGGCCAGAGCACGGCCAACAGCGAGATTTTCGGCGACATCAATCAGATTTCCTCCGATTTCAACCGGCCGGATGCACTGAGCTCGGCGCTGCTCGAGGCGACCGACGAAGTGGCCGTGCCGGCGCTGATCAGCGCGATGAAAGATGACCGGCAACTGACAGTGGATCCGCTCACCGAACGCTCCTACTACGAATCGCAGACTTCGGCTGGTGCGCCGATAGAGTTTCTGGGGATCTTCGTCGCGATCATCATGGCCGTGGGAAGCGCGTTTGCCGCCATGAATACCATGTATGCGGCCGTCTCGCGGCGGGCCGGCGAAATCGGAACCCTGCGCGTGCTGGGCTTCTCAAAGGGCAGCATTCTGGTGAGCTTCTTTCTCGAGTCGGTGCTTCTGGCTTTGCTGGGTGGAGTGCTAGGCTGCCTCATCGCGCTGCCCCTCAACCTGATCACCACCGGCATCGGGAATTTCATCACTTTTAGTGAAGTGGCGTTTAATTTCAGGGTGACGCCCGCCATCATGCTCGCCGGCCTGCTCTTTTCGGCCGTGCTCGGCGCCGCGGGCGGGCTGTTCCCGGCGCGGCAGGCGGCGAAGAAAGAGATACTGACCGCGCTGCGGGAAGTATAGTGAGTGATTCCGGAAACGCGAAGCATGGAAACCGATCTTCACAGCCTCAAGATTGACCGCAGCGCGCGCCGCGAGCCCGAATCGCATCCGGCCAGGCGGTGGATTCTGGTGTCGCTGCTCGTCGTCGTACTCGCCGGCGGAGCGGTGTTTGCCTACCGGGCGATGACGGCCCCGCTCGAGGTAACCAGCGTTCACGTAGCCGCGCCTAGCGCCACGAGCGAAGGCGGCGGACACCAGACGATTCTCAGCGCCACCGGCTATATCGTCGCCGCGCACACCATCGAAGTTGCCTCCAAAGTAAACGGACGAGTGCTCTGGATCGGTGTGGAGAAGGCCGACAAAGTGAAGGCGGGACAGGTCTTGGTGCGCCTCGAAGACGTTGAATACCGCGCGCAGTTGCAGCAGGCCACAGGACAATTGCAGAATCTCGAAGCGCGGCTGGCCGAGCTGGTGAACGGCTCGCGGCCGGAGGAAATTGCGCGCGCCAAGGCCGATGTCGAGCAGGCCAAGGCAGATCTCGAGAACGCCAAAGTTACCCTTGATCGAACCTCGGCGCTCACGAAAGAGGGCGTAATGGCCCGGCAATCGCTCGACGACGCCCAAGCCAAATACGACAGCGCAGTGGCAAAAGTGAACAGTTTGCAGCGGACGCTTGACCTGCTCGTCGCGGGCACGCGCAAAGAGCAGATTGACCAGGTGCGAGGACAGATCGAGCAGGCGCGTGGCGCAGTGGCATACGACCAGACGCAACTGGACGACACCGTGATTAAGTCTCCGGTGAATGGCACGATTCTGGAACGCAACGTCGAGAAAGGCGAGTTTGTCACAACTGGCTTTGTGGGAGACAAAGGCGCGAAAGGGTACGTAGTGTCCGAAGCCGACCTGATGGATTTGAAGGTGGAGCTGGATATCAACCAGAACGATTTCGCCAGGCTGAAGGCCGATCAGAAGGGCGTCATCACCACCGACGCCTACCCCGACCGCAAGTATCAAGGCATGATCGACGAGATCTCGCCGGAGGCCAATCGCTCCAAGGCGACGGTGCAGGTGAAGGTGAAAGTTCTGAATCCGGATGACTACTTACGGCCCGAGATGAACGCGACGGTGGAATTCTATGACGACCGGCCCGCGGACACGATAACCGCGAGCAAGCCTGTAGTGACGGTTCCGGCCGCGGCGATTCTCAACGGAGCAGTGTTTGCGATTGTCGATGGCCGCGCCCGAAAACGCAGCGTGACGACGGGCCCGGCCACATCGAAGGGCGTGCTGGTGGAAAGCGGATTGATCGGCGGCGAAGATCTGGTTTTGAACCCGCCGGCCGATATGGCGGATGGGCAGCGAGTGGCGGTAAAGAGCAAGTAGGTGGCACAGGCTTCAGCCTGTGTGAAAGCAGAGTGGAGGAGCGCGATGAGCGAAATAGTGATTCAAACACGGGAGCTGACCAAGGAATTCGTGCGCGATGAATTTCACGTGGTGGCGCTCGATGAAGTGGATATCGATATCGGGCGCGGCGAATTCGTAGCGCTGATGGGCCCTTCGGGTTCCGGCAAATCCACTTTGCTGCACCTTATAGCCGCGATGGATCGCGCGACAAGCGGCGAGATAGCCGTGCTCGGCTCCAACCTGCGGCAGTTGAGCGACCGCGAAATCGCGCATTGGCGCAACATCCACATTGGCTTCGTATTTCAGTCGTTCAACCTGATTCCGGTGCTGACTGCCCTCGAAAATGTCGAGCTGCCGCTGAAGCTGACTAATCTCAAGAAGAAGGAACGGCTTGAGCACGCGGCCACCGCGCTGAAGCTTGTGGGGCTTGGAGACCGCATGGATCACCTGCCCAAGCAGCTATCCGGCGGGCAGGAGCAGCGGGTGGCGATTGCGCGCGCGATTGTCACCGACCCCGACCTGATTCTTGCCGACGAGCCGACGGGCAACCTGGACGCAGCGGCCGCAGAAGATGTGCTGACCATGCTGCAGCGGCTCAACCGCGAATTCAACAAGACCGTTGTAATGGTGACCCACGATCCGCATGCCGCAAAGTTCGCGCGCACGGTGCGGCACCTCGAAAAAGGGAGACTGCTGCCTCCCGGCAAGCTGCCCGTTGATTGGGCAGGCTCGATGGCCGGCCGGATGTAAGTGTGGCACAGGCTTTAGCCTGTGTCAGAACCACAGCCTGAAGGCTGTGCCACAAGGCTGATCCAAAACCGCTAGCCGAGACGCGACCGTAAGGGAGCGTTCTTAGCCCCGACCCTCCCCCCCGCGCATCGAGCCCCATCCTATCCAGCCCCCTCGATTTTCCAAGGCCCGCGCATCGGCCGCGAAAGCATCTGGCTTGCTGCTTCATCCCCGATGATCTTTTCCTCTTTAGGGTCCCAACGCAGATCGCGGCCTAAACGAAGGCTGATGTTGCCCAAATGCGCGATCGTGATGGAGCGATGCGCCTGTTCAATCGGCGCAATGGGCTCGCTGCGCGAGATCACGCAATCGATGAAGTTCCGCTTGTGATTATCGGAGCGATAGAGATGGATGTCGCCCTGTCCAGCCTCATAGTCGAGCAGGGAAGCAGGGCTGGCGTCGATAGCGCCGCGATTCACCCAAACCCACCCATCACTGCCTTGAAACGTAACGCCGCCGCGAGCGCGGCTTGAAACAATCAGCTTAACGCCGCTTTCGTAATGCGCTTCGAAGTAATAATCGGTAGCGGTATTCCACAGTTTTTCGCGCGCCCACTGGGCTTGTCCATTCTTGATCGCGACGGGTCCCGTCAGTTCAGTGCCCATGCCCCACTGGGCGATGTCAGGATGATGGCCGCCCCAATCCGTAATCTGGCCGCCGGAGTAATCGAGAATCCAGCGGAAGTTTACGAAGCAGCGCGCCGGCGCATACGGCGCTTCCGGAGCGGGGCCCAGCCAGAAATCGTAGTTGAAGCCTTCGGGAACGGGCTCGGGATCCTGCCGGTCGGCATCCATCCCAAAGTCAGGCGTGCCACCCGGGAGACCGCAGATCACCTTTTCCAGTTTGCCGATGCGCTGGTTTCGAACAATTTCGCAGGCCCTGCGGAAGCGCACGTCGGAACGCTGCTGGCTGCCGCATTGAAATACCCGGTTGCTGGCTTTCACGGCGTTGCTCATGGCGCGGCCTTCGGCGATGGTCAGAGATAACGGCTTCTCGCCGTAGATATCCTTGCCCGCGCGCGCGCCGAGAATCACGGGAATGGAATGCCAGTGATCGGGAACGGCGATCAGAAGCGCATCGATATCGCTGCGGCCGATCAGCTCGCGGAAGTCTTCATAGGCGGAACAGCCGCGAAACGTGCCGGCGCGTTTTTCACGAGCGTAATTCCACTCCACCAGAACGCGGGCAGGCTCGCGGCCTCCAATAGCACCCTCCCAGTAGCCGGGCGTTTCCTTGTTAACGTCGCAAACGGCGACAACCTGCACGCGCTCGTCGCGCAGAAAGTCTTTCAGATCGTTGGTGCCTTGATTCCCTGTTCCGATCACGCCCATGGTGATGCGGTTACCGGCCGAAACATGACCGTCGCGGCCAAGCGCCGAAGCGGGAATAAACATAGGCGCAGACACAGCGGCCGCGGTGGTCTTCAGAAAAGCACGACGATCCATAGCTTCCGATCTTATCGAAGTTTCTAGCGCCAGCCTGGGACACCTCCCGTTGGATCCGCTCCAACAACACTAGCCTTGTGGAACAGCCTTCAGGCTGTGACCGTCAGGGAGCGTTCTTAGCCCCCAGGCTTTCATTTCCGGTACGGCCGGTTGAACATCACAAAGCACGGCGCATCGGATCGCGCCACCACAACATCGGGCCATCCGTCGCCATTCAAATCGCCTGCCGCCATGCCATAGATCGCGCCCTTGCCGTCGCCGAACGGCATTGGATGATACTTTCTTTCCGGTGCCGTCATTGAAATAAATCACTCCTGGTGCCTCGACATAGCCGACAATGATCTCCGGCCGGTGATCGTGATTCAGATCGGCGGCAATCATGGAATAGGGCAGCGCTTTGGGCGCCTGAAATTGAATGCCCGCGCCAAAGTTGCCCTTGCCGTCATTCAGGTACACAAAGCAACCCAGCTTTTCGTGACAAGCTGCGACGTCCAGGTGACCATCGCCGTCAAAGTCGCCCGCTGCCATGGCGCGCGTGGATGATTTCGGAGGTCCCCAAGGCTCTTTGCGAGTGAAGTTACCCTTGCCGTCGTTGAAATACACAAGGCTCTGGCAATCATCCCGGCAGGCATAAATCACATCGTTCGCGCCGTCGCCATTGATGTCCGCAATGGCCACCGTCGCCGCGCTCGGCGAGTCCTCCAGAGGACGGCAGTCGAAGTGCAGCTTGCCGTCATTCAAGCAGACATAGCTCGTCATCTCCCGATTCGCAACCACGATGTCCGGATAGCCGTCGCCGTTCAAGTCTCCCACCGCTGCGTTTCTGGTTGACCACTGTGGGTCGCCATAGGTCCCGCCAATGCTGAAGTTGCCCTTGCCGTCGTTGAGCAGGATCAACTTCGGATCTGGCTGATCGTTGCTCAGAACCATATCCAGGTGGCCGCTCTTGGTCATATCCGCGAGAGACGCCGAATAGCTTTTGGTGGCTTTGCTCGGTAGTGCCGGCCCTGGCGTGAAGTGTCCTTTGCCATCGCCGAAAAAAACCCGGCTGGTCACCTGCCAATGACGTCCTTTCACCAGCACGATATCCGGATTCCCATCGCCGTTCAGGTCGCCAATGCTGGCGTTAGAGGAGGTTTCCGAAACTGTCTCCAAGGGAACAATCTCAAACGAACGCAGGCCGCCGAATTTGAAAGATTCCCCCTGTGAGTTGCTGCCCAATCGCGCCGGAGCCTTCGCATGAATCACTGCCAGGCCGGCTGTGGCGAGCGCTGTCACCGTAAATGCGAAATACCAGCGAGTGTGCCCCATATCGCCAATTCCCACTGTCGCAAAGTCTCCCGCCGACCAACGGCCGTCCTCGGACTTGTTCTCCGACGCATATCGATAAACTGGAAGGCCGGAAGGAAACTGCCTTCCTGGAGAGCTATGTTCCGGTTCGCTTTAATCGCGTTGGCCAGCCTGTTGCCATGCGCCGCGGCAGGCCAGGATGCAGCCGCACCACTCGGCATATTCGAAAGTCAAAACGACATTGGCAATGTCGTGCATCCGGGCTCGGGAGAATACGACGCGGCCGCCAAGTCTTACTTGCTGTACGGCAGCGGCGTGAACATGTGGCTTGCCAGCGATGAGTTTCATTTCGTGTGGAAGAAGGTTTCGGCCCAGGACCTGACGCTCGCGGCAAATATCTCTATTCTCGGCAGCAGCAGTGAAGGCCACCGCAAAGCGGTGTTGATGATCCGGCAGAGTCTCGATGGCGATTCGGCCTACGTGGATGCGGCGCGGCATGGGGATGGCCTGACTTCGCTTCAGTACCGCGACAAGCAAGGAGCTGTCACCCATGAGATTGAAGCGAACGTGTCGGCTCCGGCAAGGTTGCGGATAGAGAAACAGGGTGACCGCTTTTATTTATGGATCGCAAGCGAGAACGAAGATCTACAATTTGCGGGCGGTTCCGTGCGCGTCGAGATACACGCCCCGTTTTACGTCGGCATCGGCGTGTGCGCTCATCAGAAGGATGCAGTGGAGAGGGCTATGTTCACAGACGTAGACCTGAGCACGAGCGTCACTCATCCCCAGGCGCAGTACAGCACGATAGAGACAGTCCTGCTCTCGGGAGACGCGCGCTCCGGCTACGTCTCGCGTAAACATCTTGCCGCGCCAGGTTGGAGCCCGGATGGCCACGTGCTGACCTTCCAACTCGACGGCCAGCGCCAGGAAACGCCATTCACGCCCCTGAAAACCGCGGCTCCAGTGGGAGCTCCTGTTACCGATCAGCCGGAAAGCAAGCTTGTGTATTTTGCCTCGAGCCAAAACGGCAGCATGCAGATCTGGCGCAAGGCGGCCGATGGCAGCCAGCCTGAGCAAATGACTTCTGACGATTTCAACAACGAATCGCCCCGTCTGTCGCCAGACGGAAAGTTGCTTCTATTCTTGAGTTACTCGAAAGATCTCAAGGCGCTTCCAGAGAACGCGGAAGTAGAACTGCGGGTAATCGGGCTGGCCGACAAGAGTATTAAGACCCTGGCGCGCTTTACCGGTGGGCGAGATTCGCTGGGAACACAACCGTGGTCCCCGGATGGCCGTCGAGTGACGTTCATCAGTTATCAATCGATGGAGTAAGCCTTCAACAAGCTTACTTCGCCCGCGAGCCTGACCCAGCGGAATTTGGCAGCATATGAATCGTATGCAGCCACGTTTGCACACTTGCTGGCCACGTCGTCACCGGCAGCGCGGTGCGGCGCAGGCCGTAACCGTGTCCGCCCTCGGCATAAATATGCAGTTCCGCCGGAACCTTCGCATTCTTAAGCGCGAGAAAATACACCGTGGCGTTTTCGACATGCACCGGATCATCCTCGGCCTGAACGATAAACGATGGCGGCGTTTGTTCCGTCACGTGAATGTCGGGATTGGGAGCGAAGTTCTTCTCGGCCAACGCCAGATAACCCGGATAAACGATTACGGCGAAGTCGGGCCGGCAACTCAGGCTGTCAGCGGCGTCAATCGAATCATAGAGCCGTTGATCAAAGTGAGTACTGAGCGCGGCGGCAAGGTGAGCTCCCGCGGAAAAGCCCAGGACTCCGATTCGATGCGGATCAATGTGCCACTCGCTGGCGTGAGACCGCACCATCCCCACTGCGCGCTGCGCATCCTGTAATGCGGCGGAGGATTTCGGGTAAGGCCCCGAATCGGGCACGCGGTATTTCACAAGCAGGCAAGTCACGCCTGCGGAATTAAGCCAGTCGCACACCTCGGTCCCCTCGAGGTCAATGGCGAGGATGCGGTAACCGCCTCCCGGGAAAACAACCACCGCGGCGCCGGTGTTTTTGCCTTTGGGAGCGTAGAGCGTGAGGGTAGGGTTGGACACGTTGCCCAGACGGATAAGCGGCTTGCCCGCGATGAGGTTGTCTTTCGCGGTGGTCACATCGATTTCTGCCGCCGGATTTGGCGCAGCACCCGGCGCCCCCTTTGGCCAGAGAGGCAACGTCAGATGCCCGGGAGCAGGCTGCCACGCGGGCTTTTGGCCAAACAAACTGACGGAGCCGCCAACAAGGGCGCCGAGAATCAACAGACGCGTGCGCATGATCGGGACCTCTGGAGTTAACGTTTGGAGCAATGATCGTACTCACTAACGTACAACTCACTCCCATCGCAACGCCACCACTGGATCCACCTTCATCGCTCTGCGTGCCGGGAAATAGCTCGCCAACATCGCGACCGTTAGCCATCCCAGAGCCGCAACCGAGAATGCCACGGGGTCGAGCGAGCTCATGCCATAGAGCAACATCGCCAGCAGCCGTGTCACTCCTGCGCTCAGCACCAGCCCGACGCCGATACCGATCGCCGTCAGGCCCAACCCTCGGCTTAGCACCATCCACATCACGTCGGCCCGTTGCGCCCCCATCGCGATTCTTACGCCGATCTCCCGCGTCCGTTGCGCCACCGCGTAAGCCACTATTCCGTAGAGCCCCACTGCAGCCAACAGCATGGCCAGGCCGCCGAACACCGCTAACAGGGAAGCCTGCCAGCGCAGCTTCCACAATGAGTCCATTGCGTACTGCTCCAGCGTTTCGATCTCATAAACCCGCAGGTCGGGATCCACACCGTGCAGGACGCCGCGTAACGGCGCTGTGAAGTCGCCGGGGGCGCCGGAAGTCTCAACGATCAGTGCCACAAATCCAACCCAACTCTGGCTGAGCGGACGATACACGAACGAGCGTGGATACTCATCCAGCGATTCGTACTTGGCATCCTTCGCCACACCCACCACCTCCGCCATCGTGCGGGGCGCTTTCGCGTCGCATCCCAGCCAGACCGTCTTTCCCACCGCGTCCTGATTCGGCCAGTAGCGAGCCGCGAACGTCTGATTCACAATCACGACGGTCGGCGAACCCGCCTGATCCGTTGGCTCAAACTGCCGTCCTCGCGCGATCGGAGTGCCAATAGTTTCGAAATATCCGGGGACCACGACATCGGAAGCGGCTCTGTGCGGGCGAGCGTCCCGTTCCACAGCCGTGCACACAGAATCCGAAAAGCTCAGCGGAGTCGTGTAGCTCAGCGTTGCGCTTCGCACGCCGGGCGCCGCCCGAACGGCGTCGAGCAGGCGCGCCAGGAACAATTGGCCGGATTCCGGCGTGTACTCGGGCTCCGAAACGTAAATGCGCGCGGCCAGGCGGTGGTCTATCGCAAAACCGGGCTCGATTCGTTGCGCATGCTGCATCGCGCGAACAAGCAACATCGCCGCAACCAGCAGAGTCAGTGATAATGCTACCTGTGCCACCACATACACATCGCGCTGCCGCATCCGCCGCACGGGGGCGCCTTCGCTTTTTAGAGACAAGCTCAAGTCCTGGCGCGAGTGCTCGATCGCGGGCGAAAGCGTGAATAGCAGCGCGCTGGCTGCTGCGATCACCGCCGCAAACGCCGCCACTCGCCAGTTTATGTTCAAATCCAGCGTCACCAGGCCTACGTGCGGCAACGCCGGCAGAGACCGGGCGAGTAGCTGGTTCGCGCCGTATCCAATAAACAATCCGAGCGCGGCCCCGCCGGCCGCCAGCACGAGTCCCTCCGCCAATGTCTGGCGTGCCAGCCGCCATCGCGAGGCGCCCATCGTCCGGCGAACAGCCATCTCGCGCCCCCGCACAACCGAGCGCGATAGCAGCAAATTCGCTACATTCACGCAAGCGATCAGCAACACGATGCCGGTTACGGAAAGCAGCAGAATTGAGATAGGTGTCGCCACCTCCCTGGCTGCTGGCATAGTGGATCCAGCCGCGATGGCCACCGTGACCAAACCTGCCGGCGTCGATCCGGGGTCTCGCGGAAACTCGCGCCGGATCTGGGTGTCCACCAATCGAAAGGCAGCTTCCGCCGGCCGCACGCCTATTCCTGGAGCCAGGCGTCCGATCAACCGTACGCGGGGCCGCTCGCGCTCGCCCGCATTGGCCAGCACCTGCCTCACCTCGGGTCGCGACATCAACGGAAACCAGAGTTCCATCGTATGGGGAGGCGACACGCCGAGGAATCCTCGCGGCGCCACGCCCACCACTCGATACCACTGCGCCTCGATTCGCACGCGTCGCCCGATAGCGCTCATACTCCGGCCGAAGCGTCGCTCCCAGGCGCCGTCGCTGAGCACGGCCACCGGATCGCTGCCAGGCCTGTCTTCCTCTGGTGTAAACCATCGGCCCGCCTGTGCCGGCAGTTGCAAAACATTCGCAAAGTTCGCCGACACTGCTTCAGCCATAATGATCTGGCTCGTGCCATCTACGTCCATAGACGTCGCCTCGTCATCGTAAGCCAACAACCCGGAGAACTGGTGTCCGCCAGGCATCGCCAGTCGACGCTCAAAATCGAGGTAATCGCGGTACGAACAGGTCATCTCCTCGCCGGTGCGGCCGATTGCGACCGCACGATCCGCCTGAGGAACAGGGAGCGGCTCCCAAAAAAGCTCATCCACCATGCTGAAGACGGTGCTGTTTACTCCGATTCCCAGCCCCAGGCACAGCATCGCCGTAAGGCTGTATCCAGGGTTGCGCCGCAACACGCGAGCGGCATAGTGCAGATCCTGCCGTAGGTCCGGCGCCGTCAATCGATGGGGCGAGAGCCGCACCGCGATGCAACTGATCACCTCAACCCAATACCAGAGCCGCCCGCCCCCGCGCGCCACGAACTCCTCATACAGGTCCCCTGCAATGATTTCGCCCTCCCGCCCCGGTACAAGGCGCCTGAGGAGCCACTCCGCTAATCTTGGCGTCCGCTCAGGCAAGGCGCACCCCCTTCCACATGCGGTCGAACATCTCCTTGGCCAGAGCCAGCGCTTCGATTCCTTGGGGCTCCGCGCGAAAATAGCGCCGCGCCCGCCCGCCCCGTTCGGAAGTAGGCTCGGCGAACCACGAACTGAGATATCCCTTGCCTTCGAGCCGGTCGAGCGTCGAATACAGGGCTCCGACCGTAACTTTCCTGTCCGCGCGCTTTTCGATCTCATGCCGGATCGGCACGCCGTAAGCGTTTTCCCCAAGCCGCACGACAGCCAGCAGAACTATCTGTTCGAACTCGCCGAGGTAGTGATCGCCCATTTGTTCTGAATTGTAGATCAAATACTGCCACCTTGGCAAGCGCCGGCCACCGGACCATGATCGAGGGAGACCGCTTGGCTTTACGACCGCATACTGGCGTGCGTGGAGCTACTCGCTGCGAATGGCGACAATCGGATCGACGTGGATGGCGCGAAGCGCAGGCAGCAGACTACCCCCCAACGTCATCAAACTGCCGAGCAGGAATCCCGTCAGAAACGTGAGCGGATCCAGAGGATTCACGTCGGCGAGCACTGTGCGCAATGACTGCCCGGCCGCCCAGGCAAGCAGCAACCCAGCGAGGATTCCGATACCGCAAAGCGCAGCGCCTTCGCCAAGCACCAGGCCCATGATGTTACGAGCTTGTGCGCCGACTGCGATACGCACGCCGATTTCCGGCGCGCGGCTGGAAACCATGAACGAGAGCAAACCGTGAATTCCCAAAGCCGCCAGCAGAAACGAGAGCAGGGCGAACCCGCCCAGCACGCGAACCTGCACAGCGCGCGGCGCGGCATCGGCAGCGACAAGATCTGAAAGCGTCTGCACTTCGGAGATGGGCTGTTCCGGATCTGCGGCGGCGATAATCTGCCGGATCGCCGGCAGCAAGGAAATCGGATCCGAAGCTGCCCGGACAGCAAGGTCCTTAGGTGCGTACCAGGTGGACTGGCCATCCTTCATCTGCTTGTACGGCATATACACTTGAGGCTCGCTGTTCCTCTCCAGCCCGCGCACGCGCACATTTCCGGCAACGCCCACAACGGTGCGCTCCTCCCCCTGGAACTGGAGCTTGAAATGGTGGCCGAGCGGGTTCACTTGTGGCCAGTACCGGCGAACGAATGATTGGCTGACCACGGCGACGGGAAGCGTGTCGATGGTATCGGCATTGGAAATGTCGCGGCCCGCCACGAGCGGAATCCCCATCGTTCTGAGGAAATCGGGAGTCGCAAAGCGGACGCTCGCATGGTCTTGATGGGCCGGGTCCCGCGGCTCTCCATCCACCGCCACGCTCCAGATGCCGCCGCGGTTCTTGCTCATCGGCAGAAAGCTGATAAATCCGGCGCTTTCCACGCCAGGAAGCGATCGAACGCCGCCGAGCACCTGATCGTAGAATCGGACCCGCTTCGAAGTGGCGTCGTATTTCGGCATCGGCAGAGCCGTTTGAAGCGTCAGGACACCGGCGGTGCGGAACCCGGGATCGGTTGCTTCGACACGCCATAAAGCGCGAATCAGCAAACCGCACGAGACCAGGAGTGCCACCGAACAGGCGACCTGGCCGGCAACCAGCAGGCCGCGGAGGCGCTCGCGCCGGCCGCCAACACCGGAGCGCGAACCTTCCTGCAATCCGGTAACACCCGCGCGCGAAGTGCTCACCGCCGGCAGCGTTCCGAAGCCAACCCCGGTCAGAATCGTCATCGCCGCTGCAATCGCCAGCACGCGAAGGTCTAGTGGCGGCGTTTCGGCAATCGGCAGCCCGCTAGGAACCAGCCGGACCAGCAATGGCGCGGCCTCAATCGCGAGCAAGACTCCGAGCACGCCTCCGGCGAAGGCGAGCAGAAGACTCTCAGTGAGCAATTGGCGCACGAGCCGCTCCCGGCCGGCGCCAAGAGCCGTTCTCACGGCGATCTCCTTGCGGCGGATCATACTGCGGGCGAGCAAGAGATTTGCGAGATTCGTGCACGCGATCAGCAACAGGCAGAGCGAAGCGGCAACCAGGGCGATCAGCAGGATCCGCGACTTTTCCGAGACCATGTCTCGAAAGCCGGCGATGCTTGCCGAAACGTGAGCATTATCCCTGGGATACTGCTTTTCGAGCTGTGCGGCAACCACCTTTATCCCGGCAAGAGCCTGCCCACGCGTCACTCCGGGCGCCAGTTTGGCGACAACATTTAGGTAATAATCAGTGCGATCCGAAAACTCTTCCGCCGCAAACTGCATCGGAGCCCACATCGCGACATCGCGGCGCGGAAAGAAGAAGTTCGGTGGCATGACGCCAATCACCGTATAGGGCGCGTCGTCTAGAATTACCTTGCGATTAAGAACGCCAGGATCAGCGCCGAAACGAGAGCGCCAAAGTGAGTCGCTCAAGATCAGGGTCTTCGAAGCTCCCTCGCGATCGTCCTCGGCCCTGAAGAGCCTGCCTAGCGCGGGTTTCACTCCTAGCAGCGGCAGCACGTCGGCAGTAACGCAGACGCCTTCCAGGTGCAAAGGCGGTCCATCGCCGCTGAGGTTCACGGCCAGTCCGCGATAGGCGGCCATGGATTCAAACACGTTGTTCATCCGCTTCCAATCGCGATAGTTCAGCGGAGAAAGTTCCATTTCGCCGTACTGGCCGAAACTCTGCCAGACCGTCACCAGGCGCCCTGAATCGGCATAAGGCAGCGGCCGGAGGAAGACGTGATCCGCGATCGAGAAGGCCGCTGTCGTGGCCCCGATGCCGAGAGCGGTGACCGTAATCACCGTCGCAGCGAATCCCGGTGCGCGGCGCATCGAGCGAAAAGTATCGCGCAGATCCTGGCGCAGAATGTCGACATGCGCTTGCGCAGCCGTGACCGCCACGTCGCATACGGTCTCCAGCCATAGCCATAACCACGCCAGGACATTCGACGCTTCGCGGCGGCGGCGCGCAAATACAGCGGTCATCTCCGTGCCGTATTCGTTTCGAAAGGCCGTGGGGCAGAGAAACAGCAGAGCCTGGTAAGTCCGCATCATGCCCTCCCTGCGACGAATCCGCCGGCGCGCGCCAGTCTTACAAGCTCCACCAGCCGGCGCGATTCCGCGCGCGCCACCTGCTCGCCGAATGACGTAATTCGGTAGTAACGGCGACGTTCGTCGTCGAGCTCGGGGTCGGGGCGTTCTGCCGTTTCGAGGATCAGACCCTGGTCCAACATGCGCTGGATCGAGCGGTAAAGCGTGCCGGCCCCCAACTTCAGTTCACCGCGTGTTCTAGCGGCAACATCCTGAATAATTGCGTAACCGTGCCGGCTTTCGTCACCTAGCGCCAGAAGTATGTGGAAGGTCACGGGCGGAAGCGGAAGAAGAGCGGTGGGGTCGAGCTGGTCATCCATGCATCCATTATAGCCACTATGACTATAGTGTCAATGGCTATAGCCGCTGTGAGTGGTTTTGCCCGGGCAAACGCGCGGTCGCCAGCCCCATGCGTCAGCTTGGTGCTACCACACATTACCTTGGGGCCAGCGGACGTCGAAAGATGTTAGCGGAAGTAAACGCCAAAAGGGCTGAACCGGTCCGGTCTGTAACCGGGCGACTTACCCCACACGGATATCGCCGGCCGGTTCAAACAAGAGCACGAGGTTGGTCAGCGACATTAACTCGCGAACCCGCTTGCTCAAGTTGATCAACTCCAGCCGGCACCCAGCGGCCCTCGCCGAGATGTATAGGGCGGCGATGGTGCCCAGGCCCGAGCTATCCATTTGCGTGACGCCGGTGAGGTCGAGAATCACATGCTTGGTGCGCTGAAATAAGGCCTTAACCTCGGAATGCAGCTCGTCCGCGGTTCCGGAGACAAGCTTGCCCTTGCACTCGACCACAATCGAATCACTTTGAGTAAGCGTATTCAAAGTGAGAACGGGGACGGGCCCTTGGAAACTGGAGGCCATATGTCCTTAATGATCGCAGAAAGGGCTCGGACAAACAATACTTACTTAATGGGGGGCTAAACCGAACCCAGGCAGGGGCCCTCGGACCCGTTTCGCCGCAACCGGCGAAGCAGTAGGCTCAAGAAAGTGACTATTGCCGCCGCACTAGCGCACGGAGTCGAGCTTCTGGAACGCGCGTCCATCCCCGCGCCGCGTCTTACTGCCGAGGTATTACTGTGCCACGCGCTCAGCCACGACCGCGCGTACCTTTATGCGCATTCGACTGATGAACTGAGCGAGTTGGGTTGGACGCATTTTGCAGGCTATCTGGACCAGCGGCTGGCGGGCAAGCCCACGCAGTACATCACCCGGCGCCAGGAGTTCTATGGCCGCGACTTCTTTGTGAATCCGGATGTGCTCATTCCGCGTCCGGAAACCGAGCATTTGGTGGCAGCCGCGATTACCGCCGTCCGCGAGCGCGCACACGGCCGAATTCTTGACCTGGGAACGGGTTCGGGCGCGATTGCCATTTCCGTGGCGCTCGAGACCGGGCGGCTCGTCACCGCCTCGGACATCTCGCTCGAAGCTCTTCGCGTTGCCGAACAAAATCGCGCAACCTATCAGGCCGCGGTCGCGTTTTTCGCCGGGAACATGGCTGAGGCGGTGCAAGCGGAACGCCTCGACCTGCTGCTCTCAAATCCGCCCTACGTGCCGGCAGCCGACAAAGCCAACCTGCAGCGCGAAGTGCGCGACTGGGAGCCGCCAGTGGCACTATATGGCGGGGAGTCGGGAAACGAAATCTACGCTCGCTTGATCGAGCAGGCGACCGGCGCCGTGCGATCGGGCGGACAATTGATGATGGAACTTGGATACCGCTCGGTTGATTTTGCCGTGCCGCGCCTCCAGGCGCACTGGACTTCGATCCAGGTGCTGGACGACCTGGCGGGTTTGCCGCGAGTGGTCGTCGCGGAGCGGCGATAACAGAGGACGGATAGTCAATCCCGTTGCGGGCGCGATAACTAGATGATGCGGCGCATTTGCCACCTCGATATGGACGCGTTCTTCGTTTCCGTCGAAGAGCTGTTTGATCCATCCCTCAAAGGCAAACCGGTTATCGTAGGCGGGCGTCCCAATCAACGCGGCGTGGTTTCAGCCGCTTCCTATCCGGCGCGAAAGTTCGGCGTCCACTCCGCCATGCCGCTTCGCCAGGCCGCGAAACTATGCCCGCACGCGATTTTTGTGTCTGGCCACATGGAACGCTATCGCGAGTATTCGGGCAAAGTATACGCGGTTCTGGAACGCTTCACGCCGCAAGTGGAAATGGCATCCATCGACGAAGCCTACCTGGATCTCACCGGGACCGAGCGCTTGCACGGCTCCGTCCTCGAGACCGCGCACAAGTTGCATGATGCCATCCGGCGTGAAACGGCATTGAACTGTTCGCTCGGGCTGGCTACTTCGCGGCTGGTGGCAAAAGTGGCGTCAGACCAGGCCAAGCCGAACGGTGTGCTGTGGGTGTTGCCCGGACAAGAGGCCGCGTTTCTGGCGCCGCTCGATGTGCGAAGAATCCCCGGCATCGGGAAAGTGGCGGCGGGGTCCCTGGAGCAACTCGGCATTCGAAAGGTGGGCGATCTCGCCAATCTCGAGGAAGCGTTCCTGAGGCAGCGTTTCGGAAAATGGGGCCTGGCGATGGCGGGCAAATCGCGTGGCGAGGACGCGGGCGGCTGGTTTGACGGAGAAATCGGCGAACACGAACAACCCAAATCCATCAGCCACGAAACGACGTTTTCCGAGGATATCGCCGACCGCGAGCGTCTCGAGGCGACACTGTGGAAGCTTGCGGAAATGGTGGGGGCGAGGCTGCGGCAGCATTGTCTCTATGCGCGAGTAATTCAACTGAAGCTGCGCAATGCGGATTTCGAAACCATTACCCGCGCGGAGTCGCTCGACGCCGCCACGCAGTTGGATAACGAAATCGCCGGGACGGTGACCGCGCTGTTTCGCAAGGCATGGGATGGCAAAACGCTGATCCGGCTGATCGGCGTGCATGCCGGAGCGCTCGAGGGCAGCGAGGGGCAGATGAGCTTGCTGGAAGAGCCGCACAAGCAGCGTTTGCGCGGGGCTTTTCGCGCCGTCGATCATCTGCGGGATAAGTATGGTGACAAGGTGATCTCGCTGGCAAAAGGCATGGCCGTCAATGTGCGCGAGTACGTTCACGAGAACGCGCCGGGAATTCCCGGCAAAACGCCGAAACGCCCGAAAGAGTGAAAAATTGTGCGGCGCTCATCGGGTAAACACGTGGCGAACCAGCGACGGAAGATGATAAGCCTGATCACGAAGATCATTAGGATCCGATACTGACCGTGCCTGTCGAATCTTTTCCCAAAGCACGGGATTGGCCTGTTCCAGGGGAACGCCGCTGGCCTCGAATTCGCGTCCTGTCTCTTCAAGGTAGTCGTCGACCTCGGCCTTGTGGTCGAGATAGAAATCGATCGCGCCGTAAACCCTGGACACTCTTTCGAGCAGCGAAAATTCCTCTAGGATGCGCTCAGGGGAATCTCCGCGGTTGAAGGCGCAGACGACCGAGTCCAGCGAAATCCGCGTCCCGGCCACGTAATAGCCTCCATCGCGCTGTTCGATATATTCGTGCATGGACAGATCCCTCTTCCAGTATAAGGAGCAAGCCACCTCAGACAGGCTGCTTCGGGGGACCTTCACGCCAACTACTTCGCCGCAAGCATTATGTCCGCAACCTGGAGCGCAAGTTTTGACGGATCCAGGTCCGTGCGGTTGGCGAGAATGATAATGGTCAACCCATCACTCGTGAATCGCTCGATCACCGTGCGGAAGCCGCGCGTGCTGCCGGTATGCCACATGCGCTGGTGGCCGTTGTAGGCGTCGAGGAACCAGCCAAACCCATACGAGACTGTCTTGCCCGGATCCAGGTTGTCGCCATCCGGCTCGCGCGGCCAAAGCGTAGGCGAACCGTCGGCCAGCTTCACGGGAGCCTGCGCCGGAGCCATCTCCCGTTCGCCGAGTAGTGTGTGACGCGCCAAAGCGTCATCCCATTTCGCCAGATCCACCAGGTTCGAATACACTCCGCCATCACCCTGCGTTGCCGAAGTGGAGCTCTGGTCGGTTTCCGTGAACACGCCGTTTTCCTTCGTGTGCCCGTAGGCGCGGTTCGGCACGGTGTTCTTCCCGTTCACGAACACCAGAGTTCGGCTCATGTGGAGCGGCTTGAAGACTCGCTCGCTGACGAATTGGCCGAAAGGCTCGCCGCTCACTTTGGCCACCACCAGCCCAAGCACCACGTAGCCGGAGTTACTGTAAGCCCAACTTGTACCCGGCGCGAATTTTCCGTGCGTAGTCTGTTTCAAAAGCTCCAGGACTTCGGCATCCTGAATCTGTTGCGTTGCCGACCACTTTGGCCCCTTGGCTTTTTCGATCGAATCCATCAGGTCTTCATAATCGGGCAGGCCCGACGTGTGTGTCAGCAGGTGTCGGATGGTGATGCCCTGCCCGTACGCCGGGAAATCGGGAAAGACTTCGGTTAGCGGTTCGTCATATCGCAGTTTCCCGTCGTGCACCAGCAGCATCACCGCCATTGCCGTGAATTGCTTGGTGAAAGAGGCGAGGCGGAAATCGGTGCGCGCGTCGAGCTTGGCGCTGGTTCGCAAATCCCGCACGCCGTAGCCGCGTGCGAAAATCGTCCGGCTATTCCTCCTGACTTCGACCGCTACGCCTGGGGACCGGGTATCGGTCGCCGCCGCGAAGATCGCGTCTACTTTCGAGGAAACAGCGTCGTTCGGGATTTCGCTGGCCGCGGCGCACACGGCCATCATCGGCACGGCAAGCCATTTCCACGTCGAGCTCAGACGCATATATTGGATGCCCCCTGACACGAAACGAACTTTATTGAGTATAGGCGTCGGGGCGCACCAGAGGCGCCGTCCGCTGGCGCTGGCCCTGACGGGCTGGGTGTATCTTGGAAGTCGCGAGGTGGCGCCCGGGACAGCCGCTCTCCCTCGCAAGGAGAATGATTTTATGGCGAATGACGTTTCGCGGCGAACATTTCTGCAGAGCAGCGCTGTTACAGGAAGCCTGTTGGCGGCCGGAGCGGCGGCACGGCTGCATTCTGCCGAAGCCATGCAAGGCGCGCAAGGGATCCGGTTCGGCATGATTGGCATTGGGATGCAGGGTTCAGGCCTGCTGGGTGCCGCGCACGGATTGGCAGGCGCCCAATGTGTTGCGGCGGCCGATCTCTATGATGGCCGCCACACGCTGGCCAGAGAGATCACCGGCAATCCGAGCCTGCCCGTGACCCGGCGCTATCACGAACTGCTCGAACGCAAGGATATCGATTGCATCATTGCCGCCGTCCCGGACTTCTGGCACAAGCGCGTCGTAGTGGACGCCTGCAACGCAGGCAAGGACATTTATTGTGAGAAGCCCATGTCGCACCGCGCCGAAGAAGGCTTCGAGATGGTGGAGGCTGCTCATCGCAACCAGCGCATCGTTCAGATCGGCTCGCAACGCGTCAGCTCTGTCTTGTGCGACACCGCGCGCCGCGCCTACGCCGAAGGCGCTATTGGCGAAGTGGAAATGGTGGAACTCACGCTCGGCCGCAACGATCCCACTGGTGCCTGGGAGTATCCGCCCCCCCTCGACCTGTCGACTGAAAATCTCGACTGGGACACCTGGCTCAATGACGCCCCCAAGATCCCGCTTGACCCGAAGCGTTTTGCCCGCTGGCGCTGCTGGAAAGAGTACGGCACCGGCGTTGGCGGTGATCTGATGGTTCACCTGTTGAGCGGAATGCTGTTCACGCTGGGGTGGAATGAGCCGCCCCGTTCGGCCCAGGCCCTTGGTGGCATTTTCCGCTGGAAGGACGGCCGCAACATGCCCGACCTGCATCTGGTCCTCTTCGACTACCACGGTGTGCCGGTTTACGTGCGCCTGGGCTTGGGTACAGAGACTCCGGAGCTCGCGCGTTTCATGGGGCCGAAGGGCATTATGGATGCTAGCGGCTCCGAGCTCAGGCTTTCGCCACAGCGGGGTATCGACATGTCACCCAGCTATTACTCGGGCAGTTTCCCGCGCAAGATGCGCGAGGAATATTTCGCCAAATGGCACGCTGAACACGATGCTGCGTTGGCCGCATTGCCCATGCTGACTGACACGGTCATTCACGGCAACGACTGGGACGATGAGCCGCCGCATTTGTTGAATTTCTTCCGCGCCGTGAAATCGCGCCACCCGGTGGCCGAAGATGCGGTATTCGGCAACCATGCCGCCATCGCGTGCCATATGGCGAACGAATCCTACTTCCGCGGAAAGCCCGTTCGCTGGGACGCAGAATCACGCACCATCCAAAGCACCTAGTTCGAACTGCCCCCCCCATCGGTGTCACGATCGGTCTCAGTGTCCCCCCCAAATCCGCCAAATCGGTGTCAGAGACCTCATTACAAATCCACGCCAAATCGCCAAATCGGTGTCAGAGACCTCATTACAGAATTTCGGCTAGGCAGGCTGAGCCAGCGAGGTCGCTGTAAGTGCCTGCGGCGCAGCGGCTTTCTTCGGTCGCCCGGCTCTCAGCGGGCTCACCGGCCGACCTAGTTGAGCTTCCATGCCGTCCCGAAACTCTTCGCTTCCCAACGGAAATCCACTCCGTGTCGCCGCCCGGATCCGATCTTCCATCTGACCCGCCGCCGGACCCAGTGCCAGGTAACGCTGCCAACGATTTGCGTCGAATCGGGCACGCCAACGCACTAGGTCCAGCAGCGGGTCACTGTGCCCGCTACAGTGTGCCGGCGCGCTCGACCAGCGCCATTGTTCGGCTCGTTCGGCCAACCCCGCCCGCACCGGGTTTTGCTCCACATAAAGCATTGCTGCCCAGAAATGTTCTTCGTCGAGCGCGGTCGAAAAGAAGCGCGCCTGCCAGAGGTGACCCACACGGCGCAACCGCAGATGGAGCGAGCGGGAATAGTCGCTTTGAATGCGCTGAAGCGCGCGGGATAACCCCTTGTCGTTGTGTGGTGTGGCGACTAAGTGAACGTGATTGGACATCAGACAATAGCCTTCCAGCGAGACGCCGTAGTGGGGGAGGAATTCCGCCAGCAGCGCCAGATAGAGCCGGCGGTCTTCGTCGCGGAAGAACACGCGTTGGCCGTAGTTGCCACGCTGGGTAATGTGGAGCGGCACATCCGCGACGAGGATTCGATGAGGCCGTGGCATCAGCCACTTAGTGGCCCGTCTCCCGCTAACGTCTCACCAGAAAAATCGGGCTTTTGGGTCTCTGACACCGATTTTGGCGGTTTTGGGATTTTGGCGAGTGGCGCGGATTTGGCCGACACCGATATGGCCCGCACCGAGCCGCGACCCAAGGGAGCGGTCCTTGCGATACTGCCTGCGGCCTCAACGGCCTTCTGACACGAAGCCGCGGAGCTAGCTGCGGAACGCGCTGATCAGCCAACGCTTCTGATCCTTGTCGAAGGCAAACTGCACGCTTGCGTCCAACTCGCGCGGACTCTTCGTGATTTGGCAGTGAACGATGTGGTCCACATCGATCTCCGTCGGATGTGCCGATTGATCCGGCAGCTCGACATGCCATTGGCACGAGTAGTCCTGTTTTTGCGCGTACTTGATCCACGTCATAGCGCGATCGTTGGCGTTCAGAAGCGCCTGTGCGTTCTCAGGCGTCAGTGCCGGTGTCACTTCCCGCGGGGGCGAGCAGCCCGCAAGCAGCCAAACCCCTGTGACAAGTACGATCAACGAAGCTTTATCCATTTGCAAGGAATGGTACCACCAATGGCAAAATCGATCTGCCCGCAAGCGGCTCAGGCACGCGCCACAAGCCCATGTCGCAGGCACGAGGGCCCAAGCCTTACCGTTTGAACCGCTCGTCAATCTCCACCTGGTAGCCCGACACCAGACGGTTGGTTTCATTGGCCATTCCGACAACCGCCATCAGCTCCTGAAACATATTCTCTGACATCCCAGCCTTGCGCGCGGCAGCCGTATGCGAGGCGATGCAATACGGGCACTGATTGCTGACACTGACGGCGAGATAGACCATTTCCTTGGTAAGGGCGTCCAGAGCGCCCGGCGCCATAATCTGTTTGATACTCTCCCAAGTTCGCTTCAGCGAGACCGGGTCGTGCGCCAGCGCCTTCCAGAAATTGTTGATCCAGTCAGTATTTCTCGTCGCCATGATGTCGTCGTAGACCGCCCGAACTTCCGCGCCAGCCTGCTCATATTCCACATATCCAAGAGTTGCCATACGCACCACGGTACACCGTGGGGCTGAGACTTGCCCCTCTCGCCCGTGGGCTGTTTATCCGCGCCTCGGCGTTGGTAGGCCAGCCAGTGACAGAAAGTACTCGCGCCCGGTTTTTTGTGGCGCAGGCACTCGTGCCTGCCGTGCCGAGACTCGTCTCGGCGCTGTTCGCCTTATATTCGCCTGTCCGTTGGCTGCCCCGAACGCAGAAACAGCCCATTCGGGTAGGAATGGGCCGTCTCTGTCCTGTTTCCAGGCCTCGCTTTTCGGCGAGGATTACGTTTGATGGGAAAATCAGATCCGACGGCACGCAACCGTCAAAACCTGTTTGTGATTGGAGTGTAGGGCCATGGGGAGGTGAAGTCAAGGACGAATTTCCCGCGATCTTTGAGCGCCTGCAACTCGATAATGGATAAACCATTTACGCGGGCTCGTGCTTTTCCACATCTTGTGGATGAAAGATATTCACAGGTGGAAAATGAGGCTGAATTGAGATGTATCTTGTTTATTATCAATAACGTACTCTGCAACGCTGCCGTCACGCAGCACGATCGCCAACCTATCTCGCTCGGTCAAGGGCCGGCATTCACGCCAGTGAAATCAGCGAACGTCGCCTCGAGCGAACACGACGAAGAAATTTGGACACGCATCAAGCGTATGCTGTTCCTATGCGTCCACCCAACCACTTCTTGAGCCGTCGAATAGCCGCCGCATTTTCAATTCTTGTGTTCGCTGTCGCGCTGAAGGCGCAAAACACTCTCACCACCACCGGCACCCAACGCTACTTCAATGCGATCCGCAAGAATCTGGAAGCGGCAGCGGAAGTCATGCCTGAGGACAAATACGCCTTTCGACTGACAGACGGGCAAATGACTTTTGCCGAGTGGCTGAACCACTCGACAGAACGCAACTACTCGGATTGCGCCACGCTGAGGGGAGAAAGCGCGCCGGCAACCGCAAAGTCTCTTAAGGAAAAAGCGGATGTGATCAAGGCTTTGAAGGATTCATTTACCTACTGCGCGGCGGCGCTGGAGGCAATGGACGACTCCAAGATTCTGTCGTCGCCACAGGTGACTTATTCCTTCCTTCACATCCTGATCCACAACAACGAGATCTACGGCAACATCGCCGGCTACCTGCGCGCCAATCGCATTGTTCCGCCGTCTACGGCCGCGCGACTGAGCCAAACCAAGAAGTGAAGCGAACAGGGGTTAAGGCCCCTCAGTGATCAGACGAGTGCACCTGTGTCACCACGGAGAGCACCACCTCAGACGGATAGCGGGCTGAGTGATGCACGACGTTATGCGCGACCCGGCCGACAGCTTCATCGTAGTTATTTCCGCCAGTATTAAGGTTGCGGTCGAAGCGCGGAAAATTGCTGCTCGATACCTCGATCCGGATGCGATGGCCGGCGGCAAAATAGTTGCTGGTGGTCATCGGTTGAAGCGCGACGCGATACACCTTGTCAGGCTCCATCCACGCCAGCGGCTGGTCGTATCCATTGCGGTAGCGCGCTCGCTGGATGGTCTCATCCAGGTTGTAGGCGGCGCCGTCGGGATAGACGTCAATCACCTTGACGGTAAAGTCGGTGTCTTTGGCGTCGGAAGACACGTATAAGGTCACGTCGATTGGCCCGCTGACTTCGATGCCCTCTTTCAGGGGTTCCGACGAGTACACCAGCACATCCTCGCGAGCCTCGAGCTTGCGCTGATCGAATGCGCCTCCAGTGACGGCATTGCCGGTGCAGCATACGTTGCCGCCGTAAGAAGGCACCGGGTTTGCGGGATCGTACGTGAAGGCATCCGCGCTATCGCTCGCTGGAGGAGCGCCACCCATGCTTCCATCCCCGAACACGCTGTTCGCTTTGCCTGCGCTTGCCAGGAACAGCTTCATCGGATGCGCGCCTTGCGGCGGCCACGTGTCCGACGACTGCCATTTGTTCAGCCCCATCGTGTAATAGCGCACGCGCGGCATGTTCTCGAGCACGTGGTTATCGTCGCCCTTCAGGAAGTGGTCGAACCACCCATACGTAAGAGCATCCCAGTCGAGCCGGGCGTCGCCCATGTCGCGCTCTCCCACGATCGTGTGTTCGGTAGCGCGTTTGTAGCTGCAATGCAGAGTCGGCGCGATCACCGCGTACTGCTGATTGGCGATCTCGGGCTTGGCGGTCTGGCGAACGCGGTTATAGGCCGCCAGATTCGGTCCAACCGACACGTCATACCAGGACATGAACCAGAAACCCGGCACATTGATCGGCTGATCGTCATGCCAAAGGCCGCCGCGATACCATGCCGGATCATTGGGAGCCCGCTTGATCATTGCGCCGCCAGTGGATACTTCCATTCGGTCGGCGAAGATGCCACGGGGCCCGTTCACGGCCTTCATGATGTCCATCTCGGGCAAGTGCCAGAGGGCCTTTGCCCAATCGACGGGCGGCATCTGGGGAGCGAGGTCAAACAGCCTCGAAGCGTCAATCAGGTCCTGCTGTGAAGTGTTAGGCGGAAACATGGGCCTGATCTGGTTCTGTTCGCCATAGATCCACGAGATGAACAACATTTGGACCGCGCCGCCGCGATACCAATTGCCTTGCTCGAAGTAAGGAGCCACGCGGCCGACGCCTGCCCCGAAACCTTGCGGGATCATCGCCGCCAAAGCCGGGTTGCCATGGGCGGCAACGGCGAGCTGCCATTCGGCCGTGGAAGAGCAGCCGATGATACCCACTTTGCCGTTGGACCAGGGCTGCGAAGACATCCATGAGATGGCATCGTCACCATCGCTGAGAGGGGCTCCGAGGATATCGTAGCTGCCTTCGGAGAAGAAGTGCCCGCGCTCATTCATTTCGACAAACGCATACCCGCGCTTAACCGCATCGAGCTCGCTCGACATATCGCGCGGCATCCCGGTGCGGACGTCCCAGTAGTTGAAGTTGTAGGGTGTGCGAACGAAAATGATGGGGTACTTCTTGCTGGCGTCCTTGGGCCGGTAAATATCTGCGGCCATTCGCTTGCCATCGCGCATCGCCACCATCACCTTGCGGTCAACGATTGCCAGAGACTCGAGTTCCTTCTCTTTCGCATTTCGCGTTGCGGCCAATTGCGCATCTGCTGGAGGCTGCGCCTGCGCGCCCGGTATGAGCGTAGCCACGGCGATCAGCGCCAGAGCACTCAAGCGAAGGGGAGTGAAATACACAAAGGGAATGAAATCGGTCAGTGCGGCAGAGTTTCTGTTTTTGTGTCTCATAGCGATTAGAATGGCTTTGTCACAGAAATCCCCCGGAATGCTGGCATCCTGTGCAATTCGACCAGTCTATCGCCTTGGCGTTGAGGGGCGCGCGCGGATGTTGTCTTCTTCAATTGCGCGTGCGCGGCAATTGTGCGGTGGCGGCTTGCAGATTTTGCCTCGCCTCCTCCAGATTCGGATCCAGGCGCAACGCGGCGTCGAATTCCGGCACGGCTTCCCGGATACGTCCGAGACGGACCAACACCGTGCCAAGAAGGTTGTGCAGCCCCGCGTCGTCCTGCCGGAACCGCAACGACTCGCGCAAGTGCATGGCCGCCTCTTCGAGGTTGCCGTTCTTGGCGCTCTGGTAGCCCCACAGCCGTAACACTTCGCCCAGATGCTGCCGCGCCCGCGCGTCTCCCGGATTCTCGGCGAGCACTTTGCTGAACTCGGCTGCCGCAGGTTCCCAGCGTTGTTGGTCGGCAAGCGCGTTGGCCAGGTTGTACCGCGCGGTGGTAAAGCGCGGATTCGCCTGCAGCGCACGTTCGAAGAAGCCGGCCGCGTCGTTCAGATTCCCCGCTGAGACCAGAGCCACGCCGAGCATATTCAACGCGATCGTATTATTCGGCCGCGCCGCCACCGCGCCGCGCAAGTAGCGTACTGCGTCCGCCTTCCCGCCACGCCCCAGCAGGATCGTTCCCAGGTTGTACTGCGACGTAAAGTCCCCCGGATACTTCTCGAGGCGATGGAGCATGATGACTTCCTCGAGATCCGTGCGGCGGTCCTCGGACCCGCGCGGCAAAACCTGCAGTGACAGGTGTGCCATCTCGTCGGTCGTCTGATTCCCGTCACGCACACGCTGCGGGGGCTGATGCGGATTGCGCGGATTCGCGGCCGAATTATCGTAGTGGTAGCGCATCGAAATCACGCTCCCCTTCGGCAGGAATACGGGTACCGTGTAGCGGTAAACCGCCTGCCAGCTCTGGTCCCAATCCGGAATGCGGACCAGCCACTTGCGAGCGCCTCCCGGCAATGTCGCATAGCCTTCCAACAGGCGGCCCAGGTAGTGCGCGTGCGGGTAGACTGCGAGCACATCCATATCCATCGGCGTCACAAAGTCGTCGCTTACCACGAAGTCCGCGACGCCTGGGGGGATATCTAGGGCGCCATCGTGCTCGAGCGGCAGCAGCATGGGATATTTCGTGCCCGGGTCGCGCGTGAAGTACAACCCGACGGAGGGCTGCACCAACTCAGGCTTCCCCGTCGGCCGCATATGGACATTCAGGACCAGATCGGTGCCGGGCTCTGCGCGCCAGGCCATGCCGGCGGGCTCGACCCACGGCGTCCCGCCCGGTTTCCAAAACAAGAAATGGCTGTCCGAATCGAAAGTGCCCGCCTCGGTGCTCATGTCCATGCCCGCGAAGCCGCCTGAGTTGTTGCCTCCAGTCGTAGCCAAACGTTTGCGATCGATGTGCATATCGATGATCAGGTTCGCGTGGTGCACTGCGCGGGTATTACCCGGGCGGATCTCGATGGCTTTCACCCACCGCGGGGCCGGCCCCTTCAGCGGCAGCACGAAGTTCCAGTATTGGTCCGGCCCGTCGGCGGGCAGATGATAGGGGCTGGCGGCTTCGATCACCAGGTCCGGCGCGCCTAGCTGCCAGCCGGGAGTGAATTTTGGGAGTGGAGGAGCATCGGCCGCCGATCCCTCCGGAGCGCCCTGCCGCACCCACTCATCGATAGTTCGAATCTGTTCGTCGGTGAGGCGCCGCTTGTCCCGAAAATCTCCGTAGCCTGCCTCGGGCAGCCACGGCGGCATGTACCGTTGCTTGGTTACCGAGACGATCTGCCGGCTATGCTTGAGGACGTCGCCGTAAGTGAGCAGCGGAAAGGGTCCGGACTCGCCTGGACGATGGCAGGGCGCACAGGACTGGTAAACAATTGCGGCAATGTGCTTGTTGAACGTGATGGGCTCGGCCTGTGCGGCACATACTCCCCACGCCAGCACGGCAAGCAACAGCCGGTGCATGATTAAGTATAGAAGAGCCTTTCCTAAGGGACAAATATAAGTTGCAAAAGACCCGCCGCCGGCCTCACTCGCGACCGAAATCCGTTCGATGCGGGTCGCGCGGAAAAACCGCTCCGGAGATCCCCATAATTGAAGTTGTACGGCGCGCCAACGAAGGCAACGGAGTACTAAGTCTTTAGGGACTCTGTCTCGGACACATGCGGCTGTTCGGATTTCACAGTCGCCGATAACACATCCCCCGTCTGCGTTCCTGTGCTCGCTATCGTGCCCGCGGGAAGTTCAAGCACCGACTTAGCCGTCAGGCACAGCGAAATTCTCTGGGGCGCCATAGCCCTTCGAACTTTCAGCACCCGCATCCTACGATCCAGATACACCACGTCGATGTCGAATTTCATTCCGAAACTGTGAACGCCTTCACACGGCACAATCCAGAGCCCCTGTCCGGCTGGTAAAGAGTCGTGCTTCAGCAGCCCGCGCCGTCTGGTCGCGCTGGTATCCGCGACGTCCGCGGCATCGGCCAAAAGCGTGCCACGCGTCTCGTTCCATATAGACACCGGAGGGCTTCTTTTCTCCGGCGCGAACCATCCTTCGACTGCAGACCGAATCGACATGGCAAGTCTCGTGGCGGTTAGGGCTGGGGCGACGTCGATGGCCCCAACTGGGTTGGTGCGGATACTTTCGGGCTTGTGCTTTGCGTTGACGACGAATCCAGAGGCTTCTCAGGTTTCATAGTGTCAATTAACGTCTCAACAGGAATCGGTTGGCCCTGAGGGGGAAGCGGCGCAGGCACGGCCTCTCCAGGCGGTTTGACGGCGCTGCCCGGCCCGTATGTCCTGAACGGCAGCGGATAGTGAAGCTCCATCGGTGGCGCGCCTGCCGGCAAAGGCCGAACAATCTGAGGGGTGACAATCACCAGCAATTCGGTGTTTGTTTCACTGATGTTTTTGGATTGAAACAGCTTCCCCAGAATCGGAACCTCTGAGATAAATGGCACTTTTGAAAGCGTCTTAGTCACCGATCGGTCCAATAAGCCGCCTATGGCAAAGCTCTGCCCGTCTTGCAACTCGACTTCAGTCTGCACCCTGCGAACGGTCAAAGCCGGAACGCTGAATCCGGAAATCGTTACGGCGTTCGCGTAATCCAGCGCGCTTACTTCCGGCTCCACTTGTAAACGGATATTGCCATTGGGAGTGATGGTGGGGATGAAGTTCAAGCGCACGCCATATTCCTTGAACTGAATTGTGACCGCGCCGACGCCTGCCGAGCTGCTTTGAAAAACCGGATACGGCACTTGACCGCCGGCCAGAAAACTCGCCTCCTTGCCGTTCTCAGCCAGCACATTTGGCTCAGCCAGCAGTTGCACCAGCCCTTTCGACTGGAGCGCGGTAATAACTGTCCCCAGGTTTATGTTCTTATTGAAAAGGAAAAGATTGAGAATATCGGAAAATGTGAAAGCGCCGGTGGCGCTGCTGGTCGACTGGCCTTGGGTTGGCAGACTGGCGGAGGGGAATTGTCCCGTCGCGATGGTTCCCAGCGTGTTGCCCGCGCCTGTACTAAAGAGATTTTGTCCAAGTTGTTCGAGGTTACTTCTATCGATGCTGGCAAAACGCACCTTCAAAAGAATCTGCGTCTCCGGAGGCGGAACGCTCACGTACATGAGGTTCACAACCTTACCGCCGGTCGACGCGATTGACACGGCGCGCTGAACACTCATAAGGTCTCTGGCCGTGCCGCGCAGAAAAATCGCCTCGTTCTCGGAAGTCACCACAACATCCTGGTCGGGCAATTCCTTTGCGATCTCACGACGCACATTTTCCAGTCGGCTATCCGACACAAACGAATTTGGCCGCACATTGACGTCAAATAGCAGCTTGCCGCCGCCCTCCTGCCAGATAATCATGCTGGTTGAGCCTGCCGCTTTCGCATTCACCAGCACTTCATGCGGGCTGATGGCCTGCACTTCGGCGACCTCGCCAAAACCAACTGCGACACTCTGAATCGGCGCGTCGCTGTTGACGATCGCCGATTTGCCTACGAAAAGCGAGAGCTCATGGGGCAGCGGATCCGCCTGCGGGGCCGAATTCTGGCCGGGGACGGGCAGCGGCGCAGGCTTGGTTTCGGCGCCGAACGGCAGTGCCTCGAAGTTCGCCACCGAGGCGGCAATCGTCGACACGGTTAAGACAATCGAGAGTAATCGGGACACGCGGGTATTCAAAGTTGGTTCTCCATGGAGTTACTTGCCGGCAGCCGGGAACGTCTCGCTTGTCGCCTTGGCGCCATTGATCACCTTGACTACCCATACGGCGGGGGGCGCCGGCGCCGGTGCGGGCCTGGGCGCCGTCTGAACCGACACCACCCGGTTGGCTGCCGCGGCTACCGGTTTTGGCGCTGGACCGCCGAAAAGGCCTGCCATCTCGGCTCCGGGCGGCTTCGCTATCTGGGTGTCCAGTGGATTCCTCAGAACGAGCTGAATTTTCGTGTCATTGCTCGCAAGACTCAAAAGTTCCGCTTGCTCCGGGTCAACAAGCAGATTGACCACCTGCACCGAGATGGGTTTGCCCTCCTCGTCTTTTTGAATATTTGTGCCCGCCGAGAGCACCTCTATGTTCTCGAGCAGCGTCTTCACCTTCATTCCCGTCACATTCGCTTCGCTCGCAGTGTTGTTGCCCGAAATGATCACGTCTACGCGCATGCCTGGCACAACGAATCCGGCCACTCCCACCACCTGGTCTACCTTTACGGCGCAAGCCCTCATGCCGGGCGGAATCGTAGCCGCCAAGCCTGCTCCCGACCCCACGGCGGCAAGCCGCTTCCCCATAAGAGGCTCGCCCTCATAGAGCGTCGACACTACACCGCGTCCAACCGCCGCCTCCGGCGTGAGTATCACGTCCTTCGGCAAATCGCCCACTATCTCCGTTGTGTTGATATCGGTGGGCTTGATCAAAGTGCCGATTGGCAAATCCCGAGCCGCGGTCGCGACTTTCGAGGTTCGATGGTGCGCGTTGGCATCCATTTGTGTTCCTACCAGGCGGTACACGATAAACGCGGCCCCGCTAGCCAACACAAAGGCGCAGACGAGAATAATCATCAATCTTCGGTTCATTTAGACACGACACATGTTCTGACTAAGTCCTCGAACAACCTTCCTTTTAGTACTAGAGCAACCCGCGGGCCATATCCCCAATCCCCTTAAGTAAGCCAATGACGATGTTTAGCCAACAGGAAGAAACTTTACTGCGCACTCAGGTTTCCAGTTAGCCTGCTGAAGTATCGCCGTGTAGACACTGCACGCTGTAGAGACACTTCTGCTTGTAAATGAAGCTATAGAACCCTGTGAACAGGCAACCTGATGACGGAACCCGCCTGTTGCTTGGGCGCCGCTGCTTCACGACGCCTAAAAACCAATGAAGCGCGGACTGCGGTTCCTCACGCAACCCACGCTTCGTCGGCCTTTTGCATTCGTGGGTCGCGTCGCCATAGCCGCGAACTGAGACGCGACCGTGAGGAAGCGTTTTTCGCGCCGACCCGAATTCTGTATCTTTCATCCCGAGGGGCGCCGCGGGAACGATTCGTTTCGTTGCTCCGAAAGACCCGCTCACGTCGTGTTGTTGGGGATCAACTTGACGCTGCTGAGATCCTGCACGATCACCTGAAAGATTTGGTTCAAGCCGGTGACCGGCTGAGAGGCGGAGACGCAGGCGCTAGAGCCGCCAGTCGCAGTGTAGTCGGAGAAGAAGTATTCCGAGGAGGAGGCGATTCCCTCCATCGTCTGGCATGGAGTGATAGTCGGACTCGTATCAGTCGCGCATCCCGTCGCCTCCGCGCCGTAGGCAACCGCATATACCCGCGTTCCCGCTGTCGCGGCAGCCGCAGCCGCCGTCACCGCCTGATGGCACTGCTGGAGCGTGGATGGGTAAGTTCCCGACGTGGTCGAGGCCCCTGGCATGTGAGCTGACGTCGCATTTGCGTCGCCATCGCTGAGCAGAATCATCACATTCTTCGCAGTCGGATACGAGGTTTGCTCCGAAACAAGGTACGCTTGCGCCGCATAGATCACCTGAGCATAGTATGTTCCAGCGCCGCCTATTGCCTGCAGCCCGGTACACCCGCTCTTTCCTCCCACCGCCTTCGTCAGGTTGGAGCTGGTGCTCAAACTAGTAGCCGTGTCGGAAGTGCGGTAATCGCTCGAGAAAGTTACCACCTGATAAGTCGAAGTAGATGGGAAAGGAGTGGCATAATATTCAATGGTGGGAGAGGACGAGCCGCAGTTGTAGTCATCCGCAACCGTGGCCGTTGACACCGGTGGAAACGTTAACAGAGTAACCCTATCTACCGAGTTTGACACCATGCCGCTAGTGGCTGTGCCACAGCTCGATTCAGTCGGAAGGCAAGGCGCGAGACTCTTCAGCAGAATTTGCACGCCGGACAGCGCGCACGAGATTCGTGTGTTCGAGCAGTAGCTGTCCGAGTCCTCGTCATTCATCGACTGCGTTGAGTCGACGATGATCGCAACGTTGTACGGCGGTATATATGCACCCTTCATACTCGCTGTCGCGGTGGCTGAGAGAGTAATCGTCGTGTCACCGAACAACGAGAAGAAAAACATCGGCACTGTCGCCGTCTGCTTCACGGCGATTGCGTTTGAGCTCGAAGGGCCGTTGCACTGGATTCCAAAGACGCTTGTCACGGTACTCAGGCACGAGAATGCAGGATAACCCGATGCGATCGCAACACTCGAAAGGCCGGATAAAACGTTCTTGTTGCCGGTCGTGCTGCTGTACGTCGTGACGGCGCTGGTGGTGCTTGATACCGTAGCCCCGGCCTGTGACATGGCCTCCCCTCCCGCTAACGCCGCCGCTTGTGTCGCCGCCGTAAGCTCACTCTCGTAAATGTAAACGCGGCCGACGTCGATTACTAAAGCCGCCATTCCGATGAGCACGGTCATGCATATCACCGTGTAAACCAAAATCTGCCCGCTCTGGTCTTTCCTCAGCCGGCGTAAAAAGCCCGCATTGTCCTGGTTCATTGGATTGTCTCCGTGAGTTGCGCCTTCAGGCTGCAGGAAGAGTAAGTCACTGCATAGATGCTCAGAGTGCAGGGATAAGTCGCCGTAACTTGAGCCGCTGCGCCCTGCGACATATCTGCCGCTCCCGAGGTGCACGAATTGCCCGAAAAGGAGGTTCCGTTAATCACGAACGATAGCGTGACACCGGAGGCAAGAGTGGGGGCCGCGGCGCTGATGGCCGAGTAAGCAGTCGCGCACGGGTCTGTGGTTTCCCCCCGGCTGAACGATAGCTGCTGCGCGCCGGAGTTTACTGCATTCGTCAGTATCAAAAAATTGTGCAGGGTAATCCCAAAGGACGTCACGCCCGTCACAATCAGTAACAGGATCGTCGACGCCGCCAAAAACTCGATCAATGACTGGCCTTGCTCGCCGGCGTGTACGCGCCTGGCTCTCGACCGAATCTTCGCACTCGCGGCATTGGCTCTTCGTGTGCCCGGTTCCGTGGTCGCTATGTTTGAACTTTCTACTCTCATCGTTTGTTCTCCTGATGACTTCCTCTCCGCACGCCCGCTGGACGTCCGGAGAAGACGCCGCAAAATCGCTACTCTGCTCCTCTAGCCCTTAGCCTCCGTGCTCGCCGTGCTCCGGTTGGCGCTCGCCAGATATGTTTCCATCTCCTCGGGCGGACAAATCAGCAGCCGGTCGGCCAACTTCGTTTGTGACGCATAGATAGTATGTGCCGGCAGCCCCAGTAGGCTTGAACTGTCTCGATAATTCGGGCTGAAACGGAAAGGGCGCAGGTGCTCAACCATGTGAATCACTTGATGGTCCGCGTTCAGATAAATGACGTCGATGGGAAACCGCATGCCGATGGTGTGGATGCCTCGAGACGGAACCAGCCACAAGCCCCCTCCCTGAGTTATTCTCAATTTCCCAAGCAATGCGCGAAGCCGCCCAGACGGGCTATCGGCGCAAGATACGCCGAGCCCCAGGAACGATTCCCGCGTTTTGTTGAATACGTAGTAAGCCTTTTGCATTGGTTATGGCGGGCCGCCTAGGCAGCCCGCCGATCTTTCACATTTACGCCTCTAACTCCTGAGCCGCTTGCCGCACGAAGCGCTGTCCCGGTTAATCCGTGACAGGCTCTTAGCGCACGCGATGTTTACGGCGCTGAACAATGACCAGAAGAATGACCACGGCAACAACGGCTGCCGCGACGCGAATTAAGGTGGTTTGGTCCATTTCGATTCTCCTTTCTTAGACGTGTTTGTTACTAGCTCGGGAATGTCTCCATCATTTGGATGACCGCCGGCCCGAGCATAACGACATATAACGAGGGAAAGATAAACAAAACCAGCGGAAAAACAAGTTTCACGGGAGTCTTAGCCGCCAGCTCCTCGACGCGCTGGCGCCGGCGCGTGCGCATCGCTTCGGAGTGTATGCGCAGTGTTTTGGCCACGCCCGTCCCAAACTGGTCGGCCTGCACGAACACCGCCACCAGCATGCGTACTTCGTCCATATCCGATCGCTCCATGAGCCGCTTCCAGGATTCGACCCGGCTTCGGCCCGCGCGCACATCGAGCATCACCAGACCCAGCTCTTCCGCAACCACTGGATGGCCGTCGAATAATTCATCGCTTGTCCGTACTACGGCCTGGTCAAGACTTAGTCCGGCCTCCAGACAAACCACCATGAAATCCAGCGCGTCGGGCAACCCCCGGCTAAGCACGTTCTGCCGTTTCTTGATGCGGTGCGTAAGCCAGTAGTCGGGAACCATGTATCCCACTATTGCCGGCCCAGCGAACATCCAGAACGGCTGCAAATGATACAGGCCTGTCACCGCTACAATCACGCATAAGCTCGCCGGCAGCACGACTTTCAAGGCATTGTAATAAGTAAGATGAATGTCTTCCCGGAATCCGGCCATGACCAGCCTTTGCCGCAGCACGGATACTTCTTTTTGGCCCTTGGGAAGAATGTTCTGAACCTTCCCGGCAAACGTTCGGACCGACTGGGTCCACTGTTCCGCCCTGGTTTTAGGCTCGTCATCACGGTCCGTTTCGATAATGACGGATACCCGGCCGCCCATTGTCTCCCGGTAGAAGACAAGCAGCAGGCCGCTGGCCGCCAAAAAAAAGAAAATTAGAAAAGCCGATGCGACGTATGCCATTGAGTACTCTTAGACCTGTATGTTGACGATCTTCCGAATGATCAGCATGCCGAGCACGTTCATAATGCCGGCTGCTACCATCATTTTTTGGCCCAACGGCTTTGCGATGAGCAGCCCCATATAGTCAGGGTTGATTATGTAAAGCAGAACCCCTAGCGCCACCGGAAGAACCGAAAGAATCTGCCCCGTCAGGCGGCCCTGCGCGGTGTGTACGCGAATCTGCTGCCGGATGCGCGTCCGCTCGCGAATGATCAGCGAGGTCTTCTCCAGAACCTCAGCCAGATTCCCTCCGCTCTCTTTGTTGATAATCATGGCGGTGGTTACGATGCGCAGTTCTTGCAGCGGAACCCGCCGGACCAGGTTGTACGCTGCGACGCGCAGATCCACTCCGAAGTTCTGTTCTTCGAAGCAAAGCCGGAACTCGCGTCCGATGGGCTCCGGCGCTTCGCTTGCCGCGTGACCGAAAGCAGCGACCATGCTGTAGCCGGCGCGCATTGCGCTTACCATCAGGTCGAGGGTGTCCGGTAGCTTCTTGAGAAACAAATCGAGGCGTTTACGGCGCTTTTGAAAAATATAGAAAACCGGCAAAATGCCTGCCGGCAGGGCCAAGAGCAGCGACACCGATGCAATGCCAGTGCGAAGGTAAATCAGGTAGGCCGGTACTGCCCACGACGTGGCCACGGTCAGCACTGCTCGCGAGGGCGTCCATTGCAAATCGGCCTGGTCCAGAAACTGCCGCAGCTTGAGAGCCTGTTGAGCGTCGGCAAGCCACCGGTTTAGCCATGGAATGCCGCTCAGTACCGTGCTTTTTCGAATGTCCACCAAATCTGCGAATTGTGTGGCAACTGACCCTTTTAGCGCCGCATCCAGCGTCTTTTGAAATTCCTTCGAAGAGTCCGAGCGCGCTGCGCCCAGTATCAGCGCCGCAAGCGCGAAAACAGCCAGAAATGCAAGCAGGGCTATGATGTACACGCTAGTTCACTTCCATTGCCTGTTCAAAGAGATCGTTCCGTAATTTGATCCCGGCGGTAAACAACTTCTCCACGAAGCGCGGGCGGACCCGGTTCGCTTGGAACACGCCCAATATTTTTCCGTTAGGCCCAACGCCTTTCTTCTGGAATGCAAACACTTCATGCATGCTCACCACGGCCTCTTCCTGGCCGGTAA
>Ga0181525_10000124_pt1 | contig 72127 bp, 72 predicted proteins | sample PEATcosm2014_Bin_48_FD_121100 | JGI IMG/M metagenome (GOLD analysis project Ga0181525, IMG submission 121100) | Peatland microbial communities from MTU Mesocosm Facility, Houghton, MI, USA - PEATcosm2014_Bin06_10_metaG | ecosystem: Environmental > Terrestrial > Soil > Wetlands > Peat | place...
CGCCGGTTTCGCGTGGCCGCCTCTGCCCTAAGGGAGCCGACACTTTTCAATTGCACACTCATCCCGCACGGCTGTCCAAAGTGAAATACCGCCGGCCTGGAGCGCGCCAGTGGGAGGAGATTCCGCTGGAAACGGCGATGGACATGGTTGCCGACCGCATCTGGGAGTCACGCGAGCGCACGTTCGTGGAACAAGACGACGGCGCCTCGGTGATGCACACGCTAGGCATCTGCCATTTGGGCGGCGCCACCCTCGATGTGGAGGAGAACTATCTCATCCGCAAGCTGTTCACCGGCGGATTGGGCATGAGTTGCATCAGCAACCAGGCGCGCATATGACATAGCTCCACGGTGCCCGGTCTGGGCACCACATTCGGACGTGGCGGCGCCACGACTGCACAACAGGATCTGGTGAATGCGGACGCCATCTTAATCATGGGTTCCAATATGGCGGAGAACCACCCAGTTGGCTTCCAGTGGGTGATCGAAGCCCGCGAGAAGAACCATACGCAAATCATCCATGTCGATCCACGATTTACGCGTACGTCGGCGATGGCGGATATCTGGGTGCCGTTGCGTGCTGGCTCAGATGTGCTGTTCCTGGGAGGCCTGATTAACTACGTCCTCACCCACAACAAGGATTTCCGCGAATACGTGGTCCATTACACGAACGCACCGACGATTTTGCGAGAGGATTTCCGCGACACGGAAGATCTAAACGGCCTTTTCTCCGGCTGGAATGCAGAGACGAAGCAATACGATCCCACATCCTGGCTCTACGAGGGTTCGCCGGAAAAGGGTTCGCTGTTTGCCGGGCCATGGCCGGGACACGAAGAGGCCGGTGGCGGGCATGGGAAAGATCGCGGTGGAGAGGCTGGCGAGATTGAAGAGCATAACTCCGACCCTACCCTGCAGCACCCGCGGTGCGTATACCAGGTTCTGAAAAAGCATTTCGCCCGTTACACCCCGGAGATGGTGGAACAGTACTGCGGCATCCCCAGAGATCTGTTCTTGAAAGTGGCCGACGCCTATTGCTCGGCTTCCGGTCCGGAAAAGACGGGCACCATCTGCTACGCAGTGGGGTGGACGCAGCACTCCAACGGGGTACAGATCGTCCGGGCGGCCGCGATCCTGCAACTCTTATTGGGCAACGTGGGCCGGCCCGGTGGGGGCGTGTTAGCCTTGCGCGGCCATGCTTCGATCCAAGGCTCAACCGACGTGGCAACCTTATATGACATCCTGCCCGGATATCTGCCCACGCCAATGTTTAACAGGGCCGCGAACACGCTAAAGGACTACATCGCAAAGCATCGCTCCAGCAGCGGCTGGTGGGCAAACTTCGACAAGTACATCGTCAGCTTTCTGAAAGCGTATTACGGCGCTGCGGCTACTTCTGGAAATGATTATTGTTTCGACTTCCTACCTCGCGTCACCGGCGATCACTCACACTTTGGCTACTGGTTGGACATGATGGACGGCAAAGTTGAGGGACTTTTTATCATGGGCCAAAACCCTGCGGTAGGTGCTCCCAATGGACGCTTGGAGCGCAAAGCACTGGCCAAGCTGAAATGGCTGGTCGTGCGCGATCTTGTGGAAACTGAGCCTGCTTCGTTTTGGTACAACTCGCCGGAAGTAAAGCGCGGCGAACTTACTCCCGACACCATTGCGACGGAAGTGTTTCTCTTTCCGGCTGCGGGCGTTCCCGAGAAAGATGGCACCTTTGTCAACACGCAACGCCTTCTGCAATTCCATAACAAAGGCCCGGAGCCACCGGGCGATGCGCGGACTGAGAACTGGTTCATGTACCATCTCGGCCGCCGTTTGAAAGCGAAGGCGGCGCAAGACCTTCGCCCACGAAATGCACCTCTCAACGCGCTTACTTGGAATTACTCGACGGAGGGCGCACACGCCGAGCCGCGCGCCGAAGAAGTGCTGATGGAGGTTAACGGCCGGACTATGGCGGATCACAAACTGGTGGCAGGCTATCGGGATCTGAAGGCCGATGGCTCCACCGCCTGTGGCGCCTGGATCTACTCCGGCTGCTTCCCTGAACGCGACAAGAACCGAGCCAATGACCGCGCACCGGTCGACTCATACGGCCATGGCTGGGGATACGCTTGGCCCTCGGATCGTCGCATCCTCTACAACCGTGCTTCAGCCCGTCCGGACGGGAAACCCTGGAGCGAGCGCAAAAAACTTGTGTGGTGGGACGAGACAAAAAAAGAGTGGACCGGTCTCGACAATCCCGATTTCACCAAGGACAAGCCTCCGGATTACCAGCCTCCCGAGGGCGCAGAGGGCGATGCCGCATTGTCCGGGGATCAACCCTTTATCCTGCACCCGGACGGTGTGGGGTGGCTATATGTCAGCAGCGGTTTGAAAGATGGGCCTCTCCCCACACATTACGAACCGCTGGAGTCACTCTTGGCCAATCCGTTGTATCCCGGACGCGATACCGACCCGGCTGCGCTCAAACGCGAGCGGCCGGACAATGCGTACGCGCTCACTCGCGACAAGCGATTTCCCTATGTGCTGACCACCTATCGGCTCACCGAGCATCATACGGCTGGTGGTATGTCCAGAACGTTGAGCCATCTCGCGGAACTGCAACCGGAACTGTTTTGCGAGGTCTCGCCGGGATTGGCCGCGGAGGTGGGACTACGGCACGGCGATTTCGCGACCATTACAACGATGCGGGCCATCGTCGAGGCACGGGTGATGGTAACCAGCCGCGTCATGCCTATCCAAGTCGAGGGTCACACAATCCACCAGATAGGCCTGCCCTATCACTGGGGCACGAACGGACTGGTCAAGGGTGACATGGTCAATGACTTGCTTCCCATCTCTGAAGAGCCGAACGTGCGCATCATGGAAACCAAAGCCTTGCTTTGCGACATTCGGCCGGGACGGCGGGCGCGGGGCAAGGCCGCGCTGGATGAGCTACGAGAGCACAAGGAGCGTGCCGCATGAGCGCAGAATCACTAAAAAATGGAAAACGCACCACCGCATTTTTGACCGACTCGTCCCTCTGCATCGGATGCAAAGCCTGCGAAGTTGCCTGCAAGGAATGGAACGGGGTGACCGCGGATGGGTTCGACTGGTCCGGGTTTTCCTACGACAATACTGGCCGGGTGGGGCACTCGACCTGGCGTCATGTAAAGTTTGTCGAGCACGAACCCGAGCCGGGTCTCGGCGGCAATGCCGGGAACCTGAATTCCTGGGCGTTCTCCTCCGACGTCTGCAAGCACTGCGAAGAGGCTGGTTGCTTGGAAGCCTGCCCAACCGGTGCCATCGTACGTACCGAGTTTGGCGGCGTTTTCGTCCAACCGGATGTGTGCAACGGTTGCGCGTATTGCGTTGTCGCCTGTCCCTTCGGAGTAGTGCAGAAGAACAAAAACGATGGGCGGGCGTTCAAGTGCACGTTTTGCTATGACCGGCAAAAAGTCGGGATGACGCCTGCGTGCGCGAAGGCGTGTCCAACGGAGTCCATCAAGTTCGGCGACCTTGAGGAAATGCACCTTGCTGCAAAAGAACGGGTGCGCGAGTTGCACAGCCGCGGCATGACGGATGCCAAAATCTACGATCCGCAAGAGACCAGCGTCAAAGGTCTGCATGCTATTTTCATTGTGCGTGGCGACCCCCGGCAGTACAACTTACCGCCCGCGCCCGAGGCGCCTACCGTTTACCTCCGGGCTGGGTGGACGGCTTCGGCCATCGGATCAGCTCTGTTCATGGCCGGCGCGCTGCTGGCCTTTTTGATTTAGCTTTTCGGGGCAGAGGAGCAGAAGGGGACGCTCATGAGCGATTTGCCAACCGAACACCAGCCAAGACTTCCCGATCACTCCAGTGAAGCCCGGCTGCTGGAAATTCGCCGGCAAGCTGAGGTACGTGGTTTCGTGCCGGCAAGTGGCATCCGTCCGGCGGGAGCGCCGTTTCCGAGGGCCTCCAGTGAAACCGGGTACTACGGTATTCCTTTGTTGAAAGAGCCCCAATGGACAGCGGAAATTCCCCTGTATTTTTTTGTTGGTGGGGCTGCGGGATCAGCGGCCGTGATCGGCGCGATGGCGGAGTGGCTAGGCAAAGATAAAGAACTGGCGCAGAGCGCTCGTTGGCTCGCCTTGGGCGGCTCAATCATATCTGGCGCATTGCTGATTTCTGATTTGGGCCGCCCCTCACGTTTCCTGAATATGCTCCGGGTGTTCAAAGTGCAAAGCCCAATGTCCGTAGGCGCTTGGACCTTGGCCGCATTCGGAGGGGCGTCCACCGTGGCGGCATTCGCCAAAGCCGCTGAACGTCACTTTGGTGTCGGGTTCCCGATAACAGTGATCGGTAACGTGAGCCAGTTCTTCTCGGCCTTGCTGGGGCTGCCATTCCACAATTACACAGGTGTGCTGATCGGAGCCACTGCAATTCCGGTGTGGAACAAGAACATCGAGACTTTGCCCATACATTTCGGGATGTCGGGCGTGCAGGCGGGTGTTTCTGTGCTGGAGTTGATGGGCCATGCAGACAGCCGTTCGCTCAACAGCCTTGGGATAGGCAGCGCAGTCTACGAGTGTCTAGAGGGCTTTAATCTCGAGAGCCGCACGGACCGGGCGTTGAATCCATTGAAACGCGGCGCAAGTGGATTAATCGTCCGTGCCGGCGGCGTTCTCTCCGGCCCCGTTGCATTGGCTTTACGTTTGTTCGCCGGCAGTTCGGGCACACCACGCTCGCGCACGTTGCGCCGGTGGGCCGCGATATGTGGCATTGCCGGTTCGTTGCTCACGCGCTATGGCTGGGTGCAGGCGGGGCACGCCTCCGCTCGGGATTGGCGATTACCGTTGGAGATACCGGCCGCGAAGTCACCGATCCAGATGCGCGTGAAACCCGAAGTTCCTCGGACAAAAGCAATATCCTGAGATCCGCCTACGTGAGCGCCCGTTGTCAAGAGCGGTGTTCAGTAGGTTTTCGCAATGTTGTTACCGCCGACCGATCTTCGTGCTCGCTGCCTGCTCGTGGGCATGGTAGCTGGATCGCACCAGCGGGCCGGATTCAACGTGCTGGAAACCCATCTTGTCAGCCTCTTGTTTGAGGAAAGCAAAATCTTCGGGCGGATACATCCGCTTGACTGGCAGGTGATCGCGCGAGGGCGCGAGATACTGGCCGATGGTGAGAATGTCCACCTTGCGAGCCGCCAGATCGCGGCAGACCTGCAACAGCTCTTCCATGTCTTCGCCGAGACCAACCATGATGCCGCTCTTCGTGATCGTCGTGGGCGATAGCTCTTTGGCGTGGGAGAGCAGGTTGAGCGTGCGCTCGTAACGCGCCCCGCTGCGTGCCACCCGATACAAGCGCGGAACCGTCTCGGTGTTGTGGTTCAGGATGTTGGGCCGGGCGTCGAGCACAATCTGCAGACAATCTTCACGGCCCTGGAAATCCGGAATGAGAACCTCCACCGAGCAGTCCGGCTGCAGCCTGCGAATTTCGCGGATCGTTTCCGCGAAGATCTTGGCACCGCCGATATTATCGTCGTCGCGATTGACGCTGGTGACCACCGCAAACTTGAGTCCCAGCTCGGCGACCGCCTCCGCGACCCGCCGCGGTTCATCGATGTCGATGGCCTGCGGACGTCCCTTGGGCACCGCACAAAAGCCGCAGCGCCGGGTGCACAGGTTTCCCAGCAACATAAAAGTCGCCGTGCGATGATTCCAGCACTCGCCGATGTTCGGGCAGTGCGCGGATTCGCAGACGGTGTTCAGGTTCAGCCCGCGCGCCAGCTTTTTCAATTCGTGATACTGCTCGCCCATTGGCGCCTTGGCGCGCAGCCAGCGCGGTTTGGGAGCCGGCGCGGCGGAAACGGTCTGGATTTGAATCAGTTCAAAGCTAGCCATCGGTATCCATAGTTTACGATGCCGGAACATCAGTCCGCAGACATCAATTAAAAGTTAAAGCGTCTTCAGGTAGGCGAGCAAAACATCAATCTGGGAGTCTGACAGGCTGTTGCCGAAGGCGGGCATCTTGGCGCGCCCGCGCACAATCACTTCGGTAATGCGCTCGTCCGTGGCGGGCATTCCGCTGCTTGGCAAGTACTGCTTTTTGTACAGATTGTGCAGGCTTGGGCCGTGCAGCCCCTTGCTTGAATAGGGTTCGTGGCAGCGGGCGCAGTTGGCATCAAAAACATGGCGGCCCGTGACCTGCGTGGGATTGAGTCCGAGTTCGGCGTCAGACTTTCGCCGTTCGGTCTGGCAGCCCACTGCGGCAAGCAGTGCCAGCAGGCAGAGCGGCGGAAACACAAGGCTGCGAACGAAGTGGAAAACAGAGCACATCACGAGCTGTCCTGGCTGAAATCAGGTACCATCTTATCGCAATGCTTATTCTGCTCAAGTCCGTACGGGAAACCGCCTCATCCGAGGACGGCGCGCGCGTCCTGGTGGATCGTCGGCGTCCGGCCCGCGTGCCGAAGGAATCGCTGGAGTTGCGGGCGTGGCTTCCACAGCTCGGCCCCAGCGACGAGTTGCGCCGCTGGTTCGACGAGCGACCGTCGCAGTGGCGGTCTTTCCGGCGTCTCTATCTCGCCGAGCTGGGTGCCGAAAAACCCTCACAAGCGTTGACAGAGCTGCACACCATTGCCGCCGGCCAATCCACCTTAACTTTATTGACCGCGGCCCGCGAGCAGGAGCGCAGCCATGCGGCGATTCTGCGCGACCTGCTGCAGGGAGTCCGCAAGCCCCCGTCGACCTCCGGCCCAGCCCACGCCGCGGCCGGCGGACGAATCCGCGCCCGGAGGAGCCGTTGATCTTTCGCCGACCATTCGCCGCTCAGCAGTCCACCGGCGCGGTGCGCTCGGCGTTCGAGGCGATTGCCGAGACGCAGCGGAGTGCGGCGGCAACCGACTGGTACGTCACCCAACCCGACCACGCCCGCATCTCCGGCGAGTTGGCCGCAGCCTTCGACCCCCGCAAGGTTCCCAACGTGGGCGAGGCCATCGTGCGCGCCATCTCCCTGCACGACATCGGCTGGATGCCCTATGAGGGTGACGTGAGTTCCCCGCAGCCGCCAAAGGAGCTCGCGCCGGGCGTGCTGCTCTCATTTGCCAACGCCGAGCCGGAGCTGTTCCTGCGCGCCTGGATGGCTTCAATTCAGGCAGCGCAAAGCACCGGCCCCTTGGGAGGACTGCTGGTGAGCGCGCATTTTGCGCGCCTTACCCATCCCTACCTGAACCGTGGCGCGGGCACGCACGAACAGCGCGCCCAGGTCGAGCAGTTCCTGCATCGCGAGGCCTCGCGCGTCGACCGCCTGTTGCCGCAGGCTGGCCTGCCGGTGCCGGAGGTCGAAGCCCTGATCGCCGTGCTCCAGTTCTGCGATCTTGCCTCCCTCTACCTGTGCGCCAATCCCGCCGCTCCCGTCGAGTTGCCGCAGCTCCTCAACGGCAGCCACGTGCAGCTCTCCTTTGAGAACGGCTCCTTCCGTATGCGGCCCAACCTGCTGGATTATGTGCTGGTCTTAGAAATCCCCTGTGTGCGCTTTATAGAAGGCAAACCGCAGCGGGAGATGCTGCCGGTAAAAGTGCAGTAGACGCCCAGCAAGGCGCTCAGAAAACCTGCGCCAGGCGAGTACTAAGAAACCCCCGTCCTGAGTTGTGGAATCTAAGTTGATGTCGAGCGGGAGTTCGGCACGAACACGAATTGCTTCCAGAACTTGGTTGCACGAAAGCGCGGAGGTTCACGGCCATGCGTAGGACATTGCTACCGGGGCCACTCGTCGTGGTTCTCTATGCCGTCGCCTGGAGCCAGACCTTGACCGAATACGCCGGGATAGGCGCAACTTCGGCTGCTGGAGCTTCGAAGACAGCAGGCACCGCGGCCAAAGCCGTAGATGTGCTTGGCAAGCGGCTCGGGGAATCGCTCACAAACCCTGGCGCACCAAGGCAACTGAAACCATCTTCTTCTCCAGAGGACCTGATGCGCTCCAATCGGCGGACACTGGAGCAGGCAGCCGGGAAGCGCGGGGCCATGCTGCACGTTACCTGCGTGCCTCCAGGAGCTACGCTCTTCGTCGATCATCGCGCGGTAGCCCACGCCCCGGCGGGTTTACTCCTCCCGGCCGGCAAACACATCCTTGAGTTGAAATCACCCGCTTTCTTGGATTGGAATCACGAAGTATCGGTCTCCGCCGGAGAAAAACTTTCATTCGAACTGAAACTTCAGGGAAACCAACAAGAGCTTCAGGAAAACAAACAAGCTCAAAGCGGCCAGAGGATCATAAATCTGCAGTTCTAAATCCTGCATGAGGCCCAACCTGCTGGATGAGTAAACTGCTCTGCGAACGCTTCGGGGAGCTATGCTGAACACTTTTCGTTGGAACTCTTGCCGACCGTGCTAGCGGAGCAGGAGCGAATCGTTCGCGAGTGGGATCACGCGTAGGCACACATCACCCTGAGCGCATTCGAATTAGGAGCACAGTCAAACGAGGCGAGATAAGACGCCACGCGCATTATCTCGCCTCTCTCGTCTAAACCAGCGCTCTAGCGGTGCTTCGCGCTATGTGCACCACCCCGATATCCGGGGAGGGCGTGTTCAGTCTTCGCTTCGTGGCCAGCATTGCCTACGTTGCCTCGCCCATCCCGCGCCTCGTTTCCCTGGAAGTGGTTGAAGCGCTCCGCTCCGCGCTCCGGCAACGGTCCAACGTAACCGTGATGAGGATCAAAGCGGTTATCGACGTGGCCGAAAAAGCCCCGACGGCCGTGGAACCACGGGCCAGCTCCAAGAAATACCCCGCCAACAAACCAATCGGGCCCATAGTAGCCATACGGAGCACAGTCATATGGTGGATAGTCGAAGTACCCGTAAGGACACACGGGAGCCGGTCCAATGTTTACGCCAATGGCAACTTGGGCTTGCGCCACAGGCGTACAGCATAGAATGGCAGCTGTGAGAACTGCGAAAGCGAGCGTACCGACTTTGAACATGATTTCTCCTTGCGTTTCAACCTAGACAATCTAGGGCCAACATAATACCAAGGATCAGTACCGGCAAACCGGCCCGCGGCAAGTGTTTTCTGGCAGCCCAGCTCTGTTCCGGGAGCGAATGGCGGACGACCCTAAGGCTGCCGTACCGCCGAAACTCGCGCTCATCCCGCCAACCATGCGAAAATAGAAGCGTCCGCCTATGACCACCCCTGAAAAACAGCCGAACATCACACCGGAAGTCCTGCGCAGTCACGGACTGATCCCGGAGGAATACGAACGCATTCTGAAATGGTTGGGCCGCGTGCCTACCATGACGGAGCTTGGCATCTTCAGCGTGATGTGGAGCGAGCACTGCTCCTACAAATCGTCGCGCGTCCACCTGAAGCGGCTGCCCACCAAAAGCAAGCTGGTGATGCAGGGGCCGGGCGAGAACGCCGGAATCATCGACATTGGCGGTGAGTGGGCCTGTGCCTTCAAGATCGAATCGCACAACCATCCCTCGTTTGTCGAACCTTTCCAGGGCGCGACCACCGGCGTCGGCGGCATCCTGCGCGACATCTTCACCATGGGCGCGCGCCCGGTCGCGGTGATGGATTCGCTGCGCTTTGGCCCGATCACAAAAGAACACGATCCCGCCATGGATCGCACCACTCTGCACAAGAACCACTCGGTCGTCGATGGCGTGGTGGGCGGCGTGGCCAGCTACGGCAATTGCTTTGGCGTCCCCAACGTGGGTGGCGAAACCCGCTTTGAGAGCTGCTACGCGGGCAATCCGCTGGTCAACGCCTTTGCCCTCGGGCTGGTGAAGAAGGATGAGATTTTCTATGCCTCGGCTGCCGGTGCGGGCAATCCCGTAATCTACGTTGGCTCCAAGACCGGCAAGGACGGAATTCACGGCGCCACCATGGCCAGCGAGGAGTTCAGCGAAGGCAGCGAGGCCAAGCGTCCGAATGTGCAAGTCGGCGATCCATTCCTGGAAAAGCTGCTGCTGGAAGCCTGTCTGGAGGCCATGCAAACCGGCGCCATCGTCGGCATCCAGGACATGGGTGCCGCAGGCCTCACCTGCTCGACCTGCGAACTGGGCGGCCGCGGCGGCGTCGGCCTGGAGATTGAACTCGACCTGGTGCCGCAGCGTGAGACCGGCATGTCGAGCTACGAGATCATGCTCAGCGAATCCCAGGAGCGCATGCTGCTGGTAGCCGAGCGCGGCCGCGAAGAAGAGGTGTTCAAGGTCTTCCGCAAGTGGGGACTCGACGCCGTAACCGTGGGCCGGGTGATCCCCGAAAACACCATGCGCGTCCTCCACCACGGAGTCGCCGTGGCAGAGATTCCGAACGAAGCCCTCACCGACGACGCGCCGCTCTATCATCGCGAGGTGGGCGAGTGGATTGCTCCAGTACCGGCGCAGAAGCCCGGAGCTCTGCAGTTGGGTGCGAAGAGCAATTTCAGTTACGATTTCCATAAGTTGCTGGCAAGTCCAAACATCTGCTCGAAGCACTGGGTCTATGAGCAGTACGATTCGATGGTGCAGACCAACACCATGCAAGGCCCGGGATCGCTGGCTGGCGTGATCCGCATCAAAGGCACTTCACGCGGATTGGCCATGGCGCTGTATGGCAACGGACGCTGGTGCTATCTGGCCCCGAAGCTGGGCGCGGAGCACAACGTGGCGCGCGCCGCGCGGATGGTGGCCTGCACCGGAGCACAACCCGTGGCGGCGACCAATTGCCTGAACTTCGGCAACCCCGAGAAACCGCCCATCATGGCGCAGTTCTCGCAGGTGATCGACGGTCTTTCCGAAGCTTGCATCGCCTTGGGCACCCCGATCACGGGCGGCAACGTGAGCTTCTACAACGAGACCCTGGGCGAAGGAATTTACCCCACGCCGACTCTCGGCATCGTGGGCATTCTCGACGACGTAACCAAAGCCGTGGCCGCCAATGCCACCGCCGCAGGACGCTCGATTGTGCTGCTGACTCCGGGCCAGAAGGCGCACAGCGGCGAGGAACAGACCGAGTTCGGCTCCTCTGAATTTGCCGTGCACGTGTTAGGTGAGCTCTGGGGTGCACCGCCCCTGCTGGACTTGAAAGCCGAAAAGTCGCTGCAGGATCTGTTGCAGGCGCTAGCAGCCGAGCGACTCGTGGAATCAGCACGCGATGTGGCCGAAGGCGGAATCGCCGTAGCCGCCGCCAAACTCGCATTTGCCAGGAACTTGGGCGTGGACATGGATTTGATCTCCGCCGGACTTCCCGCCGAGTGCGTCCTGTTCGCCGAAGATGCGTCCCGCGTCCTGCTCACCTGCGATCCCACAAAGGTAAGAACGATTGAAGAGACTGCGGTAAAATATGGATTGAACGCACAGCCCATTGGCGTTACCACCAGCGACAACTTTACAATTCGAATTGACGGCACACCCGCCATCGAGGGGGCGGCTTCCGCATTCAAGCAGAGTTGGCGGCAAGCGCTGGAGCAAGCGCTGCAGGCTGAGCCCGAGGTTGCGGCAAGCCTGCCCTAGCAGTACGGGATGACCCATATCCGACGTGTGGCCCACATCCGCCCGCGGTTGGCGAATGTGGGAACGGAACAGTAAGACAGGCGCCGCATTGACGTCAATCCAGCACGGCTCCGGCCGTGCCATTTGCCTTCCATCGCGTCCCAGCGCACACTTACAAGGCGGGTAGCCATGATTGAGATTGAATCGGACAAACTTCACGAAGAGTGCGGGGTCGTTGCCGTCTACGGAACCCCCGAGTCAGCCAAGCTCTGCTACCTCGGACTGCACGCGCTACAGCATCGCGGCCAGGAGTCGGCGGGAATTGCCGCCAGCAATGGCCATCGCTTGACCGCCTATAAGGCCATGGGACTGGTGGCGGATATTTTCGGCGAGGCCGTGCTGCAGAAACTGCCCGGAAGCCATGCCATCGGCCACACCCGCTACTCGACCGCCGGCGACTCGGCGCTGCTGAATGCGCAGCCCATCCAGGTGGACTGCAACAAGGGGCAGATTGCGATTGCCCACAACGGCAATCTGGTCAACGCCACCGAAATTCGCAAACGCTTTGAACTGGCCGGATCGATCTTCCAGACCTCCAGCGATACCGAGATCGTGCTCCACCTGATTGCGCAATCGCACGAGACGACCCTGCCGGACGCAATGGCCGATGCCCTCCGCCGCATTGAGGGCGCGTTCTCATTTGTCATGGCAACCAGTGATCACATCTTCGCCGCCCGCGATCCGCGCGGCTTCCGCCCGCTGGCCATGGGGCGCATTCCCGGCAAGGATGGCATGCCTGACCCGGTGGTGTTTGCCTCCGAGACCTGCGCCTTCGATCTGCTAGGAGCCGAGTACGAGCGCGACGTGAAGCCCGGCGAGCTCGTGGTGGTCGGGCCCGAAGGCGTGCACTCGCATTTCTACGCACCGGCCTTGGCCCAGTCGCAATGCATATTTGAGCAAGTGTACTTTGCGCGCCCGGACTCCCTGGTCTTTGGCAAAAGCGTGCAGGAATCCCGTGAGCAGATGGGACGCCAGCTTGCCCGCGAAGCTCCGGTGGATGCCGACCTCGTGGTCGGAGTGCCGGACAGCGGTTTGACCGCGGCCTTGGGTTATGCGCGGGAGAGCGGCATTCCGCTGCAGTTCGGCTTGGTGCGCAATCATTACGTGGGCCGCACGTTCATCGAACCCGAACAGCGGGTGCGCGACTTTGGCGTGAGACTGAAGATCAATCCCGTGCGCCAACTGCTCGTCGGCAAGCGCGTAATTCTGATCGACGACTCGATCGTGCGCGGCACCACCAGCCAGAAGATCGTGCGCATGGTGCGCGATGCCGGAGCCACCGAAGTCCACATGCGGATCTCGTGCCCGCCCACGACCTCGCCGTGCTATTACGGAGTCGACACCCCGGAGCGCCGCCACCTGATCGCCGCCCGCAAGTCAGTCGATGAAGTGCGTGAATTCATTGGCGCCGATTCGCTGGCCTATCTTTCGCTGGAAGGATTGCGCGTCTCCTGCGGCGAACCGGCGGGTGATCCCCACTATTGCACCTCGTGCTACACGGGCAAATATCCAACCAATTATGTTGATCTGCAACAGATTCGCCCGGCGGCTGCGCTCGTAAAATAGGGTCTCAGTGGCACACCAAGCCCCAGTGATAGAATTTTACTGTGGAGGAGTTTCCTTTGAGCGAAGAGAAGCCCGATGAGATATACGGAAGACTGTGCCGCGAGTATGTTGAGACCCGCAAGGCCTTTCTTGCATGTTTTTCAGAACTGAAGCGAGTCGGTGAACATTTCAAAGTTCTGGGGAAGGAATTGATCGAACGCCCCGGTGTCCTCCACCTAAATCAGGTTGCATTCGCAGCGGATACGGCGGCCGTCCCCTCGCTGCTGGCTCAGTTCGCCGATCTGAAGGACAAACTGAGAGACCAACAAAAAGAGGTCGAAGTCTATGGCCCGCTGCCGACGCCTGATTATTCCTTGCCTATATTGTAAGAACGGTCAGCCCCAGCCGAGACAGGTTGTTACGAAACGTGGTCTGTTGATCTGGAATAGAAACGGTGTTCCGGTTTTGGAGCGACATTTTCCTTGGCCATGCGAATGGATAGCTGAACAAGAATCGCCAAAGCACTCACTATTCCCTTACTTCGCCCTGGCGCCAAACGGCATCTCCACTCCCGGACGCATCTGCATCAATTCCGGTACGGTGGTAAACAGAAAACCCCTGTCCTTGTACTCGCGTATCAATTCATCGGTGGCCCGCACGGTATGGCTGCGATCTTCGCCCATGCGCAGATGACCGCCGTCGTGCAGCAGCACGACCTCCCCGCCTGCAATCTGCCGCCGTGCGTGCTTGAGTATCTCCTCATGCGATTTCGCGGCCCAGTCAAAGCAGGTCACCTGCCACATCACCGGAAACATCTTCAACTCTTCGACCACTTTGAACGTCCCCGGCCTGCGCGCTCCAAATGGCGGACGAAACAGAAATGGACGCTCCCCCGTGGCTTCTTCAATGGCCTTCGAAGTCTCTTCCAGCTCCTGCCGCAGCTTGCGATCGCTGGCAAAAATCAGGTTCGGATGGCTGAAGCTGTGATTCCCAACGGCGTGTCCAGCTTCGGCAACCGCGCGCGCAATCTCCGGACGTTCCCGCACATATTTCCCCAGCATGAAGAATGTAGCCTGTACCTGCTGCCGGTCGAGCACCTCCAGCAGTTTCATCGTCCACGGATCGTTCGGCCCGTCGTCATAGGTCAGCGCCAGAATCTTCAGACCTTCTTTAATGCCGCTGAAGTTTTCACCATAGAGCTGTGACCACGGAACCATGGTGTGCACTCCGGCAAAGGTGGCCGCTGCCGCCGCCAAAGCTCCTGCTATATATCCGATCATTGCAATGATTCTATTCCCCTAGGCCCTTCCTGCGTCTTCCGTTCCATCTTCCCTCATCAACCCTGTTGCTCCCACCGTGTGCCCCGCGCTATTCTTCCCCTTGAACTCTGAACAGCGGAATCACTGGCCACCTCAATAATGTCCAATCTCTTTGAACCGCCCCGTTATATCGCCATTGAAGGTCCGATTCGCGTCGGCAAGAGTACTTTATCCCGCTACCTCGCCGCCCAACTCCACGGACAGCTCTTGCAGGAGCCGGAGGAAAACCCTTTTCTATCGGCTTTTTACGATGGCGAAACCGGTGCGGCTTTTCAGGTTCAGCTCGCCTTTCTCATCCGTCGCTACGAGCAGCTCCGCCCTCTGGCTGAGGCCCGCAACGCGCAAAAGATTGTGATCACCGATTACATCTTCGAGAAGGATAAGCTGTTCGCCAATCTCAACCTCAGCGACGACGAGCTTGGCATCTACGAACGCTACTACAAACTTCTCCGCGCTGAACTCCCCACCCCTGACCTTGTGATCTATCTGCAAGCTCCGCTGGATGTTCTCCGTAAGCGTCTCCGCCGCAAGAACGTTTCCAACGAGCGCGCCATCAGCGACGAGTACATGGAAGAGGTCGTCAAAGCCTACGAACATTTCTTCTTTCATTACTCCGCCAGCGACCTGCTCGTCGTCAACACCGCCGAACTCGACTTCGTCGAGCGCAGCGAGGACCTCCAGGTTCTCCTCCGCCGGGTCAGCGAACCCATCAAAGGTACCCAGTACTTCCTGCCTTTGGGCCAGCAGGACACCGGACACGATTGAGCACCCGGGGTTTGATCCTTTGACCTTGCCTTTGTAGCAAAATAGATTCATGACCTCCGTACGAATTGACAAGTGGTTGTGGGCCGCCAGATTTTTCAAGACGCGCACCTTGGCCGCCCGCGCCTGCGAACTCGGCAGGGTTCAGGCAAACGGGCAGCCCGCCAAACCCGCGCGCGAGGTTCGCGCCGGCGATATGTTGAAAGTGACCAACGAGGGCGGCGAATTTCAGGTCGAGGTTCTGCTGCTCAGCGAGGTGCGCGGACCAGCCTCGGTTGCGCAAACGCTGTACCGGGAGACCGAAGCCAGCCGGGAACTCCGCCAGAAGGTGGCAGAGGAGCGCAAGGCAACACAGCATTTTGAACCTCGGCCGGAGAACCGCCCATCGAAACGCAATCGCCGCGAAATCATCCGCTTCCGTGGCAGGGAGTGATGCCGCGCGAGTTGACGCAGAGAACGATTGGCAAAGTAGTCACCCATCAGCAGGGCGAAGGTAACTCGATCGCCTATGGTTGCAAAGGATTGACGGAATAGTAAATTATCGCGCAATCCGAGTTACCAGTTTACGTATGGTTTGGCAGAGGCGAGCCAGAGTGGAGTGCCGCTCAGGCTTTCCCTCCAAGGTTGCCTTGGTTCTCTCCGAGCGACTACAATCACCCCGGTTGATCACATCGGCCACTCGCGCCTCGGCGCACAGGCGGCATCCGCCCAGCGGAGCTACACTGGAGGAGTCATGAGCATCACAACCGGCGATTCCCGCCAACGCGTTACCGTGCACAGCCTCGCGGAAAAGAAGCGCAACCACACGCCCATCGTTTCGCTCACCGCCTACGATTACCCCACCGCGCGCCTTGCCGATGAAGCTGGCGTAGACATGATCCTGGTCGGAGACTCGCTCGCCCAGGTGGTGCTCGGCTATGACAGCACTCTGCCGGTCACCATGGATGAGATGTTGCATCACACTCGCGCCGTGCGCCGTGCCGTGCGGCACGCATTTCTGGTGGCCGACATGCCCTTCGGTTCCTATCACGCGGGCAGCCGCAAGGCGATTGAGAACGCCGCGCGCTTCGTCAAGGAAAGTGGTGCCGAAGCGGTGAAGATCGAGGGCGGCACCGGGCGCGTTGCACTTATCCGCCGCATTATCGACGCGGAGATTCCGGTCGTCGGACACATTGGCCTGACGCCGCAATCGGTGCATCGCATGGGCGGCTACAAGGTGCAGGGCAAGACCGCACCGGCCATCGACGCGCTGTTGCGGGACGCCGTCGCGCTAGACCAGGCCGGAGTTGCCGGACTGGTGCTCGAAGGTATTCCGCGCGAAGTCGCCACCCGCATCACCAGGGAAGTCGCAACCCCCACCATCGGCATTGGCGCCGGTCCGGATTGCGATGGTCAGATCCTAGTCTTCCACGATCTCACCGGGCTCACCTTTCGTCCGCCAGCCAAATTCGTTCGCCGCTATTGCAATGCCGGCGAGCTGATCACGGAAGCTATTCACGCCTACCGCGACGACGTGCGTAGCGGCACATTTCCGGCCGACGCCGAGTCGTACCATCTGCCGCGAGAGGCGCCGAACGAGACGCAGAAAGAAGCCCAGAGCGAGACCCGGCCCCGCGATGCCGAAGCGGCCGTGCAGCAGAAGTAAGCGATGAAATTTCTCGTCGCCACCGTTTTTCTTTGCGCCAGCCTCGGCGCAGCCGCCCAGGCGCAGGCTCCGGCCAGCAAATCTTCCAGTGCGGTGAAGCCCGCTGCTTCTGCCCGCAAAGCATCTCCGGGTGCGGGCCGCACCGAGTGCGCGCTCTCCGCCGGACTCTGCGTTACGGTCCCCGCCGGGTGGCAGCGCCTGGGCGACGTCTTCGATGATCTTGGCTTTGTCGTCGCGGAGCCCCATCCTGGAACTGAGTTCGCTACTTGGCCGCAGCTCACGGTTGCGGCCATCGATGTGCCTCCGCCGAAGAACAGGAACGGAGCTGCCTCCAGTGCGCCATCGCTCGATGCGCTGGTCGATATCGTGCTTACTCCCGATGGATCGTTCACCTCGGCCGAAACCTTGCAGCGCAGCCGCCTGCTGCTCAACGGCGCCGACGCCGAGATCGTGCGCGTCCAGCTTCACGATGATGCCCGTAAAACCGAGGCCATCGAAGCCGTCGCCCTGATTGAAGGGGATGAGGGTCTGGTGTACTCGATCGCGTTGCGTTGCGCTCCAGAGGATTTTGCCCGCCTCGAACCGGTGTTTCAGCGGGCCGCTCATAGCTGGCACATCAAGCAGGATGCGACGCCATCGGCAAATCCAGCCAAAGCCAAACCGGATTCGAAATGAGAATCATTCACGAGATTCGCGAAATGCAGGCCGCCAGCCGCGCCGCACGAGTTCAGGAAGTGAAGATCGGCTTCGTTCCGACCATGGGTGCGTTGCATGAGGGCCACGTCTCGTTGGTGCGGCGCGCGCGCCAGGAAGCCAGCCTGGTGGTTGTATCGATATTTGTCAATCCATTACAGTTCGGCCCCACGGAGGATTTCAACCAATATCCCCGCACCCTGGAAGCTGACTGTGCCCGGCTTGAAGGGGAAGGCGTGGAGATTGTCTTCGCTCCCTCAGCCGGGGAAATGTATCCCGCCGGAGCGACTACCGTGGTGCACGTCGGAGGACTCAGCGATCGGCTCGATGGCCGCTCGCGTCCTGGACACTTCCGCGGGGTGAGCACCGTGGTCGCCAAGCTCTTCCACATCGTGCAGCCGGACTATGCGGTGTTTGGACAGAAGGACGCCGCCCAGGTGGCCGTGCTGCGCCGCATGGTGCGCGATCTCAACATGGATTTGGAATTGATCGTGGCGCCGATTGTGCGTGAAGCCGATGGGCTTGCGCTCTCATCCCGCAATGCGTATCTCACGGTTGAGCAGCGGCAGCAGGCGCTGGTTCTGCACCGCGCATTGCTGGCCGTGGAGAGCGCCGCCAAGGCCGGTGAGAGCTGTGCGGAGAAGCTGCGCTCAGCGGCGCTGGCGGTGCTGGCCTCCGAGCCCGCAGCCCAACTCGACTACTGCGAAATTATCGATCCCGATACGCTGGAACCGGTCAGGGACATTACGCAAGGGGCGCTGGCCGCCGTGGCCGCATACTTCGGAAGTACCCGGCTCATTGACAACCTGCTGCTGCCCCGGAGCTGAGTGGGTCAAGTCCCGGTAGGTCGGCAATCCGTCCCGAATCCAACGCGAGAATCAGACTACCAATTCACCTGGCGCATCCGCCTAAGGACGACCGCACTGTAGCTATTCATGCGCTCGGGCCGTCGCTTCAGTGGAGCCGGTAGAATCGCGGCCAGCCGTGCCGATTGTTCCCGGCCGATATGCCGGGCCGAGATCCTGTCGTAGTAACGACACGCTGGCTCGGCACCATAAATACCCGGGCCCCATTCGACCACGTTGAGGTAAAGCTCCAGAATGCGCTGCTTGCCGAGGACGAGTTCGGCGACCGGTACCAGCGTGACCTCCGCGCCCTTGCGAAGGAAAGATCGGCCCGTTCCGAAGAACAGGTTTTTAACGAGTTGCTGCGTGAGGGTGGACCCTCCGCGCATGCGACCGCCTTCCATATCTTCTTCGGCGGCAAGTTCGATGGCGTGCCAATCGAAGCCATGGTGCTGGTAGAAACGCGTGTCCTCTGCGGCGATGACCGCGTGCTGGAGATCGGGCGAGATCTGGCTGAGCGGAATGAATTTGTAGCGCTCCTGATACGGCGTGCGATGAATCCAGGCCTGCACCCGGCGCTGGATGTGCACCGCGGTGGTCGGCGGATCGATCCACCGGGCGGCCACCAGGAGCAGCACGGCAAACGACCAGAGAAGCGCCGCACCAATGAGTATCCATCGAACAAAGGAACGAAGAGAACCCTTCCGAAGCGGGGTCTTGGAGCGGGTGGGTAGCGTTGCCGTCACATATCCAGAATAGCAGCCTGGGCCTGGTTGATCGTGAGCAGGCGAGACTGCCGGTGCGAAGATGCTAGAATTCGGATCGTATGCAGCAACATTGTATGCAGCAACGGCGGGCTCATGGCTCCTTGAGAACGGTTGCGTGGATTGGGCTGGTGCTCTGGCTTGGCACTCTGGCGGCATCCGCCAAGCACGCCCCCGGTCAGAACAAACAGCTCGCCAAGCGGGTGGACGCGATTTTGGCGCGCCCGGACGTGGCACGCGGCTTCTGGGGGGTGGAGATTGAGGACCTGGAAACCGGGCGGGTGGTTTACGCGCACGATGCCGACCGGCTGTTCACGCCCGCCTCCAATACCAAGCTGTTTACCACGGCGGCGGCGCTGGCGCTGATTGGGCCGGACTACCGGATTCGCACCACGGCGGAAGCCGCCAGCCTGCCGGACAAGTACGGGCGGCTGAGCGGAGATCTGGTCCTGATCGGGCGCGGTGATGCCAACCTGAGCGGACGCTCGCTTCCCTACAACCTGAAGACGGAACGTCCGCTTTCGCCCGCGCATGTGCTGGAGGAGATGGCCGATCAGGTGGCGGCCCGTGGGGTGAAGTTCATCGACGGAGACATTGTGGCCGATGACAGCTTCTTCGTCTACGAGCGCTATGGCGAGGGATGGACGCAGGACGATCTGGTGTGGGAGTGGGGCGCTCCGGTTTCGGCACTGGCGATCAATGACAATGTGGTGTACGTGAACATCCTTCCGGCGGAGCGGGTGGGCGAGCGCGCCTTTGTGAGCATCTCGCCGTTTGCGGAGTATTACCACATCGAAAACCGGGTGCTGACTTCGCCGGCGGGAACCGGGCCGCGCAAGGTTTTTATCCAACGGCAGCCGGGCTCGACGCGGCTGGAAATCTGGGGCAACATTCCGCTCGATGATGCAGGAGCCGGTGAGGCGCTGGCGCTGGAAGAGCCGGCGGAGTTTTGCGCTCGCCTGTTCTGGGAGTTGCTGGAAAAACGCGGGGTGATTTTGTATGGCCGGACCCGGGCACGGCACACGGCCATGGCCAGCCTTGACACTTTCACGGTGACCGCCAACGCGCCCATGGGTGGCGCGGATGATCCGCTGCCGGTCTCACCCGCTCCGGTGGTGCTGGCGGAACACGATTCGCCGCCGCTGGGCCTGGATATACAGGTGATCAACAAGGTAAGCCAGAATCTCCATGCAGAAATGTTGCTGCGGCTGCTGGGACGCGAGAAAGGGATGAGCGGCTCGGTGGTCGGCGGACTGAATGTGTTGCGCGGATTCCTGGTGCAGGCCGATGTGCGGCCGGAGGAGTATGCGTTCTACGACGGCTCGGGATTGTCGCGGCAGAACCTGGTGTCTCCCCGGGCGACGGTGAAGCTGCTGCGTTTTGCGGCCAAGCAGAGTTGGGGCGCGGAATATATGGAAAGCCTGCCGGTCGCGGGAGTGGACGGGACGCTGGCCTCGCGCTTCAAGACGCTGCCTCCAACGGCGATGCTGCGGGCCAAGACCGGCTCGCTCGAACACGTCAATGTTCTCTCAGGATATCTGACGACCGGCGGAGGCGAGCGCCTGGTGTTTTCCATCATGGGCAACAACCACACGCTCACGAACAAGAAGGCGACAGACATTCTCGACGAGGTTGTGAGCGAGGCGGAACGGTTTCACGATTGAGGCGCGAGGATGCATGGACGGACCGAGTTTGCAATACGCAGTTCGTAATATGCAGTTCTACGAGGAAGGAATGGCTTCGTTGGGATACTCAACCCGGGCGCTACCAACCTGCATGGTGATGCAACGCGCCCGCTCTAGTTCCTTGAACATGCAGTTGGAGCACAGGCAGGCGTACTCCAGGGTTTCGCCGGTGAGGCGCTCGCTGGTGAGGGGAATCGCCAAACGCACTTGAGTCTGGCAATGCTCACAACTCATGGGACCGGAAAGCAGATAGCGAAAGACCCCCCAGGCACGCAACAGTTTGACGTCGCGGGTTCGAGGATCGGGCGAAGACGCCGCATCGTGCAACAAGCTCAAGTACTCTTGCAGCACGACACGAGATGCTGATAAATCAGAGCCTGTCATTACCGATCCATTGCACCACGAGAGACAATCGCACAGCAAGATAAAAAACAAATGAATTGTAATGTGCTGCCGGACTGTCATCCGAGGGAGGAAAATCCCGGGACCGGTTGCAGCTAACGGAAAGCGTCGATGGGGTAGACTGCGGGAATAGATCGGAATACATGAGAGTTCGATATGGAGGACAAGGATGCTGCAGATTCGCGCGGCGCGGCCCGGGGACGTGGGAACAATTCTGAAACTGATTCGGGGGCTGGCCGAATACGAACACGAACCGCAGGCGGCACAGGCCACCGAGGAAGATCTGTTGCGCGATGGTTTCGGCGCGGAGCCGAAGTTTCACTGCGTGCTCGCCGAGTGGGAAGGCGCGGCGGTGGGATTCGCCCTGTACTTCTATAACTATTCCACCTGGAAAGGGCGGCCGGGAATCTTTCTGGAAGACATCTTCGTGTGGCCCGAATATCGCGGTAAAGGCATTGGAAAGGCACTGTTGCTGCATGTGGCGCGGACCGCGGTGGAGGCGAATTGCGGCCGCTATGAGTGGCTGGTGCTGGACTGGAATACTCCGGCGATCGATTTCTATGAGAGCCTGGGGGCGAAGCAAATGAAGCAGTGGCTTCCGATGCGAGTGGAAGGAAATGCGCTTTGGGAGCTGGCGAAGAAGAACTAGGTTTCAAGATTTCAAGATTTCAAAGACAAAAGCAGCCGAAAAAAGCCGCCTGGATGACCAGGCGGCTTTTTGATTCGGGGAACCGGAGAGACTATGCGATTGGGCTGTGCGACTTCGGCGAAAGCTGCGGCAGCAGGGCGGCCAAGCCGAAGAACGCGCCGGTAAACAACAGGTCGCTTACCACCGTGTTGCGGAAGAATGGGATCGCCATGGCGTAGCACTCGGCCAAGCCTGCCAGCGTCTTGGGATACATGCTCCAAAGAGACCACACCGCGAAATTGCTGACGGCAAAGAAGGAAAGCGAGGCAGCCAGCGAGGCCGAAACAACGCGCAACGGCTTGGCGTTGGAGGCCAACAGCGAACCGAGCAGAACGATGGCGGCATACCAAGCCCAAGTCACAAGGTCGGAGGCGCTTAGCGGATAACCGTAGACGAAGCGGGAGAGCAGCACATCGGAGGCGATGAACAAGGTCACCGGAATCCAAGCTTGCTTGCGCGGCATGCGCGCACCGAAAAACAGCAGGGCCGCTGCCACTGGGGTGAAATTGAAGCTGCCGGCGTGCGGGTTCAGAAAGCGGGCGGCAAGGGCGAGCAAGACAAAGTAGTAGGGCAGCATGGTCACCTCAGTCCTCAGCCTTAGATTCTGTCGCTCCCGGAGGGGTGGCGTCAAGCGAGAGATGAAAATTATTGGGGACAAGGAAAATGATGGGCTCGGCTGAGCGGAACTGGTTCGGACGGTTTCCCCCGACTCGGGCTGTTACTTTTCACTTCGATTTTTTTATTTCAACGGCTCGAAGCCTTGCGCGACAGGGTGGAGATGGGAGTCGAGGAGCACGTAAGCCTGCAAGGGACGGCGGCGCTCGTCGGGATAGAGAAACCTGACGTCGCTGAAATGCACGAGGTCGGCAGGCGCGGGCGTGGTGAGGTGCTCGGCTTCGAGTAGCGGAAAGCGAGCCCACTCGATATAAGCGCGCCCCAGAGGAGTGTTGCGGGCCGCCTGGGTCGCCGCGGTTGGCTCCGGCTTGTAGTAGGTCTGCGCGCGATTGCCGGGGTCGACCTCCGGACGGAGCGAATCGACGCGCATGGAGATGTAGGCGGTGGGCGTTTCGGCCACCCCAGCCCACTGAAACGGGTTCACCATGTAGGGAAAAGCGGCGACTCGGGTCGCGGCTTCGCCGTGGAACTCGACGGCATTGAGCGCGGCGAGAGCCCGCCGGTGCTCAAAGTCGCGCACTCCCCACAAGGCCACGACCGAGAGCAGCGCCGCGATGGCGGCCGCGCGACCGCGCGGACCGCGTTGACGAACGCCAATCTCCTGGCCCACCAGTCCGAACAATCCCGGCAGTACGAGCGCGGCGAACAACACGGCCAGCATCAGCGGCTCGATGATGAAAACGATGTCCCAGGCATACCATTGGCGCGAGAAGGGATAGAAAGGCCGCAATCCGTAATTGTTGGTGAAATCGAGCAGCAGGTGCGAAAGCCCGGCGATGCAGGCGAACAGATATAGCCATCCCCAGCGGCGCGGCGCTGGCGGCAGTTGAGATGCCCGCCGCAAGCGTTGCCTGAGCGCGTCCAGCAGCCAGACGAGGCCGACGACCAGCGCGGCGAGGAAGGGAATTGCAAGAAAAGTGTGGGTGATGCCGCGGTGCTGGATGAATCCGCAGGCCGAGCCCTTGAAGTAGGCGAGCATGTCGATGTCAGCCGCTTCGGCGGCGAGGGTCATGGTGAGGGTGGCGAGAGCGGTCTTGCGATTGAAACCCGCACGGGCAAGGGTAGCTCCGGTGAGGAAGTGGGTTACGGGCTCCATGACGTGAGATTCAGGTTGGCAAGGATTGCGCTGAAAGTCAAAGGGGATCGGCGGAGTGCAGGGCCGGATGCCATCCGTTGCCGGGGGGAATGAGCAGGGTCAGAGCCCTGGGAACGATGGAGATCTGGGTGGGAACTGGGCCGAGAACTTCGCCATCGGCCTGCACGCGAAGCTGGCTGGCACCCGCACTGGGAGCGTGGCAGGTGACCGACTGGGCGGAGACAAAGGAGAAGTCGGCGTCAGGGTTGTCGAGTTCGTGATAGGGAGCGATGCCGGTGAGAGCCTGCAAGGTATAACGCAGCAGGTGCGCCCGGCTGGCATTGCGCAGGAGCATAAGGCGCAGGTCAGGCGAGAGCAGCGAGCTGCCGGGACGCCAGTGGCGCAGCGGGCCGCCGAACGAACCCACCCGCATGGCGACCAATTCGAGGGCAGTGGTGTGGACGACGGCGCCCTGGCTGGTGGTGATTTCCAAGGGAAAGGGAAGGAAATCATGGCGGAAGAGGAGCCGCGCGCCCTGCGAGTAGTAGGCGAGATATCCGCCGTGCTGCTTGGCCCGAACGTTGGCGCGATAGAGCAGTTCGGCGTGCACGCCGACGCCGGCGGCCACGGTGAAGTAGCGGGAACGGCCCGCGCTTTGGATTTGTCCCAGGGAAATGCAATGCGGGGTGAAGCCGAGGATGCGAGCGGCGGCCTGCTCGGGGCGGCCCGCCAGCCCGAGATCGTGGGCCAGCACGTTGCCGGTGCCAAAGGGTATGACGCCCATCATGGACGTGCTCCCGGCGACACCCTGGAGCGCTTCGAAGACCGTACCGTCGCCACCGCAGGCGAAGACCGCATCGCAACCAGCGCTGATGGCGGCACGCGCCTGACATCCGGCGGAGCCTCGGGCCTGGGTTGATTCGACGAGAACCTCGACCCCGGCGCGACGGAAGACCTCCGCAATACGGGAGATGGTGGCCACGCGAGAATCCAGGCGGGCTCCGGAAACGGGATTGAACAGCAGCAAGGCTTTGTGAAAAGCAGGCATCGGGCGGATCAGGTGGCCTCTCGAAACTGGAGTATACCTGAGAGCTCGGCGAGCCCTATGCCCGGAACCGTCAGGCGATTGCCGGAACGGGCGCGAAGGACTGCGCGTGGCTGGGCTCCGATGAGCCGGCCGGAGTTTCAGCGTCCCGCTGCGACTCGTCAAAGCGGCGCAATGCCTCCAGCAGAACCGACTGGGTACTGTGGGTGATGGTGTGGGGGCACTCGACCCGTTCGAAATCGATCAGGAATACACCTTCCGTCCAGGTCACCAGCACGTAAGCCGCAGCTTCGCCAATCAGATTGCCAAGGGTGGCGTGCACCATTTGGCCATTGTGGAACTGCATTTCGCCCTGTTGGCCTTGGTGGCTGAGCCCCAGACGGCAGGTTTTGCGTCCGATATCGAGCGATTGCACCAGGTCCACCACCGACATCTGCGACAGGGTGCCGCGGACACTGGTGGAGTCGGCAGCCTCACGCGTGGCCTTGCCGAGCGTGACGCGGGCAAGGACGCGCTTGATGCGGGTCATCGCCTCTTCGACGAAAAATGGTTTCTCGATGAACTCTTCCACCAGTGGGCTGGAGCCAGCCAGCGGACCGGTAATATCGGCGCGCGATGCGAGCATCACCACCGCGACCCGGGGGAAGGAAATACGGAGCTTGGCCAACAGCTCCAGACCGCTCAGGCCGGGCATCCGGAAGTCAGAGACGATGAGGTCAGGGGTCTGCCTTTCGGCCCGGCGGAGCGCCTCGGAGGCGCTGGCGCAGGCGTGCACGGTCGCCAGGGGAGCAAGCGAGCGGATCAGCAACTCGCGGATCATTGGATTGTCATCCACCAGCAGAACCTGCGTAGCTTGGCCCATAACCACAACCTCCCTGCAGTTCTATGTAACGGATCTGATTACCCGGATCTAAAGCCTTGCACATTGCGCCAGCGATAATAACTGCCGGGAAAGCGCAATCCGGGACGCAAACTTTATCCCTGCGTTCACCGTTACCCTGGCTCGGGAATGCAGAGTAACGCCATCTTCGCACAGGCCGAGGAGGATGGGGTGACACATTGGTATCAGGACATCCGTGCGTTTAGCTGCTGAACTATGCGATTGGGGGCGATTGCGGGAGCCCTGGTGACCGAGGACACTTCTCGCGAACGGCGGCATCTGCGAGAATCAATATGTGAACAACGAAAAGCTGCAGGTAGCGGTGGTGGGCGTGGGCTCGTTTGGGCGCAACCATGCCCGGGTTTACCAGGAACTGGGCGGCGAAGGCGTGGAACTGGCGGCGGTGGTGGACGCCGACCTGGCGCGGGCGCGGGCGGTGGCCGCACAATTCGGCGGACAGGCGTTTGGCTCGGTAAGCGATATGCTCGCGGCCTGTCCGGCGGTGCAGGCGATGAGCGTGGCGGTGCCTACGATGGCCCATCTGGCGGTGGCCCGCGAGCTGATGGAACGCGGCGTCGATGTGCTGATTGAGAAGCCGCTGGCGTTTTCACTGGCTGAAGCCGACGCGCTGATTGGGCTGGCAAAACAGCATGGGCGGGTGGCGCAAGTGGGCCACCTGGAGAGATTTAATCCGGCGGTGCGGGCTACTTGGGCGCTGCTGACCCGGCCCATGTTCTTCGAGGTGCACCGGCTCAGCGTGTTTACCCCGCGTTCGCTGGATGTGGACGTTGTGCTCGATCTGATGATCCACGACTTGGACATTGTGTTGAAGATGGCAAAGAGTCCGGTGCGGGAGTTGCGCGCCGTCGGACTGCCGGTATTGACCGGCAAAGTGGATATCGCCAGCGTGCGAATCGAGTTCGAAAGCGGCTGCATTGCGAACTTTACTGCCAGCCGGATCAGTACGGAACGAGTCCGCAAGCTGAGATTCTTCCAGCCCTCACAGTACGTCTCGCTGGATTACTCGCGGCGTGATGTGTTTTCACTGACGGTGAAGCCGACCGCCAGCGGCGTGCCCGAGGTTGCTCCCTACAAGCCACAGGTGAGCACCGAAGAACCGTTGCTGGCCGAACTGAGCAGCTTTGTGCGGGCGGTGCGGCAGCGCGGAACCCCCGAGGTAACTCTGGAGGATGGACGCGCTGCCCTGGCCCTGGCGATTGAGATTCAGCAGCAAATGGCGGAGCACCACAAGCGCGCTCACCTGGACGAGGTGGCGGCGGCGATGCGTGGCACCAATAGTTAAGAAACGTTAAGGGGCGGAGGTTTGCTCGATTAGCCAGCCCTGATGCCCGGCCAGATGCGAGAATCGTTAGGTACGCTTGCCGGTTGAGCACAGGACGGCGAGGTGAGGCCGTGCGCGGGTGCACGCCGGAACCAGCACCCCGGACGCGGGTCTCATCCAAAAGTGTTTGCGGATTTTAGAGGAGTACCGAGATCGAGTCCGAGAGCAACAATCAGATAGCGCCGCCGCCAACCTATCCTGCGCCGCCGCAACCAGTACCGCCGAAGCGGACGCGGGTGCCGGTGGAGGAGGATCAGAATCCGGAATTTGTGCCGCACCTGCTGGCACAACTCGAGGATGAGTTGGCGCGTTCGCGAAAGCGCGAAGCTTTCTGGATCTCGGTCATTGTCCACATCGTTTTGGTGCTGCTGGTGATCTTCTCGCCCCAGTGGATGCCGAACTGGGCGCAGCCTCACCTGCTACGCGCCGAAGATCTGGCACGAACCAAGGAACCGACCTACTTAGCGCTACCGGAAGATCTGCAGAAGCCGCCGCAAAAGGTCCATGCCGATAAGCTGAGCGATAAGAACCGCATCGCCCAGACCACCCATCCGCAGATCGACCGCAAGACCTTGGATGAGATGCGTGCGGCACGGGGAAACCAGATGCCGCCGGGAGCGCCCGCGGAACGTCCGCAGATGCCTGCGCCGCAGCCGGCACCGCCGCCCCCGCCCGCTAACGCGCAATCGGCGATGAACAACTTTCCGCAGCAAAGAGTGCAGCCGCAGGAACAGCCAAGGGAGAATCCGTTCAAGACTCCATCGACCGCGGGAGCGGCCATTGCGCAGGCTGCCCGTAATGCGCGCATGGGCACCACCGGAAGCGGTAGCGGCTACGGCACGGGACCATCGGACCGGAATGCGGCCATGGGGCCGTTTGATATCCTGAGCGACACCCAAGGCGTGGACTTTGGTCCGTATCTATCGCGGGTTCTGCAATCGATCAAGATCAACTGGTACAACCTGATCCCGGAGGAAGCGCGCGCGCCTCTGCTGAAGCATGGCAAGGTGGCAATCCGCTTTTTGATTACGCCGGGCGGCAAGGTTGCGGGGATGTTCATCGAGATGCCCTCGGGAGATGTACCGCTGGACCGCGCCGCCTATGGAGGCATCACCGCGTCGGACCCGTTCTCGCCGCTGCCGCATGAATTCCATGGCCCCTACCTGGCGCTCCGCATCACCTTCTTCTACAACCCGAAGACCGGCGAAATGGAGGAGCGGTAGCTCACACCGGACGGGCGCCGGCGTTCGGCTTCGGGTAGAATGGCCGCGATGCCACTGCTGAATCGCAAACCGGAAACTCCGTACACGGTAGGACTCCTGATGATCCTCGGGATGCTCATCCTCATTGCGGTGGTTCGCCACCCGCCTTTCTTCCTGCACGAAATTCTAGGGGTGCGGTGAGCGCAGCGCAGGCCCCGCTGGTGGTGGTTGCCGGACCGACGGGCAGCGGCAAATCCTCGCTGGCGATGGCGCTGGCGTTGCGCTTTGGCGGCGAGGTGATCAGTTGCGACTCGGTGGCGGTGTATCGCGAGTTTGAGATTGGCACGGCCAAGCCTTCCCGTGAAGAACGGAGCCGCGTACCCCACCACCTGATCGACGTGGTGGACCCGGATGCGTATTTCACGGCGGGCGAATATGCCCGGCGAGCCCGCACGGCAGCGCGCGAGATCAGCGCGCGGGGCCACCTGCCGATTGTCTGCGGCGGTACCGGGCTGTATCTGCGGGCCATGCTCGACGGATTATTCGCCGGACCGGAGCGGGACGAGGAACTCCGGGAGCGGCTGCGCGCCCGCAAGCGTGCCGGATCACTATGGCGATGGTTGCGCCGTTGGGATGCCGAGGCAGCCGGGCGCATCCATGTGAATGATGAGCCGAAACTGATTCGCGCCATTGAAGTTTGTGCGGCTTCGGAGCGTCCCTTGAGCGAGTTGCTGCGCGCTGGGCGGGACGCGATTGAGGGCTACCGGGTACTGCGCATCGGGCTCAGCCCGGAGCGCGGTGCACTTTACGAACACATCAACCAGCGCTGCTCGCAGATGTTCGAGCAGGGGCTGGTGGAGGAAACTCGCAAGCTGCTGGCGCGCTACGGGGCCGAGGTCTTTGCCATGCGCTCGCTGGGCTACCGGCAGGCGGCGGAGCACTTACGCGGGGAAAGTTCGCTGGAGGAAGCCATCGGGAGGGCGCAACAGGGGCACCGCAATTACGCCAAGAGGCAGTTGACCTGGTTTCGGCGGGAGCCAGGGATGTTGTGGATGGAATGCTTTGGCATAGGGGCCGTAAGCGCAGCCGAGGATATGGTCCGAAGGTTCATTGGGTGAGCGAAATTCCACGCCGGATTTTCAGGCGATTCCGGGCTTCGCGGCAGAAATACTCCCCACCGTGTATCGTTTTGAATACGGCGAGAACGGTCTGGAGAATGAATGCCCTATATTTACATCGACAAGGTCCTCAACGAGTTGCGCACTGAATTGCTGGCCGCCATGCACAACGCGGTGGAGCGCGAACTGCGCAACGGCAAGGTGGACGTAAAGCGTCTGTACCGCGCCTTCAATCGGGCGGCGTCGGGACAATGCTCCAACCCGGTGCATATTTCGGAAAAATGCGTGGAGAATTTTGCGGGGAACGTGAAGAAGAATCGAACTGTAACCGCAGATATAACTCAAGAGTGAGGCAGCGATTCAGCTCTGTGGGTCTCTTACGGAAACTGTTGGGTGGAACCGGTTACGGAAAAAGTACGCCAAAATCAGTACGGCGAGGTCCGCATCGGACTCAAAGGCCTCAAAGCTGAACGGGCTCAGGTACGGACTGCCGGGGGGAAGTTCGTCGAGATTTTTGAAGCTCACGGCCTGGCCGGCAAACTCTCTGTGGGGAATGGTGCGGTCGCTGATTTTGCGGATGTTGGTGTGCCGCGGGTCCGCCGAGATTCTGGCAAACATATCGCAGATCACGGCTTTGGAGCCCTCTATGACCTGCAGGAAACTGCCATTCTTGTGGAGCAGCATTCCGGTGATGCCGACATGGCTATCTTGCTCCGCACATTCCTTCCCTAGCGCCGTCAGGTCACGCGGGGACATTGGCACGGTGGCAGTACTGAAGAAAACGATGGAGCGAATGGGCGCCATGTTACCCCCAGGTACGTGGGTTTAGAAGAGCTCTACATGGAATCCGATGAGGCACATGTAAAGAGCGTCAGGCATCGAGTGGACCTGCAATCGAGAATTCTACTCCTCCTGGGCGACGACGGCGTGAGAGAATCTTTGTGAAATGGCGCGCATACAAAAGACATCTTCTAAGAAGCGTACGAACCATGCTGGGTTGACGGAGCCGCAAAAACTTCGTCGCATCGTGGAATCGTTCTCCAACCTCAGCGTACTGGTGATGGCCGATCTTATCGTTGACGAGTTCATCTCCGGCGAAATCGCCCGGGTCTCTCGCGAGGCGCCGGTACTGATTCTCAAGCATCGCGATCGCATGCTGATTCCAGGGGGCGGAGCCAATGCGGTGATGAACCTTGCGGCTCTGGGCATAACCGCGCTGCCGGTGGGACTGGTGGGCGATGACGAGGCCGGCAGGGCACTGCTGCAAATCTTCCGCAAAAACAAGATTTCGGTCAGCGGCATCTCCAAGCTGAAGGGTCATGTGACCACGACCAAGACCCGGGTACTGGCTTATTCGTCGCACTCTTCGCGGCAGCAGGTGGTGCGCATCGACCGCGAGTGTGCCACGCTGAAGGATACCCATCCGGCGCTGGTGGAACTGGTGTCTTCGGCACGCGAATACGCGCCGGCCGCCGACGCCGTACTGCTGAGCGATTATGGGTATGGAGCGGTTTCGCCGCGACTGTTTAACTTTGTCCGGGCCAAGGGCTTGCTCGGCGATACCCCGGTGACGCTCGATAGCCGCTACCGCATGCTGGACTACGAGGGCGTGACGGCGGCGACTCCCAATGAATCCGAAGTGGAGGAATCGCTGCGCATCAAGATCGGCGATGATCGGGAGAAACTTTTCGAAGTGGGCGCAGGTCTGCTCAAGCAGATGAAGCTGGATTCGCTGGTGATTACGCGCGGCGGCGACGGCATGGCGGCCTTCGAGAAAAAGAAAGCTCCGCTGGAGATTCCAATCTACGGAGACAGCCAGGTGGTAGACGTCACCGGTGCCGGCGACACGGTGATTGCAACCTTCACCGCAGCCCTGGCAGCAGGTGCGGACGCCGCCTCGGCAGCCAAGTTGGCAAATTACGCGGGCGGCATTGTGGTGATGAAACGCGGGACCGCGACCGTGAGCCGCGCCGAACTGCTGGCCGCACTGGAGCCATAGCCGGGTACGGCAATCATGGGAAGGATCGTCGAGCGCGAAGAATTAGCCGAGGCAGTGGCCGGTTGGCGGGCAGCGGGTGCGAGCGTCACCCTCGCCAACGGCTGCTTCGATCTGCTGCACGTTGGCCACGTGCGCTATTTGCAAGGGGCCAAGGCGCTGGGCGGAAAACTCATTGTGGCGATCAACTCCGACCAGAGCGTGCGCCGGATCAAAGGTCCGCAGCGGCCCGCCATGCCGGAGCGGGAGCGGGCTGAAATCATCGCCGCGCTGGAGTGCGTGGACGCGGTGGTGATCTTCGATGAGCCCGATGTTCGCGCCCTGATTCGCGAGATCAAGCCCGACGTGCAGGTGAAGGGAACGGATTACACGCGCGAAAGCGTTCCGGAGCGGGATGAGGTCGTGGCCTATGGCGGCCGGGTCGAAATTGTGGGCGATCCCAAAGATCACTCCACCACCGAACTGCTAGGAAAAATAGGGAGTCAGCCTTCATGAGTCCAGAAGCTCCAGATTTTGCGGCATGGAGATGGAGTCTTCAGGGACTCTGTTTTTATTTGGATCGAATGTGCGGGTAAATTCTCCGGCCGCAAAGATGAGTCCGCGGGCGCTGATCGTACGCCTGGGCGCGATGGGCGATGTGCTCCACGCGCTGCCCGCCGTGGCCATGTTGCGGCGAGCACTGCCAGAGGCGCGGATCGGGTGGGTGATCGAGCGGCGTTGGCGCGAGCTGTTGTGCGCGCCGGAAGTTGAGCTGACGGGCTCGCGCGGCGCCGGGCGTCCGCTGGTGGACGAAGTACATCTGGCCGACACCCGGGGCTGGCGTAAACATATTCTTGGCGCTCGGACCCGGCGCGAGTTTCTGGCGCTCATGCGCGACATGCGGGCGCAGGAATATGACGCGGCGCTCGACCTGCAAGGGGCGATCAAATCGGCGGTGATGGCAAAGTTGTCGGGCGCGACGACAACCTTGGGATTTCGCAATCCGCGCGAATCGATAGCCCGCTGGCTGTACAGCTCTGTTGCGGATGGCCGGGCCGTGCATGTGATCGAGCAAAATGTGGAAATGGTGCAGAGCTGGCTGGAGGAGATCGGCCTTTCGCGGGCGACCGCGACACTGCAACCAGGTACCGCTCTGCTGCCGCGCGACAAAGGCAGTGAAGCCCGGCTGGAGGAGACGCTGAAGGGTATGGGAATTCCGCATTCGGCGATGGCGATTCTCAATCCGGGCGCGGGCTGGGGGGCAAAGCAGTGGGCTCCCGTGCGTTATGGAGAGCTGGCCACAGCTCTAGCCTCGCGGGGTTTACGCTCGGTCATCAACTACGGCCCCGGCGAAGAGAGTCTGGCGCGCGAGGCCGTGGCCGCCAGCGGAGGAAGGGCGGTGGCACTCTCCAGCTCTCTCAGCGAACTGGTGGCCCTGGCACGCCGCGCTAAGCTGTTTGTGGGCGGAGACACCGGGCCGATGCACCTGGCAGCCCTGATGGGAGTGAAGACCGTTGCCCTCTTCGGACCTACCGACCCGGCACGCAATGGGCCCTACTGGGCGGGAACCCGGGTGCTGCGGGACCCGGCAAGCGTGACCAGCTACAGCCACAAGCGGGCCGTCGACCCGGGACTGGAGAAGCTCACGGTGGAGCGCGTCCTGGTGGAGATCGACGCGCTGCTGGGTTGATTGCCCGCCCGACGAAAAAGCTCGCTGAATGGGGTTTTTTTCGGCTCTCCGTACAATTCCGAAGCTCGGCATTGCCGCCGTGACACTCCGCCTGGGGCGATGCCGTAGAATGAATGTTGCATCTCTGCGTAAAGGCTGGAAATGGACTGGGTACGTGTCGCCAAGAGAATTCGTGTGCCGCTGGGTTTTCTGTTTGCGGCGTTTTTTCTCTGGCGGGCACAGCCGGAGTGGTGGTCGCTTGGGATCGGATCGGCCATTGCTCTGAGCGGGGTTTGGATTCGCGCCATCTCCAGTGGCCATGTCAAAAAAAATGAGGAGCTTGCGGTCAGCGGTCCTTATGCCTACACGCGCAATCCTTTGTATTTCGGATCGATCGTAATTGCCGCGGGTTTTGCCCTGGCGGCGCTGCGCGGGGAGATTGCGGCGGCACTGGTGATTCTGTTTGCGGCGATCTACATTCCGGTGATTCGTGGCGAGGAGCAATTTTTGAGCCAGCGTTTCGCGGATTACAAGGAGTACTGCGCGCGTGTGCCCAGGCTGCTGCCCAGGTTACGCGCCGGCAGCGAAGGCGATTCGCGCTTCTCGCGCGAACTCTATTGGAAACATCGGGAATACAATGCCCTGGCCGGTACGCTGGCGATGATTGCAGCGCTGGTGACAAAGCTGGTAACCCAGCGGATTTGGATGGCGCGGTAAGCAGATGCGAATGGTGAAGCGGACCCTGCAGTTAACCTTGACTTTGTTGCTGACTGCGATCATGAGCGCGCAGCAGGCGTCGATCTCCGCCGTGCCCAAGGGATCGATCCAACCCGTCAGCGACTCCTATCGCTTCCCCAACAGTCAAACCTTGCACTATGACGCGGAGTGGCGGCTGTGGAAGGCCGGCATGGCAACTTTGAGGATCGAACGGAATGGGGAGCAGGAGCACGTGATTGCCACGGCGGAGGCTTCCGGCGCAGTGGCCGTTCTCTACCGCGTGCAGGACCGGTTGGAGTCATACTTTGACCACCGGAGCTTTTGCTCGCAGCAAATTCTGAAGCACTCTGAGGAAGGGCTGCACAAGCGCGATACCACTCTGACCTTTGACCCTCGCGGCCGGAGCGTGCTCGATGAGCGCAATCTGCGCAACGGCGAAACCAAGCATCAGGAGACGGACTCGCCCGCCTGCGTGACCGATGTGCTGTCCGGGATCTACTACGTGGGTGCGCAGCGCCTGGAACCGGGCATGTCGTACCTTTTCCCCGTCAACGATGGCGGCAAAACCGTGGATGTGAAGGCCTACGTCGAGGGACGCGAGGATGTAAAGACCGACGCCGGAAACTTTCACACCGTGCGGGTGGCGGCGTACTCTGACGCGGGACCGCTAAAGGGACGCGGGAAAATCTGGCTCTGGTATACCGACGATGCTTCGCATTTGCCGGTGCAAATGCGTTCCCGCCTCTTCTGGGGAACGATGACGCTACGTCTGACCCGGTTGGAAAAATAGCTCCCGAGACAATTGGCATACGAGGCGCGGCTTAGGGGCCGCGCCCGTTTTATTGCAGGCGAAAACGCTCCCGCATCAGGCGCTGGAATCGCGGACGGTACAGCAGATCGTAGGCCAGTTCCTTGCCCGGAAACATCGCCAAGGCGGCGGTGCGGGAGTCGGCAACCATCTGCGAGGCTTCCTCCAACGTGAGCTTGGGATCCTGGGCAATGACCTGCATGACGAGATTCATCATGAACTGAAGGCGACGGATACGGTGTACTTCGTCGAGTTGTTCGTCTTGATGGGTGAAATCGTTTTTGTCCTGCATGCAGCTGCTCCTGGCTCCGTCTTGCATCCTATTCGATGACGGCACTGGGTCCGGCGGTAGCGTAAAAAACATCCAATTTTGGCCTGTGCCCGTAACTCTTGGGTTGACCACGAAGCTGCACGGTACTACGCTCAACAGTCCACATCGAAGTAAAGGGGTGACATTATGCCGGAGACATTGCGAGAAGAACCGAACGAGGCGCTGGTAGTGGTATTCGAAAGCGAACAGGAATCTGAATCGATGGTCGTGCAGAGCCTGTTGGAGTCCGCCGGAATTGAGGTTCTCGTGACCAATTTCGATGCTCCGCAGGATGTCTTGCCCGGAGTGGGAGGAATGGCAATCCGGGTCCGCGAAGACCAGGCGGAAGAAGCGCGGGCGGTTTTGGCGGAGTACAAAGACAAGGGCGTCACCGACGCCGAAGCCGAGGGATAATTTGTAAATTCGTTTATCGGACCACGCTCGGGTGAATGCCCTCCGCATCCAGATAGAATGTGACCGGGCCGAACAGATCCGTGCGATAGGTTCTGGCGCGGTGCTGTGCCAGGCGCTCGATGACCTCCGGGCGCGGATGGTGGAATGGGTTGCGAACTCCGGCAGAAATGACGGCGTAGTCGGGACGGACCGCATCGAGAAATTCATCGCACGACGAAGTGTTCGAGCCATGATGGGCCACCTTGAGCAGATCGACGTGGAGCGAGCGGTGATGCTCATCGGACTCCTCGACCAGCATCTTCTCCATGCGCTTGTGGATGTCTCCTAACAGCAGCGCGGTGCGCCCGGCGTAGGTCAGGCGCAAAACCATGGAGGCATCATCCTGGCCGCGCGGCTTCAACTCCCAGTCCGCGGGCGGCGAGAGCACCTCGAAGTGAATTCCATCGAAGTCGAAGCGGTCTCCATAGTGCCGCTCAATGCGGGCGACATGAAGACGGTCGGCGGCGGCGAAGAGCGATTCCACTTCGTGGGAGGGATAGTTTGGGGCGTACCAGAGTTCACGGGGATGGAAATTGCGCAGGATGGCGGTCATTCCGCCGATGTGGTCGGAATGGCTGTGGCTGAAGGCCACGGCATCCAGGTGGACCAGGCCGCGCTGCCACAGGTAAGGAGAGACCACGTCCTCACCAATATCCATATCGCTGTGACTCATTGCGAGCAAGCCGCCGGAGTCGAGTAGAAGGGTATGGCCGTGCGGCGTGACCAGGAAGAACGAGTCGCCTTGTCCAATGTCAATGGCGGTAATTTCCAGCTCATGAGGGTTGTATTCGAACGGGCGCGGGCGCACGCAGACAAGCCACGCCGAAGCCGCCAGGAGCGCCAGCGAGGCCACGGCGAGCACCCGGTGCCGTCGCGCCAGCAGCAGGGCCAGCGCATAGGAAACAACCACCGCCGCGATCGCCGCCAGCGCCGGCATGGCCACCCGTAAATCCGGCAGTTGCGCTCCTCCCGACCAATGGACCGTAAACAGAATGGCCTGCAGCGACCAGCGCGCTGCCAGCGCGAATGGCACAGCCAGCCAGTTGGCAACATAGGATAACGCCACGGCAAGCACGGAGGCAGGCATCAGAATGCTCGCCAAGGGAAACACGGCCATGTTGGCCCACAGCGCATGCGTGTTGATCCGGTGAAAGTACCAGATTGTCGGCAAGGTGATCGCCGCTTGCATCAGGGCGGAGAGCAGAGCGAGTTCCGAAATCGCCACCAGCGCGCGGATCAACTTCGGAAGCAGCCAGCACGCCGGGCGCAGTCCAATGAGTTGTCCGAGACTCGCCGAGATGTCGCGTACATCAAGACGGAACTGCGCCTGCTTCGGCTGCAGAGTCAGGTCACGCCGGGTGTCCTCGATGTCATCCAAGGCTTCGCGCAGGGGCGTGGTGGTGTGCGCAAGCAGGGGGACGACGATCCCTGCAATCGTCAGCACCGCGAGAAACGTGAGCTGAAAGCTGGGGTCAAACAGCGCCTCCGGGTCGATCACCAGCAAAACCAGCGCGGCCAGCGAAACTGTGTTGAGGGGCGCGCGATTCCGGTTGAGCAGCGCGGCAACCTGGTAGGCAACGATCATCAGCACCGAACGCAGGATGGGCGCGCCCAGTTCGGTGAGCGCCGCATAGCCGCAGGTGAGCACGATCGCCGCCAGGATGGCATACTCTCGGGGAAGGCGCAGCCAGCGCATCAGCCACAGCAGAAAGACGGCAAAGATCGCGACATTCATGCCGCTGACGACGAGCAGGTGAAAGGTCCCGCTGCGTTGGAATTCGAGCCGCTGGTCGCGGGCCACCAGTCCGCGTTCTCCCAGCACCATCGCCTGAAACAATCCCGCGTACGGAGGCTGCCACAGCCTCTCCATGTGTTCGAGAACACTGCGGCGGGCACGCGAGCGAAGGCGCCCCATGCGGCTGCCGCCGAGGCCGGGAAGAACATCGACATTGGTCGATTTAGCGGAGCCGAGGACCGTTACTCCCTGGCCGTGCAGCCAGCCGACGTAATCCATATTTCCGGGATTCCGGTAGTTGGTGGGTGGGCGAAGCTTGGCTCGAATCCGCAGGCGCTGTCCGTAGTCGAAGACCGGCGGGGCGGCGGCCTCGGCTTCGTCGCCGGCATCGTCGTCGCCCTCCCATCCGAAGTGGGAGCCGGGCACGTAGAGATTGAGGCGCGCGCTACCGGTCACCGCTTGCGGCGGCTCGCCATCCGACTGCGCTTCTTCCACGGCAAAATCGAGCGACTCGTGCAGGTCGCGTCCGGCATGCAGCGAACCTCCACGGGTGACATATCCAGTCAGCTCCACTTCGTCGCCGCTGGCATATTTCAGCAGCTTGGGAACAGGCGCCGGTTGCGAGCGGTGCGCGGCGGTGAACCAAGCTCCGGCGGGAAAGAATGCCAGCACTGCGGCGGCGTAGGCGAGAAGCGCGCGACGACTCCCCGCGGCAAAGCGCAGGGCAAGCAGCGAGCAGAAAGCCAGAGCCAATGTGCAAAGGAAATAAAGCGCGGCCGGTTTGTAGGTATAGCTCTGGAGAAGGATGCCCCCCGAAAACGCAACCGTCGCGGCAAACAGCGGAGCAGCGGGGGGACGGCGAAGGCGAGGAGCATCCGGGTTGGCGAGAGGGGTCAAGGTTTCAAAGTTTCAAGGTTTCAAAAGTTGCAAAGTTAAAGGCTCAAAAGATTCTAGGTTTCACAGGATTCCAAAGTGAGAGACAAAGCTGCATCTCTTTGCGTCCGTGCCAACATCTTCTACCTTTGCCGCTTGGCTGTTGCTTTTGCTTTTTTAACCTTGAAACTTTGAAACCTGTGAAACTTTGAAACTTACAGCTTGTCCAGGTCTTCGTTCCCGATGATGACTTTCCAGGGAATGAGTTCGTAGTTGGCGACGCCCTTCTTGTAAAAAGGATCTTCATCGCGCAGATCGGTCAGGTTTTGCTGCACGTTGTCATCAGGAACGCGAACCAGCAGTGCGCCTCCCGAGCGCGGGTCCATGGGGCCGGAGGCAATCAGGGTGCCGTCGGCTTTCAGATCGCGCAGATAGGAGCGGTGTTCATCGGTAACCTTGGCGACTTCTTCCATCGGAAGCCGGTAACGAATCAAAATCAGTCCGTACATTTTCTCTACACTCCTGGTTTATTTCCAATGCTTCTTTGCGTTGCTTCTTGATCAATGCTTCTTCCCACCGGGCGCTCAGCGCGCCAGATGGAGAACGGTTTCCATGTGGTAGGTTTGCGGGAACAGGTCCACAAGATGAGCTTCTTCGACGCGATATCCGGCGGCCAGCAGCGTCACCAGATCGCGTGACAGGGTGGCGGGATCGCAGGAGACATACGCGATTCGCGGTATCGACAGCCCGGCCAGCGATTTTGCCACGCGCTCGCCAAGTCCGGCGCGCGGTGGATCGACAATCGCGAAATCCCAACGTCCGCGAGCCGCGTTCAGATAGTCCTCGGTGGTGCTGTGCACCGCCTGAATGTGCGGGACGGCGGCGTTGGCGGCGAGATCGTCGAAGGAATTCTGCGCAATTTCAATAGAAGTGATGCGCTCGAAATGGCGCGACATGGGGAGGGTAAACAATCCCACTCCGGCAAACAGGTCGAGGGCGGCGCGACCGCTGCGATTGGCCGTGACCAGTTCAACCAGCTTGGCGGCGAGAAAGCGGTTGGTCTGGAAAAACGATCCAGCCGAGACCCGGTAGCAATGGCTGCCCACGTTGTAAATCAAGCTGGCGGAGCCTTCAATGTAGGGGACTCCGGCGCGGCTCAAGCGGCGGGAGCTTTCGATGTTGCCGTCCTCCAGGTCGCCGTCCGTGGCTCCGCTGGCAAACACGGCAACGCCGGAAATCTGCGGCATCCGCTCGCGCATCAGCTTGGCAAACTTGGCCAGCAATACCGGGGTGGTCGCGTGATGAATGAACAGCTCTACGAGCAGCTCAGAATCGTTGTGATTGGCAAAAAACTGAACTTCGCGCAGCGAAGGATAGCTGGCTGCCTCCGGCGCAAGCTCCCAGAACAAGGCAATCGCCTGATTGATGAGCGGCGAGCTGATTGGACAATGGCGCACCGGCTCCAGATCGTGTGAGCCGTGCCGGTAATAGCCGAGGGCAAACTCCGGCTCCACGGAGACCTTCATGCGAGTGCGGTTGCGGAAGCCGTAGGGCTCGCCGGAGTGTACTTCGATGTGCGGCAGCGCCAGCTTCGCGCCGCGCAGAATAGTCTCCTGCAGAATCTGCCGCTTGTCTTCCAGTTGCGCGGTGTAATCGGAGTGCTGGTAGTGGCAGCCTCCGCAGACGCCGAAGTGCGGACAGGGCGGCGTGACGCGCGCGGTCGAGGGCGAAAGCACCTCCACCAGCGCGGCGCGGGTGTAGCCCTTGCGCTCCTCCACAACCGTGGCTTCCACGACTTCTCCGGGAAGAACATAGGGGACGAAGACGGTTTTACCGCGCCGCTCGTCGCCGGTGGCGGGGATACGGGCGAGGCCGTCTCCGCCGTAGATGAGTTTTTCTATAGTGAACTGCACAGTATCAGGATAACGGGTTGTGACCGCAGGGGAAAGGAATCATTCGGATTTCCGGAAACAGAGCCGCTTCCGGCTACAGATAGAACAGGCTGAGCCGCGGCAGGTGGTGGCGCTCCAGAAGCTGCTTATTGCCATATTGGCGGAGAAGCTGGTCGATCTGCGGCCCGGACATCTTGCCCCTGTAGGATGCGAGTTCGCGCTCGGCCTGGGTGCGCGCCGCCATCAGTTCGTCATCGCTGGCATGGCTCCAGAGGGTGGCAAACAGCTTCTCTTCCATGATCGTCATGCGGCGTTCGAGCTCTTCCAGCTCTGCCGGAGTCTGGCTGGCCTGAAGCACGGCGGCCAGTTCGCGGAGGGTCGTCGCCTGCTCCGAGGCCAGGGCCAGCAGGGCTGCGGCGGGATGTTGGCACGCGGCGAGTTGCTGCGCGTTGCGCTCAAAGTACCGGGCGATATCGGCATTGGGAATGCTGGTGGCGCCCGGATCGCGCGTCGAGCCGACGGCGGCTTCCTTCAAGTCCTCCACGGCGGAGAGAACCTCCTGCTGACAATAGGCGAGCGAGTTCACCTTGCGCGTTTTTTTGGCGCGGCGATCATATTTATCAAAGGCCGCGTCAATGCCGCGCAGCACGGCTTCGAGCGGAATCCCCGCCTCTTTCCAGGTCTCCATCAGGCACCAGTCCACGGGCGAGCAGGGAAGAATGCTGCCGCGCCGCCGCTGGTAGTGTTCTTCAATGTCGGAAAAATAGGTGAAGCGTTCCATGGTAGATGACGCTTTTCATCGTAAACCATCAAGTTACGCGGGGAATCGCAGCCGGGGGAGTTTACTTCCTGCGGTTGTGGAGATTGCGATCCCAGATGATGCGCAGGCCGGTCAGGGTAAGCGCGTCATCAATTTCGGAGAGGAATCTTGAGCCGCCGGCGATGAACTGAGCCATGCCTCCGGTGGCAATCACGCGGGCGGGGCCGAATTCGGCGAGCAGGCGCTCCAGAATTCCATCCACCAGGCCGACGTATCCATGGAAGAGGCCGGATTGCAGCGAGTGTACGGTGTTGCTGCCGATGACGTGAGGAGGGCGCTTGAAATCCACCCGCGGCAGGCGCGCCGTACGCAGAAACAACGCCTCGGCCGAGATGCCGATCCCGGGAGCGATTACGCCTCCCAGGTACTCGCCGCGCGCCGAGACCGCATCGAAGGTCGTGGCGGTTCCGAAGTCCACCACCACGCAGCTCTGCCGATACTTCTCGTAGGCGGCTACAGCGTTGACGATGCGGTCGGCGCCGACCTCGGCGGGATTGTCATAGTGCACCGGCATCCCGGTCTTGATTCCCGGCTCTATGAACACCGCCTTAACGGAGAAATAGCGCTCGCACATCTGCCGCAGCAAGGACTCCATGGGCGGCACCACCGAGGCCACGATGATGCCGTGAACCGCGCTCAGCTCAAGCCCACGCATGGCAAATAGTTGGCGGATCAGCACGCCATACTCGTCGGCGGTCTGCTTCTGCGCGGTCGAGATCCGCCACTGCGCCGCCAGCTCAGGCGCAGCCGTCCCGTCCTCCTGCAAGGGGAAGAGGCCGAGTTCGGTTTCCGTGTTGCCGATATCGAGAACGAGCAGCATAGCGCGGGATTATTGTACGTCAGAGAGCGGGCGGTGATTGGTGAGCGATTCTCTTCTATCGAACTTTCATCTATCGAGCTTTCCTCTATCGAACCCCGGCGGTTTCCAGCATCGACTGGAAGCGCGTGTTGGCGTTCTCCACCTCGATGACGAGCGCCGGGGCGATGATCGGCGTCAGGCGAGTGCCGTCGAGTTTCACCAGGTCTTTTTCCGTGGTCAGGAAGCCATTGGCCTCATGCTGCCGGGCTAACCGCTGCAACAGCGCGATATCCTGCGACTTGTAGCAGTGGTGGTCGCCAAAGGCATAGGTGGCTACCGGATAAATTCCAATATCGGCCAGCGATTGCCAGAACTGCCGGGGGTGGGCAAGTCCGCAGAAGGCCAGGGGACGCGTGGGCGCGGGCTGCGGCAGCAGCAGGCGGCGGCGGATGTGCCAGATGTTGGGCTTCGAGAGCAGCGCGGCCAGATCTTCCGGAGCCGCCACCGCATGGGCTCGAGCCAGCGCCGAGAGTGGTTCGCGCAGGCGTCCGAAAGGCAACAGGCTGCCACGCAGATCCGCGTGCGCCAGCAGCACGATGTCAAAATCACGATGCAGCCGCCGGTGCTGGAAACCATCGTCCAGAATATGCAGCCGCGCCGGACGCGACGACCTTGCGGCGAACTTCTCCGCCGCCAGCCCGGCTGCGTAACGGTCTTCTCCCACGAAAACCGGAGCTTTCAAGGTACGCGCCAGCAGCAGCGGCTCGTCTCCGTAGAGCCCGGCCGGTCCCGCCGGGTCCACCTGGAGGACGCCGCGCGAGTTGCGCCCGTAACCTCGCGAAAGAATGTCAAAGGCAATGTCCTGCGCATTGAGCCACCGCCCCAGGCTTTGCACAAACGGCGTCTTTCCACTGCCTCCCACGCTGATATTGCCGACGCTGATGACCGGCAGGCGCAGGCGATAAATGGGTGCCCGCTCGCGGTCATAGCGGGCATTGCGGATGCGCACAACTTGCGCAAAGAGCCAGGTAAAAGGGTCGGCGATCATGGGCGCTCCCGCTTTGCCAGCTCAAGGATGCGCTGCACGCTGCGGGCCGTGGCGCCGCGCTGTGCGGCCAGCACCTGTGCGGCGCGCTCTCCCAGGGCTTCGCGCTCAGAGCTCTCGCGCAGCAGCAGCAGAAAGGTGACGCCAAGATTTTTTGTGGTACAGCGGACCACAGCCCGGCCGCGCTCGAAGCAGGCGAGAATGTCGCGAAAGTTTTCCGTGTACGGCCCGGTCAGGATCGCCCGGGCGAAGAACGCCGGCTCCAGAATGTTGTGGCCGCCGCGCGGCACCAACGAGCCGCCCACGAAGGCAATGTTCGAGTAGCGATAGATGGCGGCCAGTTCACCGAGCGTGTCCAGCAGCAGCACGGCACCGCGCAGATCCTGCTCAGCCGCATTGGGGGCGGAGCGCCGGACAAAGCGGAAGCGCCGTTCGGTGAGGATTTGCGCGACTTCCTCAAAGCGCTCCCGATGTCTCGGCGCCAGCACCAGCGAAGCCTCCGGATATTCCATCAGCACCATCCGGAAGGCCTGCAGCACATGCTCCTCTTCGTCGGCCACGGTGCTTCCCGCCACCAGGATCGGCGCGCCCGAGGCACGCAATTGCTCGCCCAACTGCGTTACCGTTGCCGATTCCACCGGAGGCGCCGCGTCGAACTTCAAGTTGCCGGAGACCTCGACCCGCTCAGCCGCTGCGCCAACTGCCCGTAGCCGCTCGGCGTCGCCATCGCTCTGGGCAAGGAAGAGTTCGACCGGCTCCAGTACCTTGCCGAGCAGGCGGCGGAAGCGGAGATAGCGGGGAAACGAGCGATCGCTGATGCGGGCATTGACCACCGCAAGATGGGCTCTGCTGGCCCCCGCGAGGCGCAGAAAGTTGGGCCAGAATTCGGTCTCCGCCAGAATCACCAGCGCCGGGCGCAAGGCACGAAAATAGGGCTGGATGCACACCGCGAAGTCGAGCGGAAAGTAGAAGACATTGACCTCGCCAAACTTATCGCGGGCCAGCCGCTGTCCAGTGTGCGTGGTGGTCGAGACCACCACGCGATATCCCTGCCCGCGGAGTTCGATCACCATCGGCGCAATCGCCAGAGCCTCGCCGACGCTCACCGCGTGAATCCACGCCACCGGAAGCCGGGCGGCGGGTTCCGCTTCGCCGAGACGAATGCGCGAGGGGACCATACCGAGCCGTTCGCTGAGTCCGGCACGGTATTTGCCTAGGCGCAACATCTGCGCCAGCCACCAGGGCAGAGTGAGGGTCAGCAGTAGAGCCAGAATTGCGCTGTAAAGAAAGTACACGCCAGCCATTGTAGAGTAGGGACCAGCAAAAGACTTCACGGCGGCTTCAGTGCGCGCATATTGGCACTGGGTTTTCAGCCGCACCTTCCGGTTTTCCAAGTTTCCGCGCGTTACCCGGAGCTTTCCCGCCTATAATTTCCGCCATGAAGCGAACTGCCTGTTTAGCCGCCATCCTAGCCGCGCTGGTTTCCGCCGCCTTGGCCCGCGACTTTGCCATGCCGAAGCTGGTTCCGGCCATCACCATGGCCTCCCGCGACAACCATCCGCTGGAGAAGATGACCGTCGGCGCCGATGCTTATGACACGGCGGCAAAAGCCTCGATCTTTCATCCCGCCATGCTGCAGCACTCCGTTCTGCCGGTTCTCATCGTCTTCACCAACGATGGCGACGAAACCGTGGTACTGAGCCACGTCCACTTTGAGTTGGTGACCCGCGACCGCGCCAAGGCCGAGCCCTACACGATGGATGACCTGCAAAGGGCCTTCACCGCCATTCGCGCGCCCGGCTCGCGCACCGAGGACAAACTGCCCATTCCCCTGCCCGGAAAGAGCAAGGCGCACGGTGGCCTTCCGCAAAAGGACCGCGACGAACTCGAACACGCTTCGTTTGCCGCCCGCGCCGTGGAACCGCACAGCGGGCAGCAGGGCTTTCTCTTCTTCGATGTCGGCGACCTCGACGATCCTGCCCGAGGAGCGCGCTTGTTCGTGACCGGGGTCAACGATGCGCGCGGCAATGAGCTGATGTACTTCGAAGTGCCGCTGGGGAAGCCCTAGACCAAGCGCACGCCGAGAGTCACTGCCGGCGTCGTCGGCACCGCTCGCCGGGAACAAAGATCGGAGTGGCTCAGACTTACTGGGCCACTCCGTTTTCCGTCGAGTCGATAGGTTGAAACTGTCTTATCCGGATTGTGCTATGAGTGGTGATGATCGCACTGACAGTAGCCCGCCGCCGCGTTGTTGCCTTTCCCCTCCAGGAAGGTTTTCACCGCGTCCTCCGCGTGCAGCACGCCGGGCAGCACTACGGGTTGAATTCCCGCGCTCTGCACGGCTGATGCCGCTCCACCACCCATACCGCCGCAGATCAGAACGTTGCATCCCTGCAGCAGCCCGAGCACCCCACCGCCTTCGCCGTGGCAGACGCCCTCGTTGTGCGGAGTATCGGCCGGAGTGCGCAGGATCCGGCTTTTAACCTGTTGGTCTTCCACTTCAAACACGATGAATCCCGTGCTCTGCCCAAAGTGTTGCGAAACACTCTCGCCATCTACGGTAGCCACTGCAATCTTCATGCCTGTCTCCTGGGTTGAACGTGCTAAGTTTATCGATCCAATCTTTCTATAGACGTAAAGTACACCTATAGATTACTCACTCAATGACATCAAGGGCCGCTGGCGCACCGCAGTGCTTGCCGATGAATCCTTCAGCCTTTCTCTCTTGTTTTCGGCTGGCGGTCGCTCTGCCGCGTCAAAAAGTCCCTCAATGCCGCCTGCACATGGGGTTCTCCAGGAAGTAATACTGGTTGAATCCCAGCGTCCTGCACGACCTGCGCCGCTCCATCGCCGATAGCGCCGCAGATCAGAACTTCACAGCCTTCGATTAGCCCGAGTTCGCCCGCCTTGCGCTTGCCGGTGCATACTTCGTTGCGCGGTGTGCTGGACCGAGTATGCACCATACCGCCGCAACTCAGAATCTTGTAACCTTTCGAGGGTTCGGTTGCAACCTTATGCGGTTTGCCTTCCCCTATACAGGAGCCCTGGTTGTTCGACATGCGTAAGATCCGGCTCTTGACCTGTTGGTTTTCGATGTCAAACACGATGAATCCCGTGCTCTGCCCGAAGTGTTGCGAAACACTCTCGCCATCTACGGTAGCCACTGCGATCTTCATGCCTGTCTCCTCGTCAACACATTCCGATTTCCTATAGATGTAAAATACACCTACAAGTAGATTTATACTAGCAAAAAAGAGGGAACCGATGCGCGCTGCGACTCCAGACCGGAAACACCGCTCCCCAGGCGCTTGCGCCATGGGAAATATTTACCGCTTCATCGAGCCCGCACTCCTGATGATGCTGCACGAGAACGGCCCGTCCTACGGCTATCAATTGGGCGAGGGAATTTCCGCATACGGGCTCAGCGATTCGCAGGTAGACCGCTCCGCCCTCTACCGCACGCTGCGCACGCTGGAGGAGAACGGCTTTGTCCGCTCCAAGTGGGAAACCGAAAACACTGGCCCGGCGCGGCGCGTGTACTCGTTGACCAAACCCGGGCGCGAACACCTGGGCGAGTGGGGCCTGCTCATGGAGCGGCTGGGCGCTGCGTTGGTGGGGTTTTCCCAGCGGGTGGGCGCAACGTTATAATCATGGACCATATGGCCACCGCAGCGAAGGACGTTCTGACGAAGTACGAGACAGTCATCGGTCTCGAAGTGCATGTGCAGTTGCTCACCAAGACCAAGATTTTTTGTGGCTGCCCCAACATCTTCGGCTCTGAGCCAAATACCAACGTCTGCCCGGTCTGCCTGGGGATGCCCGGCGCGCTTCCGGTGCTCAACGAGCAGGTAGTGGAATTCGCCGTCAAGGCCTCGCAAGCGCTGAATCTGCGGGTAAATGAAACCTCGATCTTCGCCCGCAAAAACTATTTCTACCCCGATCTGCCCAAGGGTTACCAGATCAGCCAGTTCGACAAGCCGCTCTCCGAGCATGGCTACATCGAGGTCACCGACGCCGAGGGCAAGACCAAGCGCATCGGCATCACCCGCCTGCACCTGGAAGAGGATGCGGGCAAGTCGATGCATGAGGGCTTTGCCGACTCCGACGCCAAGACTTACGTGGACTTGAACCGCACCGGCACGCCGCTGGCCGAGATCGTCTCCGAGCCCGAAATCAGCACTCCGGAAGAAGCTTACGAGTATCTGACCCGCCTCAAGGAAATCATTCTCTACACCGGCGTCAGCGACTGCAACATGGAAGAGGGATCGCTGCGCTGCGACGCCAACATCTCTATTCGTCCGCACGGCCAGCAAACCCTCGGCACTAAGGTCGAGGTGAAGAACGTAAACTCCTTCCGCTTCGTCAAACAGGCGCTGGAATACGAGATCGAACGCCAGAGCGAGATGCTCGAACAGGGCAGCCTGATCCAGCAGGAGACGCGCCTTTACAACCCCGGCGAGGGACGCACCTACACCATGCGCTCCAAGGAAAAGGCGCACGATTACCGCTACTTCCCGGAGCCTGACCTGCTGCCGTTGATTATCGATCAGGCCAAGCAGGATGCGATTCGCAAAACTCTCCCTGAGCTTCCCGAGGCCAAGCGCCAGCGCATGATCGCTGAATATGGATTGACCGAAGGCGACGCCGCCATGCTGACCGCGACCCAGGCACGCGCCGCCGCCTTTGAGACCGAAGCCAGGAAAGCCAAATCCGCCAAGCGCCTCGCCAACATCGTCATCAGCGAACTGCAGGGCCGACTCAAATCCGCCGGACTCGAACTGGAAGACTCGCCTGTAACCATGGCTGGCGCGCGCCTCTCCGCCGACCTGCTGGAAGACGGCACCATCAGCTCCAAGATTCTCAAGGAACTCTACGACCACGCCTTCGAGCAGAAGGTGGACTTCGACGTTATCTACGAAAAAGAAAAGCCGCAGCAGATCACCGACTCCGCCGCGATCGAAAAGATGATCGACGAAGTCTTAGCCGCGAGCCCCAAACAGGTGGAACAGTACCGCGCCGGAAAGACCACGATGATCGGCTTCTTCGTCGGCCAGGTCATGAAAGCCTCCAAGGGCAAAGCCAACCCCGCCGTACTGAATGAATTGCTGGCGAAGAAGCTGGGGTAGCTATGTGGGCGTTTTAAGTTGCCTCATTCAGCAACCGAACGAAGTCATTGCGAGTCCAATTGGTTGTCGGTTGTTGTCTACCCTGGTCCGTGATGGCGGAATAGTCGCTAAATATTACTCTGGAAGAGAAGCAGTACACATAGTACTCTTGGCATGCCAATGAAACGGTCATTACAAAACGTGCTGGACATCCCCAACTACTCCCCTGCGGAGGCGTCGAGGTATTTCCATATATCGTCTTCAACGCTGTCTTATTGGACAGAGGAACCGAATCCCCTTATCCCGTTGAGCCCCGAAGGAATGCTGTCCTTCAAAAACATGGTTGAGTTGTATGTGTTGGAAGGACTGCGGTCGATTCACAAAGTGCACACGCGTCGGATTCGTAGGGCCGTCGAATATTTGCTAAGTTCCGAAAAATCACGGCATCCATTGGCAGATTACGACATTGTGACAGACGGGAAAGATGTGAAGTTTTACGAGGGAACCCGACTGCTCAATGCTTCGCTGATGGGACAATACGAGATTAGCGACGTGGTGAAATGCTACCTTCACCGCGTTGAGCGCGATCCGCATGGTGTGGCGCGGCGAATCTTCCCCTACACAAAGAGGGAGCAGTTGGATACAGGCAAAACACCTCCGAAGACAATTGAAATTAACCCCGGCGTGTGCTTTGGGCTGCCTGTGCTGGCGGGTTCCAGAATTACTACTGGATTCCTTGCCAGCCGCTATCGTGGCGGCGATTCGGTATCGGTAATCGCCACTAGCTATGGTAGACCCGCGAGAGCGATCAAAGAAGCAATCGAATGGGAACTCGGGCGCGAAATCAAGGCAGCATAACTACACCTTTTACCTTGATGAGAACTGGGACAGTCCCGAAGTGATCAACGAACTCCGTCGCGGGGGAGTTCGCATCCGCATATACAAACAGGATGTCGCCGGCAACGCAGGTTCGGAAGATACTTCTTTCCTTCCTAAAGTGGGAAAGAAAGGGTGGGTTCTAATTACTGCCGACTGGCATCAGAGGACGAGACCTCGCGAAATTGAGGATATGCGGAGATATTGCGTGCGACATTTCGCATTGCCTGGAAATTTGGGGGCAATCGCAATGGCGCGATTGCTCGTGAGCGCAAAGCAATATTCGGGCATGCTGTCGGGACAATGAGCCGTTCATAAGCGCGAACATAGCTAGAAATGGTTCTGTACATCTCATACAGGACCGCCAAGGAAATCTACATGCCCGCGGAATCGAAAAAACCTACAAAAACGGAAAACTCCATGCAGTTACGGTTTGGTAAGCAGCTAGCAACCTAAGATAAGGCCGCCTGAGTTGCTAGCCAAGGATTCGTCTGCCCGTTGAAGATTTCCTCCATCAATTCAGTGCTTCCCCTTTTGTGAAGCGGGCAGCGCCGCCGTCACATTCCGCGGAGATTCAACATGCCGCGGCACAATGTGAACGGAGGAGTCACATTTCCCTCTGATAAACTTGAAGTTTCTACGCTGAGGAAATTTCTGTCTTATGCCGCACGAACTGCCGAAGGCTTACGATCCCGCTGAGATTGAACAGCGCTGGGCCGAGTACTGGGTCCGCGAAAATCTCTTCCACACCGAAGCACCCAACGATGGCGCTAACGCCTTTACCGTCCTGCTGCCGCCGCCCAACGTCACCGGCCGCCTGCACATGGGACACATGCTCAACCACACCGAGATCGACATTCTCGTCCGCTGGCAGCGCATGTTGGGCAAGGTTTCGATGTGGCTGCCGGGAACCGACCATGCCGGAATCGCCACCCAGATGATGGTGGAACGGCAGTTGGCCAGCGAGGGCAAAAAGCGTCAGGACTTGGGCCGTGAAGCTTTCCTCGAACGCGTCTGGCAGTGGAAGGAGCAGTACGGCGGCTACATCCTGGAGCAGATGAAGCGCCTCGGCGATTCGGTTGACTGGTCGCGCGAATTCTTCACCATGGACGAGCAGCTTTCCCGCGCCGTGCGCGAAGCGTTCGTGCGCTTCTGGGAAGAAGATCTCATCTATCGCGGAACCTACATCGTGAACTGGTGTCCGCGCTGCATGACCGCACTCAGCGATCTCGAAGTGGTGCACGACGAAACTCAGGGCAAGCTATGGGAGATTCGCTATCCCGTGGTCGACCTCCCCGGCGAATCCATTGTCGTCGCCACCACGCGTCCTGAGACGATGCTGGGCGATACCGCCGTGGCCGTGAATCCGCGCGATGAGCGCTACGAACACCTGCACGGCAGGAAGGTGAAACTGCCGCTGGTGGGCCGCGAGATTCCGATTATTTTCGACGAACTGGCGCAGCCCGAGTTCGGCACCGGCGCCGTCAAGGTCACGCCCGCCCACGATCCTAACGACTTCGAGGCCGGCAAGCGCCATGGACTCGAAGAACTCGTCGTCATGGACGAGACCGCGCATATGAATGAAAACGCCGGCGTCTACCAAGGACTGGAGCGTTCCGCGGCGCGCGAGCGCGTGGTGGCCGACCTGGAGGCGAGCGGTGCGTTGGTCAGCGTGAAAGACTACCTGGTGCCGCTCGGCAAGTGCGACCGCTGCAAGACCGTGGTCGAGCCGCGTATCTCCACCCAGTGGTTCCTCGCCGTCAACAAAAAGACTCGGGATGGACGTCCGTCGCTGGCACAGGTAGCACGCGACGTGGTGAACGACGGACGAATCAAGTTCACGCCTGAAAACTACAAGGCGATTTACCTGCAGTGGATGGAAAACATTCATGACTGGTGCATCTCGCGTCAGCTCTGGTGGGGCCATCGCATTCCGGCCTGGCACTGCGCGGACTGTGAGGGCATCACCGTCGAGCGCACCAATCCAACCAAGTGTGCGCATTGCGGCAGTGTGAACATTGAGCAGGATACGGATGTGCTGGATACCTGGTTCAGCTCCGGTCTGCTGCCGTTCTCGGCCCTCGGCTGGCCGGAGAAGACGCCCGATTGCGATGCGTTCTATCCGACCTCGACACTGGTCACCGGCTTTGACATTCTCTTCTTCTGGGTCGCCCGCATGATTATGCTGGGCTGCCATCTGATGGATGAGCAGAAACCCGACAAGCGCGACATAGTTCCGTTCCGCGAGGTGTACATTCACGCCTTGGTGCGCGATGCCGATCGCCAGAAGATGTCCAAGACCAAGGGTAACGTGGTCGATCCCATCGGCGTCATCGAGCGCTTCGGCACCGACGCGGCGCGCTTCACTCTGGCCGCCATGGCCGCGCCCGGCACCGACATTGCCTTCAGCGAGAGCCGCACGGAAAGCTACCGGGCCTTTGCCAACAAGATCTGGAACGCCGCCCGCTTCCTGTTCATGAACGTGGATCGCGCGGCGGCCGAGAACATCTGGTCGCTCAGCGAATTTGCCGCCGAGGCCAATCCCAAGGATGGCTTCGGGCTCAAGGGATTTGCCGCTGCGACGCTCGAAGATCGCTGGATTCTCTCACGCTTCAATCGCGTCTCAGGAGAAGTCTCCGCGGCGCTCCGTGAGTATCGTTTCCATGAGGCCGCGCACGTCGTCTATCACTTTTTCTGGGGTGAGTACTGCGACTGGTATGTCGAGTTGCTCAAGGCGCGTCTGCTCTCGACGGATCGCGAGGAAGCGCGGGCGGCCTTTGCCAACGTGGTGCGCGTTTTCGAGGGCGCGCTGCGCCTGCTTGCGCCGTTCATGCCGTTTATAACCGAGGAGATCTGGAGCGCGATCTACGATGGCAGGACGCCGCTGAAATCGATCGCCCTGGCCGCCTATCCTCAGACCGATGCCGCGCAACTGAATCCCGATGCCGAACGCGATATGGCGATTCTGCAAGACCTGATTGTTTCCGTACGCAACATTCGCGCCGAGTTGAAGGTCCCGCAAAAAGAGGCGCTTCCCATCCAGGTCTTCACCACTTGCGAGGTCCGCTCGATCATCGAAGCCAACCCCGCGGCCCTTGAGCGGCTGGCCAATGTTTCTACCTTGACGTTTGTCGATGAGTCTCTGGCCAAAGCCACCAACTCCCGCGCGACTGCCCGCTTTGAAGTGCGCCTGGTATACGAGCAGAAGATCGACGTGGCCGCCGAAATCGCACGGGTCACCAAGGAACTGGAAAAGCTGGAAGCCGAATATCAGCGCAACAGCAACCAACTCGGCAACGAGAACTTCCTCGCCAAGGCTCCGGCAAAGGTCGTGGAAGGGTTGAAGACCCGCCGGGTCGAACTGGAATCGCTGATTGCAAACGCCAAGGCGCGGCTCGCCGAACTACTCGGCAAAGGAACGGAAGGAAATGGACATGAACTGGAATAGCCGTCGGATCACCGCCATCCTGTCAAACGCGTTGATGGAGGATCAGGCCACCCGCGACGCCACCACTTTGGCGACCATCGATCCGCAGCAGAAAGCCATGGCAACCATCCTGGCCAAAGAGGATTGCGTGTTGGCCGGCATTGGAGCAGTGCAGCGCATATTCGAAATCTTCGCTGAGCTTGCGGGCGAATCGCTGGCCTATCCCGAGGTGAGCATTCCACAGGAAATTTTTGATGGCGTGCGCTTGCGCAAGGGCGAGTCGGTCGCCTCCATCCGGCACAACGCGCGGGTTTTGCTGAGCTGCGAGCGGCTGATCCTGAACCTGCTGCAGCATCTCAGCGGCATTGCCACCACCGCTCGCAAATACGCCGATGCCGTGGAAGGCACCGGGGCCAGAATTCTCGATACCCGCAAGACCGTGCCCGGCCTGCGCCTGTTGGAGAAGTACGCGGTACGCTGCGGCGGCGGCTTCAACCATCGTCTCGATCTGTCGGATGGAATCCTGGTCAAGAACAATCACATCGATCTTGCCGGCGGCGTACGCATCGCGATCGAGCGTGCCCTGGCAAATCGCAAAGGCGAGCAACCGGTCGAGGTGGAAGTGCGCAACATGGTTGAATTGGAGAGCGCCCTGGAGTGCGGTGCGGAGTCCATTCTGCTGGATAACATGACTCCGTCGCAGACCCGCACGGCGGTGGCCCGAATTCGTCAGGAGTCCAGCGCCATGAAGATCGAATCGTCCGGCGGAATTACGCTCGACAATGTGCGGCAGTATGCTGAAGCGGGAGTGGATTTTATCTCCGTCGGCGCGCTCACCCACTCGGCCCGCGCCGTGGATTTGAGTATGAGAATCGAGCCCGCCTGAGCCCGTTTTGAGCGTGACAAGGCAACGGGCACGGAATCATCCGCGCCCGATTTTCTTGGGGTTCTCTTGCCGCAGCCCAGGTTTCGACTAATCGGGGCGGGCCAGTTCGCGCACAATCGCCGCCACCAGTAAACGTTTGAAGCGGTCAAAGACCCGGTCAACCGCTTGGCTCACGCGTTCGGCTTCGTCCGCTCCAAGCGACAGTTCGGGAGAAGAAGTCTCAGCCGCATGCAGCTCCGGGTGAACCATCTCCGGTGCTTCCGGCTCTGAAAGCACGGGCGTCGCCTCCGGAACGACCTGCGGAACCTCCGCTGGCTCTGGGGCAGACTCCAATTGTTCTGGAGTTGGTTCAACTTCAAGAGGCTCAATCTCGAGTGTCGGCGCTGCCTCGGCAATTGGAGCAGTTGCGGCAATCTCCGGCTCCGGCAGGGCATGCGGCAATGCCGGAACGGAGTACACCGCTTCCAATGCCACCTGCTCCGTCTCGCAAGGCGCAGCGTCCAAAACAGCCCGCTGAACTTCTGCTAGCTCGGGAACAGCCTCAACCTGTTCTGGAGTTGCTTCAACTTCAAGAGGCTCGGTCTCGAGTGTCGGCGCTGTCCCCGCAATTTGCGTAGGTGTGGCAATTTCCGGCTCCGGCAACGCAAGCAGCAATTCCGGAACGGAGTACATAGTTTCCATTGCCGCCTGCGGAGTCTCTGAGGGTGCATCCTCCAGCAAAATCTGCTGAACTTCTGCCAACTCGGGAACAGCCTCAACTTGCTCGGGAGTTGCTTCAAACTCAAGAGGCTCAACCTCGGCGATTTGCGCAGCCGAGGCGACCTCCGGTTCCGGAATGACCTGCGGCGGTTCCACCGGGGCCATCACAGCGGACTCAGGCGTCGGCTCAGTGGCTTCGCTGAACTGCGGCGAATCAATCTCACTCGAGATCGATGCGGACGCTTTCTCCACTTCCGGAACGACCTCGATTTCTGGAAGGTTCGCTTCCTCCAGCGGGTTCTCCAACAGCGGATCGCGCTCGGGGATCATTTCGATCGCGCTCAGCGGCTCGGCTTCGTCCAGCTTCGCTTTCGTCGGCTCTGGGGAGATGAACTCCTGATGATGGCCATATTCGATTTCGAAGTCCGGCGCGAAGACGTCAGGATGGTCCTTTGCAGACTCGGCGATATTCGGAAGCAGAACCGTCGCGCCCTCGGGAGGCGAAGCATAGAAATCATCCAGAGGTAAGGGCTCGCTCGAATTGAACAGCGCTTCAAATGCCAGCCTGCGGTCTTCTTCTTCCGGGGACAGCGGCCCGGCAGACGAGTCGGGGACAGGCTCGGAATCGACGGCAGCGATCTCCGGAGTGAACGCCTCCAGAGGTTCGACCGTATCCATGCTGACTACCGATGCCATGCTCGGGGCAGCTTCGTGCACATCCAGCAAGGGATCAAGCGCCGGAACATCAAGGGCGGACGCCGACTCCTGCGCTACGCCCAAACCAGAAAGAATCTCCTTGGGAGCGACAGCTTCCGGCATGACGACTTCGGGTTCGGGACCAGCCATCCCCGCGACCGACGCCAATGGCTCCTCTGTGGAAGATCCTAGCGGCTCAGGGGCGGAGGAATAATCAGAGGACTCCGGCTCTAGGTCAAATTCGGTGAAAGACGACGCCCCATCCTCGGCCGTGAAGCGCGATGTCGAAGGCATAAGATCGTCGAGGGCAGAGGCGCTGAAGGGCGTGGACTTCGCGTCCGGATTGAACGTCAGGCCATGCGGTTCATTCGAATCCGCGCCCGAGGGAAACGGCGCGTCAGTATAGATACTTGGTTCCCGTGGAGACCCCGGCGCTTTACTGCCGGTAGCAGCGATTGAGGGGAGCAGGGGCTCGTCCGCCGCCGCCTCTCGCGACTCTTCCACACGCCCCGGAGTTGCAGGCGAATCGGCAGCCAAAGGGCCAGCGAAGACCACACCCGCAGCCGCGTTGCGCTCCAGCGGATCGGAGGCCAAATCCGCGCCTTCATCGAGCGAATGGGTTGCCTCAGTTCCAATCAGACTGCGCACCGCGGAAACCAGCTCGGCGGCGGCAAACGGCTTCACAATGACGGCGTTCGAGTGGACGTGCTCACCGTCTTCCGGACGATACGGCTCCAACTTGCCCACCGTGAGGATGACCGGAAGCGTCGCCGTGGCGGCACTGGCGCGCAGACGTTCGCAGATCTCCAGCCCCGTGTATCCAGGCATAAAAATGTCGAGGATGGCGATGTCCGGCGCATGCTCGGCAATTTTTCGCAGGGCCTCTAAACCGTTGCTGACCGTCTGTACGCAATAGCCTGCATCGGCAAGAATCTTCTTGCCCATGTTCTGGGCGGGGACGCTGTCGTCGGCAAGCAACACGTGCAGAGGCATTGTGACGGATCCTGGTAAGAATGGAGTCTGAGGTGAACTTGTGCCAAGGTAGCGCGTTCACCGGGCAAGGTCAATGGAGAGGAACTGATTCAGTGAACTGAAGGGCCGAAAAAGGCCCACCCGTTGGTAATGCCGAGTGGGCCAGATTTCGTTTCCGAATGCAATCATTAGAGCGGAATAGGGACGTGGAAATGGTGTTTCTTCTTTTTCTTGCGGCTGGACGAAGCATTCTTGGCATCGTCTTTGGCGGTATCGGTGGACGACGAACTGGCAGCCGCTTCAGTCGCCGAGTTCGACGTGCTCTCATTCAGTTGGGAAGGCGCGGGGGCGGGAGTGTCATTGGCGCTCAGCGGCGGTTCTGCCGAGCGCGGGGCCGGCTGATTCTCCGGAGCTTTACCGTTCGCGTTCACCGCCTCCACCGCAACCTTACCCGTACCACTCTTGGCGTCCATCTCAGTTTTCACCATCGAATTGATCTCGCGCGCCAGCGCTGGGGCGTCCGTTTCCTTCGGATCGACCAGCGAGGGCGAGCCGACTCGCGCCGCGGCGCTCAGGTCTGGACGCTTGGACATATTGTTTACAAAGCGCTCGTAACGAGTGCTCGACGTGCGGCTCGCCAGTTCCTTCTTGTTCTGGGCGATCGCTTCCGGCGTAGGCGTTGGCACCGGGTGGTTAATGGCGGTAAGGCGACGGCGGGCTTCCTGATAGCGAGGCATCGCCGGGTACCGAGTCACAATTCGGGTGTAAGCCTCGGCCGCATGGTCGAGATAATCCTTGGTCAGGCGTGCCTTCAAAACCTCTGGAAGGTTGGCGGCGCGGGTGCGATCCGCCTGCTGCTCATAGGCCTGGCCGAGGATGAACAGCGCTTCATCGGAGCGGCTATACAACGGATAGGTATCGGTGAGCGTTCTGGCCCGCGCAATCGAGGCCAGATAAGACTGGCGCAGGAAATAGAAGCGCGCGATGCGGAACTCACGCTCGGCCAATACTTCTTGCACCTCCAGCAGGCGCACCCGGGCGGTATCGGCTAGTTTGCTGTCCGGATATTGCAGCAGCATCTGGCGGTATTCGTCCTCGGCCCGGCGAGCGTGCACGTAATCGCGATCCGGCTTCTCCATCTGGCGATAGTGAATATCGGCAATTTTGAGCTGCGCTTCCGCCGCTTCCGGCATGTTGGGGAAGAACGTGATGAAGTCGCGGAACTCGGTCTCGGCCTGGGTCAGCGCCGCCGTGGTGCCTTCCTGGTACCAGGCTTCGCCCACCGTCAACTTGGCGCGGGCCACGAACTCAGAGTCCGGATAAGTGTTGATGAGGGTTTGCAGCGTGAGGCGCGCGGTATCATATTTGCGCTCCTTCATCGCCTGCATGGCACGGTCGAAGAGCACCTTATCCGGCTGCTTGGAGTTGATCTGAGCCAGCGGGTTGGCAGCCTTCTTGTTACTGCAGGCCACACCGGCCAGCAAACTTGTAGCCAGCAGCAAAGCGATGAAAACGCGACGAACCATGCCGGAAATACCTCGGTAGAACCTGAATCAGCGGTTAGGCCTTCTGCAACGTGGCCGAACGCGCGGCCTGCAAAAGTTGTTGAACATTGTGGCCGGGATCACCGCGACCAAAGACGGCGTTGCCAGCGACCAGGACCTCGGCTCCAGCTTGCACCACCGCACCTATGGTATCAAGTGCGATGCCGCCATCCACCTCAATCCGGAAGCCAAGATGGCGCTCGGCACGCAATTCCGCAAGATGGCGAATCTTTCCCAGCGTGCGGGGAATAAACCTCTGTCCGCCGAAGCCGGGATTCACCGACATCACCAGCACATAATCCACAACGTCCAGGATATCGGTCAGGGTCGCCACCGGGGTTGCCGGATTGATGACCACTCCGGCCAGCACCCCGCGTGAGCGGATGTGCTCCACCACCCGGTCCAGATGCACGCAAGCTTCCTGATGCACGCTGATCCAGTTCGCTCCAGCATCCACGAATGCGCTAATGTAGTCGTCCGCATTTTCGATCATCAGATGAACGTCGAGCGGCACCTGCACGTGCTTGCGCAAGGCTGCCACCACCGGCGGTCCAATCGTGATGTTAGGTACGAAGTGGCCATCCATCACGTCTACATGAAGCAGGGTCGCCCCGGCATCCAGCACAGGCTGTATCTGCTCGACAAGGCGGCCGAAATCGGCAGACAGAATAGATGGCGCAAGCTCGATCAAGCGGTTCTCTCGCAAGGATTTGCTGTGGAAATTTTATCACGCGAGCGGCTGCCGCTCCGAGGCGATATTGTCGGCTCGCCCGGCCGACCGGGATTTCCCCGCTCATCGAGCGGCGTGGTACGCTGCTCGACATGGGGCTGGAGACAGGGTTGAACACAGGAATAAACAAGGGTTTGAACACGGGGTTAGTGGAAGCCGAACATCTCACGAAGGTTTATGACACCACCGACGCCTACGGGCGCAGCACTGGCCAGGGCCTGTGCGCCGTCGATGACGTCTCCTTCACCATTGAACCGGGTGAGACCCTCGGCTTGGTCGGCGAGTCCGGCTGCGGCAAGAGCACCCTGGGCCGGATGCTGCTGCGCCTCATCGAGCCCACCAGCGGAGTTGTGCGCTTTGACGGCATCGCGATCACCTCGCTCGGTGCGCGTGCGCTGCGCGAAACCCGGCGCGAGATGCAGATTATCTTCCAGGACCCTTTTGGCTCGCTCGACCCGCGCCTCACCGTGGAGGAGATCGTCACCGAGCCATTGGCCATTCACGAAGAGCTCGGCAAGCCCATCCTTCGCCAGCACGCCGCCGAACTGATGGGCGCCGTCGGTCTGGAAGTCGGCGCTCTGGGCCGCTATCCCCACGAGTTCAGCGGCGGCCAGCGCCAGCGCATTGGGATCGCCCGGGCTCTCGCCCTACGTCCCCGCTTCATCGTCGCTGATGAAGCGGTCAGCGCCCTCGATGTCAGCGTCGCTGCGCAGATCGTGAACCTGCTCAAGAAATTACAAAAAGAGTTCGGCCTGACTTACTTGTTCATCTCCCACTCCATGCCTGTAGTCCGCTATCTTTCCACCCGCATCGCCGTCATGCGCCGCGGCAAAATCGTCGAGATTGGCGACGCCGAGCAAATTATCAGCGCCCCCCGGCACGAGTACACCCAGGAGCTGCTGCGCGCCGCCGAGGAATAAGCCTTCAGATTTCTGATGGTGGGTCCGTTTCCGGGCCGCCTTGGGTAGGCTGCGCACTGTACCTCACCGCGCCAGCCGATGCTCCCGGCAGCGCTTCACGAACGGCGGTTGAAGTCTTGCTTCCCGCGCCATCCGGGCTCCCATGCCAACGGGTAAACGAGTCCCTGAGCACGCTCCACACCGACCCGCGATTTTGAGCTATGAGCTTCAGCCATTGCCAGGCGCCCTTTTGCGGGAAATAGATTCCGCGGAAGAAGAGTCGGGACGCAAGATGGCTGATCTTGTAAGCCGCCGGTTCGTTCGCGATCGACTCCAGCGCGCTCCGGGTTGCGGCCGGACTGTACGAGTTCGTCCATGCATACCGCGCCTCGACCTGCACCTCCGGTACGGTAATTTGCAGAGGAGTGTGCGCCATCTGAAATGGGGCGAACTCAAGCCAGTGTTTCGGTCGTGTCAGCCGTCCTTCGCGTTCCAGGCGGGCATACATCGGCGTTGCCGGGAAGGGCGTAATCTGCCCGAAAACTGGCAGAACTGGCGGCCATTCGCGGATTTGCTCCAAGGTGCGCTCGGCCACCCCCGGGGTGTCGTGATCCAGTCCGAAGATGAACGAGGTAATCGCATAGACGTGGCGCCGTGCCAGCGCCTGGAGCACGCCCGCATATTCCTCCGGCTTATTGAAGCCTTTATTGACGCTGGCCAGATTGGCGGGATCGAGCGACTCCATGCCGATAAAAATCCACCGCCCGCCGGAGGCCGCAATCAGATCCAGCAGTTCCTCGTCACGCAACAGATTGGCGCTGATCTGCCCCACCCAGGAAAGCTCTGCTCCCGCAGCAATGATGTCGCGCAGAAGGGACTTGGTGCGCTTCACATTGATCGCAAAATTGTCGTCGACGAAGAAGACCGCGACCTGGCCCTTGGTGTTGCGGGCGCGCTGTTTAAGTCTGAGCATTTCTTCGACCACGCTCTGGTTTGAGCGGAAACGAATGGTATCGCCAAAGAATCCGGTGACCGTGCAGAACTCGCATCCATAAGGACAGCCGCGTCCTGACTCGATGGGGATAATGTGAAAGGTCTCCCACGGATATCCCAAGCGGTGCATGAACCTACGCGCAAAGGACGGGATTCGATTGAACTGCTGCAGGTCGAGAGATTCCCAAGGCACCGCCGGGTAATCCTGCAACGTCGGCTTGCGATCCGCCCCTGAGGCATCGGTCGCGGTGTAGATCTCCTTGAGTTGGCCCCGCGCCGCATCCTCCACAATCCGCGGCCAGGTTTCATCCGCTTCGCCCAGAGCCAGTGCGTCGGCATGACGCGCTCCGCCGTCACGTCCTAGCGCTTCATCGGGAACTTCGGTGACGTGCGGACCGCCCATGACGACTGGAATGCCAGCGGCGCGAATCGAATCCGCCACGCGGTACGCCTTGGCAATCATGCGGGTCATAGCCCCGATCCCGACCAGTCCAATCCCTTCCGAGACCGCGAACTGGACCAGTTCGGCGTCGCTCATCGGCCTGGTGTTGCCGTCGATCAGAACCACCTCATGGCCGGCGGGCGTGAGCGCCTGCAGTAGAAACATCCAGAGGTGTGGCATGAAGTTCTGCGTGATGCCGTTGTCGGGGTTGTACAGAAGGATTTTCAGTTTGCCGGTCCCGAGCGCCAACGTGATCCTGGCGACTTTTCTCTCCCGGCAAATTGTCCGCTGGCCAGCAAAATGAGCCGGTGAGCCGTCCGAACCGGAGTGACGGGAGGCCACTAGCTTACCACTGCTGAGATCGGCTACCCGAGCAAATTACCAGTACGCAACGGCACAAGCACACTCAGGAGCAGCTAAGGGGTAGAGAAATAGGAGCCTCCTGCAGGTCTTGCGTGCCATCCGGAAACTTGTCTACCCAAGATTTTCAGATCGGATTCCCTAAGGCTCACCACTCCTACTTCTTGCCATCCTTCTGCAATTCCCGGTACACATCGCTCTTGCTGATTCCCATCTCCTTCGCCACCCGCTTCATCGCTTCCTTCTCGTCGATCTCCTCGGCCTTCATCAGCTCGCGGACCCGGGTGCGCGCGTTCTTTTGCTTTACTGCCGGGAGGCCGTGCTGTTCCTCAGCACGTCCGATGAGCAGGGTGATCTCTCCCCGCACCTCTTCGCGTTTTTTGAAATCGTCGTAGGCCTCGGCGGCGGTAACCCGGAGAAACTCCTCGTACATTTTCGTGACTTCCCTGGCCACCACCACGCGGCGATGCGGGCCGAGCACGTCCACTACGTCTTCCAGCGTGCCCAGTAGGCGATGTGGCGCCTCGTAAAAAATCTGCGTCCGGACGGAGTGCTGAATCTCCTCCAGCAGCTTGCGGCGCTGCCCCAGTTTAGAGGGCAGAAAGCCGTGGAAGACAAACGAGTCGGTCGGCAGGCCGCTCGCCACCAGCGCGCTGAGGAAGGCTGACGCCCCCGGTATCGGAACCACCGGAATCTTGTGCCGGATCGCCAGCGACACCAGCCGGAAGCCCGGATCGGACACCCCCGGCATCCCCGCGTCGGTCACCAGGGCGATCGAGTGCCCTTGCTCCAGGTGCATGATCAGCTCCGCCGAGCGGGTCAATTCGTTGTGCTGATGGTAGCTGATGGTGCGGGTTTCAACCCCGTAATGGTTCAGCAACTTCGCGGTCTGCCGCGTGTCCTCGCAGGCAATCAGATCGACTTCCTTGAGAATGCGCAGCGCCCGCAGCGAAATGTCCTCCAGGTTGCCGATGGGGGTGCCGACCAGGTAGAGCGTGGGTTGGTTTGTGGATTGGATCCCGGACATGCTTTTGCCTCCCGAGCAGCGGCCACCGGCCTGGCCGTCACCGATGCACCAAAGGCGAAGTGTACCAGAGGCGAAAGCCCGAAAATTGACCGCATCCCCCGGAGGAACCTAGAATCAAAGTAGTGAATGTTGCAATAGAACGCCGCGCTACCCTTTCGCGGCGGGAGTTCACCCGAAGGAACCATGCCTTTATACGAGTACAAATGCCGTGCCTGCGCTCATCGCTTCGAGCGCATCGTAAAGTTCTCTGACGCTCCGCTGACGACCTGCCCACAGTGCGGCCGAGACGAAATTCAACAGTTGATCTCTGCCCCTGCCGTGCAATTCAAAGGCTCCGGCTGGTATGTGACCGATTACGCCCGCAAGAATACAACCCCCGCCTCCTCTGGCTCCGCAAAGTCAGAGGGCAACCCGGAGAGCGTTTCGGCCAGCAAAGATAATGGCAATGGGAATGGAAGTTCCGGCGCAACCGCTTCCGGCAGCTCTGGCAATGGTTTCGGTAGCGGGGCCAGCACCTCGAATGGCAGTGCGGGAGGCAACTCCGGCAGCAGCACGGACAGCACGTCTCCCGCAGCGGCCAGTAGCGCCAGCAAGTAGAGTCAGCAAATAACGTTAGCTAGTAACCCAAGCGGATTCGACCGCGGCCCGCATCTACCATGCGGGCCGTGCGGGATCGAACTCAGGCGGCCTTTTCCGATGGCTTTTTCGGAACCTTAACGCCTGCCTTGCGCGCCTCTGACAATCCGATCGCGATGGCCTGCTTCGGGTTGTGAACCGTCTTGCCGCTCCCCCCACTCTCGAGCTTGCCTTGCTTCATTTCTTTCATCTCTTCTTTCACATACTCGCTTGCCGCGGGACTGTACTTGCGCCCTGCGCTCGGCTTTTTGGTCTTCGCAGATGCCGAGCGCTTCCCGGCTGTCTGTGACGTTGCCTGCTTGGTCTTGCTTTTTGTATTCGCCATGTATGTCTAGCCTCCCTTTTTCTGTGAGACGCGCCGTAGGTCCCTTCAAGTTGCGCAGACTGTTATATGAATCGTTATTATACGTTGCAACATCTATTACTGTAGAGGCCACGGAACACGCGGCTGAGAGAGAAGAAAGAGAGAGACTCATGATCACCCTTCGGCCCGCCGGTCAGCGCGGACACTTCGAGCATGGATGGCTCAACACCTATCACACCTTTTCTTTCGCCGACTATCGCGACCCGAAGCACGTTCACTTCCGGGCGCTGCGGGTTATCAACGAGGATGTGATTGCCGCCGGACGCGGCTTCGGGATGCACCCGCACGACAACATGGAAATCATCACCTACGTGTTGAGCGGTTCGCTGGAGCATCGCGACAGCCTGGGAACCGGCGAGGTCATCCACCCCGGTGACGGTCAGCGCATGAGTGCCGGATCGGGGATCGTGCATAGCGAGTTCAACCCCTCGCCAACCGAGCCCGTGCATCTGCTGCAGATCTGGATTTTTCCTGACAAAGATAAGCAGAATGTCACGCCAAGTTATGAGCAGAAACCGTTTCCCGATGAAGAGAAACGCCGACAATGGCGTCTCATCGCATCGCCTGCCGGAGAGCAAGGCTCGGTGAAGATCCACGCCGACGCCAAACTTCTGGTGACCAAACTCTCTCCGGGTGAGAGTCTGCCGATTACCCTGGCCCAAGGCCGTTACGCCTGGCTGCAGATGGCAAAGGGCGCAGCGGTCCTCCATGATGGGACGCAGAACGCCACCCAACTTCATCAAGGCGACGGCGCTGGCGTCTCCCATGAAACCAGCCTCTCGCTGGAAGCCACGGAAGAGTCCGAGGTATTGCTCTTTGATCTGGCCTGAACCGGTCTCGCCGCAAGAGGCAGACGAAAGGCCGCATAGCCGCGCGCGTGGCGAATCCCTGGTCGCGTTGCTGCTTGCGGCTTTTGCCTTGCTCGCCGCCTTCTTCGGAAGCTGCGTTGCCTTAGGCGTGTTGCCCTTCAACTCCGGAGCCTGGGTTGTGGGGGAGGAAGTTGCGTTGCGCGGCGCATTGGCCTACCTGCTTTCGGCATTCGTCCACTTCATCGCCGCAGTCGGATTGTGGAGTCATCGAAGATGGGCTCACTGGCTGGCGCTCTTCCTGCTTGCCTTCGGGCTATTACCGGCTGTGCCTGAAATCTCCGCCGCCGTCGCGGACCTGAGAATTGCAGGCATCGCCATGTGGGGCGCATTGATTGTGCTGCGCACCGCCGCACTCTACCTACTGATGAACCCAAACTGATTGGCCAAAAAACAACGCCCTGAGTTTCCTCAAGGCGTTCGAATTCCTGCCTGCAATCAAGCTACGCGGGTTGCGTAGCGGCTTCCGGTGCGGATTCGGCCTCTTTGTGATGTACCTCGAAGGTCAATTTGCCGTCCTTGGAATCCACCACAACGTGATCGCCGTGCAGTACCTCTCCATCCAGAATCTTCATCGCCATCGGGTCCTGAATCAAGCGCTGAATCGCCCGCTTCAAAGGACGCGCTCCGTAGGCCGGATCGTAGCCACTGGTGAACAGCGTGTGCTTGGCGGCCGGGGTGAGTTCCAGCGTAACCTTGCGTGCCGCCAGCAGCTCCTCCAAATCGTGCAGCCGCAGATCGACAATCTGCGTAAGCTCCGCGGTTCCCAGCGGACGGAAGACCACGATGTCATCCACGCGATTGAGGAACTCCGGCTTGAAGTGCCCGCGCAGCGCGGTCAGCACCTGCTCGCTCGCCCGGGCAAAGCGCTCCGGCGAACTCAGGTCTCCAGAGAGCGACAGCGATCCAATGTTCGAGGTCATGATCAGGATCGTGTTTTTGAAATCTACCACGCGCCCCTTGCCGTCGGTCAATCGCCCATCGTCCATGATCTGCAAAAAGACGTTGAACACATCCGGATGCGCCTTCTCAATCTCATCGAAGAGCAGCACCGAGTACGGACGGCGGCGCACCGCTTCCGTGAGTTGTCCGCCTTCTTCGTATCCCACATATCCCGGAGGCGCGCCGATCAGCCGCGAAACCGAGTGCTTCTCCATATATTCACTCATGTCGATACGTACCATGGCGTGCTCATCGTCGAACAGAAACTCCGCCAGCGCCTTGGCCAGTTCGGTCTTGCCCACGCCTGTAGGGCCAAGGAAGATGAATGAGCCGATGGGACGCCGGGGATCGCTCAAGCCTGCGCGCGAACGCCGGATTGCATTGGAAACCTTCTCCAGCGCTTCGTCCTGCCCGATCACCCGCTGCCGCAGACGCGACTCCATCTGCACCAGCTTCTTCACCTCGCCTTCCAGCATCTTCGAGACCGGAATCCCCGTCCAGCGGCTGACAATGCGGGCCACGTCTTCTTCGTCCACCTCTTCTTTCAGCATGCGCCGCTGATTGCCTTCCAGCTTCCCTGTCAGCTCCGCCAGCTTGTGCTCCGCCTTGGGCAGTTCGTCATATTGCAAGCGCGAGGCGCGTTCGTATTCGCCGCGCCGCGCCGCCTCCTGCTGGTGCAGCCTGAGCTGCTCAATGGTTTCCTTGAGCTTGCGGACCTCGGCAATGCTGTCCTTCTCTTCGCGCCAGCGCGCCTTCAACGCATTGGTCTGCTCGCGGATTTCCGCCAGCTCACGTTCCACGAGGGCCAGCCGTTCTTTGGAGTTCACGTCGCTCTCTTTCCTCAACGCCTGGCGTTCGATCTCCAGGTTCGTGGCCTGACGCTGTAGCTGATCGATCTCCGTCGGCATCGAGTCAATCTGAATACGCAGCGAAGCCGCGGCCTCATCAATCAGGTCAATCGCCTTGTCCGGCAAAAAACGGTCGCTGATGTAGCGATGCGACAATATCGCCGCCGAGACAATCGCCGAGTCCTTGATGCGCACTCCGTGATGAACCTCGTATTTCTCCTTGAGCCCGCGCAGAATTGCGATCGTGTCCTCGACCGAGGGTTCGCCGACATAGACAATCTGGAAACGCCGTTCGAAGGCCGCATCTTTTTCGATGTACTTGCGGTACTCGTTCAGCGTGGTCGCGCCAATCGCCCGCAGTTCACCGCGAGCCAGCGCCGGCTTCAGCATATTGCTCGCGTCCATGGCGCCTTCGGCGGCGCCTGCTCCCACCAGCGTATGCAGCTCGTCGATAAACAGAATGATCGTGCCCGCGCTCTCTTCAATTTCCTTGAGCACGGCCTTCAGCCGGTCTTCGAACTCGCCGCGATACTTCGCCCCGGCCACCATGGCGCCCAGATCCAGCGAAACCACGCGCTTGTTCTTGAGCTGCTCCGGCACATCTCCCTGCACGATGCGCTGCGCCAAACCTTCGACGATTGCCGTCTTACCGACACCCGGCTCGCCGATCAGTACCGGATTGTTCTTGGTGCGGCGCGATAAAACCTGGATGGTGCGCCGGATCTCTTCGTCGCGCCCAATCACCGGATCGAGCTTGCCCCGCCGCGCCAGCTCCGTCAGATCGCGCGCATAACGCTCCAGCGCCTGGTACTTCGACTCGGGATTCTGATCGGTCACCGTCTGATTGCCGCGCACTGCCGCCAGCGCCTTCAGCAGCGAGTCCTTCGAGACGCCCAGATCACTCAACAATTTCTGTGCCGGATCGCGTTTCAGCCCGATCAGCCCCAGCAACAGATGTTCGGTGGAAACATACTCATCCTTGAAATCCGCCGCGGCCTTGAAGGCAAGGTCCAGCAATTCCGAAGTCGTATCCGAAAGATGCGGTTGAGCCGCTGCGTTGGCGAGCTTCGGGAGCCCGGCGATTTCGCGCACTACCTGCGGCTGCAACGCCCCCATCTGCACCCCGGCGCGAGTCAGCAAGGGCACCACAATTCCCTCGCGATCCTCCAGTAATGCCGCCAGCAGGTGGAGCGGGAGAACTTCGGGGTTGCCATTCTCAGCCGCTAACTCATTCGAACGCTGCATGGCTTCCTGCGCCTTGACGGTCAATCGATCCCAACGGATTGCCATAATTGCTCCTTGCGCCGCCGCTCGATTCTCCAACTACCCAGTAGCCAAATCGCGGCGGATGAATTCTAGTCCTGAAACTTGAAAGGGGAGCTGGAGGATTCCACGAATCCTTCCAACACCCCAAATGGATGGGACTCTTCAATCCCCGGGTGCCCCATATCTGCCTTTCTTTGGCAGAGATGGTACGATCACGTCGTCTCCAGCTCTGCCGTTACTTGCTGCTAGCCGCTTTTTCCGCGATCTCCGGCGTGACATCCACCTTGATCTGCTTCGGCCGAGCCTCGGCGCGCTTGCCCAGATGAATCGTCAGCACGCCTTTGGCGTAGCTCGCCTTCACCTCTTCGGAATTCACCGTGTTCGGCAAACTAAAGCTGCGGGTAAAGCTCCCATAGCTGCGCTCAATGCGATGGTAGTTCTCTTCCTTGGTTTCTTTCTCCAGCTTGCGTTCGCCGCGCACGGTCAGCAGATTGTTCTCCAGGCGAATATCAATGTCTTTCTCATCGATTCCGGGCACTTCCATCTTCAACCGGATTCCCTGCTCGTCCTCGTACACATCCACGGGCGGGACAAATGAGCCGGCCGACAGCGACTCCTGGCTGGTGACGGAGCTGAATGAATCGTTAAACAACCGGTTCATGCGCTCCTGAAGGCCGGCAAGCTCGCGAATGGGTTCCCAACGGGTTAGTAGCGTCATTGTCTTGATCCTCCTAGGTTCATGAATTTTGCTCCGTGGCCGCACTGGCCACCTACAGACGTTGGCTGCTGGTATCAGCACAATGAAATCATGAAATATGAGCGTGTTGTTGTCAATGCGCTGAAGGAATTTTTCTCGGGGAATCTTCCTGTTCTGGCGCCTTACTTACAAGTTATTGATTATCAATCACTTCATTCGACCCTCGGGAATGCAGAACCCCCGCCGCAGCTTCCCCGAGTTCCCGCATCTTTGCTTAGTTTTTCTTTTGGTGAGCGAACCGTTAGGATGAACTCGTGCCGTGCAAGATGATCAATCTCGAGGAGGACCACCCAACGGTGAATGTCGGACTGTTGCGCTTGGACCGCTCCCTGGCCGCCGCGCGCGCCGAAGGCGTGCCGGTCCTCAAGTTGATCCACGGATACGGCTCCAGCGGAGCCGGCGGACGCTTGCGCGAGGAGGTCTGGAAGGCGCTCGACCGTTTCAAGCGCAATGGCTTCATCTCCGACTTCATCCCCGGGGAAGACTTCCGCCTGTCCAATGAAGCCAGTTGGGCGCTGATGAAACGCGACAAGGCCATCAAGGAAGATCGCGACCTCGGACGCGCCAATCGCGGCATCACCATTGTCATTCTGTAACGCCATCCTGTAACGCTGCCCCGTGACCCTCTCCTGCGGTGCGGCGCGCGGCAAATGGAAAAAGCCGACCCCGAGGGGCCGGCTTTCACCGTGACAAACCTTATTCTTGCGGAGACTAAGCCTTCGACTTTTTCGGCGGGGCGATCGCGTCCTTCACCGCCTTGCCGACGTAGAACTTCACGACGGTCTTGGCCGGAATCTTGATCGGATCACCGGTCTGCGGATTACGGCCGATGCGCGCCTTGCGAGCCGACTTCTTCAGACGGCCCAAGCCGGGAAGCACAAATACGTCGTTCTTTTTCGTTTCCTTCACCGCGATTTCCGCCAGGGTGGTTAAGAACAGTCCAGCGGCCTTGTTGCTGGTTTCCAGCTTTTCCGCCAATAGGCGAACGAGAGCGGTCTTGGTCAAGCCTGCAGCCATGTGAGTATTCCTCCTTGAAGATGAAGCGCGACTGCGCCTCAGTCCCGCACATATTAACTCAGTGATTTTATGAGCGACAAGCACTTTCGCCTGATTTTATGCGGGTTTTTCCACAGGACGACAGTTCCGGCGCCGTATTCATGCGTATTTCCGCCCTCTGCCATACCCAACCGATTGTATGTTGCCGAACCCAGCGCCGAATCCATACTATCTATTGTGGCGTTCCGGGCCAGTGTTTTCGCACCTGTCCGCTACAATGACCGCAAGAAAATATCTTGCCGGTATTCACGGAGTACATGGAGCAAGTCTTCTTATCACTGGGTTCCAACCTCGGCGACCGCCTGCGCAACCTGCGTCAGGCCATCGCCTCTCTGCGCGGCTTTGCCGAAATCACCGCCCTTTCCGATGCCTATGAGACCGAGCCGGTCGAGTTCACCGCGCAACCCTGGTTCGTGAATGCGACCGTGGCTCTGCGCGTGGACGATCCATCTCCGGATGCTCCGGAGCGCTTGTTGCGGCGCCTGCTCGCCCTCGAGCGCGCCATGGGACGCCAGCGTAGCTCGCCTGATCTCACTCCCAAGGGGCCGCGCGTCATTGATCTTGATATGGTGTTGTATGGGTGCCGCATCATCCACACACCGGCGCTTACCGTTCCTCACCCAGCGATGCACTTGCGCCGCTTCGTACTCGCGCCGCTGGCGGAGATTGCACCCGAGGTCGAGCATCCGGTGCTGCGGCGGAGTGTGCAGCAACTGCTCCAGGCTCTGCCCCAAGACGGACCACTGGTGCGTCGACTGGCGGCCGTAAGGTTGCCGGAGGAGTAATGCGCGGCCTCACCGAATTGAGTGTAGAGTGGGTGGCAGAGATGCTCCGCCCGCTGCTGCACAACGTGCCGGAGCCGGGCCTCGGCTTCGCCGTCTCACCTCGAAAGCCGGAGGATGGTTTGCCTCAACGTTTCAGCTCCGATTGGCGCTATAGTTCCGCAGTTCTTGCCGCACTTTTTCTCGCTCTATCTGCCCTGGCCGCTTTTGCTCAGCAGCCTGCGCCGTTCCCGGCGCCCGCAACCACCACGGCAACGCCCGACACTTCCACTCCGCTCCACCCTCCCCAGGCTGCATCGGGCGCAAGCACACCGGCCCAGCTTCTTCTGGCCGAGCAGCAGGGCAAGGCTGACACGGCGATCCTCGATTGGGTGCTGGCAAACTCCGGTCCGCTGGTCGGAGACGCTCGCGCCGGAGAGTTCCGCATCGCCTTCACCATTACTCCTGCCGAAGGCTGGTGGGACAAAGCTGCCGGCGGCACGCTCGCCTGGCATGAGGCTCCCGACGGCAACGTCCACCTCCGCATCTTCGTCCTCAACCTCGCCGACGGAAGGATGGTACCCGGTCTCACCCTGCGCGCCACTCTCACCGACGCCAACGGCAATGAGCAATCTGTGCCAGTGGACTTCGGTTGGTATCCCTTGATGAACGCCTACGGCGGCAACTTTCCTCTCGATGCCGATAGCGTTTACACCCTGCGTGTCACCGTCGGCCGCAGCAACTTCGAGCACACCACAGTCGCTGAGTTTCCGCCCGTGCCCATTGTGCAGGAGGCAATGTTGGAGCTTCCTCTGGCGACGGCCACTGCCTCTGCCAATGAGTCTGAACTGCTCAAACCGTCGAATGCTGCACTCAGCGCCGCCATCACTACGCTCTGGCAGCAATCCGTCTCCGGCGTTGAGAACCCCGCGGGTGATTACTTTGTCGCTTACGCCCTCGACTACTCCGGACTCTCCATGCCTCTGGCAGGCGCCAAACTCCACCCCAAGAATCTGCTCGAGTTGACCGGCAAGGATAACGTCAGGCTCGCGGTTCTGGTCCGCGATTCCCGTACCGGAAGGCTGATTCCCCAACTCAAGCCGCAGGCCAACCTCATCGCCGCCGATGGCAAACCTTACGGCCCCGGCGAAATGCCTCCGGTCATCCAGTCGTGGCTCTACCATTACGGACGAAACACCCGCATTCCCCGCAAGGGCCTCTATAAACTGCGCGTGCATTTTGACGCTCCCGGCTTCCGCCGGTGGGGCCGCCAGAGTGAGCGATTCGCTGCGCCCGCCGACATCGAGTTCGAAGACGTTTCGTTGCAGCCTAAAAAGGTTTCACCGCCGTCCGGAAAGAAGAACTAGCCGATGAGCGCCGCGCAGACACCGGAAGAAATTGCCGATCTCGTCTCCGGCTACATCGCCGAAAATCCCACTGCGGTAGTGGTGGAAGATGGCAAGATGCTCTTTGACTTCTCTACCGCGCACTACTCCGCCGCGCCCGAACGTGACCGTTGCCTGCTCCAGATCTGGTCGGAGGAGAGCAACATGGTCCGTCGCGCCATCAGCGCCGAGGTCAAGAATGGAATTCTAAAGCTGTCGGTGCTTCGCTTCGGCCAACCCAAACCCTCGCGCATGGAGATCTGCTCCCAAGCCGAGCGGCAATCTCCTTCCGCGCTCAAGGCCATGCGTGCCGCCTATCAGCGTACCCTGGAGCGCGCCGTGGCCCGCCTCTTCCCCGGATGGAGACTCGAGCGCCTCACCTCCTCTGCGGACCTTGAGCATTCCTTCGGAGCCGTCTGCACCCGCGGCCTGCTGCGCCGTGGTCAGGAGCGGATCGCGCTCGTCGGCTGCGGCCACGGTGAGTCCCAGAGCACCATAGATAATTCCGTGGCCGTGGCCGTTCTCTGGCTCGATTACTGCCGCCAGCATCTCGCGGCGGATTCCCATACCGGTGCGCTTGCGCTGGTTCTCCCGGAAGGATGCACCCGCACCGCGCAGTTGCGCCTCTCGCACCTCAATCGTCTGGCCGCCCAGTGGCGCCTGTTCTCGCTCGATGAGCACACCGAGCAAGCCGAGGAGCTCGACCTCGCAACCGAGCTGAATCTGAGCACCCGCCTTGTACAGTGCACCAACCGTGAGCAGACCTTGGAGCGCTTTGCCAAATCCATCGCGCGCATGGCCACCCTCTGCCCCAGGGTGGAAGCCGTGGCGCACAGCTCCTCCGCAGTCAGCTTTCGCTTTCACGGACTGGAGTTTGCCCGCGCCACCGTGGAACCCGACCGCCATTTCCGCCTCGGCGAGCGCATCGTCTTCGGGGCCGCGCCCGCCGAGTATGAGTGGAACAACGACACCGAGCCGCTACTCGTAAAGTTGGTGGAGCGCCTGCTGCTCAAGCGAGTGGGTCGCGATCACACTCACCCCTTCTATCGCCTGCAGCCCGAGCGCTGGCTGCAATCGGTGATCGAGCGCGACATCACCTTGCTCGACGCTGGCCTGGACCCCACGCTGCTCTACTCGCAGGTACCCGCCTTTGCCGCCTCCGACCGCGCTGTTATCGATCTGCTGGGCATCACCCGCGACGGTCGCATCGCGGTGATCGAACTCAAGGCCACCGAGGATTTTCATCTTCCCGTACAGGGTCTCGATTACTGGGCCCGGGTCCGTTGGCATCATCGCCGCGGCGACTTCCAACTCTTCGGATATTTCCCCGGACGAATTCTCTCCGAGCGCGATCCCATTCTCATCCTCGCCGCGCCTGCCTTGCACGTGCATCCGTCCACCGCAACCATGCTGCGATATTTTTCGCCTGAGTTGGAATGGAAGTTGCTCGCTCTCGACGAACGCTGGCGTGATGGAATCCGCGTGGTCTTTCGCCGGCAGAAGGAATAAGGAATATGGAGGACTATGTGGGAGAGCGGGAGAATCAGAGAGCGGGAGAGTGTCCGCGAAGTTGAACCCCGCTCAGAGCCATGATTTCTTATTGGTTGGCTTTCACGATTTCAACCAGCTCTTGCCTGGTCAAAACGCCTTTTTCGTTCATCCGCTTGATGATTGTCGCCAGAATATTGTGGGCGGCTTCCCGCTTGATCCGAACCGTCGTGCTCCCTGGTTGTGGCGGCTGCTGCACGCCCGGCGAACGATCGATGGCCGTTACTTTATCGATGATCCGCGCCAGCTTGTTCTCCTGCTCTGGCGACACGGTCACGAAGTCGATTCCCATACCGACCACTGGAGTAGCCGAGGCTACCATTCCATCGATATCCAGCAAGGTGTCTGCAATCGTCAGCCGAAGTTGCGCCTCGGTGCCGATCGGCAAGGTCTGGTCGGTTTCGAGGTAGCAACCACCACGGCTGATATCGCTCACCTTGCCCCACCCCCAGAGCTTCCCGTTTCGGAGGATGTCCGCCGCACCGCTGCAAGGGTGCCGGGGATAAATACGCCGTTCTGAATTTTCACTCATAGAGTACCGGCCTGTTCGCTGGTCGCCGATGGATTCGGAATTACATTCCGGGCCGAGGCGAGCGGCGAACCAGTTGAGGCCAAAGATTACTATGGTATGTGCCGGAATAGAAGTATTAGCTCAATTCCCCGCTAGCGCAATAGATCCCGCGTTGTCGTCAGCCGGCAGTTCGCCTACAGTCCCGCCTCTTTGCTCCGGAAGATCCAGTAATCCCCAGCCGTCTCGC
>Ga0181525_10000125_pt1 | contig 72026 bp, 53 predicted proteins | sample PEATcosm2014_Bin_48_FD_121100 | JGI IMG/M metagenome (GOLD analysis project Ga0181525, IMG submission 121100) | Peatland microbial communities from MTU Mesocosm Facility, Houghton, MI, USA - PEATcosm2014_Bin06_10_metaG | ecosystem: Environmental > Terrestrial > Soil > Wetlands > Peat | place...
AACTGGTCAAGGATCTCTTCGACGCGTTTGCCTGCGAGCACGTGCTGGAACCCGAACCGGTCAAACGGTTCGAACGCCTTCGTCTCCTGGTACTCGACGATCATCCGGACGCGGGGAATCCAATCCGTCATCTCACCCCAAATCAAGTGACCCAGAACGTCGAGAGGGCTGAAGGCCGAAGGCCCTTTTCGGCAGTGCAACCAAATCGGAGACCTGCCTCGCAGCAGGGCGTCCATCACCGCGGGGGTTCGATCTAAGATTTCAACCGCTTCGGTTATTTGGAATGACACATGACCCTCGCTGGAACAGCCTTCAGAGGCCGCTGAAAAAGGCTGCTAGACCGGAAACACCCAAGCGAAACCGCCTGCGCCAACACGACAACTCAATGCTTTGCGGAGTATGGTGGGGCAGGCATTCAGCCTGCCTAGGGCTTTTTCAACACCGTCTTAGGTTAGCGCAAGGAATTCGGGTTCGCGAGACGGTCGCGTGTCAATTTCCGATCCCATTTTGTTCCCTGAACCCGGTGTCGGAGGCCTCATTACAGCTTGGGGCGCATCGCCTTTCTTAAGGCGTCCGGCGCACCTCAAGCAACGCTGGCTTCGGGCGGGACTTCAATCGGGCGCTTGAATTTACACTCTGCGTTCGGACACTGGGCCACTGGCCCGCTCTTCAAGAACTTCTCGATCAGGTAACTGCTGCCGCAATCCGGGCACTTCTCCGGCAGCGGTTTACCCCAGGCCACGAAGTCGCACTCCGGGTAGCGGTTGCAGCCGAAGAACGTGCGTCCTCGCTTGGAGCGTCTCTCCACTACCTGGCCTTCGGTGCAATTGGGACAGGCCACGCCGATGGTTTTCTGCTTCACGAATTTGCACTTCGGGTAGTTGCTGCAGGCCACGAATTCGCCGTAGCGGCCATACTTCTGCACCAGGTGATTCCCGCATTGCGGGCACTTCTCCTCCAGCGCCACATCTTTACGCTGCTCGCCGCCAATCTGCTTGGTAGTTTTGCAATCGGGGTATCCCGAGCACGCGAAAAACTGTCCAAAGCGGCCCTTCTTCAACACCATCGGCCGCCCGCAGTTCTCGCAATATTCCTGTTCGTCCTGCTCGGTCAGGTCGGCCTTGTCCACATCCGGCAGGTCCACCGTCAGTTCCCTGGTGTTGGTGCACTCCGGATAACCGGTGCAGGCAATGAAGCTGCCGTGCTTACCCCACTTGATCACCATGGGCTTGCCGCATTTGTCGCATATCAAGTCGGTGGGCTTTTCCATCCGCTTGATGTCGGTCATGTGCAACTCGGCGTGCTCGAGGTCCTTTTCGAACCGCTGGTAGAACTCGGCCATCGATACGCGCCAGTCGATCTTGCCTTCTTCGATCTCGTCCAGCTCCTCTTCCATTCGCGCTGTGTAGCGCACATCGAAGATGTTTTCGAAGCTCTCGAGCAGCAGGTCGGTCACTACCATCCCCAGCTCGGTGGGCGTGAACTTGCCGCCCTCCTTCTTCACGTACTCGCGATCCTGAATCGTGGTCAGAATCGAGGCGTACGTCGAGGGCCGCCCCACGCCATCCGCCTCCAGTTCTTTCACCAGCGTTGCTTCCGTAAAGCGCGGCGGCGGCTCCGTGAAATGCTGCTCAGGCTCGATCGATTTGAACCTCAGCGTCTCCCCTTCCGTCACCACCGGAAGCTTATGCTTCTCTTCCTCGTCTTCTTCGTCGCTCTGGTCTTTGCCTTCCTTATAAACCTTCAGGAAACCGTCAAACTTGGGCACGCTGCCGGTGGCGCGAAACACATATTTATCGCCTGAGCGGCCTGTCGCCTCAATGTCGATGGTGGTCTGGTCAAACACGGCCGGCTTCATCTGCGAAGCCACAAAACGCCACCAGATGAGCCGGTACAGTTTTAGTTCATCTTCCGCCAATTGACCTTCCAGTGAATCGGGTGTGCGCAAAACCGAGGTCGGCCGGATCGCTTCGTGGGCATCCTGGGCGCCTTTCTTGGTCTTGTAGACATTCGCCGATTCCGGCAAATACTCGCTGCCGTACTGCTCGCCTATGAACGCCCGCACCTCACCCAGCGCGTCATCAGAAACGCGCGTCGAATCCGTGCGCATATAAGTGATCAGGCCAGTCAATCCCTCTACGCCCAGCTCCTTGCCTTCGTACAGACCCTGCGCCAGCATCATGGTTCGCTTAACGCTGAAGCGCAGTTTCCGCGCCGACTCCTGCTGCAGCGTCGACGTAATGAACGGAGGGACCGGATGGCGTCGCTTCTCTTTGGTGGCTACCGAGCGGACCACATAGCTGGTGCCATCCAGGTCGGTCACAATGCCGGTTGCTGTCGCTTCGTCCGCAATCGCCGGCGTTTCGTCATTGCGCTTTTGCAAGCGCGCCGTCAGCAGCGGCGGCTTCTTGGCGTTCAGCCCGGCATCAATCGTCCAGTATTCCCGCTTGATAAACGCGCGGATTTCCCGCTCGCGATCCACGATCAGCCGGAGCGCCACGGTTTGCACGCGACCCGCCGAAAGGCCGCGGCGCACTTTGTCCCACAGCAGCGGCGAAATTTTGTAGCCGACCAGGCGATCCAGAACGCGCCGCGCCTGTTGCGCATCCACCAGGCTCACGTTCACCGCGCGCGGGCTTTCAAACGCCTTCTTCACCGCGCTCGCGGTAATTTCGTTGAACATCACCCGATAGATAGCGGGCTTCCCCGACTTCTTCGGCTCCAGCTCTTCCTTCAGATGCCAGCAGATGGCTTCCCCTTCGCGGTCCGGGTCGGCAGCCAGATAGACGGAATCTACGTCCTTCGCGGCTTTCTTCAACTCCGCAATCAGTTTCTTTTTTCCTTCGATTACCTCGTACTTCGGCTTGAACTCGTGCTCAACGTCAACCGCAAGATCTTTCTTCGGCAGATCCTTAATATGACCGAGCGAGGCCATCACTACGAAGCCCTTGCCCAGGTATTTCCCTATTGTTTTCGCCTTCGCCGGGGATTCGACGATGACGAGCGATTTTGCCATGAATTTGCTCTTCTGATAGTTACTTTATGTAACCGGAGGTCCCACCTGCCGGTCGTCTAGCGGTCGCTACTCTTTTACCACACCTTGACAAAGTTCTTGCCCGGCAGTTGCCGGACAAGACCGCTTAGCTCCAGGTCGAAGAGTGCCGCGATCATCTCGGATGAGGATGCCCCGTCAAAGGATTCAAGAAGCGCTTCAAGTTGTTGAGGACGATCAACTTCTAGTTTCGCTAGTAGCTTCTTTGCAAGCGCCCGTAACGGGTCCGAATCCAGCCGGCTAGCTGCGTCGTCCGGCTCCGTGGCGCCTTCCAGAAGAATCTTTTGCTGACCCTCGAGGATCAGCTCGCGACGCACCTTGGCCGGCAGTTCATTGGTCACGTCGGTCCACTCCTGAACCAGCTTGGCGCCCTGTTTGATCAGGATGTTCGGGCCCCAGCTCATCTTAGACGTGACATTGCCCGGAACCGCGAAGATCTCCCTGCCTTGCTCGCCGGCCAGCCGGGCTGTGATGGCCGAACCGCTATACTGCGCCCCTTCGATGACCAGGACGCCGTCCGAGATTCCGCTAATGATCCGGTTGCGTATCGGGAAGTTCTGCGGGAAAGCGGGCGAGCCCATCGGGAACTCGGAGAGCATCAGCCCGTTGCTGACAATCTGCTCGTGAAGGCGCCGGTTCTCCGAAGGGTAAATCTGGTCGATGCCGCAGCCCAACACGGCAATGGTGTCGCCGTTCACCTCCAGCGCAGCCTGGTGCGCGGTTGTGTCGACGCCCCGCGCCATGCCGCTGACGATGGTCAGGCCAGCTTTGGCGAGATCGCCGGCCAATCGCCCTGCACAGGCGACCCCATAAGGCGTCGGGCGTCGCGTACCCACTACCGCGATTCCGTGCCGCTCGAGCAGCTCCAGGCGCCCCTTGGCAAACAGCAGAGGTGGCGGGTCGAAGATCTCGCGAAGCAGCGCGGGGTAGCGCGGGTCGTGGATCGCCAGCAGCGTGACGCCGCCCCGGATCATCAGTTCGTGCTGTTCAGCCGCATCTTCAAAGGCGATGCCGCTCGAAATGGACCGGGCAATCGACGAGCTGAGACCGGCGCTTTCGAGTTCAGAGGCAGAGCAGCGGAAGATGGCAGCCGGGGCCTGAAAGCGCTCGAGCAGCCGAAGGATCGTAATGGTCCCCAGGCCCGGCACTCCCGTCAATGCAAGCCAGTGAATCTGTTCGTCTTGTGTTAGGGTTGCGGTTGTCATTCGTTAGAGTTGTGGCGGAGTTGATGCCGGTCTCTCGGGAGGTTTCCTCCGGTGGGTGGAATAGCATAGGAAACGCTTGGACTACGCAGGGGACCCGCTGGCGGACGGCGCAAGATCGGGGGCACTACCCACACGATCGCCCAGGCCTTCTTCTGCTAAACTGGCCGTAGAGGCACCTTATGAAACACGCCGATCCGCCCACCCTTTAAATCGCGAATGGCGGTCTCTGCGCCTTGGCAATCGCCTCGGCGAACCCATCGAGCTTGGCCGCGTAAAAGGTGTTGTCCCGCAACAGTCCCAGATCTCCACCCGCGAGTCGATCCTTTGCGAAGGCGCTGCGTTCTGCCGGGGCTTCCGTAACCGACCTCTCGAGCGCATCGAACGCTTCCTTGAGAATCGGCGCCCTCTCGGCTTCGGGCAATCGTTCCGCCAGCCGGTTTAACGCACAAGCCAGGTTATAGCTGACCTTCGATCCTTTGGCGACATGCGGCTTATCTTCCCAGTTCTGCGCGCCTTGAGCGAACTTCAGGTGTCCGATCGTCTTTTCGAGTAGCGCCTTTGCTTCACCCTCCGGCGTCGCCGCGTTCACTCTTTCGAATATGATCGCAGCCACGTTGTAGTGGGCGCACTGCTGGTCTGCTTTTTGCCAGATGCTTTCCTCAAACTGCGCCTCCGCCAAATCGGGTTGGTGCTCCACCAGCGCAATATACCCACGCTCATTGGAGACCATGAACCCCCTGTCCGACCTCAACAGGCGCGCGCGGTGAAGATAGTACTCCGCGCGTTCAAGGTCGCTCCGGTCGCCCTCTTTTGCACCGTGGCTGAATTTTTCGATGTGATAGCGGCACAAACCACGGAAGATCTGGAACAAATCTTCGGGACGATAGACGTCCAGAAACTCTATCGCCGCTATCGCTCTTTCGTAATATTCGATGTGCTGGCGATAGATCGGGCCCTGGCTGTCGTAAACATCCTTACCGAGCGACAGGTGGTCATAGACACCCGTCAATTGAGAAGCCATGTAGACCAGCCTTGTTTCGAGCCCGACGAACATCGGAAAATGAGATTGGATTTCGGCCCGAAACCTGCCAAAGTCCTCGCTCGCCCTCTCTTTTGCTTCTGCCTGAAACTTGTCAAGGCTCGCGCTCGCCGTCTTTTCCGCCTCTTTCTGAAACCCGTCAAGCAGCTTGCGCCCTTCGGTCAACTGTCCTTCTGCTTTTTCAAGAGCCTGTTGAGCTTGTTCGCTGTAGCTTTTCACGGCCGAATACGCAAGCATGCCTTGAGCTAGCAGATAGACTACCCCGGCCCCGAAAATCACCGTCAACAGCCACTTGAACCCTTCGATTTCCTTTCGCGCCGATTCGAGCGAGGCCTGCAGCTTCACCGACTCCTCCCGTAGTTTTCCTGCTTGCTCCTGGTCTGAATTCGGCGCGCTCGAATTTGTAAGTTCTTGTCCACTGCCGCCCGCATCAGTTGTTTTGGCATCGGTCTTCTGCGCCGCCAACCATGGGCTGAGAACCACGCACGCCAGACCAACCGCCAGAAAGCGAAACCCGAAAGAATTTAGTAAGCGCTGAGTGATCGTGCGGTTCGCGTTTCGCATGCCGGGAATGTAATCACTCTACCGAAGTTAGAACGGGCCATACCCGGCGCATAAGGGAAGAATCAGCTATACAAACGCCGGCTTCTTCAGTAAGTCTAGTTCTTGGCCGCGGGTGGGACACCGGGCGCGCAAAATCAAACATCTCTTGAGGATGCAAATAGAATGAGACTCAATCTCGCGCTAGCATCGCCAAGGAGCTGGAATTTGAACGTGCATTCGTGAAGGCCGGCGGACTCCTGATGGCCGGCTGCGACCCTACCGGAAACGGAAGCGCTCTGGCGGGTTTTGGCGACCAACGCAATCTGGAATTGCTGGTTCAGGGCGGGTTCACGCCCCTCGAAGCGATTCGAATCGCCACGCTAAACGGAGCGAAGTTCCTGGGACTTGAGGGTAGCATCGGCTCAATCGGCGTGGGGAAGCAGGCCGATCTTGTAGTGATCAATGGCAATCCCGCCGCGCAGATCAGCGACATAAAGAAGATAAAGCTGGTGTTCAAAGACGGGCGTCGGGTACGACCCGGCCAAGCTCCTCGAATCGATCCGTGGGCAGGCTGGATTGCATTGATTCCGCCATCGCCGGGGGCTCTCCGATTCCGGGGAGTGTGTTCCGATACTACTTGGGTTCGCAGGTTCTTCCGGCAATAAATACCTGGAACTTGTCCGCCCCGCCTCGCAAACTATTGAAAACTCGTCCAGTTGCGTTTGGTATTCCTCTTGCCTCTAGCTGGGAAGGACGGTATACACATGAACGAACCGGAAAATCCCAAAATTTACGAAGTAAAAACCAAACGTTCCTACGGCCTTCCAATTCTCAGCATCTTGCTGTTCATTGCAGGCTCCGCGATCGTCTACTTATGCGTTCAAACCGCCGATCTGAAGCATCAATTCGCCTCTGCGCAGCAGGATAACTCGGTGCTTCGGGCCACGCTTGCCAACACCGATTCCGAACTCCGGAAAGCCCTCGGTTCGCTCGAGGACGAACTGGCTCAGGCCCGCCAGGAAACCGGCGCCAGTCTGGCGAAAGCACGGACGGACGTGACCCGTCACGCCGACAGCGTGGCCGGCCGGATTGCAAAGCAGGCTCAAGAGCAGGCTCAGCAACTGAACGCGGAACTGAGCAAAGTGAAGGCAGACACCGAGGAAGCCTCAACCAAGCTCGACGGCAAGATCGATGGCGTTAACACGCAAGTCGGCTCGGTCAAAGGCGACGTCGAGACCGCCAAGACCGATATCCAGGATACGAAGGCCGAACTGCAGCGGGCCAAGGGTGACTTGGGTATGATGAGCGGCCTGATCGCCACCAACTCCAAACAGATTCAGATGTTGCGCGACTTGGGCGACCGGAACATTTTCCAGTTCACGGTTACGAAGTCGGGCTCAATGCAGAAGGTGGGCGACATTCAGGTGATGCTCCGCAAGGCTGACCCGAAGCACAACCGCTATAGCGTCGAAGTGATGGCTGACGACAAACGCGTCGAGAAGAGAGACCGAAGCGTGAACGAACCGGTTCAGTTCTATACGGCCTCCGCGCGCCAGCCCTATGAGATCGTAGTTAACCAGGTAGACAAAGACAAGATCGTCGGGTACCTCGCAACCCCGAAGGTCACCGTCTCCCGCAATGAACCACCGACCCAGTAAAGCAACCGCACGCGAGGCAGTTCCGTCATCCGGGCAGATGGAGGAGACGCAATCTCCGCCGTCTTCCCGGAGCCTCGCAGGAAGCACTCGATGCTCAGCTCCTGAACCTCTGGGCACGCACCCGCCTCCGACAAGTCGCCGTGAAGGGCCCAACCGCAATGGCGCTATCTCTTTTCGATCATCTTTCCGACGTAGCGCCCCTGCTCGGCGCCGCCAGCCGTGTTTTCCTGTTCCTGGATTTCGACGGCACACTGGCGCCCATTGTCGAAGAGCCCGAGGCTGCGTCAATACCTGCGAAAACCAAAGAGCAGCTCGCCAGCTTGGCGCAAAGACCGAGATTCCCAATAGCCATCATCAGCGGCCGCGCGCTCTCTGACCTGCGACAGCGCGTGGGCTTGCAAGGGCTGTTCTACGCGGGCAATCACGGCCTTGAAATTGCCGGCCCAGGGCTCACCTTCGTCCAGCCGGCGGCACTCGAGCGGATGCCTGCGCTGCAGGAGCTCTCGCGCTCCCTGGAGAGGAAGCTGTGGGACATGGCCGGAACTCGCGTCGACAACAAAGGGCTAACCGCGACCGTGCATTACCGCAAGGCGCGTCATGAAGATCGCGAGGATATTCGCCGCATCGTTCGAGAATCCATTGCCGCCGCCGGCGATGTCTTTCGCATCAGCGAAGGACTCGAAGCCTTTGAGATCCGGCCCCGGGTGAATTGGAACAAAGGCGCCGCCGCTCAGTGGATACTGGAATCGTCGGGAAGCGGTGACGCGCTGCCGGTCTACCTGGGCGACCACACCACCGATGAAGACGCGTTCTCCGCGCTGACCGCTGGTATTACCGTGAGAATCGGCCGAACCGCTGAGACCTCGGCGCAGTATCAGCTTGAATATCAAGAAGCGGTTGGGGAGTTTCTGGCGTGGGTTGCCGAACTCGACGACACTAAGTCGCGCCAAACCGCCAACCCTGCGGAGAAGCTGACGTGAACGGAAACGATGACGATGCGCTCTGGTACAAGGACGCCATCATTTATGAAACTCACGTCCGCGCCTTCTTCGACAGCAATAACGATGGCAAGGGCGATTTTCAAGGCCTGACCCGCAAACTGGATTACATCCAGGATCTGGGCGCCACCGCCGTCTGGGTGCTGCCCTTCTATCCATCTCCGTGGCGGGACGATGGCTACGACATTTCCAACTACACGGACGTCCATCCTGCCTACGGCACCCTGCGCGACTTCCAGACTTTTATGCGCGAGGCCCATCGGCGCGGGCTGCGCGTGATTATCGAGCTGGTCATTAATCACACTTCCGACCAGCACCCCTGGTTCCAGAGAGCCCGTCACGCCAAGCCAGGAAGCAGGCAACGCGAGTTCTATGTCTGGAGCGACACCCCCGACAGGTATAAAGACGCTCGCATCATCTTCAAGGACTTTCAGACTTCCAACTGGACCTGGGATCCCGTCGCGAAAGCCTACTACTGGCATCGCTTTTATTCCCATCAGCCAGATCTGAACTTCGATTCGCCCCTGGTGCGGCGCTCAGTGCTGCGCGCGATGGATTTCTGGCTCGAACAGGGAGTCGACGCTTTCCGCCTGGATGCGGTCCCCTATCTGTTCGAGCGTGAGGGCACAATCTGTGAGAATCTTCCCGAGACGCATGCGTTCTTGAAGGAGCTTCGCCGGCATGTCGATTCCGGCTATAAGAATCGGATGCTTCTGGGCGAAGCGAATATGTGGCCCGAAGATGCGGCCGCGTACCTGACCGGAGACGAATGCCATATGGCATTCCACTTTCCACTGATGCCACGCTTGTTCACGGCCCTCCAGATGGAAGACCGGTTCCCGATCATGGAGATTCTGAATCAGACCCCGCCGATCCCTGAGTCGACGCAATGGGCGCTGTTCCTGCGCAATCACGACGAGCTGACGCTCGAGATGGTGACTGACGAGGAACGGGATTACATGTACCGGATGTACGCCGAGGATCCGCAGACCCGAATTAATCTGGGCATACGGCGACGCCTCGCTCCCCTGCTGGCAAATGACCGTAGAAGAATCGAGCTTATGAACGGGCTCCTTTTCGCGTTGCCTGGCACTCCCGTAATTTATTACGGCGACGAGATTGGCATGGGCGATAACGTCTATCTCGGCGACCGGAATGGAGTGCGCACTCCCATGCAGTGGAGCACCGACCGCAACGCCGGGTTTTCGCGCGCCAACCCGCAACAGCTCTATTTGCCCATTAACATCGATCCCGAGTATCACTACGAATCCGTCAACGTCGAGATGCAGCAGAACACCGCTCATTCCCTGCTCTGGTGGATGAAGCGGCTGTTCTCCATTCGCAAACGCTTCCGCGCGTTCGGTAGAGGTTCGCTCGAGTTCCTCCAGCCGGACAACCGCCGGGTGCTCGCATTTTGCCGCAAGTACGAGAATGAGCAAATTCTGGTTGTGGCCAACTTGTCTCGCTTCGTCCAGGACGTTGGCCTCGATCTGGCGCAATTCAAAGAACTGACGCCGGTTGAAATGTTCGGCCAAAGTGAGCTTCCACCGGTCGCCGATAGCGTCTATCACGTTACGCTCAGCCCCTACGCTTTTTATTGGTTTACTCTCGAGGACCGGAGGCACTCGATCGAGGTCGTCGCCGGCGCTCAGGAGTCTCCTCCGGTAACCTTTGAAATCAACTCGTGCAACACTCTCTTCGATAACTCCATGCGCGCCGCGCTGGCGGAGTTCCTTCCTCGCTTCCTGAAGACACGGCGTTGGTTCAAGGGCCGGGACCGTCGCATAGAATCGGTAAGCTTTCCCGACATCGTTCCGCTGCGCCCCACATCCTGTTTCATCCTCATCACACGAGTCGAATACGCCGACGGCGACGCCGAAACCTACGTCCTCTATGCCTCGGTCGCCACCGGTGACGACATGGCCAAGGTGCAAGCGGACTCCCCAGATGCGGTCGCCGCCCACCTTAAAGGCAGCGACGGCAGCCAGGGACTTCTTTACAGCGCGATCTGGGACAAGAGTTTTGCCAAAGCCTTACTCGATGCGGTTTCGCGGCGGCGCAGGTTCAGGGGCGGGTCGGGTGAGTTCTCAGCGTTGCCCTTCGGCTCCTATCGCGAGCTTCTGAACGGCGGGGCGCCGCCCGAGGAGGCCAGCGTAAACAGGGCCAGTAAGACCAACAATTCGCTTGTTTTTGGCGATCGCTTGGTATTAAAGCTATTCCGCAGTGTCGAGCCCGGAATCCATCCCGAGTTGGAGATCGGTCGCTTTCTGACGGAGCAGACTTCATTTGCAAACGTCGCCCCCATCGCCGGGCGTCTGGATTACCTGCCATCACGCGGAGAACCTACTGCGCTCGGTGTGCTTCAAGGCTTCGTGCAGCACGAGGCGGATGCCTGGCACTACACCCTCGATTCGCTCAGCCGATTCTTTGAGCGGACTCAAACACAGCCCGGAGCTCCCGACGACACTTTGTTCGGAGCTCGCGGCAAATCCTTGCTGGCCCTGAGCGGAATCGATGCTCCTGCCACCGTCAGCGAACTCATAGGCGAATATCTTGAAAGATCCCGCCTGCTTGGCCAGCGGACCGCCGAGTTACATCTGGCTCTGGCCGGAAACTCCAGTGATCCGGACTTCTCTCCGGAATCGCTCTCCGAGTTCTACAAGCAGGGTTTGTATCACGCCCTGCTTTCTCTTTTCGCGCGAGCCTGCCAAACATTGCGACACCAACTGGAGACGCTGCCCGAGAGCGTGCGCCCTGAGGCTCAACGCGTGCTGGATTCAGATGACGCCATTCGTGTACGGCTGCGATTGTTCCGGGATTCGGCCATGGCGGGCTTGCGAATCCGGCTGCACGGAAACTACACCCTGGGCGAAATTCTCTACACAGGCAAGGACTTCGTCTTCATAGATTTCGAAGGCGATCCCAACCGCCACCTGACTGAGCGGCGGATGAAGCGCCCCCCGTTCGTCGATGTGGCCAGCATGCTGGTTTCGTTCCACGATGCCGCGTACGCCAGCCGCCTGGGCCAGGTACCGGGAGTCATCCATACGCCATCCGGCTCAACCTTTTCGCCCCGCTGGGCAGATCTTTGGTACCGCTGGGTAGCCGCGGCTTTCTTGAAGGGCTACATGGCGACCATGGGATCGACGCCGCTGCTGCCAGGCACGGAGCAAGCGGCGCAGACCCTGCTGAATGTCTTCTCTCTCGAACGATTCATGTCGCAAACAGAGCAGTACGCAAGTCAAAACCAGGACGCCCTCATCGCGCCGCTAACGGGCATCTTGCGGGTCGTCGAAGATTGGTCCCTTGGGGACGTTAGCGATTCGGGCTCAGTTTAACGGCGCTTTAAGATGCATGCCAGCGCGAGACATCTTCACCTCCGCGGCATGGAACCCTTTTTCCCGGCGCCTTTAACTTCCGCCGCTTCAGTTAGTTGTAGGCTTCTTGCGGTTCGAAGCCAATTTTGGTGAGAAGGCAATTGCCGGATTACGAAACGAACTGCGCCCGCGACGGAACGAATTGTTTCGCCTTTGCTTCCCTTCGCGCTGGTGGATGCTTACGCCCACAGGGTGGGTAGCAGCGTCCGGGATTAAGCCGACGTGTCGGCGCAGAAATCGGGCTTTGAGGTCTCTGACACCTATTCTGGCGTGAGGTCTCTGACACCTATTCCGCACCTATTCCGCGGACACCGATTCTGACGCCGATTTCGCGGCTTTCGAAGCCCCCAGATTACGCCCGGATCGCGTCTGAGTACCCAGGTTTGCAACAACGCAGGAGTTCCGTTCTCAAGTCATTGATTCTAAGCATGAACAGCTAGTCCTACAATTGCAACGTATCTCGTGGAAGCTAGAAAAAAGCCGAAACACTCGATAAGTCAACTTTGCAATTCGCCGACTCGCTCCATTTACCCGAAATCCTGCGGCGCGGGCTGCCCCGGCGCTTCGTCGGGTGGGGTGTGCTCGCCCTGATCCTCCTCGCCGGCGTCGCGGCTATCACGATCGTGGTTCGCCGCCAAGCAGGCCACGACCGCCTCACGACGGTGAAAGCCGTCAAGCGCCTCAGCGCCGAAGAATTAAGATGGGCGCTCCCCGCTCGCCTCAGAGGGCATTGTACCTATGACGACGGCGACTTCAACACAAATTTCTTTGTGGATGATCACGGCGATGGCATCGCATTCGATACTCCTGAGGGTGGCCAAGCCTGTGAACCGGGCGCTCGCGCTGAATTGTCCGGCATCGTCTTTTCCGGATCACCGACTCCGCGCCTGGTACGGACGCGCATTCGAAAGTTTGGCACTCGGGATCCGATACCCTCGCTGGCGCTTCAGCCGGAGCAGTTGGCCGATGTCCGCTACGAGTATGCTCCCGTCCGTCTGAAAGGGGTCGTGCGCGACGCTGGCATCGAGGGGGTTGGCCGCTTGTACCTGAAGCTCCAGGTTGGCGACCGGGCTGTGGAGGCCCATGTTCTATCCTACGCGGGCGCAGTCCCAGAGGATCTGATCGATAGCGAGACCGAAATCCAGGGCGTGATCGAGACAGATTTCGACATGAATGGCGCCCCAGCGAAGTTTCGCCTGTTCGTTGAGGAGCTTCCGGATGTAGTGGTTACGCGTCGCGCCACGCCAGTTACAGAACTGCCGCGCCAAACGGTTCTCGCCCTATCGGGTGAGCGAAGCCTGGCGAGCCAGCATCGAATGCGCGTCTCCGGGATTGTCTCTCTCATCGCCGCAGGAACCCGGGCCAAACTCAGCGACGAGACAGGCACGATCGATCTCATTCCCGCCGAAGGAGAGGATCTGGCCTCGGGCGCGGCTGAGATCCTCGGGTTTGTGGCCGGACCCGCGTCACATCCTTTGCTCACCGAAGTTCGCACCGCCACGTCTTCTTCGCAGCGGGAAGCCCCCAAAGGCCGCGTCTACGGGGATGTGAGGTCGATTCGCCGCGCCAGTTTGCAACAAGCCAGGCAGCACGACCCGGTGAGACTTCGCTCTGTTCTGGTGACCTATTTCGACCCGCTCGGTTTAGAGATGTTTGTCCAGGACCGCGACATCGGCGTTTATGTGGACGCCACGCGTCTCAAATCGCATCCCTTTCGGACTGGCGATCTGGTCGACATAGACGGCTTTCTCGACGATGGCGGCTTCGCGCCGCAAGTCGAAGCCACCAGCTCAGTTCGCGTGGTGGGTCATACCGAAGCCATGCCGGCTGCGGCACCCGTTCCCTTGGAGCAGGTGCTGACCGGGGGCCAGGACAGCAACTGGGTCGAAGCCAGGGGCTTTGTACAAGCCGCGACGATGAATCACAACGGATTGGCCGCTCTGCAACTTGGCTGGGGGCCGCACGTGATTCAAGTGCAGACCTTGCGATCGACTCCGTTCCCCAGCGACCTGATCGGCGCCCTTGTCCGGGTCCGCGGCGCCTGCGGCAGCGTTATTGCCCAGACCGGCGAATTCCTTGGAGTGGTTGTCTTTGTCCCGGATGAGGGGCTGGTCTCAATCGAGCGGCCCGCCCCGGACTCAGCCGAGCTACCGGTAATTACCGTGCGGGATGTGCTCGGATTCTCACCTAACCGGGCGCCGGGCGACCAGGTCCGCATTCGAGGCTCGGTCACGCTGTTTCATCCAAGCGGGCCGACTTACGTCCAAAGCGCCACGGGCAGTCTGCTGGTTCGCGATCATGACCCTGCCAACCTCCAGGTGGGAGACGCGGTCGAAGTTGTTGGCTTCGTCGACCATGCGGGCCTGACGGCGGCTCTTCGCAACGCCCGCCTGAAGAAGATTGGCGAGCGCAGCGCCATTGCGCCGCGCCCGGTGACTGCTCCCGAGATTCTCAGCCGGGGCTGCCTGCCGGACTTGGTCTCGATTGAAGCCCGCATTGTCAATTATTCCGCTGAGCAGGGCAGCGCCATGGAGCTCGAGGCCGGCAACATTCCGTTTCGCGCCGAGATGGCAGATCTCCAGCAACTGCCCCCTTTGCAGGGCGGAGCCGTAGTGCGCGTTACGGGTATCTGCCAGGCGCAGTCTGTGATCGTGGGCCGCCAGAGCGCCACGCGCAGCTTCTCCATCGCCCTGCGCGATCCAGGCGATGTTACCGTCCTCAGGTCTGGCCCTTGGTTAACCGCCCAGCGCCTGATGATACTCTTGGCCTCCCTGGCCGCCGGCACACTCGCAATGCTGGTCTGGTTGCTGGTGCTTCGGAATCGCGTGAAGCAGCAAAAAGAGCTGATTGAGCACAAGCTGAGCGAGGAGGAGCGCCTGAAGCATCAAGCCGAGGCGGCCAGCCGCGCCAAGAGCGAATTCCTCGCCAATATGAGCCACGAAATTCGAACGCCAATGAACGGCGTGTTAGGTTTCAGCAGCCTGCTCTCTGAAACCCAGCTCGACGAAGAACAGGCCGATTATGTGCGGACCTTGGATAGTTCTGCGCAATCCCTGCTCGTCATTCTCAACGACATCCTCGATTTCTCAAAGATCGAGGCCGGCCAGCTCGAGTTTCAAGAGAACCCGTTCTCTCTCCGGGCCTGTCTGGAGCGCTCGATCACGATTATCTCGGCGACCGCTGGGGCCAAAGGATTGACAACGCGAAGTTCGGTCGACGAAGACGTTCCAGACGCACTGGTTGGGGACGCCGATCGCCTTTCACAGGTCCTGCTGAATTTGCTGACCAATGCGGTGAAGTTCACTTCGAGCGGCAGCATCCAGCTTTCCGCCGGCCTCATGTCGCAGTCCGTAAGCGACTGTTTACTCGTGTTTCATGTGGCCGACACGGGCTCCGGAATTCCGGCCCAGCATCACGCCAGAATCTTCGAAGCATTTCAGCAGGTGGATGGGTCTGCCTCGCGGCGAGTCGGCGGCACTGGTCTTGGCTTGACCATTTGCACCCGCTTAGTGAAGCTGTTCGGAGGCACGATTTGGATTGACAGTGAAGTGGGAAAAGGAACCACCATGCATTTCACGGCTAGTTTTCGGCGTCCGGCTGCTGCGGCTCAGCCGCCCGCCGATCATGTCCTGTCCCACCTCGGGGCTTGACCGTGGCTGCACTCGCCACTACGGCATTGGGGTGACTTGTAGCACTTCTTTGGGCTCGTACGTATTGAAGGCCCACGGCAACGCGCTGCCTCTGTAGTAGGTATTCCACTGGTCTTTGTAATGGCTCGATGCCACGTTTCCCGACTCGCCGCCCGGCAGCACTAGCGCCGATTTCTCCAGCGCTCCCCAATCCACCACCATTCGCATGGAGGGTCCGAAGTTGCGACCGGTCTGCTTCACCGTCGTCGACGCGCCGCTCATGGCTACAGGTCCGATATTGAAGAACCCACGCACAAGGGGAGCCACATTTCCGACTGGATGCGCGATCGTCCATGAAAGCGCGTTGCCCCATTTCCAGCGTTTGAGCGGGCTGCCCTGCCGCTTGCGGCCTTCCGCTAAGGCGTCTTGCAATCGCGCCAGCAGCCACGCGTCCCAATCGTTGTTTGGGGCCCAGCCCGGCGGCTGAGTTCGCAGCATCCCCTCGATTACTTGCGGCCGGGGCAAGCGCACGACTTCGATTTTCGGCGCCAGCGCGAGCACCAGCCATCGCCCCATTTGCGCATGCAGCAGATCCGTGATGAACGGCGCCGCCTCGTCTTTATCCATCTGGCCGTTCCATGACTTCAGCACGCCCACGGCCTCCGCCGCCTCTCCGCTCGAGCCCTTCTTCGCAGCCGCTGCGACAATACGCGCAGCCAGGTAGTGGTGGTAGGCCGAATACACGTCCCTCTCAATCGCCAGCATGTCGTCCACGGCCAGCTTCGGTTTGGCGTTGAGGCGCGCGCGTATTTGCTCGATGCGATAGCGGTCGGCAAACGCTCCGGTAACTTCGTACGGAAAACCGGCTGGAAAAGGATTCTGGTTTGCCGTCGCCACGATCCCAGACGGAGGGTCCAGCATCGACGGCAGTTCCTCATATGGCACGTAACCGGCCCACTCCTGCTCTCCCGACGTTCCCGACAGCGGCACGTCACCGCTGAATCCCTTTCGAATCGGTGTGGCGCCCGAAGCCTGATAGCCGATGTGCCCCTCGCGGTCGGCATAGATGAAGTTCTGCGGAGGGCCCCACAGCTTAGCGACCGCCGCGCGAAATGTGGGCCAGTCGTGAGCGCGGTTGATATCCGGAAACGGATAACCAAATCCGTCCGCAGCCGCCCAGCGCACACTATACGCATTGCCGCCATCGGCGTAGACCACCGGACCATGCCGCGTAACCCATGTTTCCACCGTCACCGGTTTGTCGCCGTACACTCCTATCTCTTCCCGCTCCAGTTGCGCACCCACGGTCTGGCCTTGGTACACGTAATGCCCGGTTGTCAGATCAATCTGCTCACGGTAGACATCCATGTAGTCGCCGCTCAGGTTGGTCACACCCCACGCAATCGACTCATTGTGCCCGATCACTACTCCTGGCAGACCCGCTATCGTCATACCCTCCACGTTCATTTCCGGCGATTTCAAATGCACTTCGTACCAGATAGAAGGGATCCGGATTCCGAGGTGCGTGTCGTTCGCCAGTATCGGGTGTCCGCTCGCCGTCCGTGATCCGGAAACCGCCCATGCATTGGAGCCGGGCGAAAGCGCTTGCCCCAGCGTTGCCGGAAACAATGTGCGCACCCGATCCGCCGGCGCTTTGCTCATGAGGTTACCCTTGTCGATATCGTCCTTGGCCGTATCCGTGAGATCTCGGCACATCACCATGCCGATCGCCAGGGAATCCGCCGCAACCCAAGGCCGCGGTGAGAATGCATGTCCGGGAATCGAATACTCGAGCGGCAGGCGCGAACGGTTGCTTTCAACGAAGTAGTTCACGCCGCGGGCGAACTCGAGAAACGCCATACGGTCCGACGCGGGAAGCCTCGCCGTCTGTGCTTCCGCAATCGCTCGCATGCGCAGCCGGCGCGTGGTCCTATCCACCTCCACCATCGAAGGGCCGCTGACTTCGGCCAGTTGGCCGCTGCCAAACCGGCGCAGCATATCCATTTGCCACAGGCGGTCCTGCGCCATCGCATAGCCTTCCAGAAAATAGACATCCGGCGCGTTTTGCGCCTGAATATGCGGGATACCCAGTGCGTCGCGTGTAATAGTGGCCGGCCGCTTGGTCGGAGCAGCGAGTTTCCCCGAAACCTTCGGCAGTGGCCGGTAAGCATACCAGTAGACAAGCACCAGGACAACGAGAGCAAGAACCGCTATGCTCACATTGATGAGGCGTATTAGGCGGGCATTCACCAGTCAATTGTACTCTGCGCATCCACGCCTGCCGGCAGTTCCGCAAACTCCCGCGGCGCCCATCGCAATCGCTTCTGAGGCCGCGTCGCCCGCACCGCCGCCCTCCATCGCGCTATGAGTCTCCGGCTCATCATCCTGCTGGTGATCCTCGCCACGAATGGTTTCTTTGCGGCCGCCGAGGTTTCGCTGCTTACCGTTCGCCAATCGCGCCTGCGCGAGCTGGCCGAACAGGGCCAATCGGCTGCGCAAACCGCTCTTAACCTGCTTGCCAATCCTGGCCGTCTGCTCTCCGCCACTCAGGTGGGCGTCACCATAGCCAGCCTCGGTTTGGGCTGGGCCGGTGAGGATACGCTCTACCACTTGATGCTGCGCCTCGTTTCGCCGCAGACCGGCATCCCATCCGTCCTGCTTCACGGCGTGGCTTTTGCGATCGCCTTCACCGCCATCAGCTATGCCCATATCGTCATCGGCGAGGTGGTGCCGAAAAACCTGGCCATTGACAAGGCCGATCGCGTCGCTCTTATCGCGGCGCCGCTGCTGCTCATTTTCTACCGCGTAGTGTCGCCTTTCATCTTTATTGCGGAGAGCTCGTCCAAGCTCATTCTCCGCGCTCTAGGGATCACCGCCGGACACGCGCGCGGCAGCCACTCGGTGGAAGAGCTGAAGTTCGTCATCGAATCCAGCCGCAGAGAAGGCCACCTCGACCGGTTTGCCCAGGAGGCTATCGAGCATCTGATCGAGCTGGCGGATCATTCGGCCCGCGAAATCATGACCCCTCGCAACAACATCGTCTCCCTTCCCGTCGACGCCACGCTCGAAGATACACTCGCCCTCTTCGCCGAACACAAATACACGCGCGTTCCCGTGTATGAGGATCGCCCGGAGGTGATCATCGGCATTGTCCACTATAAAGATCTGCTCCGCCTCGGCGAAGAGCGCCGTTTCTCGCATGAGCCTCGACGTAGCGCCAAGCCGTTCCGGTTGCGCCGTTTCTTGCGCAAAACGCTGGTTGTTCCCGAAACCAAGCCTCTCGAGCAACTCATCGATGAATTCCGCACCTCTCATACGCATATGGCGCTGGTGGTCGACGAGTTCGGCACTATTTCCGGACTGGTGACTCTGGAAGACGTGCTCGAACAGGTCTTCGGCGATATTGGGGATGAGCACGATGTCATCCGGCCCGCGCCGAAGCCTGGTGAAGAAAGGGTGCTCCAACTGGACGGCACCACCACCATTCGCGACCTCGAAACCCGCTACAACATCGAGCTGCCCTCAGGCGCCGGGTTCGAGACGCTGGCCGGCTTCATCCTCTACCGCCTCGGATTCATACCCAAAGTCTCCGACTCGGTCGATTTCGGAGGCCGCCGCTTCACTGTCACCGCAATGGAGAACAACCGCATCGCGACCGTTCTGGTAGAGAAAACCGAGCCGCAGCCCGAGGCCGATCCCGCCAATGAAGGCTAGCCTGCTGGCCCCCCAATTGTGGGGCGGGCGCCCTCGCCCGCGGCCGACGCCCTCGTCGGCCTTCTTACTTGCCCGGAGTCGCGCCTACGTCGCCTGTCAGCTCCTTTGGCAGCGGATTCCCCGGCCGGTCCGTGTCCCAGATGATCGATGCAATCCACCATCGCTCGCCATCGAAGTACAGTTGCAAAGCGTTCACCCCGCGCACCAACGCCTCCTCGCCTGGGTTGTGGCGGATTTCGTACGAGGTGAATACCTGCGCCACATTCCCGAATTCGCGCACGCTCCGCTTGATTTCACTCTCAAAGAAGCCTTGCTTGGCGACGATCGGCGTCACTCGCTCGACATATTCGGGAAAGGTCAGCATGCGCACGCTCGGTTTGCCGGCTTTGTCCGGGCTCACCGCAATCATGCGCACCTCTTTCATGAACAACGTGCGGGCTCGGCCCCAATTCCGCGCCTCGCCGGTGGGTCCGGAGACCACTTGGTAGAGGGCTTTTACTAAGGAATCGATCGATGCCACATCGCGTGGATCGGCTCTGATTTCCTTGGATTCGCCCGTTTCTGGAGACACGGCCGGCGCTTGCGCGGCGAGGAAAGGGCAAAGCGCGGCAACCAGAATCACAGTTCTAACTGATAAAGACATGTTCGAATTGTATCCGTCCAACCGCCGTGGGGATGGCTCGATGAAGGCGGCTTTTTCGAGAGTGACAACAGAGACCTGATATGCAGTACGCTGAAGAATGGGGAATTCCACATGAGTCTGAGCTTGAGAGCCGACATTGAAGAACGCCTCCGGGGGCTTGCGAACGCCCAGGGAATATCCCTGGACATGTTTCTGGAGCGAATCGTTGCCGAAAAAAGCGGCGCCTTCTCAAAACCTAGACTCGGCGCGGACGAGTGGTGGCATCAATTCGAAGAGTGGGCCGACAGCTTCCCCGCCGCTCCTCCGATTTCAGACGAGGGGCTCCGACGGGCAAGTCTCTATCCGGATCGTTGATAAGTGAGGATTCTAATAGACACGAATGTGTCGGTTCGATCGGTCGAGCAAGCACATCCTCTCATGCGTGTTGCGCGCAACTCGCTCCGGCGCCTCTACCAAGAAGGACACGAACTGTGCGTAGTGCCGCAAAACATTAGCGAATTCTGGAATGTTTGCACGCGCCCCGCAGGGCTGAATGGGCTCGGCGATGACATCCCGGGCACCGACCGGCTCGCATCACGAATCGAGAGTATGTTCGTTCTTTTGCCGGAGTTCCCCCAGATCTTCCGCCGTTGGCGCGATCTGGTTGTCAAGTACCAAATAAGGGGAGCCAAGGTGCACGATGCAAGAATTGTTGCGGCAATGATGGAGCACCAGACCAACGCCATTCTTACGTTCAATGTCTCGGACTTCAATCGTTTTTCAGGGATCCTGATTCTCGATCCGAGTTCGTACTGATTGCTCTGTCTTGCCGTTAAAGTGGTCAGATGACCGAGCGCTGTTCCTTGTGCATAGCAAGGCAGCTTCTTAAGCCTCTGGTCAAGCGAGGGCTCGATTCGTCGGGTACTCTGGCGTCAGACTTCCGAAGTGACGCTGGCCGAACGAGAGAGCTCCGCATCGTCAGAGGATTGTCCGCGGACTCTGAGAACCCCCTACCCTCATAATGAAGTTAGACCCGCATTTCCCCTTTCCCGCATGCTCGAGCGAATTTCCGTTTATGGCGCACGCCAGCACAACCTGAAGAACATTACTGTCGAAATCCCTCGCAACAGCTTCACGGTGGTTACGGGTTTGAGCGGATCGGGAAAAAGCTCGCTCGCCTTTGACACTATCTACGCCGAAGGGCAGCGGCGCTACGTCGAAACGCTCTCGCCTTACGCGCGCCAGTTCCTGGATCAGATGGAGCGGCCCGAGGTCGATTCAATCGACGGCTTGAGCCCTGCCATCTCCATCGAACAGAAAACCACCACGCGCAGCCCGCGCTCAACCGTCGGCACAGTCACCGAGATCTACGACTATCTCCGCGTCCTGTATTCCGCCGCCGGCATTCCTCACTGCCCGCTTTGCGGAAGCCAGATCAGCCGCCAGTCACCGGCCCAGATCCTCGAACAGGTCATGGCGCTTGGCGAAAACCAACGCGTGATGATCCTCGCCCCCATGGTGCGCGGCCGCAAAGGCGAATTCCGCAAAGAGCTCGAGAAGGTCTTCAGCCAGGGTTTCGTGAAAGCCCGGATCGATGGCCAGATCATGAGCCTGGATGAGCCCATCGCGCTCGATAAGCGCAAGAATCACAGCATCGAGCTGGTTATCGATCGCCTGCTGGTGAAACCCGGCATTGAACACCGGCTCGAAAACTCGCTCTCCGCCGCGCTCAAGCTGGGGAATGGTCTCGTCATCGTCGCCGTCGTCAATGGCAAGGAGCATCTGTTTTCCGAGAGGCTCGCCTGCCCCAACGACGGAACCAGCGTTCCACAACTCGAGCCGCGCTCATTTTCCTTCAACAGCCCCTTCGGCGCTTGCTCCGAGTGCGGCGGGGTGGGCAGTACATATGCATTCGACCCGTCGAAAGTGATCGTCGACCCGTCGAAACCTCTGTTGGAAGGCGGCTTAGGACCCGGCTCAACTTCTTCTTTCCTGTCCGCCGCGCTTACCGAAGCTGCCGCCGTGCTCCGCCTCGACCTCTCGAAGCCTTTTGAGCAGTTGCCCAAGAAGGCCCAGCAAGCGCTGCTTTCCGGCACCGCGAATTTCCCCGGCATCATTCGCCTGCTGGATGAGGCCTACTCGCAAGGAAGCGAAGGCTACCGCGAGTGGCTGATGGAGTATATGTCGGCCACCGAATGCCCCGCCTGCCATGGCAAGCGCCTCAAACCTTCCAGCCTCGCCGTCCGTGTCAAAGGCGTTTCCATCGCCGAGTTCACCAGCCTCCCCGTCGCGCGGGCGCTGCCGCTGGTCAGGGGATGGCAGTTCACTGATCGTGAGCGCCAGGTGGCTGGCCGGCTCATCGACGAAATCGGCAACCGCCTCGAATTTCTGAGCGGTGTTGGACTCGACTACCTGAGCCTCGACCGCTCCTCAGCCACCCTGTCCGGCGGCGAGGCCCAGCGCATTCGACTGGCAACCCAGATTGGCTCCAAGCTCCGCGGCGTGCTTTACGTTCTTGACGAACCTTCCATCGGACTTCATGCGCGCGACAACCAGCGGCTGCTCGACACTCTGCACCGGCTCCGCGACCTCGGCAATACCGTGCTCGTGGTGGAACATGACGCCGAAACCATTCAACAAGCCGATTACGTGATCGACCTGGGCCCGAAGGCCGGCCGTCTGGGAGGGCATCTCATCGCCCAAGGCCCTCCGGCCGTCATCCGTGCTTGTGAAAATTCGCTTACAGGCCGTTATCTTTCAGGCCGTTTGGCCATTGAGGCGCCGCCGGTTCGCCGCGCTGGAAACGGCAAAACCCTAATCGTGCGCGGCGCGCGCCATCACAACCTCAAAGACATCACAGTCGAATTCCCGTTGGGCACCCTGACGGTGGTTACCGGCGTATCCGGATCAGGAAAGTCCACGCTCGTGAATGACATTCTTTACCGCGCTCTCGCGAAGAACATCTATGGCTCGCGCGAAGCCCCTGGCGAGTATGACGAGATCACTGGCCTTGAACATATCGATAAGGTGATTGAGATCGACCAGTCGCCCATAGGCCGCACACCGCGCTCGAACCCGGCCACTTATACCGGAGTCTTTTCTCCGATCCGCGACATATTCGCGATGCTGCCGGAATCCCGTGAGCGCGGATACAAAGCCGGGCGCTTCAGTTTCAACGTCAAGGGTGGCCGCTGCGAGGCCTGCCAGGGCGATGGCCTGAAGCGCATCGAAATGAGCTTTCTCCCCGATGTGTTTGTTACTTGCGATGTCTGCCGGGGCCGCCGCTACAATCAGGAAACACTGCAGGTCAAATACAAAGGCCGGTCCATTGCCGACATCCTGGAATCGACCGTCGAAGATGCGGTGGATATACTCGAAAACATCCCGCAAATTCAGGCGAAGCTGCGAACGCTGGTCGACGTCGGGCTCGGTTACATCCATCTGGGCCAGTCTTCGACCACCTTATCGGGGGGTGAAGCACAGCGCATCAAGCTGGCCAAGGAGCTCAGCAAGCGCCAGACCGGCCGGACATTCTATATCCTCGACGAACCCACCACTGGTTTGCACTGGGAGGATGTCCGTCACTTACTCGAAGTTCTCGAACGGCTGGTCGACTTAGGCAATACGGTGGTTGTCATAGAGCATCACCTGGATGTAATCAAGTACGCGGATTATCTGATTGACCTCGGCCCCGAAGGCGGCGAGGGTGGCGGGCGAGTGGTGGCAGCCGGTACACCGGAGCAGATTATGGACAACCGCGCGAGCCATACCGCGAACGCGCTTCGCCGCGTTGTGCGCCAGGGAAAAGTCGCATGAGGGATGCGAGTCCGCGCGAGGACGTATTTTGGGGCTACCTGGACGTCGCGCTGGTGCTTGGCTTCGCTGTGGCAGCCACCTTTGGCCTGTCGCTCGCTGGCGCTGTACTGCTCTTCTCATTTCCGGCGTTGAATCATTACGAGGCTGCGCTGCTGGTTTCCATGCAGTTTGCCATCTACGCGGCCGTCTATGCCGGTCTCTACTTCACTTTCGAGATCAAACATGGCCGACCGGTGCTGGATTCGCTCGGCTGGCGACGCAGCCGTATTGGGCTTAGGATTCCGCTACTGGCCGGCGGCCTGCTGCCATTTCTGCTTTCCGCGGCGATCACGCCTTTTCACCCGCCGAAGGTACCAACGCCGTTTGACAAGCTCTTGGCATCGCCGGTCTGGACCTGGGCGCTGGGCGTGATTGCGGTGACCATTGGGCCGTGGATGGAAGAGCTGATATTCCGGGGTTTGCTACAACCGCTCTTATCCCGCTCATTGGGGGTGGTTGCCGGTGTCCTGATAACCGCCGCCCTTTTCGGCGCGCTGCATGCGCCGGAGTATGGCTTTATCTGGGAGTACGCGGTAGCGATTGGCTTGGCTGGACTCGCTTTCGGCGCTGTCCGCGCCTGGTCGGGGTCGACTCTTGCTTCCACCCTTATGCACGGAATGTTCAACCTCGTGATGTTCAGCGGCTTTCTGGCGACCAGGAAATTCTGAAGGCTTGGCGAGTGGAACAACATCCGTAGGATCTAGATCTGTTCTATCAGTCACCGCCCCCTGCTTCTTTCAGCAACTCGATCATGGCGGCGGGTGTAACAATCCTGGTGGATTTGTGGCGTTTCAGGGTAAGCAGGGCCTTGTCGCCGGTCACCAGGAACTCGGCTTGGCCGGCCTCAGCCAATGCGAGCAAATAACTATCCTTTGGGTCCGGGGCTGCCGGCCCCGAGGGCAAGTATTGGCAGTAAACCGAAAAGTCTCGGAGGCCAGCCGAAAGCAACTCGATCGTGCTGGCGCGCAGTCTCGCCGCGAAAAACGGCCGGCCGGCCACGTGGCGGAATTCCCTGATCAGCAAGTCGCAGGTCACTAAGGTGAGGGCCCTCCGCTCCCAGGCATTGAGGAGCTTTGACGGCAAGCCAAGGGGCGAGAGCAACGCGGAGAGCAGGATGTTGGTGTCGAGGATGACTCGCATCAGGATCGTCCGGCGCGTTCCCGGTAGCTTTTTGCGCGGACGCTCTCGACGCCCTCATCAATCATTCTCTGAAGCTCTTCCGCCGGGACGTCGGAAAAGGCCTCGCGGGCTTCGCGGACGGTCTGGTTGAAAATGCGCCACCGGACGGCCTCTTCGACGAATTTCGAAATGTCGCCCTTTTTCATTCCTTGGGTTCCCAGGAAGGATCGCAAGGCCAGGTCGGCTTGCTTGGACCACGAGATCGTCAGGCGGGTGGTTTCCGGTTCGGACCGTAAAGGCTTAGTCATATAAGCATATATCCACCTACAAGTATAGGCGATTATCCGCCCATCTCGACCGGCCACCCTTCAAATCCAAATCAGCCAAACTGCGCGTATCACTAATTGAAGAATCGTGCGAACCCGTGGTAGTATCACGGATGTCACGTTCGTGATACCGCGCGGCGAGGGGCTTGTGTGGGACAAAACTTGTCCAAGGCGGGGCGAGCCTGCCAGTTCATCATCTTGCTGGTTCTTGCAGTGGAATGCCTATGGGCATTCGCCGCCGGCAGCATCTCGGGAGTGGTGAGGGACCCCAGTGGCGGGGCCATTCCTGAAGCTACACTCACGCTGGTGAATTCGACCCTCAAGGCAGAATTCAAGGCCGCGTCCGACTCGCAAGGGTTCTACTCCTTCCCGGCGCTTCCCGTGGGCCGCTACGATTTGACAATCGAGGCGGCCGGCTTTCAGACGCAAGAACGGACAAACCTCGGCGTGGATACGGATGCGGCGCTTCGTGTCGACGTCACGATGGAGTTGGCTCATCGATTCGACAGAGTCACGGTTACTCAAGCCGAGGAGGCGGTTCAGACTCAGGTCGACACGGTGGCGACGCATCTGGGCGAAGTCGTCTCCGGCGAGCAGATTGAGGCGCTGCCCCTGAACGGGCGCAGTTATACGGACCTGCTCGCGATTCAACCCGGCGTGGCTCCGGTAACAACGCTAACTCCGACTTCGGTGATCATGGCGGGCGTGACGGGAACGATCAATCCCTCCGGCGATCTGAATCCCGGGGATGTCTCGATCGATGGCCAACGCGAATCGTCGAACGGATTCATGATGAACTCCGTCGACGTGCAGGAGCACATGAATGGAGGAACCTCAGTTATCCCGAACCTGGATTCGATCGAGCAGTTCGGCGTTCTGACCAACAACTTCGACCCCGAATACGGGAATTACAACGGCGGGATGATCAATGTCGTGACGAAGTCGGGCGGCGCCTCCTTTCATGGCGACGTATTTGAGTTTCTGCGAAACACTGATCTCGACGCCCGGAATTTCTTTGACAACACTCGGGGCGCCTTCCGGCAGAATCAATTTGGAGGCGTGATCGGCGGTCCGATAAAGAGGAACAAGGTGTACTTTTTTGTCGACTATCAGGGAACCCGCACGGTGGAAGGCATTACTTCGCCTGAATCGTCAGTGCCCTCCCTGCAGGATCGTAACGGAAACCTTAGCGATATAGCCAGTACCCTGACGGGGACCGTGAGTGGAACATATATTGCTAAATTGCTCACTCAAGAGTTAGGCTATGGAGTTTCTCAGGGCGAGCCATATTACACGCCAGGGTGCGCCAGCGCGGTAAGCTGTGTGTTTCCAAACGCCGTAATTCCGACCAGAGCATGGTCCGCGCCGGCGGTGAATCTTCTTAAATACATCCCAACTCCCAATATCGGAACGAATCTGTTCGCTACCTCGGCGTACCCGGAGACTGTGCGGGATGACAAGGGCGGTATACGTATCGATGCGAATACGCGCCTCGGTCAGCTCTTCGGTTACTACTTCGTCGATAACTACCGGCTGGACAATCCATATCCCGGCGGTCAAGGTGGAGCGAGCATACCCGGGTTTGACGCTTTAACCATTGGCCAGGCACAGATGTACACGATTGGCGATACCAAGGTGCTTGGCGCCAGTATTGTCAACGAGCTCCACGTCGGTTTTCTGCGAAATGCGAACGATATCGGCCAGCCGCACGGCGGCTTGGGAGTAAGTCTTCAGTCACAAGGCTTCGTAACGGGTGTTGGCACGTCAGGCATCGTCGTGCAGGCGCCGCAGTTCGAAGGTGTTGAGAATATCGTATTTCCGTCGTTCGTGATGGGTGTTCCGATCACCAACGTGGACCAATGGAACAACACGCTGTATGTCAGCAATACCGTATCGAAGGTCCTTGGCACTCACACCCTGAGGATAGGCGGCCAGTTTCACGGCGATCAAGTCAACGAGAATCCGAACGCCACGTTCAACGGAACCTTCAACATTGACGGAACGCAAACCGGCTCGCCCTTCGCCGACTTTCTGTTGGGTTTTCCCAGCAACTTCACACAGACGACTGGTCAGCGCTTCTATCTCCGCAACCGTTACGGAGCGGCTTTCGTGGAAGATAGCTGGCGGGCGCGAACCAATCTGACCGTGAACATCGGTGTGCGTTGGGATTTGATTATGCCCTGGTGGGAGAAATACAACAATATTCAGACGATTGTTCCCGGCGAGCAATCGGTGCTATATCCCAACGCGATGCCCGACCTGGTAGTTCCCGGCGATCCCGGAATCCCCTCGACGTTATCGCCATCGCAGTTCCACAACTTCGCTCCGAGAATCGGCCTTGCTTATTCTCCGAGCTTCGACGATGGATTTCTGAAGGCTCTCTTTGGCGAGCCGGGCAAGAGCAGCATTCGCGCCAGCTATGGCATGTTCTACACAGCGTTTCCCGGACTGACGGCGGGAATCATGTACGGCGTGCCGCCCTACGGATATAACTACCTAAGTCCGGAACCGCCGTTGTTAGCCACGCCCTTTATCAGTTCTGCGAATGGCGCCCAGAATACCGACCCATTTCCATTGAACTTCCCACCGCATAATGTGTCCGCGCAGAATCCATACACGGCGTTCGACTTTGCGGCCGTCACCCCGATCAGCGCCGATCCATATTTTTATTACCGGAACAAAGTGGCTTACACAGAGAACTACATGTTTTCGCTGCAGCGCCAGATCCATGAGAGCACCCTGCTTACAGTAAGCTATGCCGGCAATCAGGGCCATCATCTGTTGGTGCTGGCGCCGGCGAACGTGGGCAATCCGGCGCTGTGCCTTGGGCTCAGCCAGCCGAGCGAGGTGGCTCCGGGAAGCTCCACCTGCGGACCTTTCGGCGAAGATGCGGTTTACATATCCGCATCCGGGAAAGTGTACCCGGGAACTCGAGTCGGCTTGGGGCCGAATTATGGATCTATGACCGCGCAAAAGTCCGTGGGTAACTCGAACTATAACGCCCTTGAAGTTAGTCTGCGATTTGCCGCCGGCAAGCGAGGCACCGTTCTGGCAGGCTATACCTATTCGAAATCGATCGACCAGGCATCGAATCTCGGCGAGCAAACTAATCCCTACAACGCAAGCCTCACGCGGGTGATCTCCTCTTGGGATATGACGCAAGACTTCGTAGCGACCTATAGTTATGCTTTGCCTTTCGATCAATTGTTCCGCCGCGACCGGCTGACGGAAGGATGGAGCCTCTCAGGAACAACGCGCTTCAGTACCGGATTCCCGGTAACGCTCGCCGACGATTCAGACCGGTCTCTCCTTGGAACACTCGGCAATGGCGTCAACAATGAACTGCTCGACGCTCCACAGATGATTTCGGGGCCGCTCGAAATCAACACGAATCCGCGCAACGGCCGGCCCGAATTCAATACCAGCCTGTTCGCGCCGGAGACGCTGGGGCAGCTTGGCAATGCGGCGCGCCGCTTCTTCTATGGCCCGGGCATTGAGAACTACGACATGCAAATCAGCAAGAAGGTGCCAATCACGGAGTCGAAATCGTTCGATATTCGAGTAGAAGCGTTCAATGTCTTTAACCACGCGCAGTTTTACGGCCCGTCCGCGGTTGACGGCGAGATTAACGATGCAACCTTTGGCAGAGTTGTAAGCGCCGCTGCACCGCGACTGATTCAAGCCGTAGTCAAGTTTCACTTTTAAGCCAAGTAGTCACCGGCGCTTGTGGCGCGGGCACTGGTGCCTGCCGTGTCGAAACTCGTCTCGACACATGTCTGGGCTGAGGTGGCGCTTTTGCCGGAGACAAGCGTCGGCACGAAAGAGCCGGCGCGGCAGGCACGAGTGCCCGCGCCACAAAGCTATCATTGATCCTGAATCATCATGAGGGAATCAGTGCGCATTGTTTCTCTCCTGGCCAGCGCCACGGAAATTGTGTGTGCGTTGGGGGCGGGTGAAATGCTGGTCGGGCGGTCGCATGAGTGCGACAACCCGGAATGGGTGAGGCGGCTGCCGGCCTGCAGCAGTCCCGCGTTTGATGTGTCGGTTTCTAGCCGCGAAATTGACCAGGAGGTTCGGCGCCGGCTGCGCTCCGGCGAGCCTCTGTATCACGTCGACACGGAATTGATTCGTCAGTTGCAGCCTGATCTGCTGATCACCCAGGCGCATTGCGAGGTTTGCGCCGTTACTCCGGGCGATGTCGAACGCTCTGGCGGAACCACCGCGCGGCAGGTGGCTTTGTCCGCGGCGTCGGTAGAGGAGATCTTTCACAGCATTCTGCGGATCGCGCGGGAGTTGGGTCTGGAGCAGCAGGGCGAGGACCTGGTCCAAGGCGAACGGCGGCGCTTGGGGACGATCAGGGAAAGAACTTCGGGTTACAGAAGGCCCACGGTGGTGATGCTCGAGTGGACGGAGCCTCTGTTCGCGATGGGAAATTGGGGCCCGGAACTGGTGGAAATCGCGAATGGCGAGCTCCTGATTGGGAAAAAAGGCGAGTACTCGGCCGCCATTCCCGGCGAGCTGCTTCGCGATGCCGACCCGGAGTACCTGATCGTGGCGCCCTGCGGATTCAATCTCGAGCGGAGCTTGAAGGAACAAGGCGTGCTCGAGCAATATCCGTGGTGGTGTGAACTGCAGGCGGTTCGAAACGGTAAGGTTGCGTTTGCCGACGGCAATCTGTTTTTCAACCGCTCTGGGATGACTATCTGCCGAACGGCGGAAATCATTGCAGAAATCCTCCATGGTTTGGCGCCGGGGGCGGATGCCGAGACAGCGTCGTGGCAATGGATCGAAACGCCCCACTCGCTTCTTACAGGCTCGTCTGTTGGCAGGCGACAAGATCGCCTGCCCCACGGTTGATGAGTCGCGGGTGAACCAAGCTTGACGAAGGTGATCTTATCGTGGAGCAGCGGCAAGGACAGTGCCTGGACGCTGCACTTGTTGCGGCAACAGCCGGATATTCACGTGGTCGCGCTGCTGACTTCGTTTAACTCCGTGGCGGACCGTGTGTCGATGCATGCGGTGAGGCGCGCGTTGGTGGAAGCGCAAGCGGAGCGAACCGGGCTCCCGCTTTGGCCGGTGGAATTGCCATGGCCGTGCTCCAACCTGCAATACGAAGAGCGGATGCGCGTTGTTTGCCAGCGTGCAACTGCCGCGGGAATCACTGCTGTCGCATTCGGAGACCTATTTCTTCAGGACGTTCGCGACTACCGGGTACGGCAACTGGAGGGAAGCGGGCTCGAGCCGCTGTTTCCGGTCTGGCACATTCCCACCGAGCAACTGTCCCGGGAGATGCTCCGAGCGGGGGTAAAAGCCAAGGTCACGTGCGTGGACCCCTCCAAGATCGCGAAATCCTTTGCCGGCCGCGACTACGACCTGGGGTTGCTCGAGGATCTGCCACCCGGAATCGATCCGTGCGGCGAGAATGGGGAGTTTCACACATTCGTCGCGGATGCGCCGATATTCTCTCGGCCGATCGCCGTGCGAGCGGGAGAAGTTGTCGAGCGCGATGGATTTGTGTTTGCCGACTTGCTTCCTGAATGCTCTGCTTAGCCGCCTATGAACGCGGATAAGCGAGGCTTGCTAATCTCAATCCAATGCCACAGGTTTTGATCATTACTGGCGACGGCGGTGAGTCGTATGAAGCCCTTTATGGCGTCCATCGTTTTCGCGAGGAAGGGTGGAAGGCAGTGGTCGCGGCCCCATCGCGCCGCCGGCTGCATCTGGTCATGCATGACTTCGAACCCGGCTGGGACACTTATGTCGAACGCACGGGCTATGGCCTGGACGCCGACATTTCTTTCGATCAAGTCAAAGTGCCCGATTACGAGGCGATGCTTCTGCTTGGGGGACGCGCGCCGGAGTATCTCCGCAACGACGCGCGGCTGCTCGAAATTGTCCGGGAGTTCGACGCAGCGGGAAAGTGGATTTTCTCCATCTGCCACGGAATCCAGGTGCTGGCCGCCGCGGGGCTCGTGCGAGGCAAATGCGTTACCTGTTATGAGCATGTACGGATGGAAGCGGAGCAGGCCGGCGGGACATTCGCAACCGATCAGGCGGTTCGCGATGGCCGCATCGTCACGGCTCAGACGTGGCAATCGCATCCAGAGTTTTATCGGGAGATTTTTGCGTGTGTGGGGAGTAACGATTTAGGCCGCCGATGAACGCTGATAAACGCGGATAAGCTGTTTGTTTTCGATCAGCGTTCATCCGCGGCCAGCCACATTTCTGCCCATTGTCAGCACTGTCTGAAGGCTGTGACGGATTTGGCGGGGCAATTATGATTTGGGTTCGGTTTTCTTGTACTGGTCGCGGCGCTTCTTCGCCCAGAGGGGCTTATCGGGAATCTGGCGGGCACGGCCGACTGCGAGGGCGTCTTCGGCGACATTTTCGGTGATCACCGAACCGGCTGCCACGTACGCGCCCGCGCCGATGGTGAGCGGGGCAACCAGGGTGGAATTGCTTCCGACAAAGGCATGGTCGCCAATTTGTGTGCGGTGTTTGCGAATGCCGTCGTAATTACACGTGATGGTTCCCGCGCCAATGTTGGTGGCCTCTCCGATCGATGCGTCGCCAAGATAGGCGAGGTGGCTTGCCTTCGCGCCGCGGTGCATTGTGGTGTTCTTCAGTTCTACAAAGTTGCCGATGTGGCAGTGCTCAGATAACACCGCATCCTTGCGGAGCCTGGCGAAGGGGCCTACGTCAGAGGCGGCGCCAATCGTAGCTTGCTCGGCGACCACGTAGGGAAAGATGCGAACGCGATCTGCGATCTGGCAATCGCTGAGCACGGCGCCGGCGCCGATGTGGCACTCGATTCCGATGCGCGTGGAGCCTCGCAGGGAAACATGCGGCTCGATGAGGGTGTCCGGGCCCGCTTCCACGTCGACATCAATGGTGACGGTTTCGGGGCGCTCGATGGTGACGCCGGATAGCATCAGTTGTTCAAGCTTGCGCTGGCGAAGAATGCGGTCTGCCACAGAGAGCTCGAGGCGCGTGTTAATGCCGAGCAGCTCGGTGTGGTCGGCCACCGTAAAGTATCCCACCGCATGTCCATGCCGCCTGAGAACCTCGACCATGTCGGTGAGATAAAACTCGCGCGCCGGATGGGAGGGTTGAAGCTCGTCGATGTGGTTCCAGAAGATGGGGGCCCGGAACCAATACTGTCCGGTATTGACGGTGCGGATGGCGCGTTGAACGGGGTCGGCGGCCTTTTCCTCCACAATCGCGGCGAGGTTGCCGCTCGAATCAAGCAACAGGCGCCCATAGCCGGTGGGATCGGGCAACTCAGTCGACATCACGGCGCCCGACAGCGATGGCGAGTCGGCAAGCGCGAGGAAGGCTTCGAGCGTGGCTGGTTTCAAAAGCGGGCCATCGCCGTTGAGTATCAGCAGAAGGCCCGGAGATTGGGAAGCCAGATCGCGCGCGCAGGCAACGGCGTGCCCAGTTCCTTTCTGCTCGGATTGGAGCGCGAAGCGGACTCCCGGAAACTTCACGCTGTGGCGGACCTCGTCGGCCTGATGTCCGACAACCGCCACGATGTGTTCCGGGTCAGCCACGTGGAGAGCGGCGCGAATCACGTGATTGAGCAGCGTGTCGCCACCGGCCTGATGCAGCACCTTGGCCCTGCCGGACTTCATCCGGGTGCCGAGGCCGGCGGCAAGAATTACGACCGTCACATTCGTTTTCATCGGGATTTCTCGAGGTTGGTTGAGATCAGGCGGCGTTTGCGGAGTGCCCGGCTGCGTAAAGCAAGGCGGACTACGACCTCGGCGGTGGCCTGAGGATGGTGGCGGACCAGCACAGAGTCTCCCAGCAGCTCGGCGTTGACAACCTGCATTCCCAGTCGATGGAGCCTCGCCACGTCGTTTTCGACCGGGGCGACATGCTGGCGGGCATATTTGCGGCGCAGCGCATCGGGAATGGGCGTAGAGTTCAGCACGACGCAGTCAATTACTTTGCGACCGCGGGCGTGTCGCAGAATGGCCTCGACATGGCGCGAAGCCGAGAGGTTGATGGTTTCGCCGGGCTGCCACATGAGGTTGACGAAGTAGACCTTGAGCGCGGGTGAGGCTTCAATGGCGCGCGGGATGCCGGAAACCAGCAAATTCGGAATCACGCTGGTGAAAAGGGAGCCGGGCCCCAAGGTGATCAGGTCGGCATTCGCAATTGCCGTTAGGGTCTCGGGCAGTGGCTTGCAGCGGCTGGGGTGGAGGGACACGCGCCGGATTGGCGGGCGGCTTTTGCTGATGGTCGACTCACCGGTCACTTCCGTGCCATCCACGAGCGTGGCCGAGAGGGTGACGTTGGCGTCGGTGGCTGGGAAGATGCGGCCGCGAATGGCGAGAATCTCGGAGGACAGGCGGACAGCGTGGGGGAAGTCGCCGGTGATCTGGTGCATGGCGGCGAGAAAGAGATTGCCGAAGCTGTGACCGCGCAAGCCGCGGCCGGAAGCGAAGCGGTACTGAAAAAGCCGAGATAGCAGGGTTTCGTCTTCAGACAGAGCCACCATGCAGTTGCGGATGTCGCCGGGCGGAAGGATAGCGAAGTCGCGCCTCAAGCGCCCGGAGCTGCCACCGTCGTCGGTGACCGTGACGACGGCGGTTATATCGACCAGGGGATGACGCGTTGCCGATTCGGCGCTCACTCCACGGGCATAATGTTTTAGCCCGCCGAGCAAAGTGGACAGGCCAGTGCCGCCGCCGATGGCGACGACACGGAGCGGATCGCGCTCTGGAAACTGAGGAATGGAAGGAACCGGGGAAGCTCCGGGGGCGAGAGCGCCGGCAACAGAACCCGGTGGCGCTTCTGGAACGGGACGGAGCGCGGGCCGCCGTGGCTTAGCTGAGCGCACCCTGAATTGCGGCATTATGGATCTGCATTCTTTAGGATCGCACGAGGGCAGCACCAACGATCGCAGTTTGGAGCCGGGGACAGGGCAGCTCAGTCCACGCGGCGGCCAACAGTACCTCGAATGGCCAGCAACTTCCCTCGGCCGCCTTGGGACAGAGTGCCCAGTCCCCTCGCGGTTGAAGGATCGCCACTTTGGTTGCGGCTCTGCCGCACTGAGACGCCAGCAAGTCCGGGGCGCGAAGAGCATCAAGCGCTTAACGGGTCTTCTTTGGGCTTGGCTCTTCTTCGTCGTAGACAGGAACCGAATCCAGATCTTCAGCCTCGAAGACCTGGTCGCAATCGAGACACCTGACGTAATCGACCCCGTCGCGGCGATAGAGCAATTCGGTTCGCTCGTGCTGGCATCCCTGCATAACGAGGTAAAGCTTATTCTAGAATGCATGAAAACTGTGTCAAGCGCAAAGGGGGAGAGTGCGTCAGAGACAGAAATCTGATCGGCCGCGTACTATAGTGAGACCGTCCGCCGACCCGTGGCGCCCGACTGGGAGCGGGAATCCGCTTGCTGACCACGCCTGAGCCATTGCAAATCGACCCCGGCAGCGCTCATTTTGAGGCGGATCTGAGCAGCCTGCCGAGACGTCCGGGAGTCTACCTGCTCGAAATGGCGGGTAGGGAGACTTACATGGGCTGGTCATTGTCCCTGGAAAAGCGACTTACCCGCCTGTTTCTGGTGACAGAAGGCCGGATAGGCCCGGCGGCGAGGGTCCGCGAGCTGGTGACCGCTATTCGGTGCTGGCCAACCGCGTCGCGGTTGGAAAAGTGGCTTACCCAGTACAGCCTGGCGCGGCAGGTCTATCCGAAAGAATACCGGAAGCGGCTGAAGCTGCGAAATCCATGGTTTTTGTCCCTGCTGCTGGACGATCCGTTCCCACGAATCCAGGTTTCAACCCGGCTTCCTGGCGGCGCGCTGACCATTGGTCCCTTTCGAACCAGGGAGATTGCCGACGCCTTTGAGCAGGAGTGTTCGGGGTTGTTCCAGCTCCGGCGCTGTACGGAGGACCTGGCGCCTCACACCGGACATCCTGGCTGCATTTATGGCGAGATGAACCTGTGTTTGCGGCCGTGCCAGTTGGCGGTGAGCGGCGAGGAATATGCAAGCGAGACGACCCGCGCTTCGGACTTCCTGTTGACCGACGGGCAAAGCCTCATGACGCCTTTAAAGGCTGCCCGCGACCGTGCCAGCGAAGACCTGGACTTTGAGCTGGCGGCGCGGGTGCATAAGCAGATCGACAAGCTGAAGGGGATTTCGACGCTCCGGGGCGACCTGATCCAGGCGATCGACGAACTCAACGGGGTGGCGGTGACAAAGGCGGGGGGCGAACGCGCCGTGAAGTTATGGCCCATGGTGGCCGGTTACTGGCAGACTCCGTTCGGCCTCGACTTCGAGGGGCTGCAAGGCGGCCGAAGCATGGACAATCGGCTGCGGGAGTGGATTACGAACATGACTGCGGCGGCAGAGAGGGACGGGCGGCGCGTGGATGATCTCGCGTTGCTGGCGCGTTGGTACTACTCGAGCTGGCGCGATGGCGCCTGGATCCCGTTTCGAGAGCCATCAAAGCTCAATTACCGGCGGCTGGTGAAGGAGATATCGGGGCTTTTAAAGGGCGGAGGGGAAGCTCCGGCGTAGGGGGGCGGGAGTCAGCGAGGCCTCCGGGTCGGCCGGACGGAAGAATGAGCGCGGTAGTGGGAGGCGAACGGTGCAGTTGTGGACTGGGTTAGCAAAGAAACAGCCCCAAGATGACGCATGGGGCTCGGGAGGCGGTTCGGTCATGGGGACTGTTCCGTGGTAGGTTGATGGGAACATGTCTGCTGACGAAGAACTCCAAGAACACGTCCACGAAGCCAAAGAGCCGTTCGACAAGCGGGTCGCGGCGACGATGGCCATCATTGCGGCAACACTGGCGGTGGTGTCGGTGTCGGGCCATATTCTGACCACCGATGAACTGCTGTCTGAAGGGAAAGCGGCGGACCGATGGGCACAGTATCAAGCCAAGTCGATTCGCAGGTTTTCGGCCGAAGCGACCAAGGATGTACTCTCGGCGACGAAATCCGACCAAGCTCTGGTCGCCAAGTACGTGAAGGCAGAGGAGCATTACAAGAAGGACGAGGAAGAGGTAAAGAGGGCCGCCGAGGAGTTCGAAAAAGAGAGCGATACAGCCGGCAAGAAGGCGTTGCGGCTGCATTTCGGCGAGGTGTTTCTTGAAATCGCGATCGTGTTTTCTTCCCTTGCGATTCTCACCAAGCGGAGTCTCTTGTATTGGGTGGCTGTGATCTCGGGCGCCACCGGCGTGGTGTTAGGGTGTATGGCGCTTCTCGTGTAGGGGTTTGACGGTCACACAGCCTGAAGACTGTGCCACACGGCTAGGGGTGATGGGCTGGCTCCAGCGGCCGCTGTGAACGGGTCAGATGAGCGTTTTTGCGAAACGGTGGGCCCAGCGGTGTTGGGTTGCCTCATCTGCTATTTCGTCCTGACGGAACTCAACTTGGATGTGCGGCAGCCCCCGGCGCAGGGCGTGGAAGGGGACGCTGTAATCCACTTCAGGGTCGAGATCGTAGGGCTGATTGTCCCCCACAACTATGTCGCCGGGTTGGCGCAGGGCAGCTAGCACAGGGTCCGCAAGATGGCGGTCGAGATGGCTCGAGAGAGCGATTTGCCAGGGTCTTGGGTTGCCCGCGAGCGAAGGCGTCATGGAATGAATGGACACCGCGATGGATGGGATGCCTCTGGCTTCGCGGTCGAGCAGGATGGATTCGACGGCGCGGTGATAGGGGTGAAACCAGCCTTCGATGCGGGCAGCTCTGGCCGCTTCCGTAAGATGCAGGTTGCCGGGGATCACTGTGCCGTCGCTTATTTCGGGAATGAGATCGGACGCGTCGAGATGGCGGTTGCAGTCAATCACGAGACGGGATGTTTGAGAGAGTACCGCCGGGGAGTCGAGGATTTCGGATAGCGCTTCGGTGACGCCGGCGGCGCCAATGTCCCAGGCGATGTGGCGGGCGAGCTCAGAGGGCGGCAGACCGAGGTTGTGAAGTTCCGGGGGAATGTAATTGCTGGCGTGATCGCAGAAAAGGACGAAGCGGCCGAATGCCTGCGGGCGAAGGACGCGAGCCGCCGTCATGGGATTGTGGCCCTCGATTGTCACTCTGCCGCTTCAGTAACGGTGACGGTGACATCCATGCTCAGCAAGGCTTCCGGGGAACCGGCGTAAGTACCCCACAAGGGCAACACCTGATCGGGAGTCCAGGCGACGGCGACGCGGATGAGATTGCGGTTGCCGACGATGCTGTTGGTGGGGTCGAAGTCGATCCAACCGGCTCCGGGGAGATAGGCCTGCATCCATGCGTGGGTGGCACCGCCACTGGCACGATTGGGTTCGGCGCGGGCATGAGTGGCTTCGCCATTGGCCGGGCTGGAACTGCCAGGCAGGAAGATATAACCGCTGACAAAGCGCGCCGCGACACCGAGCGACCTGGCAGCTTCCATCATCAGGACGGCGAAATCGCGGCAACTGCCGCGCCGATTTCGCAGCGTCTCGCCGGGGGTCTGAACGCCTTTCTCAATGCGGCGGGTGTAGACGAACTCTTCGCGAATACCGCGAGTCATGGCGCGAAGTATTTTCATGGTGGCGGTGGTGTCGGATGGATCGAGAAACTGCAATGCCCATTGAGACACGCCCTCGGTGGGGTAGTGGTGAGCCAGAGCGCGCGTGAGATTGGCGAAATCTTCGTCGGAATAGCGGAAAGGATAGGTTCGCGCGTAATCTTCAAGCGGATATTCCGGCAGGGAGGTCTCAAAATGCTCGAGCGTCACGGTGCTTTCGAAGCTGAGTTCGGGCGTAGTCGCATCAAAGGTGGCGACAGCGACAGAGTTATCGAAGGGATCGTGCAGCCAGCGCAGGTGAGCGGGTTGCGGGGTGATGGCCAAGTTAGTGCGGATCAAGCGCAGGTCGTGGCTCTCGCGGGGGCGGAAGAGCATGCGATGTTCACCCAGGGCGACGGGCTCGCTGTAGCGGTAGACGGTGGTGTGGTGCACCGTGAGAAAAGACATCAGCGGGAAGTCCCTGGGATCCGGCCGTCCGGAATCTCATCGGCCCAGACCTTGAAGCTTTCGAGGGTGCTGGGACCGAACGTGGTGGTGATCGCGACATCGGCGGCATCGCGGCCTCGCGCCATGAGAACGCGGCCCATGCGAGGCACATTGTTGCGGGGGTCGAAGAGATGCCAGCGGCCGCCGATCCAGGCCTCGAACCAAGCGGCGAAATCGCCCACGGGATAGGGAGGCGGCGTTCCGACGTCACTCAAGTAGCCGGTGCAGTATCGGGCCGGAATATTCATCGCGCGGCAGAAGGCGATCGCGAGATGAGCGTAGTCGCGGCAAACGCCGGTGCGATCGTGGAAAGCGCCCGCGGCGGTGCGCGTGGAGCTGGCGTTCTGGTAGTCAAAAGTGATGTGGCTATTTACGAAATTGCAGATTGCCTGGACACGCGCATAACCCGGGGCGGCATTGCCGAAGAGCCGCCAAGCTGTGTCTGAGAGCAGATCGGTTTCACAATAGCGGCTGCCCAGGAGGAAGACCAGAGTATCTTCAGGCAGATCCTCGACCGAGTCCTGCCCGGCGGCGGTGACAACCTCATCCGGCAGGCCGCTATCCCGGATTACGGCGTCGGACGAAAGGCGAAGACGGCCGGGAGGCGCGAGGACGCGGTGGCACCAGTTTCCGAAGGCGTCGTGATAGCCGGTGATGGGAATGGGCGGGTCGGCTGTGAGGCGATCGGGGACGACGATGTCGTTAGTGCGTGAATGGTGGATATTCACGAGGAGGATGATCGGCGTGGGTTGTGGAAAGGTATAAATCAGTTCGTAGCCGATACGGAGCTGCATGGCAAACACCTGGTCCGCGGGGCGCGAGCGTCGTCGCCCGATGATAACAGTCCGGAGGTCAAGAACGCTTCCTCACGGTCGCGTCTCGGCTCGGGGTTTTGTTGGAAGGTGTGACAGGGTTGCGTGTAGGAGTATGGCAGGCGACAAGATCGCCTGCCTCACGCGCCGCGGGTTATAGTTTCTCGGCGGGTTTTGATGCGGCGGTCTTGTGGCCGGCGTGCATCTGGCTGGCGAACTGCTCGAAATCTTTTTCCGGGATGCTGAGCGCGAGGCTCAGCGTGTTTCCCGAGGTTGTGAGCTGCATATTGTCGAGGGCAGTGGCGAGTGGGCTGAAGTGCGGATCGCTATCGCGGCGCATTTGAATGAGGCTGGAGACAAAGCGAACCACATCGGCAAGGGAGGTCGCGTCTTTATCAGACCGGGTTTCGGCTTGAAAGGAGAGGGCAATCTGATCGCCGAACCGGATTGAGCCGCTGGATTGGACGATGGATTGAATAGCCGCCGCCTGGGCGTTGCCGCTGGAACCCGCCGCTGGAGTGTGCATCACCTCTGGAAGCACCGTGGAGCCGGGAACGAAGGAAACGAACCAGACATCGGCTGAGGAACTGATCGCGTTGACCTTGGCGAGCAGAGCCGGGTTCAGGCCTTGGGGTTGAGCCATATTGGCATGAGCAATGGCGTATTTGACCGAGTCACGGTCGCCCGCCACAGCCAGCGAGCGGCTGAGGAAGGCCACCACGGCGTTCTGTTTATTCGGCCCATTGCCGCTGGCGACAATGAGATCCGTTCCGAGATAGGATTCAACGGTTGCGCCTTTTGCGACCGCGGCCGTTTTGATCCTGTCCGGATCGAAGTTACCGCGGGCCAGCACTAAGCCGCCCCCGTCTTTCGGCTTGCCGTTAAAGGTCAGCAGAACTTCGGTGACGTCCTTTCCAGGATCGAAACCGGTCTGTTTCACCAGATCCTGCAAATCGGAATGCTCAGTCTGGAACTGAGAGATCAGGAACTGGCCAAAGGGGCTGACCCGGCTCTGGGTGACGTGTACGCCGGAAACCAGTTGGGAGTCGGGCGGCACGAGGGCAAGCAAGCCAGCATCCACGGCTGAGAAAGCTGAGGCGGCCGAGGCCAGGCCGGCGGCGAGTAAGAAAGTAAGAAGGCGCATTAGGGTTGGGAACCTCTATTCAGGTTACGAGAGAGGGCACGCGGGAGTTCCAGGAAAGGGCGACCAGGGGGTCTCTCAAGCCTGGCAGTCCACACCCAGAACCACAGCCTGAAGGCTGTGCCACGGTGTTTTTTGTCCGAGTTCGGGGAAAATCGGCCCTCGCTATACTGAAGTTGACTTGCGACCATAGACACGCTCGTTTCGGAGATGAGTTTTCAGAGGAGAATCCATGCAGCTTTCTGAGGGGAAGATCAAACACATGAATGCCCTTGCCGACAGCAGGGGCGTGATCGCGGCGGCGGCGATGGACCAGCGCGGCAGCCTTCGCAAATCGATTGCGGCGGCCAAGGGCGTGGCCCAGACCGATGTGACTGACGCGATGATGCAGGAATTCAAGGTGGCGGTGTCGAAAATCCTCACGCCGCATGCCAGCGCCATCCTGCTCGATCCTGAATTCGGTCTTCCAGCGGCTAAAGCGCGGTCGAAGAATGCCGGCCTATTGTTGGCCTACGAAGAGAGCGGGTATGACAACACCAAGCCGGGGCGCTTGCCTGACTTGCTGCCGCATCTCTCTGTCAAGCGCATTGTGGAAGACGGCGCGGATGCCGTTAAGATATTGATTTACTACACGCCTTTTGACAGCCAACAGGTGAACGACGTTAAGCACGCCTTCATCGAACGCATTGGGGCGGAGTGCGAATATCACGAGATTCCGTTTTTCCTCGAGTTTGTGGGCTACGATCCCAAGGGCGGCGATGAGAAAGGCTTTGAATTCGCCAAGACCAAGCCCGAGGTGGTTCTGAAATCCATGGAGGAATTTACCAAGCCGCAATACAACGTCGACGTGTTGAAAGTGGAAGTGCCCGTGAATGCCGAGTTTGTGGAAGGCTCGAGCGTGTTCAAAGGAACGTCCGCCTACACGCGCAAGGAAGCGCTGGGCTACTTTCGGCGCGCCGCCGAAGTCGCCACCAAGCCATTCATCTATTTGAGTGCGGGCGTGAGCAACGCCGAGTTTGTCGAGTCCCTGAATATGGCCGCCGAAGCGGGCACCGACTATTCCGGCGTGCTGTGCGGGCGCGCCACGTGGAAGGAAGGAATTCCGGTGTATGCCAAGCAGGGCGTGAAGGCGCTAGAGGATTGGCTCGCGAGCGAGGGAGTTAAGAACATCGATGCCGTGAACGCCGCCATCACCTCCGCCAAATCGTGGAAGACAAAAGCGCTGGTGGCCGCTTAGCAGAATCAGAGGCAGGTTGCGGAGCGCCCGGACGAGTCACTTCAACCGTGTCAGGCGCAGCAGGCCCGAGTGTTCGGGCTACAAAACCCAACCTGGCTTCTCAACCGCATGTCTCAGACGCGCCAGCTTCCCGAAACTGCCCATCCATCGAGCCCCTTTGCGACTATCGACGACGCGATCGAGGATTTCCGCGCCGGCCGCATGGTGGTGATTGTCGATGACGAGGACCGGGAAAACGAGGGCGATCTTACATTAGCCGCTTCGCTGGTGACGCCTGAAAGCATTAACTTCATGGCGACGCACGGGCGCGGACTGATTTGTCTTGCGCTGGCGCCGGAGATTTGCGACCGGCTCGGGCTGCAGCCCATGTCGCTTGTGAATACGGCGCGCTTTGGCACGGCGTTCTGCGAGGCGGTGGATGCCGCCACCAATATCACCACGGGCATCTCGGCGTTTGACCGCGCCCAGACGATTGGCGTAGCCATGGATCCGCGCTCACGGCCTGCCGACCTGGTTCGTCCCGGCCATGTTTTTCCGCTAAAGGCTCGCGCAGGAGGGGTGCTGGTGCGTTCCGGCCAGACAGAGGCAGCGGTGGATCTGGCGCGGCTGGCAGCGCTGGCGCCGGGCGGCGTCATTTGCGAAATCATGAATGAGGATGGCAGTATGGCGCGGGTTCCCGAGCTCCGGGAATTCTGCGCCCGCCATGGGCTGAAGATGATCTCGGTAGCGGACCTGATCCGTTACCGGCTTGGGAACGAGCGCTTCATCGAACGCGAAGCGTCCGGCCGGGTCCACACTCCGGCGGGCGACTTTGAAACCATTCTCTATCGCAGCGCGGTGGACGGCGAGCGTCATCTGGCTTTAATCTACGGCGAGGTTGCGGGCAAGAAAGACGTTCTGGTGCGGGTACACAGCCGGTGCGTCTACGGCGAGGTCTTCGGCTCGCAGGATTGCGATTGCCATCGCTATGTGCCGGCCGCGCTCAACGCGATTGCTAAAGAAGGCTCCGGCGTGTTCGTCTACCTGCATCAGACCGGACCAGGCTTGCGGGTGGTGCCGCATGACGATGGCGCCGCGATCGCCACGCATGGCCGCGGCCCCAGCAACCCGATTCCGAAAGACCACAGCGAGCCGCTGCAGCATGAGAGCGGATTAGGGGCGCAGATTCTGTCCGATCTGGGTCTCTCGACGATTCGGTTGCTGACCAACCATCCGCGCAAAGTAGTTGGCCTGGATGGCTTCGGGATTCAGATCACGGGAACGTTGCATTTTCCTTTTTGAGGTTGTGACCTTACCACAGGCTGAAGCCTGTGCCACGGCTACTGCACGTTTTGCGAGGCTTCCTGGAACAGCTCGGCCGCGCGATTGAGCTGCTCTTCGGTGTGGGCCGCGCACACTTGGGTGCGAATCCGGGCCTTGCCCATCGGCACCACCGGATAGGAGAAGCCGATCACGTAGACGCCACGCTCGAGCAGGTATTCGGCCATTCGCCCGGCCTTGGCTGCGTCGCCGACCATTACGGGGACAATAGGGTGTTCACCCGGCAAAATGGCGAGGCCAAGCTCGGTCATGCGGCGTCGAAAGTAGCGGGTGTTGCTCATCAGGCGCTGAGGCAAGTCGTGAGACGATCGCAGAATCTTCAACGTCTCAATCGAAGCGGCCACGATGGCGGGCGCCAGCGAATTCGAAAATAAGTAGGGACGCGACCGCTGGCGCAGCAGATCGACGATGGGTTTGGCCGCTGCGATGTAGCCGCCGCTGGCTCCGCCGAGCGCTTTGCCCAGGGTGCCGGTGAGAATATCGACGCGGCCCATTACTCCGGTGTGCTCGTGGGTGCCACGGCCGTTCGCGCCCATGAAGCCCACGGCATGCGAATCATCCACCATCACCAGGGCATTGTGCTTTTCGGCGAGATCGCAGATGCCGCCCAGTGGGGCAATGTAGCCATCCATGGAGAAGACGCCATCCGTGGCGATGAGGCGGAAGCGCGCGCTCTTTGCGGCCTCGAGCTGCTTTTCCAGATCGGCCAGGTCACAGTTCTTGTAGCGAAAGCGCTGGGCCTTGGATAGGCGGACGCCATCGATGACGGAAGCGTGGTTGAGTTCGTCGGAGATCACGGCGTCTTCGGCGCCCAACAGCGTTTCGAACAGGCCGCCGTTGGCGTCGAAGCAGGAGGAATACAGAATGCTGTCGTCTGTGCCCAGGAAGGTTGCGATATCGCGCTCGAGTTCCTTGTGCTGCGCCTCGGTGCCGCAGATGAAACGTACTGAGGCCATGCCGTAGCCCCAGCGATCGAGCGCTGCGTGCGCGGCGGCGATCACGCGAGGATCGTCGGCGAGGCCCAGGTAATTGTTGGCGCACAGGACCACCACGTCGCGGCCGCCACGCAGGCGGGCTTCTGGCCGTTGAGGCGAATCGAGGACGCGCTCGCCCTTCCACAATCCCGCTCCACGAACCTCCTCGAGCTGCGATTCGACGTGGTTTTGGTACGCACCCAGCATGTTATTGAAGCTCCTCCCAATTCAGAATTACTTTGCCGCTAGCGGCCGAGCGCATGACGTGAAACGCCTGCTCATAATCCTTGTAGCTGAGGCGGTGCGTGATCACGGGCATGATGTCGAGGCCGGATTGCAGCAGCACGGTCATCTTGTACCAGGTCTCGTACATCTCGCGGCCATAGATGCCCTGGATGTGGAGCATGTTAAAAACCACGTCGCGCCAGTTGATGGACATTTCCTGGGCCGGAATACCGAGCATGGCGATGCGGCCGCCGTGCGCCATGTTGGCAATCATGTCGCGAAACGCCGACGGGTTGCCCGACATTTCGAGGCCGACGTCGAAGCCCTCGCGCATACCCAGCGTCTTCTGGGCGCCGGCGATAGAGTCGTGTTTCACGTTAAGTGCGAGGTCCACTTTCACTTTGCGGGCCAGATCGAGGCGGTAATCGTTGACGTCGGTGATGACGACGTAGCGCGCGCCGGCGTGACGAACCACAGCCGCGGCCATGATGCCGATGGGCCCCGCGCCGGTGATCAGCACGTCCTCGCCCAGCACGTTGAACATCAGCGCGGTGTGGACAGCATTGCCGAACGGATCGAAGATGGCGGCGGCGTCGCGATCAACCTTCGGATCGTGGCGCCAAAGGTTGGTCATGGGTAAAGCGATGTACTCAGCGAAGCAGCCGGGCCGGTTCACGCCGACGCCGGAGGTGTGCGCGCAGAGGTGGCGATACCCTGCCATGCAATTACGGCAGCGCCCGCACACGACGTGGCCTTCGCCGGAGACCAGTTCGCCGGGATGAAAATCGATGACATTGGAACCGACAGCGACGATCTCGCCGACAAATTCGTGGCCAATCGCCATGGGCACGGGGATGGTCTGCCGGGCCCAGGAATCCCAATCGTAGATGTGGACGTCGGTACCGCAGATGCCGGTGCGGTGGACGCGGATCAGAACGTCGTTAATGCCGATGGTGGGCTCGGGGATATCTTCGAGCCAGAGGCCGGGCTCGGCGCGCGCTTTGACCAGTGCTTTCACTTGAGATCTCCAACTGTTATGTTAGCGGGCAGGTGTCTCCGGGCAGCACAGATGACGCGAGAAGGCAAACGCTCCCTCACCGTCGCGTCTCGGCTAGCGGGTTCACTCTTAGTACTGCGAACCTGCATTGGGCAGGGCGCTGGAATTCTCAGAGCCTATTAGAAGAAGGCCACGTCCTTCATCGGGTAGTGCTTTCGGTTTCGCGTCCAAAGCTTTGCGCGGTTTCGCACAGCGCCGGCGGCAATCAAGGCGTCGCCGAGTTCAACAGCGTGGCTCTTTCTGTAGCGTCTGAGGTAATCGCCTGCGAGATTGCCAGTCGCCGCGTCGATCGGGGCGCATGTCAGTGCACGGAACAGATTGTCGATGGCGTCGTGTTCAGCCGGGCGCGCACCGGCCCAGAGTTCGGCGGCGGTGACCGGCGAGTAAAGGATAGCAACGTCATGACGGCTCAGGTCCATCCATTTCGAGACGAGATCCGCGTCGCTTCCGCGCGAAACTTCGATGAGAACATCGGAATCGACCAGCACGCTCATTTTGCAGCGAGCCTGGAAAGCCGATCGCCGCGCCTGAGACTGCGGACCATCTCGACGGCATCCTGCGTTCGCGAGGATTGCTTGCGAATTCCGACGAAGGCTTGCATAGCTTTCATCCTTTGGCCGTGGTTCCCGAGGTAGCGTTCACGGGCGGCGGCGCGAACCAATTCAGAGATAGTAGTTTTCTGGCTCCGGGCACGCGCGTGCAGGGCGCTCCAGAGATGCTCGTCGAGGTAAAGCTGCGTCCGTTTCACGATGTATAGTATACATCGCCGGCATGCGTTGCCTGTCGGGGTCGAAGTTGCTCGTAAGCTTGCTAGCAGGCGTCTTCTAAGTAAGCGGCGGGAATCCGAACCCTAGTGGCAGTATTGAACATCCAATTAAAATGCGTGCGCATTTCGGATCACTTAGGGCTATCGACTTTACAGAACATCATCTTCCTTCCGCAACGCCAACGAGCGAGTATTCATCTACTGGTTGGTAAGGAGAAAATATTTTGAAAAAAACTCTGCTTTTGAGCCTTGTGGCTCTCGGCTCGATGGCTTTCGCGGCCGGCAACACCTTTAAGGTGAATATAGATCACGATTCAGTTGTCGAAGGCAAGACAGTCAAGGCTGGAGAATACAAGGTTTCCATGGAAAACGGAAACGCCGTTTTAAGGCACGGCAAGGAATCCATCGAAGTGCCCGCGAAGGAGGAGGCCTCGTCCACCAAATTCCCGTCTACTGAGTTGACCTACAGCGGCGATACGAATTTGCAAGAGGTTGACTTGGGAGGCACCACCACCAGGATCGTGTTCGAGGGCGCCGCGCAACCGCGTTCCGGCGAATAGTCCGGGGTTCGTTGCTGGAAGAACGTCTATTTACGATGGAGGCGCGATTTCGCGTCTCCGTCTAGCAGTCGCTGCATAGGCCTGAAGATTCGCGACAACGGAATACGGTCGGCATCTGCATGTGCACGCATGCGATCGGAGCATGCGAACTACCCTCGAGATGAAGACGCGAGCATCGCGCGCGTCTTCTCGAACTGGCCTCCTAAAAGGGCGAGAAAAGGTTCTCGACTGTGGTGGCCGAGGCGCTGCAACTCTACCTGCAGGCTGAATGGCGCCGGGTAAGTGCGATCCGCAGCGCCGTCGCGCTCAAGGGCTCCATGAACGCAATCCGGGGGATAAGTCTAGCCTGAGTTGAGCTTGACTTTGCGTCTCGCATTGGCCCGCCGTCGTAACCTAGTGTTTTAACCACTCTCACTTCTCCCCACATATGGCTGAATCTCGAATTACTCCGCGGGCGGCCGACTTTGCTGCCTGGTACCAAGACGTTGTGCTCGAAGGCGATCTGGCTGAACCGGCCGAGATCGTCAAAGGCTGCATGGTGATCAAGCCCAATGGCTATGCCATCTGGGAAATGCTGCAGCGCGAACTGGACGATCGCTTCAAAGCCACAGGCCATCAGAACGCCTACTTCCCGCTGCTGATTCCACAAAGCTTTCTACAAAAGGAGGCGGAGCACGTCGAGGGGTTCGCGCCGGAACTGGCGGTGGTCACGATTGCGGGCGGCAAAGAGCTCGAGGAGCCATACGTGATCCGTCCGACGTCGGAGACCATCATCGGCCACTTCTTCGCCAAGTGGATTCAAAGCTGGCGCGATCTGCCGCTGCTGCTGAATCAATGGGCTAATGTCGTGCGCTGGGAATTGCGTACGCGCCTGTTCCTGCGAACCACCGAATTCCTATGGCAGGAAGGGCACACGGCGCATTCCAACCACGACGAAGCACTGGAAGAAGTGCTGCGCATTCTGGATATCTACGCCGACGTCGCCGAGAACGCGATGGCGATGCCGGTGATCAAAGGCGCAAAGAGCAATGCCGAGAAATTCGCCGGGGCTCTTCGCAGCTATGCGATTGAGGCGATGATGCAGAACGGGCTGGCTCTGCAGGCGGGCACCAGCCACGACCTGGGCCAGAATTTCGGCAAAGCGTTTGACGTGAAGTTTCAGAACAAGGAAGGACAACTCGACTACGTCTGGCAGACCAGTTGGGGCGTAAGCACGCGGCTGATTGGGGGGTTGGTGATGAGCCATTCGGACGATAAAGGCCTGGTGCTGCCGCCGCGGCTGGCGCCGGTGAAGGCCGTGGTGGTGCCGATCTATCGAAAGGACGACGAGCGAGGCAAGGTGCTGGAAGCGGCGCACCGCATGGCGAAGGAGCTGGGAGCGAAGGTAGACGACCGCGAGGGCCAATCGCCGGGCGCGAAGTTTTTCCATTGGGAGCGACGCGGAGTACCGGTGGTGGTGGAGCTGGGGCCGCGCGACCTGGCGGCGGGCAATGTTGTCCTGAAGCGCCGCGATACGGGCGCCAAGGAGGTTGTGCCGCAGAGTGGCGCGGCGGCGAAGTTGACGGAGACGCTTGCTCAAATGCAGACGAGCCTGTTTGCGGCGGCGAAGGCGCGCTTGAAAGAAAATACCGTGCTGGCGAATTCGCTTCGCGAGGTGGAGGAGATTCTCTCCGAGGTCACCGCGGAAAAAGGCGGCGGGAAGTTCGTGATGGCCCACCTAAAGGATGACCCGGCGTGCGATGCACGGTTAAAGGAATTCAAAGCAACGGTGCGCTGCCATCCGATGGTGGACGAATTCGACGGGGCAGGAAAATGCGTAGTCACGGGGGAAGAAGTGGATCGCCGCGTGGTTATTGCGAAGGCGTATTAGTTGGGCGAGCCGGGGCGTGGCTGCCTGGAGATTCCGTTTGCTTTTTGTAGATTAGCTATGCCGTCTCGTCGAATCAAGACGCAGGGTTTCGCAGTTTGCCTAAGAAATGCCGGCTTCAGCGCCTCACTCGAGGTCAGAAAGTTGTATGCGGTGGTGCCTGACGCTCAAGCGGAGGCAAACGATCTCATTCGGGTTGTTGATGAATCGGATGAGGACTACCTCTATCCGGCACGACTGTTCCAGAGACTTAGCTTGCCAAGCGACGTTCAGCGTGCCTTGCGGCTGGCTTCGTGAACTGCGACAGCCCCGGCTGTGTTACTCGGGAGAGCCTTTCGCCCCGTTCTGGGGCTCGGTGTCTCCATCGTGCAGTTCCACACGGCTTACGCCGCTGGGTTAAAATCTTTCGCCCTTCGGGCTCGGCAGCGGACTAACCAATTATTCAGTGGGTTTTAGCGAACATATAGTCAAGTAAGGGTTTCGTCCCCAAAGGTCCAGCCCCTTTTCGGCAGGCGACGAGATCGCCTGCCCCACGGTAGTGGGTCAGTTGCTGGCCAGGGCTTTCACTAGCTCATAGAGGAAGGTCTGGCCTTCGTAAAACTCGCGCACACCCATGCGTTCGTCGCGTCCGTGAAAGCGGATGTCGTCAACATCCATGAAGAAGCCTTGGACGCCATAGGTGGGGATACCCGCGATCCGCAGGGATCGGCCATCGGTTGCGCCCATTACCATGATCGGCACCACCGGCACACCGGGCCAAAGCGTGTCCGTCAGCCGGCCGGCAGCTTTCAACACGTCCGGCCGCATTGGTGACGGCGGGCCCGGGGTGGGTTGCCCGAGGGTCACGACGCTGACTTGATCGTCGGCGACCACTTTGACAAGAGTGCTTTTCACATAGTCGGGAGAATCCTCCGGCAGGACCCGGCAGTTGACGGTGGCCGCGGCGAGCTGCGGCAGCGCATTCATCGCGTGCCCGCCTTCCAGCTGCGTGGCAACGCACGTGGTGCGGAGGGTCGCGTTCCAGCTAACCGAAGCCGCCGCGACCCGGGCCATAGCCTCCTGAGAGCCGGCGCCGGCCTTCGCCAGATCGTCGCTGACGGCACCTTTCTGAAGTGTGGCCATCTGGGTGAAGTAAGCAGCGGTGACTGGATTGGTCTTCAACGGAAACGCGAAGCTGGAGAGACGGACGAGCGATCCGGCTAGGTGGTAGATGGCATTGTCGGCAACCGGCAGAGAACTGTGCCCGCCCTTATTTCGCACTTCGAGGCGGAAGTTCATGACGTACTTTTCGCTTACCTGAACGTCGTTGGAGATTTTCTTGCCGTGCTGGGTCTCGCCCCAACCTCCTTCGTTGAGGGCGAATTCGGCATCAATCAAATCGCGGTGGTTCTTGAGCAGCCAGTTAACGCCGTTGAAAGGGCCGCCGCCTTCCTCGTCCGCGGTTAGGGCGACGATAATGTCGCGAGCCGGCTTAAAGCCTTCGCGCTTGTAGCGAATCAGATTGGCGATCCAGACGGCGGCTTGGGCTTTGTCGTCAGCAGTACCCCGGCCGTAGAAATAGCCGTCGCGCTCGATAAATTCGAACGGATCAGTGCTCCAGTCCTCGCGCTTGGCCTCGACCACGTCGGTGTGGGCCAGCAGCAGGATAGGCCGCTCGGCGCCAGTACCGCGATAGCGGACCACGAGATTGGCTTTATTGGGAGCGGCGCCGCCGATGAAGATGTCGGAGGCGGGGAATCCGGCGGCTTTCAGGCGAGCGGCTACGGCCTCTGCCACCGGGGTAGTAGCGCCAGTTGTGAAGCCGGATTTGATCTCGATCAACTCTTTGTAGATGTCGTGAGCGAGCTGGCGGTCCGGCTCAGGCGGAAGAGTCTCGGCGATCAGGCTGACTGCGAAAAGCAGGGAGAAAAGAGTTGGCTTAAGCATAGGCGAACCCCGGTGGAACCGTCGACGGATTCCACCGGGATTCTCTATTATGCCTGTCCGGCCAGCGAGCGAGGCGACCGGGCAAAGGAGCAGTTATGTGTCCGAGGGAATTCTCAGTTGGTTGGATAGTAGAATTCCACGCTGGTGATATAAATCACGTCCCCGAAGGTGTCGGTGGGGCGCTGTATGGTTAAGGCCACGAAGTCGCCGGCTGTGATTGTATGGCTTGAGACGGAGTATCCACTGATCGTGTATGCCACGTCGTAATGATTGTAGGTATATACCGATGAAAGCGTCGCGTCCGAAGTCGCGATCGTTTGCGAGTATTGGACGAAGCAAGAGCCGGTGAAATTGGTGACCGCCGGCGCCGAGCAGAAAAAGACGTCCAGGTCGACATTTCCCGCGGGTGGAGTCGAGTTTGGACCCGTCAAGTAATGGACATATACGACGGGGGACGACGCCCCGCTGTAGTTAGCCGGGACGTTGAACGTGAGCATCAGGTTGGCATTCGGCGACGATCCAACCGACCAGGCCATGGCAGGCAGCACCAGGCTCCCAGCGGAAGCGGTGAGGGTGGTCTGGAGTGTGGTCTCGGGTCCACTGGAGGGGAAAACGTTCATCGCGTCGGCGTTGAATACCAGTGACGCGTTCCGGCTGGGCTGCGCGATGTAATAGCCGTTGATATCAACGACGACGTCGGTCGGAAAACGGGCGTAAAAATTCACTGAACCGTCTGAGCTGGATTCGACGACGACAGCATTGGTATCGTAGGTCTCGCCGACGTTCCAAGTCAGCGAAGCGGCCAAGGGCACGGGGCTGGTGGGATTCGGGTATACGGTGAGGTAGCCGGCGTCAGTGGAATTCACGGGAATGACCGTGACGTTGAGCGAATACGCTAATGCCACCGGCGAACTGGGCGTTCCGCAGGACCCGGCAATGGGAAGAGTGGCTGGCGTCTGAGCGGCCAATGGCGACGATCCCAAGGCGGGGTAACCGGATTGGACACGGGTATCGGCCAGACGACAGGGCGGTATCGCGACAAAGGTGAGAGGGGTGGTGGAGGTCACGCTAGCGGCATCGGTGTGCACCGATTCATAGTAGAGCGGTGCCGCCCAGTGTTTAAGAGGCACTGCGTCAGTCTTGGAGGGGACCGCCGCGGCAAGCGCGAGCGGAACCAGAGCCAGAAGTGAGAGAGGACGCCAGAAAGAATATGCGCTCATTTGTTGATTCATCCTTTACTTGAATTGCGGGGCTAAACAAGGAAAAAACGGAAGGGACGCGCCGGGCCCACGTGACGCGGCACTTTCATATTAAGCAAGGAAACGCCCATGCATCCGCTGAAGGATTTACTGGATTTGTGGTCGTTCCGAGGGGCTAGAGATTACTTCACCTGTGGTGACTACGAGAGGCACTGTCCCGGCGAACAGAGGGGCGGTCGTAATGCTTCGTGGAATCCCTAGTAACATGTAAACCATGCACAAGAACGGAATCACGCGGCGGGCGATTGCCCGAGCGTTCACGGCGCTGCCGATTGCCGCAGCCACAGTGGCCCAGGCAAGCGCGGTAGCAGGAGCTGTGAAAAATGAGCAAACTGCCCAGCCGGCCCCGGCCCAGCCAGCGGCAGCGGGGGAAGCCAACCCGCTCCAGAAAGCGCACGACCAGGTGCGCCAGACCAGCGAGAAGCTGCGGGCCATCGATGTGGCGATGACCGTAGAACCGGCATTCACTTTTCGGGCTTAAAGCAATGAAACGCCAAAAAACGACATTGGCCGAAACGGACCTGTACTTCGCCACGGTGGAGGAGCTGAATGAGCATCTGCGGCAGAAGCAAGTTTCGGCGCAGGAGCTTGCCGAAGTGTTCAGCACGAGGCTCGAGCACTATGGGCCGCAATACAACGCACTGGCGCTTTCGCTAAAGAAGCAGGCGCTGAAGGCGGCGAAGGACGTGGATGACGACTTCAAGTGGGAGCGCCACCGAAGCCGCCTGCAAGGAGTTCCGTATGCGGTGAAGGACTTGCTAAGCGTGGCGAAGCACCCGACGACATGGGGAGCGAAGCCGTTTGCGGATCAGGTGTTCGACGAAGATGCAGTGGTGGTGGCGCGGCTGAGGAAAAAGCAAGCGCTGCTGATCGGCAAGTTGTCAATGGTGGAACTGGCAGGCGGAGGAGGATATGGAAGCGCGAGCGCGTCGCTGCAAGGGCCCGGTCTGAATCCGTGGAACAAGGCGTATTGGTCAGGCGGGTCATCGAGCGGGTCGGGCGCGGCGGTGGCGGCTGGGCTGGTTCCGTTTGCGCTGGGCTCGGAGACCTCAGGTTCGATTCTGACACCGGCGGCCTATTGCGGAGTCACCGGGCTGAGGCCGACCTACGGGCTGGTTAGCCGGCGGGGCGCGATGGCGCTTTCGTGGACACTGGACAAGATCGGCGTCCTGGCGCGGTCGGCGGATTGCTGCGGGCACGTGCTGGCTGATATTGCGGGCGGCGACGACGAGGACCCGGGCTCGGCGGGGAAGAGCTACCACTATGCGACGCAGTATGCGCGAAACCTGCGGGATTTACGAATCGGATTTGCGCCGATAGATTTCTCCGATCTTCTGGACGAGCCGCTTCGGCCGGTATTTGCGAAGGCGGTGGAGGTGGTGCGCAGCCTGGGGCCGCGGATGGTGGAAACGAAAACGCCCGAACTGCCATACGGCGCGCTGGCTTCCACGATCATCGATGCTGAGGCGGCGTCAGTATTCGAGACACTGATCCGCAGCGGGCGAGTGGATCAACTGGCGGATGCGGACCAGATTAACGGCCTGAAGGCGGCGCTGGATTTCTCAGCAGTGGATTATTTGAAGGCGATGCGGGTGCGGCGGGAGATTGTGAGCAATTATCACGACTTGTTCGCGCAAGTCGATGTGTTGCTTGCGCCGACGCGCGATGGCGTTGCGGACCGGGCCGACATGCCGTTCGAACAGCAGCACCCGGAGCGAAGCGCGAATAACACACAGCCGCCGAAGCCGCACGGAGTGTATGGCGGCTTAGTTCCCGGAAGCAATCTGGCAGGCATTCCGGCATTGTCGCTGCCCTGCGGTTTTGTGAACGGCTTGCCGGTGGGGATTCAACTGGTGGGGCCGGCTTATTCAGAGAGTACGCTGCTGGCGATTGGGCGCGCATTCCAGAAAGAGACTGACTTCCACCGGCAGCGTCCGCCTGGGGTGGGGTAAGTAGTCATCCGCTAGTACGGCGATTTCGAAGAGACCGCTTCCTTTGGTCGCGACTCGGCTTGCGGGCTTTGCGTGCCATCGGGGGCGGGCGAACACAGGCTAAAGCCTGTGCCACAACGGGAGATCGAAAATTATGATGCGAGGGGCGGCTCTGGTGCTGGTTTGCTTGATGTTGCAGGGGGCAACTCCGGGCGGAGCCACTTACTATTCGGGCGAGGAGTTGAAGGCGGAAGGCCGCAAGCTTGGCGTGGCGTCCAAGCATCAGGGTTACTCAGGGAAGGACCTGGAGCGCTATGGTAACCATTACACGATGCTGGCGCATCGAGAGAGCAGCGGACGCGCTGAGATACACGTTCACGACTCGGACTTATTCCTTGTGGTGGAGGGCGAGGCGACGATTGTAACTGGCGGCACGATTGCAAACTCAAAGATGGAGCAGCCGGGGGAGATTCGCGGAGCATCGATTACAGGCGGGGAGCGCCGAAAACTTGTGGCGGGAGACGTGATCCATATCTCGCCGAATACGCCGCATCAGTTGTTGATTGAGCATGGCAAGGCGCTGACTTACTTTGTGATGAAGGTGACTAGCGAGTAACAGAGATTTGCCGGCGCGCCGGGGAGCTGGGCCAAGACCGCCTCCTTTGGCAGGCGAGATCGCCTGCCTCACTACCATAGCTAGAGCAAGCCGAAGACCAGGATCTGCGGACCGGCTGCGATGGCGACATACTGGGCTCCATCGACGGCGTATGTCATCGGAGAGGCGTGCCAGGCCTGGTTCACCTGGAAGTGCCAAAGCAGTTCGCCGTTGGCCGCGTCGGCGGCCGCGAAACCACCACCATCCTCGCAAAAGAAAACCAGGCCCGATGCAGTGGCGAGAAGGCCGCCCCAGGTTCCGCCGGGCCCATCCTGCGGAATCTCCCACGCGATCTTGCCGGTCTGCGGGTCGATGGCGCGGAGATACTTCTTGGGCCGAAGCCCCGGCACGTCGCGAGTGTCGCCGCCGTAGAACGATTCGCCTTGCCGCCACCATGCCGAAGATTTCGTGTAGATGTTGCACTTCTCGAGGGCCTGTAGGTAGAAGAGGCCCGTCTGCGGGCTAAAGGCGCTGGACATCCAGTTGGTTGCTCCTTCCACCGCAGGGCAGATGTTCACACCTGTCAGACTAGGCTCCATGCCGGGCTTGGGTTTGGGCCGGCCGCTGGCATCGATTCCGTCGGTCCAGTTGAGCATTTTCGCGAAAGGATACGCCGCGAGATACTTGCCGTTGGTGCGATCGAGGACATAGAAGAAGCCATTGCGGTTGCCCTGCATAAGGAGTTTTCGGCGCTCGCCATGGTAATCGGCGTCGGCCACCAGCAGGGTTTCGGTTGCATCCCAATCGTGCAAGTCGTGTGGGGTGAATTGAAAGTACCAGGCGAGCTTGCCTGTGGAAGGGGCTAACGCAAGGACAGAATCGGAGTAGAGATTGTCACCTTTGCGCTCGTCGCCGTTGTAGTCGGGGCACGGGTTGCCGGTGGGCCAGAAGAGCAGATTCGTCTCCGCGTCATAAGTGCCGGTAAGCCACGAGGCCACGCAAGGATGTTCGATCGCTCTGCCACCCCAGGTTTCCGAGCCGGGGCCGCCGGGCTTTGGAGCGGTCCAAAATCGCCACACTTCTTCGCCAGTGGTGACGCGAAAAGCGGCAACGAAGCCCCGGATGCCCTCGTCGCCCCCTGAGGAGCCGGAGATGACCAGATCGTTCACTACGAGGGGAGCGGAGGTGGCTCCATAGTGCTGTTTGAAGTCGGCCATGGCGACGTCCCAAAGAAGAGCGCCAGTGAGGCGGTGCAGAGAGAGGAGGTGCGCGTGATCGGTGACCAAGAAAAGACGGTCGCCCAGGACAGCGACACCGCGATTGATGCCGGCGCCCGCGTCGCCAATGACGCCTTTGGTGAGAGGCCGGTCGTAATGCCAGATCTCGCGGCCTGTGCGGGCGTCCACGGCAACGCATCGATTGGCAGTAGTGACATACATAATGCCGCGGACGACAACAGGCGTGACCTCGAGGTCTTGAGCGCCGTGAACCGGGAAGGTCCACTTGAGGGCAAGACGATTGAGGTTCGAGCGGTTAATGCGGTTCAGGGAGCTGTAGCGATTGCCGCCCAAATTGCCGTGGTAAGTGGGCCAATCGCCCGGCGGCGGCTGCACAATCTGGTCAAAGGAAGCGCGCAAGGCGGCTTCTTCGCCGGCGATTGGGATGCCGAGAAAAGGGTCGGCGTCGAGAGCCGCCAAGTAAGCGAGAAGGTCGCGCTTTTCGGCGGGGGTGGCCTGGAGGGGCGGCATGACGGATGAGGGATCCTCTTCGACAGCAGCGATGTCGTCACGTGTCAGAGAATGCAGGCGGCCATTGAACTCTTGCAACTCGAGGTCGAAGGTGCTGCGATTTCTGACGAAGCCGCGGAAACTGGAACCATTTTTCAGTCGAATCATTGCCACCTGGAAGGGGTTGTCAGTGTGAGACGAATCGGGTTGGCCGGGCTTGTCGAGAGCGTTCTCGATTTGCGCCACCGTGCGGCGCTGGCCGAGGGCGGTCAGATCGGGGCCGCTGAATCCGCCGCGCCCCCGCGCCATGTGGCATTTCGCGCAAGCTCCCTTGCCATAGAAGAAAGCTGCGCCCGCGGATTTGTCGCCCGGCAGATGCAATTGGACGGCAGGCGTTACCAGCGAACGAACGAAAGCGACGACGGCGTTGGTTTCCGCTGTGGTGAATTGGAACGCGGGCATGCCGGCATCGGGAATGCCGGTATGAACAAGGGTGGCGATGGATTCGTCGGATTTAAGCCGGTCACTATCGGGATGAGCGATGCTGGGCCCGCGTTCTCCACCCAGTCCGTCGGCGCCGTGGCAGCCGGCGCAGGTTCGCAAAAACTGCTGGTGCCCCTGTTCAACCAGGGCCGGATTCAGGGATGGATTGGCGGGCGTCGTCTTCGGCGGATTCTGAGCAAGGACTGCGGCGAGAATCAGGAGACCGGCGCCAAATGTAACTGCGACGAAGGTGATGGGGCGGTTCATTTTTCGAACACCAGAGAACCAAAATGTTCCGGCACGTGATTCGGATCGCGCTTCTGAACGCAGGTGGGCTGCCAGCAAAGAAAGTGCCGCTCGGAATCGGGGCCGAGGCCGTCGATTCTGTAGAGGTTCATACGCCAGCGCGTCCCGGGAACGACGGTTGTAGCACTGACGGCGCGGAGCGGAATGCGTGCCGCGGCGTACCAGACTTTGTGAGTTTCGTCGATGCGAGCGGCGGTTTGCCAGCCCGAGCGCCAGGAGTGGTCATAGCTTTCATGATCCAGATCAATGGCCAGGTCGATCCAGTCGCCGGTGGGCGCGATCTCAAATTCGCGGTAATGGCGGATGTTGGTCCAGTCGTCGCCCAGGAACATTTCCACGACATCGCGATCCCAGAGTCCGACGCGCGGAGCGGCGTGGTCAGGTGGGGTAAACAAGTTCAACACGGCGTAGGGGCATTGAAACAGAAAGTAGAGATCGTCGTCGGTCCAGAAGGCGCGAATCGAGGTTGTCAGGCTCGTGTAGACGATCTGGCGTCCGCAATCTTTGGCGATTTCCGTGGAGCCGGCGGCGCGCCAACATGCGGCAGCGGGATCGGCCGTCAAATCCGGATGAGTGTTGTTGTGAGGGGCAGCGAGCGTCGCCGCAGGTGGAGAGAATTCGCAGAGAGGCGCCAGGTCACCTGCGGGGGCAGTGGCCGGCTTTGACGAGTCTTGCGTAGCGAGGGCGCCCGCAGCCAATAACGGCAGGAGCAGTTGGAGAAAGGTCGAGCTAATTCCGTTTTTTCCCATAACAGACGAAGTCTTAGTCTATATAAGATATTGCCCGCGGCAACTACCGTGCAGGGGCCTTTGAGGCAGCGGGCCGCGACGGACTTCCGATTCCATTGCCGAACTGGTTACAAACCCGGAGAAGCTTACCGTTCGCAAAGAGCATGTCCAGGAGTTTCTCACTGTGCAACGGGCGCCCATACTCATCCTTCAGATTTCCGACGATTTTTCTGGTTTTCATATCGATGACGTCGCCAGATGAAACATACGCGAGCTTACCATCCAGACCCACCGTGATCCAGTAGGGGCCGGCGGTCGTCTTGACGCTTGCCATCTGGCGGGGCGGCATCTGTGTGTTGTCAAAAATATGAATGCAGTTGTTGATACCGTCGACAATCCATACTTCCTTTTCATCGTTGGTGAGCGCAATGCCGTGGCTGGGACAGCCATGCTGGATAGTGCGACGCAGGTCCGTGCGCCAGATGGCCGGCCACCCGAAACCTTGCACTTCGACATGCTGGATAACCTTGCCGCTGCGTACATCGGCAATCTCGAAGCCCAGTAAGTTGTCGGTGTTCGCGTAGATCAGAGAGGCATCGTGATTGATGACGAACGGCCGGATGTTATCGCCAAACGTGATGGTTTTTAGCAGCGTGTGGCTGGCTGTCTCGGCAATCGCCATAACCTTGCCGTTGGGAGACATAAAGGCGAGCTTGCCATCCGCGCTCAGATTCAAGTTATGCGCATTCGGGCTTCGAGGCGACACGACTTTGGTGATGAGCGCGCCGGTACGGGGGTTGACAACGTACCAGAAATCCACCAGATCGGAACCCACATACATGAACGCGGCGTCAGGTGAGACTTGCGGGCGCTCACAACAGTGCCCGTCATAGACGTTCTCCCAGATTTTCTTTTCCGTGCCCAAATCGAAGGCAGCCAGGCGGCCGCGTGTCGCGACATAAATCATTTGAGTGACCGGACTGGCGGTGACTCCCGAAACCTGTTCTGAATTTCTACTGGCCGGGACATCCCAGGTCTGGATTCTTTTAACGAAGTTGTACTTGTCTCTGGCATCGAGAACCACGAGCCCGGTGCCGTTGCGGTCCATCGAGCCTTCCAGCGTCCCGGGAACCGCGACATAGATCAGTTCCTTGTCGGGCGGACCATGAAGATATACGACGTTTTCCGCGCGGGCCGCTTGGCTGCAAAGGATTAACAGTGCGCCGAGTCCTCGTGCGAGTAACAACGTTCTTGTGTTCCAGGTGAGTTTTGCCATTTCCAACGTTTAGGCTTTGAGCCAGGGTTTGACTTCTTCCAACATCAGGCGGATTATCTCTTTACCTTTTTCGTCGAGACGGCGGCCCGGGCCGTTCGAAGTGGCGAGTTCCCCATCGCTACCCTTCTCTCGAGTTCGGATGGTTTGAAAAACTCCGCGAAGCTGCAGGATGTATTTCAGCGATTCAATGCCGTAAACGCTCACCTCGCTAATGAGCATGGAGATGCGCCCAAACATCTCGATCGCTTCCTTTCGTCTACCTTGTTGCCACGAGTTCCAGGCGATTGCATAGAGGTCGGCGAACGGCGCCGCGGGCATAGAGCCCGAAATGCCCCGGTTCATCTCATCCGGCAGGGTTTTACCGTGCGATCCGGTGAAGACCTTGAGCTGTTCCCCGCTCTGCTCCCTGAATTCTCGAATTCGAAAGAGCGGCTCGCCTGCCTCGTCTTTGACGTAGCGGAATGTCGGAATCGCTTTGTACATCTCGATCAGGGTTGGCACGCTCATGTTTCCGACGGCCTGGACGAATAAAGGCAGGTCGGTGGCCTGCCCTACCCGCTTGTAGTAATCGATCAATGCGTTCGGATTTGCCGGAGCGGCCGGCGGCAGCGAGATGATGGCATCGGCGCCTATTTTCTCGGCGTGAATGGCGTAGCGCACGGCGGCCTCGGTAGTCGCCGCCTGCACTCCGAGCACGAGCGCGGGTCGCAGCTTTTTCGCCGCTCTACCGAGCGCCTCAGCTCCTTCCAGGCGTTCCGATTCCGTGAGGGATTCCCACTCGCTCGCCAGTTGCGGCCAGACGAAACCATGAACCTGGCCGCGGTGGATAAACCGCAGTTCGTCAGTCAACGAATCGAGGTCGAGCTTGTTGGAATTCGTGAACGGAGTCTGAGCGATGGGAAAAATGCCGACCAGCGGTTTTGCGGTCGGGCCGGCCGGCCGCGCGACCATACACAACGAACCACCGGCCGCCACCTGCAAGAAGCCTCGTCTGGAACTGGTCATTGCGTTGCGATTCTATCTCAACGTGGCTCGACGAAAGCCGAGCGATTAGCTGGGTGGCAAGCACTTATCGACGATCATTTCGGCGATGGGGATCGCTGACGTCGCCGCGGGAGACGGCGCGTTACACACGTGCAACATTCGTTCGGTCTGGGAGAACAGAAAGTCGTGGACTATGGCGCCATCTGCCATCACCGCTTGCGCGCGGATGCCGGCTCTCTCGGGCAGCAGGTCTTCGATGGTCAGGCTGGGGCAGTATTTGCGGCACTCGCCCAGGTACCAGCGCTTCCAGAGTGAATTCCGGATTTCGACCACTCCTGATGCCAGGTTCGATCGAATCATTTTCCAAAACCCCGGGAATCGCGCGTATTCCCCAACATCCCGTGCGTTGAACGAAAACTTGGGATAACCTTCGCGCGCAAGGCCCAGAACGGCGTTGGGCCCTACCGTTACGCCGCCATCAATCGTGCGAGTAAGGTGGATGCCAAGGAACGGGAGATTCGGATTGGGGACAGGGTAAATGAGATGCCGGACGATGCCGTTTAATTTCGCTGGGAGTCGATAATACTCGCCGCGAAAGGGAACGATCTGGTAATTGATGGCAAGACCGGCAATTCTTGCGAGACGGTCGGACTGGAGCCCGGCGCACACGATCAACTGCTTAGCGGCGAAGCGTTGGTCACCAGCGCGGATCTCGACATCCTGAGGGCTTTCGCGGATTGCGTTTACGTGGATGCCGGAGCGAATCTCTCCGCCCAAGGAACGGACGACATCGCCCATGGCTTCTGCGACGCGCCTGTAATCGACGATACCGGAAGATTTAACCAGAAGCGCGCCTACGCCTACGATGTTTGGTTCCCTTTGCCTCAGCTCTTCGGCGCTCAACCGCTCGACGCTGATCTGGTTCGCCTGCGCCCTTTCAAACAAAGAATCCAGACGCTGGAACTCAAGAGCGTTCGTAGCCACGATCAGTTTTCCGCAGGTTTCATACGGAATGGAATGCTGATCGCAGAAACCTTTGGTAGCGGCTTCGCCGCGGCGGCAGAGCCTGGCTTTCAGGCTACCCGGAAGATAGTAAATGCCAGCATGAATTACACCGCTGTTGTGGCTGGTCTGGTGGCGTGCCAGGCCGCTTTCTTTCTCGAGCAGGACCAAGCTCGAGCCGGGACGCCGCAGCAGCAACTCCATCGCAGTGGCGATACCCACGATGCCGCCGCCAACCACGCAAAAGTCGAAGATCATGTTGATGAAAAGAGAATGGCAATAAAACTTTAGCGCACACGCGGGACAAGAAATTTGAGGGACGAGGCGCCCGCCGGTGGTTTTCATGTCTGTCCTTCGCGGTTGCGTCGAACATCCTCTCGAAGACCGCTTCCTTTGGTCGCCGCTCGGATAGGATAGGAGGCGCAGTTTTCGACTAAGTCGATGGTGATACTGAAAATGAAACCCCCTTCCTTTTTGCACGTCATTTGTTTCGCGGTTCCCGCGTTGCTCGCGGCCTGCTTGCCTGCCGTGGCGCAACATCGTTTGCACAACGAGGAAGCCGACCAGGCGAAGCATTTTCCGTGGATGAACACGGCGCTTGGGCCGGATGAGCGCGCAGAGATGGTGCTCAAGGAAATGACGCTCGACGAGAAGATCGACCTGCTGCATGGGAACGGCATGCCGGGCTGGGGCAAACCAAGAGCGAACGCTTACCTTGGCAATGGCGGCGCGGGCTTCGTTCTCGGCATCCCGCGGTTAGGCATTCCGATGATTCAGATGAGCGACGCTGCGTACGGGGTGCGGAGTAGCGGTGAAAACGGCCGGTACTCGACCGCGCTGCCGTCAAACATCGCGTCCGCGGCAAGTTGGGATACGGAAGCGGCTTGCGAATACGGCGCGTTGATTGGCCGCGAATTGCGGGCGCAGGGCTACAACATGACGCTGGGCGGCGGAGTGAATGTGACGCGCGAGCCGCGCAACGGGAGGACATTCGAATACCTGGGCGAAGACCCGATTCTGGCGGGGACGCTGGTGGGTAACCGCATCCGATGCGAACAAGGCCAGTATGTGATTGGCGACATCAAGCATTACGCCGTGAATGACCAGGAGAACGGCCGCAACGAAGTGGACTCGATTATCGATAAGCGCGCGATGCGCGAGAGCGACCTGCTGGCGTTTGAAATTGGCATCGAGGTGGGAAATCCAGCGGCGGTAATGTGTTCATACAACGCCGTGAATGGCGATTACGCTTGCGAAAACAAATATCTGCTGAGCGAGGTTTTGAAGAAAGACTGGGGCTTTAAGGGATTCGTGGTATCGGACTGGGGCGGCACACACAGCACAGTGAAGGCGTCAGCCGCCGGATTGGACAACGAAGAGCCGGAAGACTTCTTCTTTGGGGACAAGCTCAAGGAAGCCGTTGAGGCGGGCAAGGTTCCCATGTCCGAAGTGGACGACCATGCGCGGCGAATTCTGCGATCGGAGTTCCTAAGCGGGATAGTGGATCACCCGGTGCGAAAGAGCGTGGTGGATGTGGAGGGTGGCTTTGAGACGGCGCGCAAACTCGCCGAGCAGAGCACGGTGTTACTGAAGAACGAGGGCGGCGTGCTGCCGCTGGAGCGCGGAAAGGTTCGCTCGATCGCGATCATCGGCGAGCACGCGGATACAGGGATGATTTCGGGTGGCGGGTCGGCTCAAGTGGACCCGCCAGGGCGCCCTCCTGGAAGGTGGCAAGAGCATGTTTGGTTTCCGACCTCGCCCTTGAAAGCCGTGAAGGCCAGGGCTCCCCAAGTGAATATACGATTCGACTCCGGGGAGAATCCGGCGGACGCCGCGGCGCTGGCGAAGCAATCAGATGTGGCGATTGTCTTCGCGCATCAATGGACCAGCGAGGGAATGGATTTACCCAACCTATCGCTGCCGGACGCTCAGGACAAGTTGATTGAGCAAGTAGCGGCGGCGAATCCGCGAACCATCGTGGTGCTCGAGACGGGGACGGCTGTAACGATGCCGTGGGTCGATAAGGTGAGCGGGGTAATCGAGGCATGGTACACGGGCAGCAAGGGCGCGGACGCGGTTGCCAACGTTTTGTTCGGCGACGTCAACCCGAGCGCGAAGCTGCCGATGACCTTTCCGCGAAGTGAGGCGGATTTGCCGCATCCGAAATTGGTGAAGCCCCCGCCGAGAGCGCAGGGCGCTGCTCCGGTGGCGAGGACTGGAGAAGCGAAGCCAACGTTCAGCGTGCATTACGACGAAGGATTAAAGGTGGGGTACAAGTGGTACGACGCGGAGAACAAGCCGGTGCTTTTCCCGTTTGGGTTCGGGCTGTCTTACACGAGCTTTGGGTATTCGGATCTGGAGGTGAAGCCGGGCACGGAGACGACGGTGACCTTCACGGTGAAGAACACGGGGAGGCGCGCGGGAGCGGAGATCGCCGAAGTGTACGCGGCACTGCCGGCCGGTGCGGGTGAGCCGCCCAAGCGGCTGGTTGGCTTTGCCAAGGTCGAACTAAATGCGGGTGAGAGCAAACAAGTGAGCGTGACGGTGAAGCCTAAGTATCTATCAGTGTACGACGAGACGCAGAACAGGTGGAAGCTGGAGCCAGGCAGTTACAGCTTCCTGGTGGGCGGGTCGTCGAAGGATTTGCCGCTGCATCAAACGGTCAGTATCAATTAGCGGGACTTCCATATTTAAGAACGCTCCCTCACGGTCGCGTCTCGGCTAGCGGTATCTGAGCGGCTCCGGCGGCGCTTCCGCTACAATGTTTTCTTTCCATGAAAGCCTCTTCGCCCCTCCTTCTGTTCTGCTCGTTCGCCGTGGTTGCCTCGTCGCTCGTTGCGCAGGATTCAATTCGCGGCTTCCCCTCTAAAGACGCCGCCGCCGAGAAGCGGATCGAGGAGCAGGCCCGCGCCATTCCGGATCCCTCGCGGCTCCGCGCCGACATGGAGTTCATGGCCGCCTTGCCGCACCATGCCGGCTCGCCTCGCGACACAGCGGTAGCCGAGTGGATTCTTGCGCAGCTCAAGAAATGGGGCCTCGACGCACACCTCGAGGAGTTTGAGCCGCTGCTGCCCTACCCCACCGTCCGCCAGCTCAGCGTGGTCTCGCCGAAGCCTTACACGGCCAAACTGACTGAGCCCGTTGTTCCGGAAGACCCCAACAGCGGCGACCCCAATCAGCTCCCGCCTTTTAATGCCTATTCGGCCTCTGGCGACGTCACCGGCGACGTCGTGTACGTCAACTACGGCGTCCCTGACGATTACGAATATCTCGCCAAACACAACATCGACGTGAAGGGAAAAATCGTCATTACACGCTACGGCAAGAGCTGGCGCGGCATAAAGCCTAAGGTTGCGGCCGAGCATGGCGCTATCGCCTGTCTCATCTATTCTGATCCGAGAGACGACGGCTACTTCGAGGGCGACGTGTTTCCCAAAGGGCCCATGCGCCCCGATCAGGGGGTGCAGCGCGGCAGCGTCATGGATATGCCGTTGTATTCCGGCGACCCTCTCACTCCTGGCTGGGCAGCCGAGAAAGGCGCAAAACGCCTCTCGCGTAGCGAGGCCAAGGTTCTCATGACGATTCCCGTCATGCCCATTTCCTACGGTGACGCGTTGCCCATACTGGAACAGCTCACGGGACCAGTGGCGCCGGCGTCATGGCGGGGCGCGCTCGCTCTTACCTATCACATTGGCCCGGGCCCAGCAAAGGTTCACATGAAGACCGATTACGATTGGTCGCTGCGGACCATCCACGACGTTGTCGCCACGATTCCCGGCTCTAAGTTTCCGGACGAATGGGTGATGGCTGGCAACCATCATGATGCGTGGGTGAACGGGGCCGACGATCCAGTGAGCGGCGCGGTGGCACTGCTCGAAACGGCGCGCTCGCTCGCCAAGCTTGCCGCGGAGGGTTGGCGCCCGGATCGCACCATCAAGTTCATGTGGTGGGACGCGGAAGAATTCGGTCTCATCGGCTCTACCGAGTGGGCCGAGAAGCATCAGGATGAGCTGAAGCAGAAGGCGGTCGCCTATCTCAATTCCGATTCCACCAGCACCGGGTGGCTGCACGTCAGCGGGTCACATACCCTCGAGTTATTCGCCGCCGAAACCGCGCTTTCCGTATCGCAACCCGGCTCGGAGCAGAGTCTGGCCGACGCGTCTCTGCATCACCCCGATCCGGACGACGATCCCGAACGCTCCCTCCGCGAGCATGAGCGCGACCGGAAAGACTTCCACATCGATGCGCTCGGCGCCGGGTCAGACTATGTCGCTTTCCTGGATTTTCTCGGCATCGCCAGCATGAACGAAGGTTTCGGCGGTGCGGGCCGCGGCGGAATCTATCACTCCACTTACGACTCGATTTACTGGTACACCCACTTTGCCGACAAGGATTTTATGCATGGCCAGGCGCTGTCCCGTTACACGGCCACGGCCCTGCTTCGCCTTGCAGACGCGCCGGTTCTGCCATTTGAGTTTGGCCATTTTGCTTCCACCGTCAACGGCTATCTGGACGAGATTCAAAAGGAAGCCGGCAAGAGTAACCACAAGCTCGACCTGACGCCACTCCACCAGCAGCTTGACCTGCTCTCGGCGAACGGCAAGGCTTACGAAGCCGCGCTGAAAGCCGCTCTCGCCAAAGACTCGCTTGACCCGCGGCGCCTGGCCGCGCTCAATCGCATCCTGTTCCGAAGCGAACGCGTCCTGACCCGGCCAGAAGGCTTGCCGAATCGTACCTGGTACAAACATCAGATTTATGCGCCGGGATTTTATACGGGTTATGGGGTGAAGACCGTGCCCGGCGTCAGGGAGGCGGTCGACAGCAAGAACTGGGATTTGGCAGCTAAAGAAGTTGGCGTGGTCGCCACATGTCTCGAAGCGCTGAATGCGGCGGTGAAAGAGGCCATCGGCGAAGCGCAAGGGTTGTAAGTGGGAGAGCGCGAGCAAGGTGGTACAACTTTTGGCCTGCAACCCCCAGCCTAAAGGCTATGCCACAAGGTCTGGTATGGTTAGGCGCATGAAGACTGGCGCGTCGTTGATGCTCGTTTGGGCGGCGCTCGCCGGATTCGCGGACGGCGGCGACCTGCGAGTGGATCATGTGACGATCGCGGGACGAGACCTGAGAGACTTGCGCCAGCGTTTCGCGGCCGCCGGCATTCGCACAGAATATGGCGGCAAGCACACCAACGGCCTCACGGAGATGGCATTGGCAAGCTTCGCCGACGGCTCGTATCTGGAGTTGATGGGGGCCCAGGATCCCAAAGCCGGCGCACCCAGCCACTACTGGGGAAAATTCATTGACGGCAATGCCGGACCCTGTGCGTGGGCAATTGCGAGCACCGATATCGAAGCAGATGCGAAGTTATACGGCGGCAAGATTACGGCCGGCGGCCGCAAACGGCCGGATGGGACCGAACTCGCATGGCGGAGCCTTTCTATCGGACCGGGCGTACAGGGCACTTTCTTCCCTTTTCTGATCCAGGATGTCACCGCGCGCGAATTGCGGGCGTATCCAAGCGGCAAGCCAACGCTGCCCTCTGAGGGCGGAGTAGCGGAGGTATACATCGCGGTCTCGAACTTCGAGGACTCCATCGCGCGCTATCGCAAGGTGTTCCATCTTCCGGAACCCAAGCGTTCGGAGGATTCAAGCCTCGGCGCACATCTGGCAACATTCACGGGTACGCCGATCGTCCTCGCCGCGCCCGCCGGAGAATGGCTCGAACACCGGCTCAAGGCGTTCGGGGAAGCGCCATGCGCATTTGTGCTGAAAGGCGATGGGAAGGGGAGCATTCACTGGCTGCCGATCTCGGGCATGAAGATCGGCGAACTGCGCTAGTGTTGAGTGCGGAAGTTTGCGTGCAACGTCTATCCGCTTGCTGACGCGCGCATCCGCGGCATGGTACTACTGATGCGTAACGTGCCTTTGCTGCCCTTATTCATCCTGGAGCACGCGCATCGGATCCACTCGGGACGCGGCGTATGCCGGGCCAAAGCACGACGCCAGGGCAACGATGGTGAGCAGGCCAGCCACGGCACAAAACGTAAGCGGGTCCTTGGGTTTGACGCCGAACAACAACGACGCCATGAGAGTAGTGCCGGCGAACGCGATCGTGGCGCCGGCTGCGACGCCCGCCAGTGTCAATTTAAAACCGTGACGCATCACCATGCCGGTGACCGACGCGCGGTCGGCTCCCAAGGCCATGCGCACACCGATTTCCCTCCGCCGCTCGGTGACTGAATACGCCAGCACGCCATAAATTCCCAGCGCCGAGAGGAACACGGCGATGCCGGCAAACACAGCCAGCACCAGCATCTGATGGCGGTGGGCGCGCACTTCCAGTTCGATGTAATCGTTCATGGTGAGCACATCCACTACCGGAACGTTTCGGTCTACTGACCAGATGGCGTCGCGTACGGCATTCGCTGCCTCGGCTGGGTCGCCCGAAGTCCGAACCACCAGGTTAGTGGCGTCGGTTGAACGAACCTGGCTGGCGGGGACGTACAGTCCAGGTTTCGTGGACCATTGCAATCCGCGCTCCCGCACGTCGCCGATTACACCGACGATCGTGGAGGTCGCGGGGTGCAGGCCGAAGCTCACACGATCGCCGAGCGGGCTCTTGTTGGGCCAATACTGATGGGCGAAGGTTTCATTGATGACGATGACCCGGCTGGAATCTCTTTGGTCATGCTCGTCGAGCAGGCGCCCTTCAATCAATCGAACCTGCAGACTTTCGAGATAGCCCGGCGTGACTTCGCGATACAGCGAGTCTTGAACGTTGTCGTTAGGTGGCTCTGGCCGGCCTTCGATCTTGAAGGACGTGGTATCGCCTACGGTCTGAAACGGAAGGTCACTGGCGAAGCCCGCGTTCACCACTCCCGGCAACCGCTTCACGCGATCCTGAACAGCGCTCAGAAATGCAATTCGTTTCTCGGCGGCCTCGTAGCCAGTATTCGGCAGGTTCGTCCCCATGGTTAGAAGATGATCCGCGCGCAGCCCGATATCCACCGCCTGGAGCCGCATCAGGGTCTGAATCATCAGCCCGGCGCCGATCAGAAGCACCATCGCGCCCGCCACCTGCGCGACTACCAGCGAGTCACGTAATAAATGAGAACCGCCGACCTGCGTCCGGCCTCCCTGTTTCAGGGCATCGTTGAGGTCAGTGCCGGATGCGGCGAGGGCGGGCGCGAGTCCAAATGCGACCGCACTCAGTACCGTGAGCAGCAGCGCAAACCCAAGTACCTTGACATCCACAGTCAACGCGGAGGCGTTGGCAAGGCCGGGGGGCACCAAGGCTCCGAGCGCCGCGACGCCCGAATAAGCCAGCGCCAAGCCGCAGACAGTGCCCAAGCCCGAGAGCACGAGACTCTCCGACAAGAGTTGCCCAATGAGCCTGCGCCGGCCTGCCCCGAGGGCCGCACGCACGGCAAATTCGCGCCGGCGGTCGAGCGCCCGCGCCAAGACCAGGTTCGCGATGTTCAGGCAGGCAATCAACAAAACGAATCCCGCGGCGATGAAGAGAACCTTGAGCGCCGTACCTGTATCGCCCGCGACTTGGTCGCGAATCGGGATAACTACCGCGCCTAGTTTGGCATTTGTTGCCGGATAGGCCGTCTCGAGCTGGCCGGCGACATGAGTCATGTTCGCGCGTGCCTGTTGGACGCTCACGCCGGGCTTAAGCCGCGCTACAACTTCGAGGAAATGCGTGCGCCGCTGCGCCCAGTCTTGGGGCGTGAAGTGAAGCGGTTTCCAATATTGAACTCGTGTGTCCGGAAACGCAAAACCTGGCGGCATCACCCCGACTACCTGATAAGTTTCGTTATCCATTAACAGTGTTTCGTGAGCGAGATCCTGGACACCGCCGAAGCGCCGTTTCCACAGACCGTAGCTGACAACCACTACCTTTGCGTTATTGCGATCCTCCTCAGCGGTGAACATCCGGCCGTACAGAGGCTTCGACTCGAGTACGTCCAAAAGATTCGGCATCACCCGCCGCCCCGAGACCAGCTCCGGCGCCTCACTTCCCGTGATGTTTGCGCGGTCCCAGCGAATCGCCGCCATGTCGGTGAAAACGCTGTTCATGCGGCGCCAGTCGACGAAATTGGCCGGAGCCGGGGTGTTATGCGGAAAGCCGGCGGACGAGCTGTCTTCCCATACGGCGACCAGCGTTGCGGGGTCACCATAAGGCATTGAGCCCAGCAGCAATGCATTCACGGCGCTGAAGATGGCTGAATTCGCCCCGATTCCCAGACCCAACGCGAGCACGGCCGTCACGGCGAAGCCCGGGTTTCTGCGGAGGTTGCGCAGCGCTAGCCGGAAGTCGGCGAGATGGTTCGGCATGTCTCGAATGCTAGCAATCGGCGTGCCGCTACAAACGTTTCCGAAAGGCTGGCAGAAAACCTTGGGGAAGACCGCTTCCTTTTGGTCGCAGCGCAGGTCTTACGGCGGGGTCGAAAACCTGTCAGAGCCAGAGCACTGGTTGGCGAATAAAGTAGTTGCGAATCACTTCGTCGACGTCCGAATCGGCTGGCAACGTTTTCCAGATATCCAGGTAATCGGAGCGCTGAAAAGCCAAACCACCAAACAAAAGCGCTTCCTGGCGCATGGGCCAATATTCGAAGTACATGACGTCGGGCGGCTTCGGCCAGCTCGCTTTATTGCGGATGTAGGGGAACATGTAGTCGAGCGCTTTGCGAATGCCGCGGCCGTCGGGCGTGGTGAAACTCCATAAATTGCCGCCGGCTTCGGAGAGGATCTGACAGACCGTAGCTAGCGCCTCCAGGTTGAAGAGGCTATAGCCGTAGGGCTTGGTTCGTCTCAATTCCAGAGGGAAGCTTCCATCGGGATCTATTTGGCCGGGCACGATAACCGCCCTAAAGCGGTCCGCCGCGTAAGCCAATACGTCGTGCTTGCCCGTTAGCTTCGCGAAGGCGGCAACCTGCATCAGCCAGCACGTGCCGTGATTGTTCTTGGCGTCGCGTTCCTCCATGCCGTTCTTGCTGGTTGTCATCCAGTTGAGGTAAGCGGCAAACCACTCTTGCGCCGCGGCATGCTCGGAGTGCGACAAAGAGCCGGCTTCGGCAAGCAATGGAATCGCGCGCGCCACCTCCACCAGATGGATGGTGTCGATTACACCCGTGCCGCGCCCGGTAAAACGCCCGTGTATTGCTTGCGCAAATTGCAAATCCGGATTCATGCGGGTGCTTGCATCGACAAACCAGGCGCGGATGTGCGCGGCTGCGTGGTCTGCGTACCGCCGGTCGCGTGTGAGCTTCCAAGCGGCGGCGAGGGCGGGCGCCTGAACGCTGAGTTTCATCAGAAACTTACGATGCTCGACATAATTGTCCGGGTTGGTCATGCCATCGCGCTGAATGTAAGGGCCGTCCGGATTCTTGGGATCCGGCCACCAATAGTCGCCCTCCGAAAAGAAGTCGTGCTGGCCGCCGGCGCTGCGCGGGCTTCGAGCCGCAGTAACTGTGATTGGTTTTTCAGCAAGATACTTCCGCGCGTCGCGCAGGACCCGGGGACGGTCGAATTCCGCGACGTCGAACTTCAGTTGCCCGCGCGCGGGGCGAGTTAGAATGACGGCTGCGCAACTGGCGATAAAGTTCCTGCGATTCAAGATCCCACCTTCGTAAAATGAAGTGGTACCAATTATGTCCCAACCCGACGAAGACGAAGATGAAGTGATGGAGCTACCGGTTCCCCCAGCCGATTTCTCGTTCCTGGTCGAATCCATCCTTGTGCAGATTCAGGTCCAACTGGGCCTTCTGTATTTTGGGAATGAAGACGAGCGCCCAGCTCCCAATCTCAATGTGGCCCGGCATTCGATTGATATGTTAGCCATGCTGCAGGAGAAGACCAAAGGCAACCTCGCGATGGATGAAATACGTCTGCTCGAAAACGGGCTCACAGAAATGCGCTTTCGCTACGTCCAGGTTTCCAGCGACCTTAAGCAGGGCGGCCAAAAAGGGCGCGCGCCAACCGTGACTGCGCCGGCGGATGCTTCGACGTCCCCGGAAGCAGCGACCGGGAAGCCTGAGGAGCAGCCGCGCATCATTCTGGCCGATGGTGGAAAAGGCAGCAAGTCTGTCTAGCGCTGTCGGCTTTCGCGCCATGCTGGACGATTTCGAATCCGCATCCATCCTGGTGCTTGGATCCGGCACTAGCGTCGGCGTGCCTATGATCGGCTGCCACTGCAAGGTATGCCAGTCGTCAGATCCGCGCGACAAGCGACTGCGCCCCTCCGTGCTCATTCGTTTCGGCGCGCATCGCGTGCTCATCGATACGTCGCCGGATTTTCGTCACCAGGCGCTGCGCTTCGGCATCGACCGCCTAGACGCCATCCTGTATACTCACTCGCACGCCGATCACATTCTAGGATTGGATGATGTTCGCCCGTTCAACTTCATGCAAAAACACGGAATTCCGATCCATGGCTCCCCTGAAACCCTGGCCGTGATCGAGCGCACATTCCAGTACGTTTTCGACGAGGAGCCGAGCGAATCCTCCAGGCCCAAAATTGTCCCGCTTCCCTTCAACCACAACAACCACATATCGATCGCCGGCCTCGATTTCCTGCCCCTCCGCCTCGCTCATGGCCAGGGCGCCGTGCATGGTTTTCGCTTCGGCGATTGCGCTTACCTCACCGACCACAGCGCGATTCCGCCGGAGGCCGCCCTCCAGCTCGAGGGCCTTGATGTCCTGTTCCTAGATGCTTTGCGCCACAACCCCCACCCCACCCACTCGACCCTCGAACAGTCCCTCGAAACTGCAGCCCGGCTCAGGCCAAAAAGAGCTTTTTTTACACATATTTCGCATGACCTTTCTCATGCAACTGTAGAAGCGCGCCTGCCCCCTAAAGTGCGGCTCGCTTTTGACGGTCTCGAGATCCCCATCGGCCGCTCCGCCCGCCCAATTGGCACATGATCCGCATCTTCCATGACCTCGCCGTGGCGCGCGGCAGCTTCGGTCCTGCGGCTCTCACCATCGGCAGCTTTGACGGCGTCCATCTGGGCCATCAACAGTTGGTGCGCACGGCCATCCAGCGCGCCGGCCAGCTTGGCCTCTCGTCCGGAGTCGTCACTTTCGACCCACACCCGCGCACCGTCGTCGGCGATCGCCGGGCGGTTCAACTGCTGATCCCTGTCGAAGAACGCGTCACGATTCTCGCGGGCCTGGGCGTCAGTCACATTCTCGTGCTGCCATTCGACACCGCCCTGTCCCGCCTCACTCCGGAGGAGTTTGTCCGCCAGGTTCTTGTCGAGACGCTCGATACGCGCGCGGTCGTCGTCGGCGATAACTTTCGTTTTGGGCACAAACAGGCCGGCACCCCGCAGCTTCTCGCTGCCCTCGGCGCCGAGTACGGTTTCGAGACTCAATTCCTCCCGCAGGTGTGTTATCGGGGCGAGACGGTTTCTAGCTCCGTGATTCGTGGCCATCTCAGGCGCGGCGAAGTTTCCCGCGCGGGGCGCCTGCTTGGCCGCTGCTATGCAGTCGAGGGCGAGGTTGTCGGTGGCAAGGGCATCGGCTCTCGCCAGACTGTCCCCACATTGAATCTGGCTGCCCACCCTGAACTTCTTCTCGCTCATGGTGTTTACATCACCGAAGCCAAGGATCTGGATGACCACCGCGCCTGGCCCGCCGTCACGAACATCGGCACGCGCCCCACTTTCGGCGGCGGCGACTCGGTGACCATCGAGTCTTACCTGCTTTCTTCCTT
>Ga0181525_10000130_pt1 | contig 69573 bp, 53 predicted proteins | sample PEATcosm2014_Bin_48_FD_121100 | JGI IMG/M metagenome (GOLD analysis project Ga0181525, IMG submission 121100) | Peatland microbial communities from MTU Mesocosm Facility, Houghton, MI, USA - PEATcosm2014_Bin06_10_metaG | ecosystem: Environmental > Terrestrial > Soil > Wetlands > Peat | place...
AGCGAGAAATCAACCAGGTTCTTGCGAAGGTTCATGCCGGCGTTGTTGATGAGAATTTGCACCCGGCCCAGTTCGCGGGACACTTCTTTTTCGAGCTCAGCGATGCGATCCTCATCGCAGACATCCGCCTCGAAGACGGCTGCTTTCCCAGCCGCGGCTTCCACTTCTTCGCGGACCGATAAAAGCTTTGCCCGATCGCGCGCAACCAGAGCTACGGTTGCTCCCTCGGCGCCGAGCGCGAGCGCCATAGCCCTGCCAAGGCCCCGGCTCGCCCCTGTAATCAGTGCAACTCTTCCGCTTAGTGATTGAGTAGGAGGCATCGTCCCTTGTCCACCCGATCATCCTATCGCGGCGTCCCCTCCGAAGGCGGCATGAGATGATTCTTTCGAGAGACGCCATGTGCCGAAGCATTCGTGTGTTACGAAAACCCGACGAACCAGCCACCGAGGACGAAGTGCGCGCCGCTGCCCTGCAGTTCGTTCGCAAAATTAGCGGCTTCCACAAGCCTTCCCAGGCAAACCAAGCTGCTTTCGATCAAGCGATCGCTGAGATCGCCACGGCAAGCGGGCGCTTGCTCGAGCGCGTGAGCAAACCAGCCGCCAAAGCCCCCGCTCGACCGTCGGGCGCAAATGCCCCACTTCAGTAGTGAAATCTCCAACGGAATTCTGCGTAGATTTGCCGCGGGTCGTTGAAGTGGAATCCTCCAAAGGTCAGGCTGTTGTCGAGTAACACGCGGCGATTCGCCACATTCAGAGCGGTCAGCGAGATCCTGTATTTCCCGCTCTCGCCAAAGCTCTTTCCCATGGAAATGTCAAACGTGGTGTGCTGGGGCAGATAGTTCCCCGGATATTGCGCGTCCGGCATCCCGTTGGTGAATCCCGAGCCGTAATACACATTTGTCGAAGCGAACGCCTGCCAGGGAAGAATTGCATTGGCGCCGAAGTTCAGCGTGTTTCTCTGATCGTGATCTACCGGCGCATATCCTGGCGGGACGTACACGGGGCACGCCGGCGTTACGGGAAGAGGGCAGACGACGCCTCCAGTGATGGGACTGGTTGCCTGCGCGATCTGATTCGAGTAAGCCACGTGGACCTGAGCGCGGCGCCACAGGCGCGGCGAACGCAGTGTGGTTTCCCAACCCTGAATCAGCGCGGCGGTCCACGTGATTGGCCAGAAGATGTTCGATTCGCCGATATTGTTGTGGTCCAGCCAATTCTTCGCGCGGGTTTGAAATGTGTCTTCCTCGAGCGTCCAACCGTGGAAAGGAATCGAGACGCCGAACTGATATTCTTCGTCCCGCTCTCCACGCAGCGGCGCGAAAGTCAGGGTCTGGCTGGTGGCTAACTCGAGCAACGGGCCGGTGGCAGTCAGCAGGGGAGGCGCCTGATAAAACTTGCCGTAAAAGCCATGAAATACCCAATTTACTTTGGGGACTCGGAGAGCGATACCGAAGCGCGGGTCGGTCGCGTTCTCGGTCACTCCCGGCTCACTTCCGGCTCCGGGGGTCGCGAAATGCGATTCGCGAAGGCCGGCAATAAGCGTCAACCACGAGGTCACCTTATACCGGTCGCCGATGTATTCCTCGATCAGGCCGCCGGTCACCGCAGCCGAAGACGCACCGTAATTCTCGCAGTTTGGGGCGCAATCCGTAAAAACGTTATTGAAGTAGTTGCTCTGGTGCTGGACGAATCCGTACACTCCCGCTTCAATGTTGTTGTTCTTCAAGACGGTTGCGTTCAAGCTAGCTTGCGCGCCGCCGTAATTTGCAGTCTGGTCCACCGTCGAGATTACCGGCACATCGTTCGGCCCGCCGTTATAGGCAGCCTGGTTGTAATGATAAAAGGGCGAAATCGTCATCAGAAGATTTGGGCTAAACGTGTGAAGCCACGAGAAGGTGATGTAGCCATCGGGTTCACGTTCACTATCGCGAAGGCCGTAACTGGGATAAACCTGATTTCCGGCTGAGTTGGGATTCGGGTCGATGGGAATCTGATAGTAATCCTGGCGCAAAGAAGCCACCAGCCGGAATTGGTTCGAGGCACTCGCGTTGAATATGAAGGATGCGAATCCGCCATATCCGTTGTCGGCGTCGTGAACAACTTGCCCGATCGGGGCCTGCAGACCGTAGTTGCTGCGATCTCCGTTCACACTCACGTAATAAGCGAAGCGCTGCGTGTGCCCTCCGAAATTGAGTTGATCGTTGGTTTGATACCAATTGCCAAAAGAGGTGACCAGTTCCGCCTCATTGTCACGCTCGAAGCCGGTCCGGGGCACGATATTGAAGATTCCATACGTGCGGTCTCCGTACTCGGCATCGTAGCTGCCGCGTTGAACCTCGAGATAATCTATGTCCTTGGGGTCGATCTGCGGGCCCAGATTGGTGGCGATGTTGGTGTTGGGCACGGGCACGCCGTCGATCAGCCAATCCACCTGATGGCCTCCGCGCATATGCAGCATATCGTGCGTTACGTAGGCGGCGGGCACATAGTCGGTGATCATCGCCATACTGTTGGTGCGGTCCGCGCCGGGAGTTTGCGCGATGTCCTCACGATCGATCAGAGTGGTGGGAGTTACGGAATCCATGTTGGCGGTTTCGGCTTGTCCGACGACAGCGGTACTTTGCTTCAAGGCCGCGATCGCCAGTTGAAAGTGAAGAATTGGCGATGAGCCGGAAGCGACCGTGACCGTCTGCTCCGCGGTCTCGAACTTGGATTGAGTGACGGTGATTTTATAGTCACCGACCGCTACGCCGGTGAACGAAAATTCACCGTTATCGTCCGTTTGCGCCGTTTGAGACCAATCCGAGGTAATCGCTTGCAGCTTTACCGCTGCTCCGGTCACAGGCCGATGCTGTGGGTCGTGCACGACTCCCTGTATTCTTCCAAAGATTGTTGCCTGGAGCAGGGAACCAGACAGCAGCAAGACCGTCAGGGACAAACACAACGCGACCTTTCGCACCACGGCGCCTACATACGTTTTTGTCACAACAGAAATCTCCTTTGATCTAGGGCCAACACCAGCAACTCAGCCCCTGGCGTCGATGCGCAGGGCTGCGGCCGCGCGTCGAGACACGCTGACCTGCTGAAACCTCACAAGAGTTGGTGTTAGACGGAGAAGGGAGGGCCGCGTACTTGTTGACGCTGTCGAACTGCGTCCTGCCCTCGTGAAGCGCTTTGAGGAACTGCGATCGTTCGGCCGCGCGGCGCGCCGAACGTTAATCGGGAGGGCGCCGGCAGGCTCGCGCCAGCAAACATCGGAAGCGCGCTTTGTTTGCCGAACAGCGGGCAAGGTTGCTCGCTTTGCCTGATTGAGGGCGAGGAATCGACAACCGAAGAAGCTGCGCCCGAGGCCACCGCCTGAGCCAGCATTGCGCAGTGGTGTCTTCCGTCACGGCGGCAGCAAGCGGGCAATTTCGCGGCCGCAGTAAAGTTCGTCGCCGGAGGAATCAGCGAAGCCGCGAACAATGCCAGAAGCAGTATGGCCTTCAGACGCTGCACTGTTACAGCTTATACCACCCGCTAACCTGCGACACCCTCGCCGGGAGTGACAGCCTGCACAGCCCCATGCGTCAGCTTGGGGCTAGCGCGGGTGAGAAGACGGCCCCAAGTTGACGCATGGGGCTGAAGCACAGCATTCTACAGGCATTTGTAACCTCCTATGCTTCTCGATTTCTCTTGCCGCGGCGTATACCCTTGGCGCCTCCCAAGATAGCCACAAGAACCGCTTCCTTGGTCGCGGCTCGGACGCGATGATCAGAGAAGGCGGGTTTCCTTGGCAAGGCGCAGTGCGTCGATGGCGGCGCCGCGCGCGCCGGCGGTGTCGCCATTGGGCATGATGTGGATCGGGATGTCGAGCTGCTCCTCGCGCTGTGGAGGCATGCCGGCGCGAATTTCCTGGATGAACCACTTCTGGAAATCCTTGCCGGTCTCGATTGCGCCGCCGCCGACGATTAGGGCGTCGGGATCGAAAGTGTTGATCATCTCGTCGAAAAACAAGCCCAGTGCGTGCGCTTGCACTCGAAAGATTTCATTGCACAGGGGATCGCCTTGCTCTGCTAGGCCGCGCACCAGTTTGGCGGCTTGTCGAAGATCGCCGATGGCCAGCTCATGGCCGGGATACTTCATCAGAAAATACGGCAGCAGAGTTTTGCCAATCGCGGTCAGTGAGCATAAGGATTCCAAGTCGCCGATTTTTCCGCAGTTGCATTGCGGCACAAGCCCATCGATGCTGTGAATGCTTTGATAAGGAAGCAATACGTGGCCGAGCTCGCCGCCGAATCCCTTGCGCCCTTTCACCATGAAGTGTCCGTTGAGGATGACGCCACCGCCGAGGCCGGTGCCGATGATGGCGGAAACCGAGCTCGCGGAATTTGTGGCGCCGAAAATCTCAAAATGGCCCCACAGCGCCGCGGCGTTCCCGTCATTGAGATAGGTCACCGGCAGGCCCAGCCTCGCCTCGAGGGCAGCCCGAATGTCGCAGCCCGCCCACTCCGTATGCACGAAGTTAGTCGAACCCTTAGTGCTCAGCACGCCGTTGGCGCTCGCCGGTCCGGGGGTATCCAACCCCACGACAGCTATGTCGCTAAGCGCCACGCCGGCGCGGCCAGCCGCCATCGCCAGCCCTTCTTCTATCTGCCGCAAGCATATACCCGGGCCCTCGCGCGCCCGAGCCGGATGCTCACACAGGGACTCGATCAAGAACTGTTCAGCGCCGGTCAAAAACGTGTAGTTTACGGCCGTGCCGCCCAAATCAACTCCCGCTACAACCTTCAAAGCCTGTCTCCTTGCTCGGGGCGCGTTGCGGTCCCAAAGCTCACAGAGTATCAGGCACGGCGCCGGGCCCGCGTTGCTCATGTTTCTGTCAGCGCCCGGAAGACGCAATCCCTTAACTCGGTCTGCTGCAGTTCATCGCGCTCCGGGGAGCAATGTGCTGAGGCGGGAACAAGGGCTGCCGCCCTTTTCCAGCGCCCTAGCTCCTAGATCAGCTTCCTGATGACGCCCCCGTTTTTCGAAGCGGGGTTCCGTCAGAGGCGAAGAAGGGGCGCTTTTTTGCGAAACGATGGTTCGGGCAGAACAAACAGGCTGGCTAGATTGATTGCAGCGCAGCCAAAAGTGCTTTGCCGCGCGGAACTCCCCATCCAGTAACCGCGTCGTATCCCTTTTGTGCCGGGTATCCCTTGCCAGGCTTAGGGAATGACGCGTTATTACCGGACAGGATATCGATACAACCCGCCTCTCCGACGGTTCCGCCGCCTGGTCCATTCTGATACAGCAGGGGAGCAACGAAGCGTTGCTGTTTAGCTGCCGGTAGCGCCGCACTTATACGTGCCAGAAGCGACGCCCAGAGGGGAGCGGACGCACTGGTTCCACCATCCGGGAAGGACTGGCCATTCAATACACCGGCATACAACGGCGGCCCCGCGAGCGCTGCCACGTCCGGAACCACTCGGCCTTGAATCGCTCCCCCGTTGAGCGACTTGATGCCGACAGTCTGCCAGGCAGGCCGCGGGAAAATCGCACTGACACCACCGCCGGTCGCTCCGCTGTGGCCGTTTCCAATACGCCGTCCCGGGGACTCCCACCAGACGACTTCATCTTGCGCCCCGCCAGCCCCAGCGAGCATCGTTCCTCCGACGGAGAGAACAAAGGGACTTGAACCAGGGAATTCGACGTGCACTCGCGAGTCAGGCATGTCGCAGTTAGTCCCGTCGTCGCCAGACGACACGCAGACAGTGATTCCTACCATTGCCGCTGCCTGCAGGGCAGTATTGATCGCCTGCAGAACCGCCGCCTCCCAATCGGGAGAGTCTTCTGCCAGGCCGTAGCTAATCGACAGGGTCACTGGGTGATCTCCGGTTACCTTCTCGATCAGGTCCAGCCAGCCCTTTTGATCCCACGTGGCATAGTAAACCGATATGCTTGCCGCGCGGCAGAGTGAGGCGACGATCTCAACATCCATCATCACTTCGGCCGATTCGTCGAACACATCGTTCTGCACCTGAGACGGCAAACTATTGAACTGAGCGGGCGTCAAAGGAGCAAGGTTGACGGGGACCGTAGTAATGCTTGGCACCGGGCGCTTCTGAGCCTGACAGAACGACGTGACGTCGTCCGGAAAGTAGGCGGGCGGGAGGAATGATCCTGACTGCAATGGAGAGCCAAACTCGGCAATCGCAATCTTCTGCCCGGCGCAATCGCCCGGCGGAAAATCATAAGCTCTCTCAAGATCGGCTGGCGTCAGCGGGGCCACGGATATGGCTGCGCCGACGGCAGCCGACCGCTCCGCCACCCGGCGCTGGTCCAAACCGACGACGCTGTCGACCAGGCCGGCGATCTCAGCCGGGACACTGACCGAGCCTTCTCTTGCGCGGAATTCGCCCTGACCCGCGCTGGCGTATAGCCCTACGCCCGCTTGGAAGGCGGATTCCATCGCCGCCGCTGTCCCGCTCACGCGCAAACTCCGACGTGTTGGTCCCACGCCTTCGCTATGCAATCCGTGGGATCGCAATGACTCCTCGACCTTACGGATCGTGTCTTCCGAGGCTCCATATTTACGAGCAAATTCCTCCAGGCTCAAAGGAGTTGCGGGCATCTTATCTGTCGTCGGCAACTCCGGAGCTTTCAAATTAACGGTTACTTCGATATGAGCATTAGGGTCGATGTCGCGCACCCTATGGGCGCCCGCGGCGAGAGGCCTGCGAGTTCCACCAAGTCTTGTGTATGTCTCAGCCATAAAGTCTCCTTATTGGAGGGCGGCGCCAAATATAAAGTCCACAAAAAGTCTGGCTGCCGTCCTTAATGGAATTAGCGGGAAAGATACAGAAATAGGGACATTGAATTCGGTTAGTGGTCTGGACTTCTGGACGGAAAAGGACACAATGCTGCCCGAATCGGTGGTGGGCTAACGACTGTGAGACAACCTTGTTGGCGGGGAGAGTTCGGCTCTGAACCAAGCCTTCGAGACGGACCAGTCGCGTTTCACCGTTTTTGAAGATAGACCCATGGAGGCCGCTATTTCAGCGTCGGTGAGGCCGAGGAAGATGCGCATTTCCACGATTTGAGCAGCGCGCGCATCGAAGACTGCAAGCCGCTTGATCAACTCATCCAGCAGAAGAACGTCTATAAAATCGGGGCTGCACCGAGCTGGGTCGCCTAAGGAGATCGATATGGGATCCAAACCTCCGCCTCTCCGTCTCGTGGCGCGCGCACGGGCCCGATCCACTAGTACTTGTCGTATAGCGTTCGAGGCGGTGGCAAGAAAATGTTGATCGTTTTGGAATTGAACGCCCCAGGTGCGGAGCTTTAGGTAGGCCTCGTGGACCAAAGAGGTCGCGTCGTTCGGGCCCTTCTCAGCGGCGAGGCGACGCCTGGCCAGGCGGCGTAACTCCTGATAGAACTGATCGAATAGCTCGGATCTCTGCTTCATGGAGGAGTTCCAAGAAAGCTCGCTGTTGTGAAATCAGTGTAGCTCATAGGCAGCATTGCAGCCCACCGCATCCTGACACACCGCTCTCCGTGCAAGGGAGAACGAAAAGTCGACTGGGAAGAAGCCATCGGGGAGTTTGGCGAACCCCGTGGACACTCGAGGTTTTGTCATGCTGCCGTTGCTCGAAATTGCCGCAAAGCGATGGCAGGCCATGCAGGACGAATTGGCCAATGTGTCGGTGTCTCTGCCTTCAATTAGCGGATTTCCTAAAGCGCTAGGGTCTACAAAGTCGTGCTGAGTCCCGATCAGCTTGTAATGAAGCAACCGACTCGCCCCGTGCGAAGCGAGTAAAGACGTGAGTGCAGGCGAGGATGCGCCATCCGCCTTTGCGCCGAAGGCGTCGTGAAAACCTATTGCCGGCGGCATCATGAACGCAAAGTCCTCGTGAAGCCAAGTTGCCCAGAGCCAGTCCGGAAGCTCATGAGACATTAGGTGGATCGCGACGAGTCCGTAGAGCTGGCCGTCGGAGGCAGCGGCGACAATGTACTTGGCGGCCCGCTGAGACTGAACGCGACGCCACTCTGTTTTTATTTGACGGGAGACTTTCTTATCAGCAGGAAAGTGCACCTTGCCCTCTTTGGCAGCCTCGATGAGCTTGTTCCGATTCCACAATTCCCGTTCGAAGATGAAGTTCGAGGCTGCCTCGTTGATGAATATCGCTTCGCATTGCGGCTGTCCATCGGCAGTCATGACGCCAGGATTGGCAACTTCGGTCTCATATTCGCACTTTAGAGGCCTAAAACTGGTCGCCAGGCCGCCATGCTTTTCCAGGGAGGGCTTAGTCGGACCGGCCCCGTCATAAATTTCGTCGGCGGTCCACCAGAGCCGCCACCCAACCGGAGACTCCCCCGGAGCGGCGCCCGACCGGCTAACGCTTTGCGAAATTGTCGCAAAATCAACCCAAGCCTGTTCATCGGCTCCGCGGTGGGACGCGCAAGCCGAGTTGAAGATACTGGCGACTATTCCAATAACAAACGCCACTTGCGCGACTGGCCTATGAGATTGTTTATCAATCGCTGAGGTCGTGTCTGGTGTCATTTTGTCTCGTCGAACGGGTTAAGAAGATTGACCAGTCTGATGACATCCGCGCCCGGGGGGTGAGGCGGGGTTACCCAAATGCTATTCAATAAGCCAGGGGTTGTGCCAATTGTCCAAATCCGATTCTTGAGTACCAACGCAAGAGGAAAGGGATTACCCTTATTGTCATAGACGGGCGCCAAAAGCGCCTGAAATAATGACTGGGTTTTGCATTGCGTGACTAATTGGGGGACCGTTGCCGGGTTTTCTCCGACTTGATTTTTCTGAACGGCTTCCATCCAGTCTTTAACTGTTGAATCCGCTGTCAGGTTATTGAGCGCCGAACCAACCGCAGTCGGCGTCACTGCAATCAAAAGCTGCGAAAAAAGTTGCCCCGTTGTAATTGGCATAATTTAAGTCGCGTCCTTCACGCGCTACACATTCATCTTGTTTAGCGAAAAAGGCGCGGAAAACGGGACAGCTTAAGCCAGCGGTACCATGCTTTTAATGAGGGCTCACTCGCTGAATGCCCCGCAGTCGCCTTTCCCGGCTGTTGATTGGGCTAGGCAGGAAGCGACCCAATAAAGACCGGGAGAGGACCGCCATCCCTCCCAACTGAGCACGATATCGGGGCGCTGGAGGGCCATAAGTGCTAGCCGGGCCAATCTCTCGTGGCGCCGGGCGCTACGCGCGGCATGGAGCCCAAATTCCAGGTCGAGAGGTGAAGGAAAGAGCTCTTCCTTGCCGGGAACCCGATAGGCGACGCCGGTACGACCAAGAGCCAATGCTATTTCCGCTCTAAGCCGTGCCTGCGCAGAATCAACGAGCGGAACGCTCGGCCATTGATTAAGTTGGGCTTGAACGGTCCGGGCGCCCGTTAGCTGGCCACATCTTGCCAGAATGGCGCCGGCGAGGGAAAGCGAGTCAGGATTGTCGAGACTGGCAATCATGGGATTGAGGATGGAGATTGCGCCCTTGCGATCTTTCCTAAGCCAGCGAAGGTATGAAATGGCAACCACGCGCTCCGCTTGCTCTGCTTCCCGGCCACGTTGGTCATCTCTGCTAGCTGCTGCGACAAGAACGTCCTCAGCCTCCTCGAAGCGGCCGCCATCGGCCAGGGCGTTGGCGACATACCACGGGCCGACAGATGAAAACACATCGTCCTTGAGATCCAAAAGAGGGCGGACCTTTACACTCGCGGCGTCGAATTGGTGATTGGCTAAGAGTATCTGACCTTCAACTTCGGTCGCCCAGCCGACCGCTCCGATGCCTTTCAGCGTCTGCGCGGCCTTGGTTGCGCCCTTGACGTCGCCCGTGGCCAGGAAATACGTCGCCAGGTGCGGATAGGCTGTGTAATCGGAGGGCCTGAGCTGCTGATAAACCTGCATCTCTGCTAGAGCCCGTCCGTAGTTACCACGGTGGTATTGATGGTAAGCCAAAAAGAACCGCGGTAAGGAGTCAAGCGGGAAATGGGCTATCCAGGATCGATAAGTGTCGAGGGATGCGTTATCATCTCCTGCATCCAGATTGTAACGGGACTCAATGACATAACGCTCGCGGCCAGTGACGTTTCTCTTCTTCGCAAGATCCAGTGCGCGCTTGTGCGCAGCGAACGCCTCTCCATATCGCCGAAGCTGTGTCAGAATGTCGCCGCGTAGGGATTCGGCGGCAGCGAAGCCACTGTCTTCGTCAAGCGCTTCCTTTATAAAGACGAGCGCGGCGGCCGGCTGATTCACGTCGCGACGCAAACGAGCTTGCTGGAGCAGGCTAAGCGCCTCCCATGATCCGGTCGTTAGATCCTCTGGACGAGCATCCTGCTCAATCAACTCATGAGGGCCTTCGCCGGATAGCCTGCGGACCCAACTCGCCGCCGCCGCGATGGCGTCGAACAGCTCGGTTTCATTCCGTGCCGCAAAATCCCTGGAGTCAGTTGCCGATGGTCGCTTTGGATCGCCGCTCATTACTTCGAGTCGAAGGCGTAACGTGTACTCCTTGCCTTTCGAAAGGGACCCAAGGAGAATCGCCGATTGCCCCGTTCTGAGAGCCAGTTGGCGTAAGGTAAGGATGTCGAGGTGGGTCAGCGGCCGACCCATTCTAGTAAGTGTGTCCGAAAAGTCAGACGGGCTCGAAACTGAAATATGCGGAGACTGGCTAAGCGAGGCTAAGAAACTCAAGCTCGCTCCGAGAAGAGGCTTATCCGTAGAGGGTGCGTGTTCGAGATCGTCCACCAAGATCGTTGAGAAAGGCGGGAACAGATGTGGCGGTGGGCGGAGGAGACGCGTGACCACTGCTCCGGCCAGCGCGAGTAAAACCAGACCCGCCCAGGTCACTCGTTGCCTGCCGCGGAACGGGTAAAGAAGAGCAAACCGCCACCGAAGAGTCCTTGACCTTTTCGGAAACTCAAGAGTGTCGATAAGTTCTTGGGCACTCCCGAAGCGCTCTCGCGGGGCACGGCTCAGCCCCTTCAGGATGGCGACTCGCCACCCCAAAGGCAGATCATCAACGAGCAGTCCCGGGTCGCGGGGCGGCGTCGAGAGCCGGCTAAGCGCGATGGATAGATCGGAATCCCCGGAAAAAGGCAGCTCGCCGGTTAGCAGTTCGAACAGGATCAAACTGAAAGCGTATAAGTCGGAGCGAAACCCGGCTCGGCCCTCGAGTTGTTCGGGCGCCATATAACGAAGTGTCCTGGCCACGCCGCGACTTAAGTCAGCCACCGATTGCCCGGCAGGCTGGACACGCGCGAGTCCGAAGTCCGTAATGACGACCCGAATCCCTTCGCCTTGGTCAACCAGCATTATGTTCGAAGGCTTGAGATCGCGGTGAAACACACCAGCCTCATGTGCCGCATCAATCCCGGCCGCGAGTTGCTTCGCAAGAGGCAGCGCCTCCTTCGCAGTAACACGGCCCCGGAGCGCGAGCACCTCTGCGAGGGTCGGGCCCCGAAGAAGCTCCATTGAGAGTGCCACACTGGTTTCTCCGTCTGGCCGAAGATGGACGTAGGGGTCATTGATTCGGCAGACGTTCCGATGGCTAATTCGCTGAGCGAGCGCTACTTCCTTCTTCAATAAGCGCTCGGCGGCTCTTGGATCACTGCTTCGTAGAGGTCTCAGCACTTTTAGCGCGACTGCCAGATCCTTGACTCGGTCACGAGCCTCATAAACTTCACCCATGCCGCCTCTGCCGAGGAGTCCCACGATCTCGAATCGACATCCGATCACCGATCCGGCTTCCAGCATTGGCACGAGACTCTCCGGCGAACCATCTGGCTCCGCAGTCTCTTCGAGCGGTACGCTGAATGTCGAACTCGCCTTCCCGGCTGAGAGAAGCCGCATTACCTCATTTGCAGTACTTTCGCCGGCTGATCGGGCGGTTTCGGCTGGCGAAGACGAGTCTTTCGCTCTAGCGAAGAGTGATTTGACCCGGGCCCAGCGAGACGCGTTCATGTGATTTCGAATTCTGAGGCAGGCACTTCCGAGGCGCCTGAGTTCGAACTCCCTCGTTCTCTGTCGCCAGTCTGCATTCGAAAACACCAGAATTTGCGCCAGATCGCCGCTCTGGCGAACGCTCAGCAAGACTTCTGACACAGCAGGAAGTCAAACGCTCCTAGAGACGGCGGATGTTACAGTTTAGCTCACGTCGAACCTTGTTGCCTCCAGCCTTCCGAGCCGCGACTTCGCGAGCGAACGGCGCCTCAGGCCGCCGCAGCGGGCGTTGAGCGCGATCCGGCATCGACTCTGTGATCACTCACTTGAAACATTCAGTATTGAGGCAGTCTTCTCACTGGATACGTTTCTGGAGACGCTGATCCGCTGGCGTCCGCCCCGAGACATGCATAGGTTTCGGCTGGCGCATGAAAATCAGCGAAAGTAATGTCCCCTTTGGGAGGAATATCTCGCTTAGCCAGATAGGCTGCAGGATGCCTGAGCGGGCTCTAACGTTTGAGTCCGGCATGGTTGGCTTACTCCTGCCGCACAAACTCGTTAGAAAGGATTAGTTTTTATGGCTGAATCAAAAATTACTTTCGAACAAATCGACGCTCTCGTGGCAGCTATCGACCTAAGTGGCTACCAGCCTGGGGGTAAGTCCCATCTGACCGCCGCCTCGGTGCGAGCAAACCCCGCCGCCGCATTGCCGCAGATTTGCCAGATATACAAGGCGGTCAAGCCAATTCTCCAAGCATTGGCCAACTTTCCGCTTATACCGCCAGCATGGCGAGCTGTAATAACCACCTTCATAGGCTTGATGGATACGCTCTGCCCGTAGGCAGAGAAGCTTATAGCCTATACAGCGTTAGAACTGAACCTCGGTGTTCGCTGGTGCGCCGAGGTCTCAGTCAACGATCACCGAGAAGGCGAATCTTCCAAGAAAGGAAATTGTGAAAATGAGTGACGAAAGTTCTAGAGCCACCATCAAGCTGCCCAGTGGCTTCCTATTCGGGGCAGTTCCCTCACTAGGTCTGGCCGCTGGCCCAGTTGCACCGCCCGCGCCCCTTGGGCCTCTTGCCAAATTTGTTGGAGATTGGGTCGGTAATGGCTTCAACACCATCTTTCGGCCCGATAACACGGTCACGCCGACGCCGCTGCCCGTTCCAGTTCCCGGCAGTGACAACATTCTGGAGCTGAACCTGACCTCCGAAAGGCTCTCGTTCTCGCCGAGCCTGGGTTCGGTACCGAACCGGGGCACGACCCCGCAGGGAGACATTTTCCTCAATGGAGTGCCTTATCTGCAGGTCATCAACGATGTTACGATTCATGGCGAAAGTGTCGGTATTCACGTCGAGCCGGGAATTTGGATTCACGTGCCCTCGACCACCGTGCCGCCGGAAGGGGAAACGGTGGTGCGCATGGCGTCGATTCCGCATGGGGCGACGATCGAGGCTCAAGGTAACTTTGTATCCGCTGCCGGGCCGCCGACTATACCGCCCGTTGACATCACGCCGTTCCAAACGGGTTTTCCCGCGAACAAGACGACTTTCGCCAGCCAGACCGCCAGCAAGCCAAACACCGCGAGAATTCCGCAGGATCTTAGCGCCTTTATCGCCGCCGGTACCATCACGCAAGCGATGTTGGATGATCCCAACATCCTACTGCGCTGGCACATCAGCAAACAAAAAATTATTAATACGATCACCCTTGCGATTTCCACGGCTCCCCCTCCAGTGCCCTTCGGTGGAGGAGTCGACAATATAGCCTTCCTGCTGGGCCAAAGCGGGGCTACAGCGCCAAACGCCCAGACTCTCCAGATGACGGCAGTTTTCTGGATCGAGACGGTTGAGGAAGTGATCCTGGTACCGCCTTACACAGTAGGTGAACCGCCCTTTGCGATCAAAGCCAAACCGAGCATTCCCGGTCAGCGTGTGCCGACATTCTCCGTCACACCGCCGTTTGACCTGGACATGCCCCGGCAGATTACGGTCACTTTTACCCAAATTCAGTACACCCAAACGGTGCTGCTGAACTTCAACACGCTCACTTGGCCGCACGTTTCTGTGAACACCCTGGTGCCGGCCGACGATATCGTTGTTCCTTCCTCCGTCTGGGGAAAAGCGGCGCTACCGACGAGTGACGGACCGGCGGCGTAGACGCCGGCGCATCGGTTAGAAGAATTACGAGTACTGATGACATGCAGTACAATACAGAACTATAGATTTCGTTTTGGTTTCAGACTCCATGTCCAAATTGCTGAACCAGAACAGCAGCCTCGCTTCGGTCCCGGTGGCGAAAGGGGCTCTGTTCGGTGATTTTTTTACCTCGTCGAGATGTTCCGGCTTCCAGAAAACAGACTTGATGGATGGGCGGGGGCGGCGGGTATTTGAGATGGCACGCCGGGCTTGCGATGCCGGCGTCTATCCTTTTCAGTTTCCGCTGGAAGGGCGCTCGGGACCCTGGGTGCAGGCCGAGGGACGGCGATGGTTGATGCTGTCGTCGTATGACTATCTGGGCTTGATCGGCGACGAACGCGTGAACCGGGCCGCCACGGAGGCCATTGCCAAGTACGGCACGGGAACGGGCGGGGCGCGCATGCTGACCGGCACCATCGATATCCACCACGACATGGAGCGCGAGCTGGCTGCCTTCAAGGGAGCTGACGAAGTGCTTGGCTTCAGCTCCGGGTATCTAGCCAACCTCGGGGTAATGTCCGCGTTGTTCTCGCCGCTGGATCGCGTAGTGATGGACGCGCTGGCGCACCGCAGCCTGGTAGACGCGTGCCGGCTCGCAGGCGTGCCCGTGCGGCGCTTTGCCCACAACGATTGCGACTCGCTTCGCAAGGAATTGGCGACGGATACGCCCGCTGGCCGGACGCTGATTGTGGCCGAGGGTGTTTTCTCGATGGAAGGCGACATCTGCCCGCTGCCCGACCTGATCGCCGTAAAGAAAGAATTCGGCAGCTACCTGCTGATTGACGATGCACACGGCTTTGGCGTGCTGGGAGCCACCGGGCGGGGAACCGATGAGCATTTCGGCGTCTCCGCCAAGGAAGTGGATATCTGGACGGGGTCGCTGACCAAGGCTGTTCCTTCCAACGGCGGCTTCGTGGCTGTGTCTCAGGAAATTGCCATCTACATGCAGCACGCGGCATCGCCGTTCATTTTCTCGGCCGCGCTGTGTCCGTCCGCTGTCGCGGCCATTCGCGAATCGATCGCCATTCTGCGCGAGGAGCCGGAGCGCGTGGCGAGGCTCAGGCAAAGCGCGGACTATCTTCGCCGCGGTTTGCAGGACCTCGGCTACGACACTGGACCCTCACAAACCCCTATCATCCCTGTGATTCTTGGGGATGAAGCGGTGACGGCCCTCTTCGGCGGAAAACTGAGGGAATTGGGTGTGCTGGCGGTTCCGGCGATCTTTCCGGCTGTGGCGCAAGGGATGGCCCGTCTGCGATTATGCGTGACGGCCGCACACACCAGGGAGGACCTCGACTTCGCCCTCGACGCATTCCGGAAGCTGCGAGACTGGGTCCCCCAAATCCCGCATTAAGGTCCCGCAATAAAGCGTGAATCCGGATGTCCGGTAGCGTATCCTGGAATCCATCGGACTGTAACATGCGCGCTGCGCGAGCCAGTAACCGGGCCGGCTGCCGCGACGACTCCTTCAACAACTTATGCCTCAAGAAATCACCGAGCGAGTGATCAAGGTCATGGCCACCATACTCCATCGCGACGCGGCGAGTATCACCCCAGAATCGACCTTTGAGGAGCTCGGGCTGGATTCTCTTGACGGAATTCACGTTGCTTTCGGACTGGAGAGCGAGTTTGACGTGGATATTCCGGATGAAGAGCTTCCAAAGCTGAAGAGTGTGGCAGACATCGTGAAGGGAATCCAGGAACTGCTGGCGCGGAAAGGCGCCGCCTGATGCACCGGCGGGTCGCAGTTACGGGCCTGGGTATCATTAGCGCAATCGGAAACAATGTCTCTAGCTTTTGGGAATCGCTGAGTCAGGGCCGTCCCGGGATCAGAGAAATGGAGCTTGTGGATCGATCCCAGTTCCGCTTTCAGATGGGCGCCGAGGTGCCGAATTATGACCCGCTCGAATGGTTCGAGGGGCGGGAAACGGAGCTGCTCGACCGGTTCGCCCAGTTTGCTTTGATTGCGACAAGAGAAGCGGTTGGCCAGGCTGCGATCCAATGGACGCCGGAGCTGCGTGCGCGGACGGCGATCGTCACCGGAACGTCGGCGGGCGGCCAGAAGAGCGCGGACGATGGATTCTACGAGTTCTACTACAAGCGCAACAAGCGCGTGAATCCGCTCTCGGTGCCGCGAATCATGGCAAATGCGGGTGCGAGCCAGATCAGCATGCGGTATGGCATTACAGGCCCGGCGTGGACGGTTTCGACGGCATGTTCTTCGTCAAACCACGCTATTGGGCAGGCGTTTTGGATGGTCCGCTCGGGCGCAGCCGACTGTGCCATCGCCGGCGGCAGCGAGGCCGTATTTCACTTCGGCTTTCTGAAGACGTGGGAGGCTATGCGAGTGGTTTCGACCGACACGTGCCGCCCGTTCTCGAGGGACCGCAAGGGGCTGATTCTGGGCGAGGGTGGGGCGATGCTGGTGTTGGAGCCGCTCGAATCGGCAAGAGCGCGGGGAGCGACGGTGTTGGCCGAATTGGCGGGGTTTGGCATGTCCGCCGATGCGCATCACATTACGCAGCCCTCTGTGGAAGGGGCGGCGGCCGCCATGCGCTGCGCCCTTGCGGACGCTGATTCGAACGGAGAAGAGATCGGCTACATCAACGCGCACGGTACGGGCACGGCCGCTAACGATCCGGCGGAGACGAAAGCTATACGATCCGTTTTTGGCCCGCATGCAGAGCGACTGGCGGTGAGCTCCACGAAATCGATGCATGGCCATACGCTCGGTGCGGCTGGGGCGATCGAATCTGTCGCCACCATTCTGGCGCTCCGCAACGGCGTTCTTCCGCCGACGGCCAACTACACCACGCCCGATCCGGAATGCGACCTGGATGTGGTGCCCAACGTTGCGCGTGAGACGCGGGTATCGGCGGCACTTTCCAATTCTTTTGCGTTCGGAGGCCTGAACGCGGTGCTGGTGTTTCGCTCTGTGAACGGCTGAGGGGGCGATCCACATGCTGCACAGCCTTTTGGTCTTTGTGAGAACCACAGCCTGAAGGCTGTGCCACAAGGCTACTTCAGTTGCGCGTTGATGGTGTCCCAGTTCACAACATTCCACCAGGCTCCGATGTACTCTGGACGGCGGTTCTGGTACTTGAGGTAGTAGGCGTGTTCCCACACGTCAAGGCCGATGATCGGCGTCTGGGCGTCCATAAGGGGGCTATCCTGGTTTGCCGTTGAGGTGATCGCAAATTTCCCAGCCGCGTCTTTCACCAGCCATGCCCAGCCGGAACCAAACCGGCCTGTGGCGGCGGCAGTGAACTTTTCTTTGAAGGCATCGAAGCTGCCGAAGTTGGCGGTGATTACGCTCGCAATCTCGCCCTTCGGCGGTCCACCAGCGCTGGGAGCGAGTTCCCTCCAGAAGAACGAGTGGTTGGCGTGCCCGCCGCCATTGTTGCGGACAGCGGTTTTGATCGCGTCCGGCACTAACCCAAGCTGACCGGCCAGGAGCTCCTCGACGGATTTGCCGCTGAGCTGGGGAGCCGATTCGAGCGCCTTGTTCAGATTCGTGACATAGGCCTGGTGGTGCTTGTCGTGGTGAATCTCCATGGTTGCTTTATCGATGTAGGGCTCGAGCGCTTCTGGAGGGTAGGGAAGGGGTGGAAGGGTAAAAGCCATTAGTATCTCCGATCTCAATTCTATGCCGCCTCTTGCGAGACGTAACAGCTAGTAGATTCTCCGTTTGGTCGTGAGTTGCGGGAATCGTGTGGTGACGATGACGCCCGAAATACCCCCAAGCTGACGCATGGGGCTCAGTTGACTGGCGGTGGGGCGGGCACGGCAGGCGCCTGCATACTGGGCGTGGGCGGCGGGGCTAGCGCTTTCGGCAGGTCCTGGTCGCGGAAACCGCGCACTAGATGAAACGTCCGGTCCCACCGGGTGCGCGTGAAAAAGTGTAACGCGAGGTCTCCGAAATGGCTGAACAGGGAGCCAAACGAGTTACCCGTCAATTCTTCGGTCGAGGCCTGGTATGACCAATAGATAACCAATGGTTTCCCTATGATGTTCTCGCGCGGCACGAATCCCCAAAAGCGGCTGTCGAGAGAATTATCGCGGTTGTCCCCCATAGCGAAGTAGTGGCCAGGCGGCACAACCACTTCACCGTTTACGACGTGGTTCTCCAGCATGTCGCGCAGGAAAGGCTCGAGACCCGGCTGGCTAGCGAAGCCAGGGTCGCTGGGGAAGTTGTCTTTATAGGCGTCGATATAGCCAAGCTTGTGATAGATGTACGGCTCGCTCAACAGAACACCGTTGCGATAAACCTGCTGGTTCACGATTTTGAGGCGGTCGCCCGGTATGCCAATGACGCGCTTCACGAAAGTGGAAGAGATGTCGACCGGATAACGAAACACGATGATGTCGCCGTGCTTGATCTGCTCATACGGCAGAAGGTATTTGCTGATGGAGCCCGGCGGCGCGTAGGCCAGCTTGTCTACCAGCAGATGGTCGCCGATCAGCAGCGTGTCCTCCATGGAGGCCGTAGGAATGACGAAAGCCTGCACCAGCGTGGTGGTTCCGAATAACAGCAGGAGAATGGTTACGGTCCATTCAGCGATCGTGCCGCGCGCGGTTTCAGACTTCGCGGGCGCGGCGTCATGGTCGGCGCCGTTTGCGGCGGGGCTGGGAGAATGCGTAGAAGATGTCACGGTCACTTTAGCCATTATGTCGTTTCAAAAGTGAGCCTGCCAACCCGGCCGGCGGGTGCGGCGCATTTTGTTTTTTTCAACCTTACTTCTGGTCCGGATAGCCACGAACCACCTTCAGAGTGCGGCTCCAGCGCGTGCGCGTGAAAAAGTGCGTGGCGACGTCGAACAAATGGGTTCCGAGTTCACGGGGCGTGGAGGCCATGAGCTGGTCGGTAGGAGCGTCATACGACCAATAGATGATAACCGGTGTGCCTATGATGTTCTCTCGCGGCACGAATCCCCAATACCGGCTGTCCTCGGAACTGTCGCGATTGTCACCCATGGCAAAGTAGGCGTTCGGCGGCACAACCACCTCGCCTTCTTGCACATGATGCTCCAGCAGGTCGCGCACCAGCTCTCTTTCCCGGTAGTTTGAAAAGATATCCTGGTCGAGGCTCACCGCCGGAAAGTTGTCGCGAAAGGGATCCCGGTAAATGCTCTTGTGGTAAACGTAGGGCTCATTCAGCAACACTCCATTCCGGTAGACTTGGCCATTAACAAGCTTGATGCGGTCTCCGGGAAGGCCAATCGTTCGCTTCACGAAGGTCTGGGCTATATCGGCGGGAAAGCGAAAGGCAATCACATCGCCGTGCTTTGGCTCTTCGTACGGCAACAAGTATTTGCTGAGCGAGCCGCGAGGGGCGTAGGCCAGCTTGTCCACGATAATGTGGTCGCCCACCAGAAGCGTGTCCTCCATGGACCCGGTGGGCACGACGTACGACCATGCCACGCTGGTGGAGGCAAACAGCATGATCAGGATGGTGGCTGCCCACTCCGCGACGAATCCCCGGATGTTGTTTCGCTCCTGGGGTGCGTCAGTGTCCTGGGTCGGTTCAACTACAACTGGTTTGGTTTGCATCCAAGCGCCTATTGTACCGCCGGTGCGGGCGCGGCGTAGGCACTGGCGCCGACGCTTGTTCCTGTTCAGTGCGTCACTTAGCTATCCCACAGCCGGGACATGCAGAATCCGTTGTGGGGCGGGACCCCCTGGTCCGCGGCCGACGCCCTCGTCGGCCTTTTCACACGTCCATGCGCCTGATCTCATTGGCGAGAGCGGGTCCGGGGGACCCGTGCGGACCAGGGGGTCCGCCCCACAATTAAGCCAGAATTCGCGACGCCACGAAAACTAAGTGAAATTGGGCACGAGTGCCTGCGCCACACAGGCGTCTCAGGAGAGTGCAGATTCTGCGGCGGCCACGTTGGGGTATGTGTTCAGGTACTCGCTCACGCCTGCCATGCTGAACATGGTCTGAAGGCGTTCGGGAAGGTTCACGACGGCGTATTTCCGCTGGTTCTTCTCACACGACACGTGAACCCCCAATAGACAGCCGAGCGCCGCCGAATCCATGTAGGGAACTTCGCCTAGATCGATGATCAGGACTGGGCTCTTATCCTTGCGCGTGAAATCCTGAAAGTCAAAAAAATTGTAGATGGTGAGGGGACCGCTCACCTTCAGGACGTTAACCCCGTCCTTGCTGCCGGGGGAGGCTTCAATCTTTACCGGACCGGTTGGCTGTGTTGGCATTGTTTTTTTGTGGCGCCCTCCATTATCAGACGGGATTGTTCCAATAGCGTTACAACCCCGGTCTCCACATCTTTTCACAAGTACTTGATCAAGAGCGCTTCGTTACCCTTCTCGTTGTACAACATTTCATCCATGATCTTCTCTGCCACCAGAATCCCAAAACCGCCCGGCCGCAAGCCTTGCTGTTCGCGGATCTCCAAATGCCGTATGGGGTCGCCAACAGGGTTGGAGATCGCGGCATGGGTCATGGATTTGGGCGCAAAGCCGGGTCCGGGATCGCGAACCTGATATAGCAGCAGACGTTTTGTGCGGGCAAAGACAAATTGAATGTATTTGCCCGGGTCGAAGCGACAGCCGTGCTCAGCGGCGTTGAGCAGCACTTCGCGGCAGGCCATCATCAAGTTGTCGCACAGCGAAGGCGGCAGGTCTGAGTGGAGCTCGCGGAGGAATTGCAGGACACGCTCGAGCACCAGGTGGTCCGCGGCGAACTGCATGATGATCCAGTTCGGCAGCGCGGAAAGCAATTGGATGGGGGCAACCGGGTCAGGCGTTTGCAGGGCGCGGGTAATGATCTCTTGAAACCACGAGGTCTTGAACGGAGCAGTGAAATAAGAAAAGGCTCCATGCCGGATCGCCGCCGTGACATCGCCGGGCGAGGGCTCAGAGCCGAGTAGGATGACCCGGTTTTGCCGGTGGCCGTTCGAGGTTTCCAGAAACGACAGTTTCTCGCTCAGCGTGCCGCCAACACCGGTAAGCACAACATCGTAGGAGGCCGATTCCGCAAGCGCCTTGGCTTCGACGTTTGAATCGGACTCAACGACAACGCAATCCTCCATTTGCGAGATCTTGGCCACCAGTTCATCGACCGCCGGACTGTCTCTCACAAGCAGCACTCGTTTGTTCATAAAAGGATCGCGAAGCTAAGTTTTTCGGCGCACAACTCCCCCGACCCTGCTATGGGAGCAAGTCAATGGCCAAATCATGTGCCGCCGAAGCGAGCACGAAGGCCAAGCGCCGTGCTACAAACAAGGCATCCTAAAGGACAATCTGATTGCCAAGAGAAAACCCGTGGATCACACGTTCCTCGCGAACGGCTTATCAAAACCAATGGATTAGAGTCCGTGAGGACGAGGTTTTTCGTCCCGATGGCAGGCCAGGCATTTACGGCGTTGTGGAGGTTCCCGCTTCGGTCGGCATCGTGGCGGTGAACCAAAAGGATTACGTTGTACTAATCGGTCAATGGCGTTACACTCTCAGCCGCTACCTGATCGAGATTCCCAGAGGCGGCAGCGATGGCGAGCCTGACATTCTGGCGGTTGCTCAACGCGAGTTGGCCGAAGAATCCGGGCTCTCCGCGGCGCGGTGGGAAGCCCTGGGCGCGGTTGAGGTGAACAGTGGCATTACCACCGATATCCAGCACCTGTTTCTCGCTACCGATTTGTCGCCCGCCTCGGCTGCTCAGGATGCCGAAGAGCAACTGGACGTGATGTGGCGGCCATTCGCGGAGACCGTCGAGATGGTTATGCGCGGAGAAATCTCAGAGGTCTGCAGCGTCGCGGCGATTCTCAAAGTTGCGCGAATGCGGGGTCTCCAAGCCTCGCCCGCCGGCGTCGAACGCGTCAGAACGTGAAGCGCAATTGAAGGTCGATGCGCCGGTTCTCAGAGGACTGCGATTCTGCTCCGAAACCTCCCGCGATGCCTGTCGACTCATCGAAGCGCGGCGAGAGCAGAGTGCCAATAGGATTGAGCAGATTCACGTGATTAAACGCATTGCGGTCGTTAATTGAGAATGTAAGGTTGTAGCGATGTTCGGTGGCGCTGTCGCCGAAGATCCCACCCATGCCCCTGGGTCCGCCGCCCCCAGGCCCGCGTCCGCCGCCACCTTGACTGGCGCGGCTGCCGCCGGTAACACCCGCGAATTTGGTTGTTCCAAAACCCCAGGTCCGGCTTAAGCGGAAGTTGAAGCTGATCTGGCCCGGGCCGTTCCCGTCATTGCGCGGAATAATCGTCTCGCCCACCTGCGGGATTGTGCTTAGGAGTCCGTAGGGCGTCGAGACTACGCCCGGTCCCATTGCCGTCACAAGAGCGGGGCGCGCGGTGGCGAGGCCGGTCACCGGGTCAATGGTGCCGATAGTGATGTTGAAGGGCGACCCAGAACGCGCGGTGATGAATGGCGCCAGTCGAAATCCCTTCAGCCATTTCACGTGATTGGACGGAAAATCCGATGAAATCGTGCCGCCCACAAAGAGGCGATGATGGATATCCAACGAGGAGCGGCCCATTTCGCCGTTGAAATCCCATTGATTGAGGGGAATAGTGGACAAGCCGTCTGTATTGCTTTCCGCATGCGCGAAGGAGTAGAAGCTGAACAGCGTAAGCCAGCTTCCCACGCGGCTGTTTATGTTGGTAATGATTTGGTTCTGGCGGAAAAAGCCCGTGGATTCGTAGTTGAAGAGCTGGAGAGACGGAGGACCGTAAAGCGTTGCGCCACCCGCGTTCGGGTCGGGAGCGTTGATATCTACGGTTCGGGGCTCGTGCACCCCCCGCGAGTTGGTGTAGTTGACTGCCAGCGTGGTGCTCTTGGCGAGCTGCCTTTCAACCCCTACCGCCGTTTGGATTACATAGTCGGTATGAAAGTTCGCGTCAATCTGGTAGATGGTCGTGGCGTTGCTTGCGGTCAGATCAGCGGGCGTCGGAAGAATGGGGTTCGGGTAAAGCGATGTCGGGGGCAGGAAGGCCGGATCCTGCAACGTATAGGTGGTCTGGAGTTTCCCGTTGTACAGCAGAGTGTTTAGTACGTTCGTGTCCTGGAAGCGATCGTAAAAGATGCCGAAGCCGCCTCGAAACACCGTCTTCGACCGCCCACTGGCCCCGGCTGAGCCAGGTGACCACGCATAGCCGATACGCGGCGCCCAGTCGTTTTTGTCATGAATGTTGGTTTGGCCCTCATAGCGGGCGCCGAGGCTTATCGTGAGGTTTGGCTTGACGCGCCAGTCGTCCTGGATATACGGGCCCCAATCCCATTGATTCAACTGAACGTATGGCTGGCCCGCCTTGAGAACCACTTGCGACGGGGCTGCGCCGTCGGCAACTATGGTCGAGATCGAGGCGCCGGCTGCCTGGAGCAGCAACAGGCGCTGATACTGGTCGATGGGGGTCAACGGGGCTAAGGCTCCGGTCGGGACCAGGTCTGTGCCCAGAACCGGCGCATCATCATCTCCGGCGTAGTTATAGGCCGGGAGGAACCCGTTCTGCGAGCGATCAAAAAGTTGCCCTCCGCGCAAGCGTATGCCGAATTTCAGCGAGTGCGCGCCGGCCGAAATGGAAGTGTAATTCTGCAGTTCGTAGGTATTGTTGATGAGATAGGAATCGCCCACATTGGCGCTGCCCGTGAGGAACGCGGTCGACACACTTACGGGGGCAAGGTCGCTCACCTGATTGTTATTGGTGCGGTCGTTAACGAACATAAACCGCGTTTCATTCACCACCTTCGGGCCGAGCACGGCGGTTTCGGTGACAATCGCGCTCTGCTGGCGCTCGACGCTCTTGTAGCCGTTGTTGGGTAAATCAAATTGGCCGATGCCGGCCAGCGATTGCAGGTTCTCGAGATAGCTGTACCGCACGCTCAGAGTGTTATTTGAATTCAACTGGTAGTCAATGCGCGGGCTCAACGTGGTGCGGCGCTGCGGAGTCGGGTAGAACTCCTGCAGGCTCGAGGTCCCAAAGGGATAGGTAGGCTCAAGCACCTCGGCATTAATGATGCCGTTATCGTCAATCCAGCGGCGCTCGATATCAAAGAAGAAACTCGCTTTCTTGTTGATCGGGCCACTCACATTGCCGCTGGCCAACTGTGTCCGGAACGGCGGACTGACAGGCAGAAACGGGTTGCGCGCATCCCAAATGTCGTCGCTGGTGCTGTAAAGGCCCTGCCCGTGAAACTTATCCGAACCGGGTTTGGTAAAGATCTCGATGCGTCCAAAACCGAGGCGGTCATACTCGGCGGAAAATGGGTTTTGATTGATGCGAATCTCGCGAATGGATTCTTTTGGAGGAAGCCGCCCACCGGTAAAACCGTCGATATAGATTTGTCCTCCGGACGGACCCGCGGAAGGGCCGGCAAGGGCTTGCAAATCCTGTTCCAGATCGTCCGGGTCGTCCGGAAGAGAATCAAGATCTTCTTTTTTCAAAACCAGCGCGCCAACATTCTGGGAAGGGTCGACACTCACGGTTGTGTTGGTTTCACCCTGGACCGTAACTTCCTGTTTCTGCATCTGGACGTTCATCACGATGTTGCCGGTCGCGGGCTTCGTGCCCGCCACCTGAACCAGGACGGCGCCGGCTTGAGTCAATCCGGTGAAATCCGCGGATACCGAATAAGTTCCAGCCGCGACCTTGGTGAACGTGTACGTGCCGTCACCTTGGGTTTTCACGATCTGCGTCTGGCCGTTGCTGTCGGTCAGCGTGACGGTGGCATTCGGGATCACGCCGCCCGTATCGTCGGTTACGGTTCCGGTTACGGTACCGGCGCCGGCAGCGCGAGCCGGACGCTGGGTCGGGGCGGGCGTAGCGGGAGCTGCCGTAGCGGGAGCTGGCGGCGGTGCAGCCGGCGACTGGCCGAAAATGCCGGCCGCGAACATCAAGCTGCAGAGACCTATAAGAATCGCTCTCAATTTCATGAACCCTCAGTTTTAGAAATATTTCGCCAACCGGTTAGCGCCTATTAAGGCCCACCCGGGGCTGCAATGTTGGAGATATCAAGGTTCCACGCACCGGCCGCATTCTGGCCGGCACGCGCCGGGGCGGAGGCAAACAGCGGCTCCACGCCCGCAATAATATTGATCGCGGTCAAGCTCGACTTGTCGCTGCCGCCACCGGAGATAATCACGGCATCACCGGCCTTCAACTCGGAAATTGAAATCTTTGGCAGGCGCTCAACCATTTGAGACAAGTCACCGTTCGCAGCGCGGCCGCCACCACCGCCACCGGCCCACTGGCCGCCGGGCCCGCCTTGTCCTGGCGCGCCTTGTGCGGGGGCGCCTTGTGCGGGGGCGCCCTGTCCGCCGGAAGCTCCGCTGCCTGCGCCATTGCCAGCTCCCTGGCCGCCGCCTTGGCCGTTTGCGGAAGCATTCATCGCCGCCGCTGCTTGCGGATTGATGCGCCGGGCAAGTCCCATGGCGATGAACGGAGGAAGCTTGCGAACCGCCGTATCCTCCGTAACGCTGACCATGACCGGCTGCTTGGACAGGATGTCAGACACCTTCAGCTCTTTGCCGTCCGGCGATATCGAAACGATGGTTGCAGCCACCGAGCGAAACGCGCCAGAGATGACTCTCTCTCCGACGATGGTCGTTCCATCTTCGCTCCGGTTGCCCAACACTCGCACCTGGTCGCCCACTTGAAGCTCAGAGAAACTGCTCGGCTTGGCATCGGCGAACTTAACGGATGCCGGAGAATAACGCACGTACTGCGCCGAATCCGGCAATTCCACCGTGATGACTTTCGAGCCGTCCGCCGTACGGACGCTCATCGTCACCTTGTGCGCCGCGGCATCCACTGCCGTCAATGTACCGGCGGCGCCCCGCTTCTGCCAGTCGGCAATCTCCGCTTTTTCTTTCTGCTGCAGGTCCTCGGCGGTCATCTGCAGAACGCTGGCCGTCTCGAAGGTTTTGGCGCCGCCCTCGCCTTTCCTGCCGCGAAGAGCGACGCGATCGCCCACAGCCAGCGCGGAGAATTCGATACGCGTGGCCTTCTTCAAATCCTTTTCGCCGGGCGGAACATGCAGGAAGGTTTTCGTGGAACCGAGCGATGCCGTGTAGGAATCGTTGGTTTTATCTTCCTTGATCGTGATCGTTTTGTTGGCCGCGTCTACCGCCGTCACTTCGCCAATTAACCGGTCGGCCGGCTTACCCGCGGCAGTTTGCCCTGCGTCTTGGGCGTAAACAAAGCCCGACCACAAACCGAGACACGCTACGAATGTGAGCCAGGATGCCATGCAAGATTTCTCCACTGGGAAAGCCCAACCAACTGAACCACCCATGCACCACAGGTTTTCCCTGTGAACGCCTTGAGTGGGTACAACCCTTTGCAGGCTAGGCGCGTGCCGTACAACTATGGTTACGGGTTCAGAATCAATCTGTTGCCCGGTATTCTGTAATCTTTTGCAAACGCGGGAAATACCCCACGGAGGCCCCACGTGATTTTCGCGATTGCTACGAACACCAGGCCGCTTGGCCGCCAGGCTGTCGGCCGCCGGAACGACTCATCGCTGAAAGCTGATTGCTGAAAGCCGACACCAGCCTTGCTTTATTAAAACAAATCCAGAAGAATGGGGAACTGGGTTGATCGGCGGAGCAGTCGCTAGGAGCTTGTCGAAAAGTACGAAATCCGCTTGCTGACGCGCGCGGTTCAGTGCTGCCCGCGGAGGACCCTTGGAATAGAGAGAAAAAATATTATGAAGAAGCTGATTACGATCCTGGTTCTCGCCGCGGGCGCGTCCATTTTGCAGGCTGACGACAATTTTGCGGCGCTGATGGCAAAGCATGTCAAAACTTCCGGCGAATTCACGGTCGCTGTCGCCGAACAGATGCCCGACGCCGATTATGGCTATAAGCTGACGGCGCCGCAGATGAGTTTCGCCGAACAAATCGTCCATATCGCCAATTCGAACGGCTATTTCTGCGCGACCCTGGCGGGAGGCAAGCCGAGCTTGGGCAAACCCGCATCCATGGGCAAGGCGGACGTGATTGCTTTTCTGAAGAAGTCGAACGACTATTGCCAGCAGGTAGTCGGCAAGGCGACCGGCGCGCAACTGGCAAAGTCCTACAAGGGGGAAGAGGGCGAAATGACGGGAACTGAACTTATCATGTTCCTGTTAGACCACACCACCCACCACCGGGCCCAAATGGAGATGTATTTGCGCTCCAAAGGGATTACGCCGACCCAGTATCGCTACTAGGAAGTAAAGAAATCGCTTGGGGCGAGCGCAGGAGCAGCAGCAGCTTCGAAAACCCGGGCGTAGACCGCTTCCTTTGGGCGCGGCAGGCACGAGTGCCCAATGTCACTTAGTTATCCCACTGCGGGACCTGCGGATCCGTTGTGGGGCGGACCCCCTGGTCCGCGGCCGACGCCCTCGTCGGCCTTTTCACACGTCCACGCGCCTGATCCCATTGGCGCAGAGCGGGTCCGGGGGACCCGCGCGGACCAGGGGGTCCGCCCCCACAATTAAGCCAGAATTCGCGACTCCTCGAAACTAAGTGACATTGGGCACGAGTGCCTGCGCCACATTTATCTCACTCCTTCTTGTCCTGGTTGAACAGCTCGGTGCGCGACACCTGTTCGCCTTTGAAGACCACCGTTGTCACACGTTCGAGGTAGGAGATGTTCTCGACCGGGTCGCCATCCACCAGAATGAAGGTCGCTTCTTTCCCCACTTGGATGGAACCGATGCGGCCGTCGGCTCGCAGTGCTTTCGCAGCCTGCAATGTCGCTGCCTGGAGCGCCTCGGCAGGCGGAACGCCGGCACGCACCCACAAGTACAGCTCGCGCTGGATGGTTGGCCCATGAATCACCATCAGGTTTCCGGCATCGGAGCCCGCCACCAACGGCACGCCCGCCGCGAAAGCCGCCTTCAGATTGTCCTCGGCGATACCGAACTCTTCATCCATGTGGCCGCCTGGAAGTTCTCCGCTCATCTTCTTCAGCTCTGTCTTGGTCTGGTCAAGCAGCGCGCGAGGGCCAACCTGCAGCACCAGGGCGCGATCCAGCAAATCGGTCTTGCCGTGCGCCAGGTCTTTCATGGCTTCCACTACGGCCAGCGTTGGATCGTAAATTACACCCTTCTGTTTCATCTCGACGAATAACTCTGCGGGAATCCGTTCGCGGAACGACCCGTGCTCGATGGTGGTCGAGCCGGCTTCGACTGCCGCACGCACATCATTCACGTCCCCGGTATGTGTGGCTAGCGGCAAATGGTCAAACTGCGCCTGCCTGGCGATCTCGCCGTAAAGCGCAAAATCGAGGTGATTGAACAGAGACCCAGACCACCCCGATTCCAGAATCGCCTTGATTCCGTCCACGCCCTTTGCCTTTAGCTCATCCACTTGCGACCGCGCCTCGGCGGCCGACTTCGGCGTCCGTACGATCTGCCGGCTGAATTCCGCGCGCATGTTCGCAGGCAGATACTTTCCATACTCGGTGCCATGCCCGCCCTCGGCGGTAAACATGGGGCCGCAAACGAACAACTCCGCCCCCAGGTACTCGCCGCTGGCCACCAGTGCGCGCAGCGCCAACGATTGATCCAGCGCATCGCCCGTGCTCCGAACGGCTGTAATTCCGCTGTAAAGATACGCAGCCAGCTCCCTTCGCTGCGCGTTCGGCGCTGCATAGTCTGTCGGATTGGTATATAGACCGCCCGGCGCGCCAAGGTGAACGTGCATGTCGATCAATCCGGGCAGCAGCGTCTTGCCGGCCGATTCGATGACGTCGGCATTCATTCCGGACGTGTCCGTAGGCGGTGTATCGAACACGCGATCGATCTTGCCGCCTCTGATCAGCACCGCGCCGCGCTCGATTACTCTGCCGTCGCCCACGAAGATGCGCACGTTCTGGTAGAGCGCGCTCTGGTTGCGGCGCACGATGCGCGAGGTGACCTTATTGCGCTCCATGTTCTGCTTCGTCTTTGCCTGGTAAACGCCCATCACAATGAAGGGCGAAAGCACCACCAGGATCCACAGCTTCGCTTTGCCTGAGATCTTTTCTTCTTTCTCCCAGCGGAACAGCTTCACGCCGATGAATACGGATACGACCGCCGCCAGGATCAGCGACCCCGCCGCCACCAGGTTGGGCTTTAGCCCCTGGCCGCCAATCAGTATCGACTGCAAGCCCTCGTTCAGATAAGTGGCCGGCAGAAACTGCGCCACGGATTGGAGCCAGTTCGGGAAGAAGCTCATCGGGAATGTCGCGCCGCTCAAGAACAGCATCGGCAGATACAGCAACTGCGTCACAATCGCGCTCTCTTGCGCGGAATTTACTACCGCGGCGACAATCATGCCCACCGCGCGAAACGCCAGCAGGCCAATCGACACGAAAACAAGCAGATCGAGCAAATGCCCGGGATAAGGCATGTGGAAGCCGAGATGCGCAGAAACCAACACCAGCGCCACCACCGGCAGATAACTCGCCAGCCCGGCCACCAGGGAAGCGAGAATGATCGGCGCCGCCCCTACCGGCGCAACTTTGAAGCGCCGCAAGACGCCCGTCTCGCGCTCCTGCACCGCGCGCATGCCCGCGCCGAACAGCCCATTGCCGAGCACGCCCAGGATCAGCACCACCGCCACGGTTTGCGACATAGCGGCCGGATTCTTCGCGCCGCCAAAGGAAAACGCGAAAATCAGGAAGAACACCATCGGGAAAAAGGCCGAGAAGAAGAGCACTCCCTTATCGCGCCCCATTAATCGAAGGTTGCTGCGTATTTGCGCGAGATAGGGTCTCATTGCTCTCTCAGCCTCCGTCCCGTCAATTCAATGAAAACGTCCTCGAGCGTCGGGCGTTTCAAGTGAATGTCCACCAGTTCGAAGCCCAGGGCGTCAATCCACTTCACGGCCTCGACAATCGTCTTTGCCGGCGAGGAGGTATGCACGGTCAACGCGCGGCCACCGGGTTTGGCCACCAGCTTTTCCCGCTTCAGCAAATCGGGCAGCCGGTCTAACGGCACCGGTTCGCTGGTCTCGATCTCGACGATCGCGTTGCCCAGCGTTCTCTCTTGGATCTCGCGCGGCGTGCCGAGCTCGATGATCGTGCCGTTGTCGATGATCGCCACGCGGTCACACAGCCGTTCGGCTTCCTCAATGTAGTGGGTGGTCAGAAGGATGGTTCGGTTGTCAGCCTTTAATTCCACGATGAGCTTGTGGATTTCTCCCCTCACTTGCGGGTCGAGGCCCGTGGTCGGCTCATCGAGGAACAGCAGCGCCGGATCGTTGACCAGGGCCAGGGCAAGCGCTACCCGCTGTTTCTGCCCGCCGGAAAGAGTACTGTAAAACGCGTTCGCCTTTTCCTCGAGCTGCAAGCGCTTGAGCAGGCGCCGGTTGTCGGTGTTGCGCTCGTAGAATGCCGCGAACAGATCAAGAGCCTCGTGAACGCGAATCTTGTCCGGCAGGTTCGTCGCCTGCAGGCAGACACCAATGCGCTCTTTGAGTTGCTTTGTGTCGACGCCGGGATCGTATCCAAGAACGGACACGCTACCGCTGCTGCGCGGCCGTATTCCTTCCAGAATTTCAACCGTGGTTGTCTTCCCGGCCCCGTTCGGCCCCAGCAGCCCGAAGACTTCGCCTTCGTGAATCTCGAGGTCGATCCCGCGAACCGCCTCTACATTCCCGTAGGCTTTCTTTAGCCCCTTGACTTCGATCGTGGATGAAGCCATTGTCCCCCCGTGTATCTACGATCTCAGATGGAGTGCCCCGGACTCTGGGAAATGCTGACGAAAGGTCAGAAAACGTGGTTCGGTTGGTGATAAAAGCCGACCAGCGTGGTGGATATGTGTCGAGACGAGTTTCACACGGCAGGCACGAGCGCCTGCGCCACACTAGGCTTGTGGGGTCTGGGAAACGCGGACTAGCGCTTCGCAGTCAGCGGCTACCATTTCCTTAACGATCGCCTCGAACCGGACTGCCGGCGACCATCCGAGGTTCATTCGCGCCTTCGAGTAGTCACCCTGCAGAACGTTAACTTCGGCGGGCCGGTGAAGTTGCGGATCTTCAACGACATAGTCCCGGTAATCGAGCCCGACTTCAGCGAACGCGGCTTGGGCGAATTCCCTGACGGAATGTGTCTCGCCGGTGGCGATAACGTAATCGCCGGGCGAGGGCTGTTGCAGCATCAGCCACATAGCCTGGACGTAATCGCGGGCGTGGCCCCAGTCACGCTTGGCTTCAAGGTTGCCGAGGCGCAGATCGCACGCCCGTCCGGCGAGGATTCTCGCTACCCCAGAAGTGATCTTGCGGGTGACAAACTCGAATCCGCGACGCGGCGACTCGTGATTGAAAAGGATCCCTCCGGATGCGTGCATCTTGAATGCCTCGCGGTAGTTGAGCGTCAGATGAAATCCGGCTACCTTGCTGATGCCGTAAGAAGAGCGCGGGCGAAACCGGGTGGTCTCGGTTTGCGGCACTACGTCCGCATGCCCGAACATCTCGCTTGATCCGGCGAAGTAGAACCGGCACTCCGGCGCGAGGCGTTTCAGCGCCGCCAGAATGTAATGGGTCCCGCTGATGTCGGCATTAAGCGTGGAGAACTCGTCATCGAAGGAGTAGCTGACGAAGCTTTGAGCGGCTAAGTGGTAACACTCGTCGGGTTTGACGTCGGCCACCACTTGGTGGACGCTGGCATAGCTATCAACGGAACCGGATTTTAGTTTCAGGCGGTCGATTACCGGCAGCATGCCCCATGGTGGAACATCCCATCGTCTTTGACGAGCGAAGAGAGGGTCAGTCCAAAATGTCCGCGGGCAAAGCTTGGGAATCGTTCCGGATGCCGTGGCGAATCCGCCTGGATTAGGCGATGATATTTCGCCTCCGCGCAGGAATCGGGGATGCCGGACTGGGCGGTATACTTGGCCGGAGCGCGGAATGGAAGCTGCCAGATTCGGGACCGCTCCGGCGATTCGAAACACCGTTGTTGTGATCCCGACATATAACGAGCGGGATAACATCTCGGGCCTTATCGGGATACTGTTCTGTCTGTACCAGGAGATTCACGTCCTGCTGGTGGACGATCATTCTCCGGACGGAACGGGGGAGCGCGGCGAAATGCCCTCTCGAGGTTGGCCCGAGGTAGCCCCAAGCTGACGCCTGGGGCTGTGGTGGGGGCAGCGTTGAAAACTCTTGGGGTCAGTGGCTCAACTTCAATACCCAGGCTGGCTGGTGAAACAGCTCTTCGGGGAGATCAGGTAAATCGATCGACACTCCATCCTTTGCCGGCTTGAACCTCAGCGGCAACGAGGTTCCAAGCAGGGTGACTGATTTGACGCCGGCCACATCCTTGACGAGGAAGCTGCGCCCCGGCCAGCGCGGCAGAATCGCGTAGACGTCTGTTCCCTTTGCAGTGAAAAACGCCTCGATGCCCGCCTTTCCCGGTTGCGGCTTCGCGGCCAGCTTGGTTACATCGTATGCGGCCTCGTATTCCTTGTTGTAGTCAATCTTGGGCTGGTCGCCGGCGCTCCACTGGCGGGTCGCTTTCCAGGGCTTGGTTCCATAAATTGCTTCGCCGTTGACCTTGAGCCAATCGCCGATCTGTGTGAGGCGCTCTTCCATGATCACCGGAATCGTGCCGTCGGCGGCGGGTCCGATGTCGAGCAGCAGGTTGCCGCCGCGGCTCACCAAATCTACCAGCATGATGACAAGTTCGCGGCCGGAGTGGTAATCCTCAAGGCGTTCGGCGCGGTTGTAGCCGTAGCTGAAGCCCATGCCGCGGCTCTCTTCCCAGGGATGTTCCATACCGCTCATGCCCGCCGTATATTCGGTGGTCCAGTAGCCGCCGTGTTTGTGGCGCGTTTCCTTGCCCCACCGGTCGTTGACGACCACGTCATTCTTTATCGGAGACTCATTGAATAGCCACGCGAGCAGTTCGGTGCTGTGCCAATCGCTCGAGGGCATTTCCCACTCGCCGTCGGTGAAGATGATGGCCGGCTTGTAGCGCGTCACCAGGTCTTTGAACTGCGGGAACATGTGCTCGCGAACGTAGCGTGGCTTGTCCGTGAGCCACAGGGGGTTATACCACTCGTACAGCGAATAATAGACTCCCATGCGCAGGCCCTTGCGCCGCACAGCGTCGGAGAGGTCGCCCAACAGGTCGCGTTTCGGCCCGGTCTCGACCGCATTCCACGGCCGGCCCCAGGTGGCCGATGCCTCCTTGCTGGGCCACAACGCAAAGCCCTCATGATGTTTCGAGGTCAACGCAACATACTTTGCGCCCGATTGCGCGAACACGCTGGCCCAGTGATCCGGATCGAACAATTCCGTTCGGAACTGTCCCGCGAAATCTTGATACGGGAAACTCGCTCCGTATTGCTTCTGATGGAAGGCCCAGGTGCCGGTTTCGATGGCGCTTGCCTTGGGGTCGTCTCTGCCTTGCGTCATCGCATGCCAATACCATTCAGCGTAGGCGAGATTTCCTGGAATCACCGGGGCGTAGGCGGGCACCGAATAGAGGCCCCAGTGGATGAAGATGCCGAACTTGGCGTCAGTGAACCAGGCGGGCGTGGGGCGCTTGTCAATCGAGTCCCAGGTCGGCGAGTAAGTTTGGGCGCTGAGGCCGGTAAGGGCGAGGAGAAAGAGGAGTGTGGCCTTCATGTTTGCTCTGCGGACATTCTATTCGAAGAGCGTTGGAGTCGCAGGGGGGCGGACTTCTGACTTCTACGCAGACTGAGCACGTGCCGGCCGTAAGCTTCTTCGTATCTCTAAAAACCCGCCGGCCGGGGAGAGCGAATCGACCAACGCCGTTAGAGACACGGAGGCATAGAAAATAAACAGTAGCCACGTCATCGCCGCTCGCAGCAGGATTACGAGCAAATCAATGTCGCTCAACCAGAAGACACACAAAAGCGCGACAAGTATCAGGGCGGCGGCGCGCCTTTGGGCACGATCGGCTCGTGGCATCGAGAACAGATAAGGCACTGTGAACAATAGAAAAATTAAACGATAGTTGAAGCTGGTACCCGCCGCGAAGCAAAGCGAGTAAAGGGCTGCCCCGGCGATGAAGAGCGGACGGTATGTCATGTCGCCGCCATTCAAAATGCACAACCAGTACTGCCGTGTCCGGCGCGCGAAGTATACGAGAGCTACCAAGGCCGCCGCTAACACTGGTGACTTCATCTTTGTGGCCCAGGCAAAGGCATTGAAGTGCGCGCTTCCAATAAACACAACGGAATATCCGAAGGATTGCCACCAGGCTTGAGGCGTTGTCCTCGCGACAGCGCGGAGGTTGTTGAATGTTAAAGCCACAAAGATCACTTCGGCTGCTGCCGTAAGCCAAAATAAGAGCTGGCTCTTTTTTGTTTTTCTTATTAATCCGATTACCGCCCCAATGGGATACAGCTTGAGCATCCCCAGGCCAAAAGCGACTGCGTAACTGGCAGTATTTGACAATCTATCAAGAAATCTAATGCTTAAGAAAAGAAGGCAGAACAAGACTAAATCGAAGTTCGCGCGCTCGATACCCAGCAGGACGGGTGGTGAGATTATGAGTGCGCAAGAATAGGCCGCCTCCCATAAAGCCGTGCCTTGAAAGACGAAGCTCAACGCCAGCAGGAAGGCTATCCCGACGGCCGGGCCGAGCCAGTCGCCGTCCGCTACCGATAGGCGGGCCGGCGCCAGGCGTCCGAGCCATAAGGTGGCCGCCGGATAATTAAACGGCACATTCTTGAAGCCCAAACTCTCGGCGCCACATGGACAAGTCACGTACACATTCATTCCGGCGCGGTCGCATTCGATCCCGGCTAACACGGTCTTGAGATCGCGGTAGCGGATTGGGTCCCCGCTAATGATTGGGTATGCGTGAATTCGTTCCAGCCAGATCACGCGAGAAGGTTGCGGCAAATAATCTATCCAAAAAAAACCCGCCCCTACGGCCGCCGCAAACAAAACCACGTATAAGCGAGGATTCAGCCGAGTGCGGATTGCTCTCGTCGATTCGTGATTCATTCTGGCCTTCCACTCTTCCAGGGGCCGCGCCGCTGCGTCTGTGCCGGAACCGTGCGCTCGCCGCACACAGTCTTCCCGCTCAGATTCACGTTAACTCAGGTCGTCCTGTGTCCGCTGGTTCGAGAGAAAATCCGCGCAGGCGGTAACGGAAGCCGGTGACACCCTTGAGCCGCGACCGGCACCACTCCAAGCCGCGCTCGGCGGCTTCTACTTGTTCCCGCCACCAAGGGCCGCTGCCTCCGGACCGGTAGAACTCTTGGGAAATTTCAAGATGTCTCATGAATCCGGCTTGCAGGCGGACGCGATAGTGCTCGAGCGCCGAATCTTCATCCGCGCCACCGGCCACCGCCGCAGTCACCGCGCAGGCCAGAATTGCTTCGCGCGCTGCGTTCCCCACGCCATCTCCGCAAAGGGGATCGAAGCCCAACGCCGCCGCCCCGCACGCCATCCAGCCTGGTCCGCACAGGCGCTCGGCAATGCGCGGATGCGAGGAAAAACTGCCGCTCGCCGGATCGGCCGCCAATACTTGCTCGGCGACCAGGCTGCTTTTCGCCAGTAATTGCTCCGCCGCTGCACCCACCGAAAGAAGCCAGCCACGCTCGCGTCCGGGAAGCAGGAACAGCCAGCCGGAATCGAGCGATTCAATCCAGCAGGCGTCTCTCTCGCAACCCTCTCGCAGCGTCACCTGGCATGCGTTGGCAATCCGCGAACCAAACTCGAGCTGCTCGCTGCCCTCCCGCAGCGGTCCGGAAGAGCATATAGTCCACGTGGGCTCGCCCGCTTCCTCGTTTCCACCGATGGTCGGGCCCGGCTGAATTCGTTCAAGCAGCGCTTGCTCGGAAACCAGAACGGCCTCGTGAGGCAATATCTTCGTTTCAGCGTTATCTCCCCACTTCACAATTCGCTGGCGAATGCGAGGCAAGCGTTCGAGCAGACTCGCGTTCTCAAATACGTCGCCAATCAGGCTCTGTGTCCGCTCACCCAATAAAATCGCCGGCAGCAGCGGGCGCGGCGCATTCTCCACAGAGAAGGAGAGGCCTCTGCGGTTCAATAGCCGCATCGCGCAGCAAGCAGCTACTCCTCCGCCGCGGATCAATACACGCATGGGCGCCGGCACTTACTTTCTCGTGAAGCGAGTATTCTAACAGCCGAGCGCGCCCGCATACGGCTGAAGCATTGTTCTACTCTGATCGCATGAAGATCGCGATTGTCGACAGCGGAATAAACCCGCATCACCCGCATGTCGGCGCGCTGGCTGGCGCAGTTGCGATCACGCATCAGGGCGGCAGCCCGGATTTGAGTCGCGACACCGTCGACCGCCTCGGGCATGGCACCGCCGTGGCGGGCGCGATTCGCGAGAAAGCGCCGGAGGCCGAACTGTTTGCCGTCAAGGTGTTCGATTCGAGACTGGCCGCAAAGACCGCTGTGATACTCAAGGCGCTTGAATGGTGCCGCGAGCACTCGATGGATATCGTCAACCTGAGCCTGGGCACTCCGAACCCGGCTCATCGCGACAGCTTCTCAAATGTAATCGGCGACGACATGCTGGTGGTGAGCGCCGCTCACTTTCTGCCAGGAAACTTGCCGGGCGTGATTGGCGTTGCGCTGGATGCCGAATGTCCTCGCGACGTGTTCCGGTATCGCGATGGAATCTTTTATGCGTCTCCTTACCCACGGCCAATTCCCGGAGTGCCGGTTGCCGCGAATTTGCAGGGCGTCAGTTTTGCGGTTGCCAACATGACCGGCCTGGTGGCGCGAGTTCTTGCCATTTCGCCGCGCGCCTCGATTCGAGAGTCGCTTATCGCACAAGCCGGATTCAGCTACTGACAAAAAGTCTCGAGACGAATCTCCGACACGGCGGGCACGAGTGCCCGCGCCACATTACGGGGGGGTGAAGACTTAGGTTGTCGCGACTGGCAAAGGGGCTCTTAGAGGGTCGAGCTGAATGGTTTGATGTGCGATACGCGCAATCGTTGCGCGATGTGTGATCAGAATGGCAGTCCGCCCCTTGGCGGCGCGCACCAATGCCTCGGCGATAGCGCGCTCATTGGTTTCGTCCAGCGCAGAGGTCGGCTCGTCAAGCACCAGCACTTTGGGGTTTGCCAGAAGAGCGCGCGCCAGGGCGACTCGCTGGCATTCGCCGGCGGATAGCGTCTGGCCGCGCTCAGCAATGATTGTGTCGTAGCCTTGCGGCAGCGCGAGAATCCGCTCGTGGATCGAAGCCTCTTGGGCAGCGCTCATAATCTCGGCGTCCGTCGCGCCGGGGCGGGTATACGAGATGTTCTCCCGAACGCTGGCATGGAAGAGATACGGACTCTGGTCGACCAGCCCGACGGCTCTCCTCAGGTCGCTCAAAGGCACGCCGCGAAGATCCCGGCCGTCGAGACGAATCGAGCCGGAGTCGGCATCGTAAAAGCGAACCAGCAGATCCGCCAGCGTCGATTTCCCCGCGCCGCTGGGCCCCACGATCGCGCAGATCGTGCCTGGGGCGACGCGGAACGAAAGCCGGTCAAGAACCGCGTCGCTGCCATAGCCGAACGAAACATTGTCAAACTCGATTTCACCGCGAACTTCCCCAAGCGGGATGGCGCCCGGCTGATCGGCAACCTCGGCCGCAGTATCAAACAGCTCCCAAACCCGCGTGAGCGAAACGCCGCCGGAGACCAGGTTCGTATACAACCCCATGAGGTTTTGGGCCGGGGTCAGCAGGCGCAAGTGATAGGCCATCAGCGCGATGAGCGAACCAGGCGTGAGCGCGCCGTCAATCACGAGCTTGCCGCCATACAAGAAAATGGCGGCCGTCGAAAGCGTGAGAACCGTGCCGGGGATCGCGCCCGAGAGAAACGAAGTCAGTTGCATGCGCATCAGTGCGTCGAGGAAGTTCTGATTGCGCACGCGGAATCGCTCCACTTCACGGGCTTCGGCCTGCGATGCCGTCACCAGCCGGATTCCCAATAATGTTTCGAGCAGGAAACTGCCGATTTCCGAGCTTCGCTCTCTTACGGCGCGTACGCGATCGATCAGCCGGCCCTGGTAATGGAGGAGCGCCCAGATGCTGGCCGGAAGCGCCGCCAGGCTGACCGCGAACAGGCGCGGGCTGAGCGCGATCATTATGGCCGCGCTCCCAATCAGAAATACGACGTTGGAAAGAATGCTCAGCAGGCTGTCGGCTGAGACCCGCTGGACTTCCGCTATGTCGTTGTTGATGCGCGAGACCACGTCACCCAGCTTGATCCGCGCCCAGAAGCGCGGCGAGAGCGTTTGCAAATGGCGGTAGAGCGCCAGCCGCATATCAAAAAGGACGGCGGCCGAAACCCGCACGTATTGATAGCTGGAAAAGACGTTCAGCACAAACCCCAGGACAGTTACGCCGAACATGAGACCGCTGACCACCAGCAGCATTCGCAGGTTGCGTTTCAACAGTGCGTCGTCGATGAGGAGCTTGGAAATGTAGGGCTGCAGGAGCCCAAACGCGGTAGCCGCGGTTCCAGCCAGCAGCACGAAGACCAGGCGTGGCCAATACGGCGTGATGAAGCGCAGCGCCCGTCGATAGCCATCAAGAGGCAAGCCTAGTCTGAGCATGGATTCACTTTGGCGATAACGCCGCCCCGCCGATTCAGCCGCTCGTCCGCCCGGAAACCACGCTACTTTAGCGCGACCGCCGGAATGTTCGCATCGCGCACCTGCTTGTTGAACGCAGGCAGATCGCCTTCGAGAAGCTTCTTCAGCTTCGCCATCTCCGAGTTGGATTGCGTGGCGATATCTTCGAACACCTGCTGCTCCTGCCGCGTCGGCGCGGTATCGCTCTCCTCGACGGCGCTCTTCAGGGCCGCCAGCTTATTGTTCAGTTTGATGGGAAAGTTGAGCGCGTCTTCGCCGGCCTTCAGCTTGGTTTGGTAAAGCGCTTCTTCGACCTCGGTCAGCCTTTTGTCCAAAGCCTTCGCGGCGTCTTTCACCTTATCTTCCGACTCATAGCGCGCGAGTTGCTTCCTGGCCTCGCGAATCTCAATCACCGCCTGGTTGACCGCGCTCAATTTGTCGCGGAGCTGCAGGGCGAGGGCGAGTTGCGCGGCGTAGTCTTGCTGCTGCGTTTTGAGACGCGGATCGGCCCGCACGGTGAACGTCTGAGTCTGGCTCTGGCCGGCCACGGTGAGTTTCGCGGTATACTTGCCCGGCGCCGCGGTCGGGCCGGTAACGTTGCCCGCCCACATGATCAGGCCGGGAAATCTGGTCGCGTCCGTGTAGCGCAGGTTCCATACAAAGCGGTTCAATCCCGCTTCCGCAGGCAGCTTATCCGCCCCTCTGGGCGGCCCGAAGGCTTCTTCTTCGGGATCGCCGGGACCCTCGTCCTTTTTCTCCACGTTCGAGTACTTCTTCACCAGCTTGCCTTCGGCATCAACAATTTCAAGCGTAATTTCTTCTTTGTCTTTAGGCTTTTCCGCGAGTGAGTAATAGATCGCCACACCGCCTGCGGGATTCTGGCCAACGGGCCGGCTCGATGGAATTTCGAAGCCGCCCCGCGCGCCGCGAACCGCATCCTTGGGCTGAAACAGGTGTGCCGGCTCCTTCAGTGCGCCGGACGATACCTGATAGAGCAGCGGCACATCGTCGAGAATCCAGAACGCTCGACCTTGCGTAGCTATCACTAACTCCTGCTCGCGTTTGTGGAATGCGAGGTCGGTGATGGGGACCACCGGCAGATTGAGCTGAAAAGGCTGCCAGTCGGCGCCGCCGTTAAAGGAAATAAATACGCCCGTTTCGGTGCCGGCTACCAGCATTCCTTTGTGATTGGGATCTTCACGCACCACGCGCGTGAAGGAGTGATCGGGGATTCCGTGATTTATCGGAGCCCAGGTCTTGCCCGCATCGCGGGTGACGAACAGGTAGGGGCGGAAATCGTCCCATTTATACATGGTGGCGGCAACATAGGCAGTCTGGGCGTCGTGCGGCGAGGCCTCGATGGAATTGATCTGGATCCACTCGGGCATCTCTTTCGGCGTGACATTCGTCCAGTGCCCGCCGCCATCGCGCGTAACGTGAATCAATCCGTCGTCCGAGCCGGCCCAGATCAAACCCTTCTCGAGCGGCGATTCAGCCAGCGTGAAGATCGTGTCGTAATACTCAACGCCGCTGTTGTCTTTGGTGATTTCGCCGCCTGCCGGACCTTGCTTCGAGCGATCGTTGCGCGTCAGGTCGCCGCTGACCGCCTTCCAGCTTTGCCCCTCGTCGGTGGTCTCAAACAGAATGTTGCCGCCCGCCCAAAGTTTGGAGGGATCATGCTGGGAAAACAGCAGCGGGAAGTCCCACTGGAAGCGGTACTTCATGCCTTCGGCGCCATAGCCCATGGGATTGTCCGGCCAGACGGTGACATTCCGCATCTGTTCTGTCGAGTGGTCGTAGCGCGTCAACAGGCCGTCGTATGAACCCGCATACACGATCTGCGAATTACGCGGGTCCGGGGCAATCCATCCGCTTTCGCCGCCGCCCACGGCGTACCAGTCGCGCTCGCTGATCGCCCCTCCGTCGCTGCGGCTGGCGATGCGCACGGTCGAGTTGTCCTGCTGCGCGCCGTAGACATGGTACGGATAATCCTCATCCAAAGCCACGCGGTAAAACTGCGCGGTGGGCTGATTATCCTCGCTCGACCAGGTTCGGCCGCCATTGGAAGAAATCGTGGCGCCGCCGTCATCGCTCTCGATCATGCGGTCCGGATCGTTCGGCGCGATCCATAGCCCGTGCCGGTCGCCGTGAGGCGCGCGGATCATTGCGAACTTGTTGCCGCCATCCACTGACTTCCACATGGACGTGTTCAGCACGTACACTGTGTCCGCGCTTTTGGGGTCCGCGAAAATGTGCGAGTAATACCAGGCCCGCTGGCGCAGGCTATTTTCAGAATTGGTTTTGTGCCACTTCTTACCGCCATCGTCGCTGCGGTAGACTCCTCCCTCGGCGGCTTCTACGATGGCCCATACCCGCTCGGGATTGGCCGGGGAAATCGTCACGCCGATGCGCCCCAGGACGCCCTTAGGCAGACCGTCATTGCGTGTGATCTCGGTCCACGTATCGCCGCCATCCGTGGATTGAAACAGCCCGCTCCCTTTGCCGCCGCTTTCAAATGTCCATGGTTTGCGGCGGATCTGCCAGAAGGTTGCGTAGATCAGATTTGGATTCGACGGATCCATTGCCAGATCCACCGCCCCAGTGTCTTGATCGCGGTAAAGCACTTTCCGCCAGGTCTTGCCGCCGTCGTTCGAGCGGAACACGCCGCGCTCTTCGTTGGGGCCGAACAAGTGCCCCAGCGCCGCCACAAACACGATGTCCGGATTGCGCGGATGAATCACGATGCGCCCGATGTGGTAGGTATCGGCGAGGCCCATGTTCTTCCAGGTTTTGCCGCTATCGACTGATTTATACACGCCGTCGCCATTAGCCGCGTTGCCGCGCACACAGGCCTCGCCCATGCCCGCGTAGATGACGTTGGGGTCCGATTCGGACACGGCCAGCGCGCCCACCGATCCGCTCTTCAATTGGCCGTCGGAAACCGGGGTCCATGTGGCTCCGCTATCGGTGGTCTTCCAGATGCCGCCGCCGGTGGCTCCGAAATAATAGGTGGAAGGCTGGGTGGTCACGCCCGCTACTGCCACCGCGCGCCCGCCGCGAAATGGGCCGACATTGCGGTACTTCAATGCCTTGAGCGCACTGAAATCGACTTGCGCGCACAGCATACCCGCCGAGAGCAAACATAGCAAGAGGTTCCGCATAGCAGGGTCATAATAGCAAGCCGAGCGGTTGAACGGCCGGCCGCAACAGGGTAAGATTGTCCAAACAAACTATGAAGACCCTGCTCGCCGCCTTCTTGGTTTTGCCCCTGCTTACCCTAAGCCAGGAGCCGCAAGCCGCCCCTCCGGCAGAGCCCGCCAAAGTGGCGCCGCCCGAAGAAGGCATCCCCGTCACCAGCCAGTTGGTGATCTCCAAATGCGGTGGATGCCACACGAAGGACGAGCATGGGAATATGTTGCGTCTCTCCTGGGAGCGCGCCACGCCTGAAGGCTGGGAGCAAGCCATAAAACGCATGGTGCGGCTGCGTGGCGTGGAGCTAACCCCCGAAGACGCGCGTTCGATTCTGAAATACCTCGCCACTTATCACGGCTTGGCGCCTGAGGAAGCGAAACCAATCAGCTATTACGCAGAGCACCGGATAGTGGATGAAACCAACATCCCCAACGACGACGTAAGAGGAGCCTGCGCGAACTGCCATGCCCTGGCCCGGCCCCTCTCCTGGCGGCGTTCGAGCCAGGATTGGAAACTGCTGGCCAATTTCCATATAGCCTCGTACGACACCGCTGACTACGCGTTCCGGGAGGGCTTGGCCGCCGGCGGCGGTGGTTACCCGGAGCGCGACGCCAATTCCACAGCCCCGCTGCCGGTGGATGTAGCCTTGGCGTACCTCTCGAAAGTTGCTCCTTTGCACACGCCCGAGTGGGCTGCGTGGCGCGCGCGGATGCGGCCGCCGAGGCTGGCAGGCCGCTGGGTGGTGACCGCGGATCTGCCGGGCCGTGGGAAATTCTATGGCGAAATGCTGATCGAGCGAAACCCGGCAGCCGACGACGAATTCACTACGAAGACGAAGTTGACTTCCTTGCGAGACGGGTCCACCATCACGCGAACAGGAAAAAGCGTGGTCTACGCCGGCTACGAATGGCGCGGGCGGTCGAAAGGAACTCCGCCGCAGAACGCGGCTCCTAACGATTTATCGAGCGAAGTGCGCGAAGTGCTGTGGATCGCGCCGGACCAATCCACCGCGGAAGGCCGCTGGTTCTGGGGTCAGTACCAGGAGTTCGGGTTTGATGTGAAGTTGCAGCGTCCGTCGGCCGATCCGACACTCTTTGGTGTGGACCGCTCGGCGCTGAAAACCGGTTCCCAAGCCACGCGTGTGCGCCTGGTGGGCGAGAATCTAACGGCCAAGATTACACCCGCTGATCTGGATTTTGGCGTGGGTGTCACCGTAAAGCGGATCGTTTCGAACACGCCTGCCGAGATTGTCGCCGAAGTCGATGTTGCCGCCGAAGCGGTTCCGGGCAAGCGAGATATTGCCCTGGGCCGCTCGGTGTTACCCAATGCGATCGCCGTTTACGACCGCGTCGACTATATCAAGGTTGTGCCGGAATCAGCCCTGGCCAGGCTGGGCAGCGAAAGGCATCCCAAGGGGTATCAGCAGTTTGAGGCGGTTGGATACCAGCGCGGCGCAGACGGCAAACTGCACACTGCCGACGATGTGGAATTGGGTCCGGTGGATGTCGCCTGGTCTGTCGAGGAATTCTATTCCAGTTACGGCGACGACGACAAGGAGTTCGTTGGCTCCCTGAGCCCAACCGGGTTTTTCACACCGGCTTCGGACGGCCCCAATCCTCAGCGGAAGTTCAGCCGCAATAACTATGGCGATGTTTGGGTGGTGGCGACGGCGAAAAACGAAAAGGACAAAGACGGGAAGCCCTTGATCGGAAAGTCGTACCTGGTGGTGGCAGTTCCCATGTACATGATTTGGGATCAGCCCGAGGTTGGACAATGACGGCCACCGGCACACGGCTTTACCGCTTAGGCGAATTTCACCGCTTTGAAGCCCAAGGCGCGCGTTTTCTCTATCTGGTTCCCGCCGGCGCCATCTTCGCGGTGGATGAGGCGGTCGCCAAATTGATCGATTGCCTGAGTTCCGGCGAAGCTTCGCACGAACAACTCATTGAAGACTTGATTGCTCGTGGCGTGGCCGGCCTCGAAGCCGAAGACCTGATCGCCGAGATGTTTCACTCTGGTGTCATCGCGAGCGACGAATCCAGGCGCGACGAGCCGCAAGTGCTGCCGGACGACTTCCCCGTCCAGACACTGGTGATGAACCTTACTAACCAGTGCAATCTCTCATGCCAATACTGTTATGAATTTGGCGCCGACAAATTAGCGACTCCCGAGGGCAAACCCAAGTTCATGGATCTCGAGACCGCCAAGGCTTCGGTGGATTTCCTCTTCAGCCAGTCGGGCGATCGCCGCGCCGTTCATATTACCTTCTTCGGCGGCGAGACGCTGATGAATTTCCCGCTGCTTAAGGAAGTGGTCGCTTATGCGGGCGGGCGCGCGGCCGGCGAGGGTCGTAACATCGATTTCAGCCTCACAACAAATGCCACTTTGCTGACCCCGGCGATCATTGAGTTTCTTTCCGCGAACCGCGTCGGTGTAACAGTCAGCATGGATGGCCCCAAGGAGATGCACGACCATCTGCGCGTGTTCTCGAACGGACGCGGCAGCTACGACATCATCGCGCCCAAGGTTCGCGCGCTTATCCAGAACCACCGCACGCGCCCGATTACGGCCAGGGTAACCTTGACGGCGGGCGTTTCGGACGTGATTCGCATCTTCCGACACCTCAAGAACGACCTTGGTTTCCATGAAGTCGGATTTGCGCCGGTGACCACTTCGCCAAATCAGCTTTATGCCATCGGGCAGCAAGGGATGAACAGCGTGCTGGAGCAGTTCCACACACTGGCGCAGGAGTACCTGGAGTATGCTCTGCGCGGCGAATCGCATGGCTTCTCGAACGTCAGTGACACGCTTGCGGAGCTGTATCAAGGCGTGAACAAATCCCACCCCTGCGGCGCCGGCCTGGGGCTGCTTGGCGTCGGACCATCGGGCGACATTGCTCCGTGCCACCGCTTTGTCGATTCCGACGCTCACTCGATGGGGCACATCTCCACCGGCATCGACCGCAAGAAACAGGCCGACTTTCTGAGCCGCGGGCACATCGATTCCAAATACGATTGCCACACCTGTTGGGCGCGGCCGCTTTGTGCCGGAGGCTGTCATCACGAAGCCTACGTGCGCTACGGAGATACGGGGCACCCTAATCTGCACTATTGCGACTGGATCCGTGACTGGACCAATACCTGTCTCGAGGTCTACGCGGCCATCGCCGCCAGGAATCCTGAATTCTTACAACAGTTCGCCGAAAGGAAAGCACTGCAATGAAACACATGCATCCCCTGAACCGCAAAGCTGCCCGGATCGACAACTACGTTTCGTCTCAGACCGACGATGTGGTGGCATTGCAGGATCACCCGTCCGGCCCTCCGCGCCCGCATGTCCCCATGGGATGCGCCCTGATGTTCTCGCCAGGCTGGGAAGTGGATGCCTCAGGCGGCACAGCCGGATTGTGCCAGCCCGTCGAGCGCGACATTTACGATTGCTTCGTTACGTGTTATTGGCCGGCCCAGGTTCCAGATCACATAAACAATGCCCCGGATTGGGCAATGAAATGCGCCACCGCCACGAAGGATTGGCGCAATCTCGACATCGTGTTCCCTTAGTAACGCCATGCGACAACTTACATTTCTGTTTGTGTTGTTAGTGGCGCTTGGCGCCGCGGTATACGCCGGGACGCTTTACCTGCCGGCTTATCCCTCCACCGTTATCGTTGTCGACGAGGCAAGCGGCAAAGTTATCGACCGCATCCCCTTGACGACGGGTACGCCGCTGGGCCTTCGGCTTTCCTCGGATCACAAGCGAGTTTACGTCGGAACGGTCGACCACAACGGCATCGAGGTGATTGACATCGCCACGCGCAAGGTGGTGAACCACGTTGTCTTGAATACCGCAAACCAGCAGTTCCGCTTTGCCAGCGGTACGCCCGATCCACAAGGTAAGTTTTACTACACGGTGACTAAGGAAATCACCCAATTTCCGGAGCACTTCGAGGTGGGTAAACCTAAGTACACTATCGTCGACCTGGAACAGCAGAAGATCGTGAAGACCGTCGAGATTCCGAAAGAAGAAGAGGCGGCATATCAGGAAGACTGGTCGGGAGGCTGGATGACTATCTCACCCGACGGCAAATATATCTACCAGTTCGGTAAGAAGATCACCATCTTACAGACATCTGATTTCAAAGTAGTGGATCACATCGATCTCGAGAAGCCTGAAGCCCCGGGGATGGAGAACATACAGTTCGGCAGCGACCTGGATCTGTTCAACGAGCCCGGCGAGCACTTCTCGCTCTTTGTCTCGTCTGACCCGATCGTGCATAAGAAGGTGTTCGGTCTTGCACGCTTCAACCTCAGCAACCGGCAAATGGACTTCAACCCGATTGGGCCGACCCCGGGGCGCATGTCCAGGCTGCAGGTAACGCCGGACAAGAAACTCGCCTACACCGTTGTCGTTACGGGCAGCCACGGAACGAAGTCTTGCGAGTTCTGGGCCTTCGATCTGGGAACAGACCGGGTTACCCAAAAACAGGAAGTTCCCTGCCGGACGCGCTTCAGCTTCGGCATTTCCTCAGACGGTAAGAAGCTCTATTTTTACGGAGCCGGATACCAGATCGAAGTCTACGATGCCGCAACACTGAAGCTCGAAAAGACCTGGGATCTGAACGTCGATGTCGCCATGGGCGGCATTGCTGTATTGCCTTAGACTTTTCAGTCCAAAGCCGCTGGCCGAGACGCGACCGTGAGGGAGCGTTCCTAGTCCCTCTGCCTTTTTACCTGTTCAAAAAATCCACTCATTCCGGCTTGCCCTCTTCGTGTGAGTCGGCTTCGGTATTCACTTCCCAGAGGGCGGATTTATCCAGGTTACCGGTGCTGATGCCATCCACCGCTATCATGGCCGATAACATCGAATGGTCCTGATTATTGTAGCGATGCGCGCCGTTGCGGCCAATTAGGAAAAGATTTTGATACCGGTCGGCATATTCACGAATCTCGCTGAAACGATCATAAGTGCCGAAATAGGCGGGATACGCCTTTTCCATCCGCTGCACAGTCGCGTCGATAACCTCGCCGGCATCGATGATTCCGATTCTGCTCAGTTCGTCCGTGGCAAAGGCGATCACGCGGTCGTCGGGCAGGTTCCAGATCTCGTCCGTCTCGTCGCAGAAGTACTCGAGGCCCAACCAGACGGTGGCTGGATCGGCCACCAGGAACGGGCTCCAGTTGTTGAAGATTTGAAGCCTCCCGATCTTGACGTCGGGTTCCTGGATGTAAATCCAGTTGTCGCGAATCAAGCGCTTGCCTTCCGCGCTCTCATCCTTGACGCGGAGTGACCGAACCAGCAGCCCGACGGTGAGAAAGTCTCTATAAACCAGGCCGTCCGAAACTTCGAGGACGTTCTTCGGAGGCGCGACATCGAGCGCCCGCATAATTTCCTGTACGGGGGCCGTGGAAAAAAAGAAATCGCCCTCGAAGGTCTCCTCCCGGCCCGTCGCGGCGTCGACAGCCTGAACAGCTTTTACGCGCCAGCCATCCGTCAAAATCCGGCTGACCCGCCGGTTGATGTGAATCTCGCCACCCATTTCGAGGACGCGCCGGGCCGCTTCCTCCCACATTTGGCCGGGTCCGAATTTTGGATACAGAAACTGCTCGATCAGCGATGTCTCAGTGCTCTTTTGGCTAATGTCGCTGCCGCTCCCTTGGGCCAACTTCTTGAGGGCGTGCGTCAGCGCCGACCAGACCGACAGGCCCTTGATGCGCTGGGAGCCCCATTCCGCGCTGATCCGGTCGCATGGCACGCCCCAGACCTTGAGAGTGTAGGACTTGAAAAATAGGCGATACAGTTCCCTGCCGAAGCGATTGATCAGGAACTGCTCCAGCGTGTTTTCAGGCTTCAGTGGAAATAGCGCGCTCCGGACGTAGCTCGCCCCGATTCTCAGGCACCGGGGCAGGCCAAGCTTTAGCAGCGTGTCCTTGCTGAGTGTAATGGGGTACTCGAAGAACCGCCGCAAATAATAGATGCGGGATTTGCGGCGTCTTACTAACATCACGCCATCCGCCGATGCCGTTCCCTGGCCGTTTTGGGATTGCTCGAGCGGCAGCATCTTCAGCCACCACTCCATGACACGGCTGGACTTCGAAAAGAATCGATGCCCTCCAATGTCCATCCGGTTGCCCTTGTAATTAACCGTGCGGCAAATGCCGCCGATGCAGTCATCCTTCTCGAGGATGATGGGCTTTATCCCGGTCCTGGTGAGCAGCTCGTATGCAGCCGTCAGTCCGGCCGGACCAGCCCCGATGATGATCGCGCGTCTACTCTCTGCACTCATTAAAATTCGCTGAAACGATCACAAATGTAGCAGAGGGCCGCAGATCGAAACCCGCAAAGGGCTCATACCGAAATCTGCCAGGCGCGCAGCGTGTGTCGAATACGGCGCCTTTGATCCAGCCAGGCGCTGTAAATATTCGATGCCGATGGTGGGCGCGGCAGGACTCGAACCTGCGACCTCCTGCGTGTGAAGCAGGCGCTCTAACCAACTGAGCTACGCGCCCCGATCTGACTGCTCTTTTGATTCTAAACCAGGCCTCCAATTTGCGATAGCGTGGCGCGCGATCGATACGTCTGACCAAAGCCGCCGCCCAAACGCCAGCAAGCGATTCCGAGCGATGGAGCTTGTAAATCTAAGTAAATCTAATCGACCTCTTTATCAGGCTAGCCGGCGTATGTTTATCAGGCTAGCTGGCGTATGAGCTTTATAAAATAAACGAATCAACGAGCGTGCTTTAGGTAGAACGCTCTGTATGCATTCAGAGGAAATGACTTATCTGCGGGCACCACAGGTACTGTCGCCACTTCGCAGTACTAAGCCGAATTGACGCCTTGTTATTTTTCGTCGTACAAAAGTGCTTCAGCGGCTAGTTGCGGATTTGGCGTGCGGCGTGATGCCGTTCGGCTGACCCTTCCTAGGCTGATTTGTTTGATCCTCCACGCGGGACTGTAATGGCGGCAGCATGGCCATTTTCTCTCTGCTGACGATCTCTGTAGATTCGCGCGAAATTTTATTGCTCGGCCCCCGCAAATTGAGATGACTGTGTTTAGACCGGCAAATCTTCAAGCCACCAGCTTGGACGCCATCGCCTCCCCCGAGGCGCTCTCGAGTGCCTGCGGTCCATGGTATGCCATCCGCGTCCGGTCGAAGTTTGAAAGCGCGGTTTCTGCCAGCTTGCGAGGCAAAGGCTATGACACTTTTCTTCCGGTGTACCGCCTTCAACGGCGCTGGTCCGATCGGGTAAAAGAGATCGATCTTCCCCTGTTCTCCGGTTATCTGTTCTGCCGCTTCAACCCCCACGAACGATTGCTTCCCATCCTGACCACCCCAGGCGTCCTCGACATCGTGGGCTACGGCAAGACCCCCGTTCCGGTTGACGACCAGGAGATCGGAGCCATCAGGTCGATACTTCGTTCCGGGCTTGGGGCGGAGCCGTGGCCTTTTCTGCGCGTCGGCTCCGTGGTTTATATCGAAGCCGGCCCTCTGGCAGGTGTTGAGGGTATCATCACCAACACCGACAAAGTTTATCGACTGATAGTGTCCGTCAATCTCCTGCAACGTTCCGTCGCTGTCGAAATCGATCGTGATTGGGTTCGCCACGTCACCAGTGGTCCGCGATCAACCACAGCGTCTGAGGGTATGCGCAGCCTCGCGCGAGGCTGCTGACAAAAACTATGAAGCGGTCCAATGCGGTACGCCGCATTGCCGCAACACCTGCAAGCGAGGCAGCCCAAGTCGTCCCTCTCGCCGAATATCTCCAATGCTCGACTCCAATCCCAGAACAAAGACAATCAGTCTCCGGCTCTCCGAAGGGGAGTACGAAGTCCTCAAAACGCGCTACCGCACTTACGGCGCCCGCAATGTTTCCGATCTCGCCCGGCTTGCTTTGGATCGGATCATGACGGTGCCGGCTGACCCGCAGAGTGCTACGGTCGCGAAACTGGCTGAACTAGATGAACGGCTACAGGCCCTTGAATCCAGCATCGCCCTGTTGGCGCAAACGAAACCGTGAGAAAGCGTTTGGTTTCGGGGCTTCGCGCGCTTTCAATTCCGTCCATAACCCGAAGTGAACATCCATGAACGCAATTGACAGTGGCGCTAACGACTCGATCCGGGACATCACAGCCATTCTTGTCCGGCGAAAGCGGCAAGTTTTAGTCACGTTCATCGTGGCCGTCGCCGCCGTCGCCGCCGCTACCCTTCTGATGCCGAAGCAGTACGAATCCCACATGAAGATTCTCGTCAAAAACGAGCGCGCCGACATGATGGTCACCGCCGACAGCAACACGGGAACCGGCTACCAGGGCGCAGTCAGCGAGGAGCAGATCAACACCGAGATCGAGCTCCTGAACAGCGAAAGCCTGCTCCGGCAAGTGGTCGAAAAGTGCGGCCTGGAAAAGCTGGAAAGGTCCGTGGGCTCCACCGCTGAGCGACGGCCCATTGCTATCGAACGAGCAGTCTTGCGCCTCCAGAAGAACCTCGGCATCGCGGCCGTCCGTAAGGCGAATGTCATTCAGGTGGATTACACTTCAAAGGATCCTCGTCTGGCCGCCAACGTCCTCCGCCAGATGTCCGATTCCTATCTCGAAGCCCACCTTCGGCTCCATTCCACGCCTGGAACTTACGCATTCTTCGCCAGTCAGGCAGCCCACTACCAGGGCGAACTCAGCGATGCAGAGGCCAGACTCGCGGCTTTCCGGCAGCAGGATAACATCGTCATGCTCGAACGGCAGAAAGACGTCATGCTGCAGAAAGCATCCGATTCCGAGTCCGCTCTGTTACAGGCCGAAGCCGCCGTCGGAGAATACTCGGATAGGATCGCCGATACCCGGCGGCAGATCTCGGCCAGTTCGGCCCGTGTTGTCACCCAAAGCCGCACCGGCCCCAACCAATTCTCAGTCGACCACCTGAGCGCCATGCTCGCCGACCTCCGCAACCGCCGCACGGAACTCCTGGCCAAGTTCCGCTCGGATGACCGCTTGGTCCTCGAAGTCGATAAAGAGATCGCCGACACCCAAGCCGCTCTTGATAAGGCAACCACTGCGAGCGCGTTAGAGGAGTCGACCGACGTCAACCCGGTGCGTCAGACGCTAGAGATCGATATGGCCAAAGAGCAGGCCGAACTTGCGGGACTTCAGGCGCGCCGGCAGGCGCTCGACGCCCAGACCCGGAACTACCGCTCGCAACTCATGACCCTCGGCAACGCCACCGCGCAATTTGACGACCTCGCCCGCGCCCGCAAAGAAGCCGAAGATAACTACCTTCTCTACGCGCGGAAGACAGAAGAAGCCCGCATCGCTGAATCGCTCGACCGGCAGAAGATCGCCAACGTAGCCATTGCGGAAACGCCCGTCGAGCCCCATCTTCCCTCGAAACCGAACGTGCCGCTGAACCTGAGTCTCGGCGTCCTGCTGGCCGGCTTCCTGAGCGTCGGCGTCGCCTTTTCCGCGGAGTATTTACAGCCTCCGCAGCGGCGCTTGCTGCCTCCCCGAGCAGGCGGAAGCGTAGAATTCGAAACCCAGTATTGGTTGGAATCGGTGCAGCAGCCCGCTGAACTGGAAGCTTTAACCGGCCTGCCAGTCCTCGCTACGGTGTATCGGACCTAGTACATCTTTTTCAAGCACAGGCGCCTCGCAGCCACACACACCACCACGTTTGTGGGTACGGGTTTCAACCTGCACGGCCGAGTGTAATTCGGCGGCGGTTCCGTTGCGTTTTTTCTTAAACCGCCATGTATCACGCTCACTTCGCACTCAAAGAAGAACCTTTCGGCGTTTCGCCGGATCGCCGCTTCTTCATGCAAACCGAGCAGCACCGCGAAGCTCTGGCAACCCTGTATTACGCCCTCCGCCAGCGCCGCGGCTTCGCCCTGCTCGTGGGTCGCGCCGGCCTCGGCAAAACCAGCGTCCTGGTCCAGTTGGTGCAAATGATGGAGGGTCACGCTGAAATCGCCTATCTGCCCCACCCGTTTTTCGACCGATCCACCGTTTTGGAAACCATCCTCCTCTCCCTGGGGCTGAACGCCACCGGCTCCCTTGCCGAGGACCATCGCCTTTTCTACAAATACCTCCTCAAAACCCACCATGCGGGTAAAACCTGTGTCGTGATCTTCGATGAAGCTCAGGATCTGAACCACGACACCCTTGAAACCATCCGCATGTTGTCGAATTTTGAAACATCGACCGGGAAGCTGCTGCAAATCGTGCTCGCCGGTCAGCCCCGCCTCGCAGATACGCTGAAGCTGCCCGAATGCGAGCAGATCCGGCAGCGCCTGAACGTGGTTGCGCGCCTCAGGCCCCTGGCTGGCCGTGAGGTCCATGAATACGTGGTCCATCGCCTTAGTACCGCGGGCGCCTCATCCGATCTGTTCGCCCCGGCCGCGCTTGACGCCATCGCCGCGGCCTCAGGTGGGATACCACGCAACGTAAATACGATTTGCTTCAACTCCCTGACCCTGGCCTACGCCCTCGGCAATAGCCGGGTCGGCTGCGACGAAGTTGACGAGGCTATTTGCGACCTCGATTTGACTCTCGACGATTTGGCGCCGGCTGACCCCGCTCCGGTTGCTGCACCTCCCGAATCGACGCTCGCATTTCAGCCGATAGGGCGATCGTTTCGATCCATATTCATAACCGGCAGCGTCGTGCTTGTGGTCGCATGCGCGCTGATCTGGCGCCTGGCCAGTTTTTAGTTGAGTAGAAAATGAGTAGAAACTTCGCAGTATTGGAAAAATCGGCCGCAGCAATGCCCTCGCCCGTTAAGGGCGGCTCCGAACGCGCGCCGCTCGATCCGGCCCAGGCCGTGCCTATTCCCCAATTCCCAGAATTAATCCGGCGGCTCTTTCGCGATCGCTCCGCGGTAGCCATCGTCAGCAGCGGCTTCGATGGCGTTGGCGGCGTATGCGACGCCATTGCCGCCGAATTGGGCGCATTAGGCAAACGCTCCGTTATCGTTCAAGTCGAACGGCTCCTGAATGTCAGCCTTGCAATCCTGAGCGCCGAAAACGCTCCCGTGCCCGGATCAACCCCCAATGTCTGGCATTGGCCCTGTCCGCTGGATCGGCAAATCGAGTTTTTCAAATCCCAGTCACCCGTCAAAATCGATGCAGGCAAGTGGCTCGACTCTCTCCGCCAGAGTTTCGACTACGTGCTGCTTAGTTGTCCTCCTTTGGAGCCGGAAAATCCGGAGCTGCAGCAGATGGAAGCTGCGGATGGAATAGCTGAAGTCGCAGCCGCGGCGGACGTGGCGGTGCTCGTTGTCGAAGCAAGCCGGACGCCGAGGCGCCAGATTCAGCGCGATCAGATTAAGCTCCAGTTGCGTGGCGTCAAACTGGGCGGATGCATTCTCATCCGGAGGAGGTAATTCATTCCATGCCATCCCATCGCATCTTGAGCGGAACCCGAATTTTCGCTTGCGGTTGTCGCAAGAAAAGAATTCTCGATTGGGCTGCCGCAATCCTGCTTTCTGCGGTCGCTAGCCACGCTGTGGCCCAAACCGGCGCCTTCGCCGACCGCAATCCTCGCTATATCCTGCAGTCGTCCGACGTTTTGGAAATCCATTACCGCTATTCCCCCGAGTTCGATCAGACCGTGACCGTGCAGCCTGATGGCTTCGTGTCGCTCCAGCTCATTGGCGATCTGAAGCTCCGCGGTCTCACGGTCGATCAGGCCAAAGCAGCGATCCTGGAAAAGGCCTCCGAGCGTCTGAAAGACCCTGAAATCACTGTTGTTCTCAAAGAATTTGAAAAGCCCTATTTCGTAGTGGGCGGCGAAGTCAACACCCCTGGCCGATTTGAGATGCGCGGCTCGATGACGGCCCTCCAGGCAATTGCCATGGCGGGCGGTTTCAAAGCGGCCAGCGCCAAGCACTCGCAGGTGATCCTCTACCGTCGGGTCGGACCAGATCTGGCGCAAACCGAAATTCTGGACCTCAAGGCCGCCATGAATCCGGGGTCCACTGAACCGCTGGCCGACCTGCACCCCGGCGACCTTCTCATCGTTCCCCAAAACCGCATCAGCAAAATCGAACGCTTCGTCAAGTGGGGGAACATCGGTGTTTACCAGGGTCTCCCATAACCTAAATCCTGTTTTCTTGTGGCACAGATTGGCAATCTGCCCATGCGTCGAAACCAGTTCGTCTATAACCCACGTAAACTCTGAGTCTCTCAAGCCCCTGTAGCTTTATCTGATCCTCGTTTGATCAGCCGGCTCCGCCCGGCCCTCATTCGTGTCCGCGCCTAGTTACCCATCGGATAAATCTCAATGTTCGGCCCTATTAAAGCAATAACGAATCGAATTTACACGCTTATAAATGGAGCCGTCGTCCTACTGGTCCTGGTCGCAGTCTTTACTGGGATCAACTGGAACCACATTCACGGCGGAGTAGGCCAGTTCCTCGCCATGCGCATTACGGTCAAGAACTTGATTGTAACCGCGCTCTTTCTTCTGGCGTCGGCCATGGCCTATCGCATATTTGGACTCTCGAAACCACAGCCCGCCACGCCGTTGTGGAAGGAGCTGGTCCAAGTAGTCAAAGCCTGCAGCGTGGCCTCCGTCTTCGTCCTGCTCTACCCGCTCACTACAAACACCGGCTCCTCCACGAACGAAGTCGTGCTGTATTTTCTGCCCATTTCAATTGTGGCGTGTCTGTGTGGCCGCACTGTGGCGCGCGTCCTCACCACTCGCCTCGCCGGGACTCTGGGCGGTTCCCATGACGTCATCATCGTGGGCAGCGGACCCCGTGCGGCCGCTGTCTATGAACAAACGGAGCAGTCGCCTCATCCTTATACGCGCGTCCTCGGTTTTGTCGACTCGCCCAACGCCCATCTGGTTCCCGCGGCCATTCAGGGCCGCATAATTGGAAGCCTGGAAGAACTGGAAGGCATCTTGATGAAACATCCCGTGGATGAAGTCATTATTGCCCTGCCCGCAAAATCCTGCTACGAACAGATCCAGGTTGCGATCCAGACTTGTGAACGCGCTGGTGTCGAGGCGAAGTATCTATTCGATATTTTCCAGTCATCCATTGCCCGGCCGAGATTCGAACCGGACGTTGATTCCGCAGTCGTCAGTATGAAGGTAGTCCATGACGATTACCGCCTCGCAGTAAAGCGGGCTATCGACTTACTCGGAGCCGTCGTCGGTCTGGTGCTCTTCGGACCGCTCATGCTTGTCATAGCCCTGGCGATCAGGCTTACAAGCCCCGGTCCGGTGATTTTCGCCCAGGAACGGCCCGGCTATCGCAAACGCCGCTTCATGATGTACAAATTCCGCACTATGGTATCCGATGCGGAAATGCTTCAGGCTGACCTGGAATCCAGCAACGAAGCGCAGGGGCCGGTGTTCAAGATCCGCAATGACCCGAGGATTACGCCCATAGGGCGCATTCTGCGCAAGGCCTCGTTCGATGAATTGCCCCAGTTCTTCAACGTGCTACGGGGCGAGATGTCTCTGGTCGGACCACGGCCGCTCCCGACTCGCGATTTCCTGAAGTTCGACGACGCGGCGCTGATGCGGCGCTTCAGCGTAAAGCCGGGATTGACCTGTCTGTGGCAAATCAACGGCCGCAGCAATACGAATTTCGACCAATGGATCGAACTTGATCTCAGGTACATCGACAATTGGTCACTCCGACTCGACCTCTTGATTCTTGCAAAAACGGTCCCCTCCGTGATCACGGCCAGAGGTGCTGTATAGCTACCCAAACTAGCGGCCAGAGCAGGCATCAAATGCCCCAAATAGCCATCGTGCACGATAACTTTGCTCAGATGGGCGGCGCGGAGCGCGTGGCGGAGACTATCTATGAAATGTTTCCTGGCGCGGACTTACTCAGCACTCTAACAGTGCGCGAGCGTCTTTCGCCCGCGTTGAAGAACGCGACGATCCGCAATACCTGGATGCAATACCTCCCTGCCAAGTCGAGGTTTTACAGGCATTATTTCTGCCTTTATCCCTTCGCCGTCGAGGGCATGGATCTTAGAAACTATGACCTCGTCATATCCAGCTGCTTTGGATACGCCAAGGGGATAAACACTCGGACGGATGCAACACACATCTGCTATTGCCACACGCCGCCCAGATGGATATGGCGTTACGGTGACTATTCGGCACGGGAGGGCTTTAATCCGATCACGAGAATATTGCTACCGCCTCTTCTCGGCGGGTTGAGGCAGTGGGATATCAAGGCTTCGCGCAAGCCGGACTACTTCATCGCAAACTCGGAGGTAGTGGCCGGCAGAATCCGCGGCATATACAAGCGGGAAACTGTGGTGATACCCCCGCCGATCGATGTGGAGCGCTTCTCAGTCGGCGTGCAAGTAGACGACTTCTACCTCGTTCTCTCGCGGCTGGTGCCATATAAGCGCATTGATCTTGCCATTCAGGCATGCGGCAGGCTAGGCCGACGTTTAGTCGTCATCGGAGAGGGCCCCGATCGGGCGCGGTTGGAATCGCTAGGGGGACGTGGTGTTACTTTTCTAGGACGTCAGCCAGATGCGGTTGTGGTGGAGCACCTTTCGCGCTGCGCCGCTCTCGTGTTTACCGGCGAGGAGGACTTCGGCATGGCTCCGCTGGAAGCCAACGCTTCCGGACGCCCCGTGATCGCGTACCGGGGAGGCGGCGCTATCGATAACGTTATTGAGGGTAAGACTGGCTTATTCTTCGATTTCCCCTCAATAGCGTCGGTCGAAGCGGCGATTCTGGAGTTTGAACGCAGGTCCTGGCAGCCCGCCGCGCTCCGCCGCCATGCGGAGTCATACAGCCGGCAGTCGTTCGAGTCCAGGTTTTTGTCGTTTGTAAACTCAGTGTCCGGCCCGTCGGTGACACGCGCAGAGCAGCACGTGAACGCCTAGGCGACGGGATATGAATTAACTAAAGCCACAGGAAGAAGCACTTGGGTACTCGGATATCAGCCCTATGGATGCGCGAGCGGCGCGCCGTTTGAAGCTAGCCGGCTTTCGATGAAAATCCTTTTCTTCAATCACACCGGAACGATCAGCGGAGCCGAAGGCGTCCTGCTCACTACTCTGAGGCGTCTGGATCGCACGGCCTTCGAAGTGGTATTGGTTTGCCCGCGGGCAAGCGCGCTTACGGATGCGGCACAAGGGCTGGCCGTCAGGGTCCTCGCTGTGGACGAACTGAAAGCCCGGTTCACCTGGAGGGTCGACCATTTTCTGGGCTACATGAACTCTCTTCGGAAGGTGATCGTCCAGTTGCGCGCTCTGGTGCGTTCCGAGGCGCCGGACCTGATTCACGCTAACAGCATCAGAGCCGGGCTTGCGGCGACGTTGGCGACCGCGGGTCTCGACATCAAGGTCATCTGGCACGTTCACGACGTATTACGCGTTCACCCTTTCAGTACAGCGATACGACTGGTGGCGACGCTGTCGAACCGTGTGCACATCATTGCTGTTTCGGACGCGGCCGCCATTGGATTCCGCCCGAAACAACCCGCGTTGCGGGCCTCCCGGCTACCGGTGGACGTCTTACATAACGGTATAGAGACCGGAAGGTTCGGCGCCGATCGGGCAGCCGGCGAGAGGGTACGGCAGGGCTTGGGAGTCGCGAGCGATCGCTTCGTGATCGGCATCGTAGGTCAGTTAACCGAACGCAAATGCCAGCTCGAACTGGTGCAAATGTTCCCGGCTATTCTCGCGCGGATTCCACAAGCGATGCTATTCATCGCCGGCTCGCCGTTATTTAACAAAGACCACGAATATCGGGGCGAGATTATTAAGGCGGTTCAGAAGCATGGCTTGCAGGAAAGTGTGATGCTCTTAGGGCAGCGCACCGACATGATGGCCTTGTTCAACTCGCTTGACGCGCTGGTTCTAAATTCCCGTCAGGAGCCTTTTGGAACCGTTCTGCTCGAGGCTATGGCCACTGGAATCCCCGTCATTTCAACCAACGTAGGAGGAAGCCCCGAAATGATCGAGCATGGAATAAACGGCTTTCTCTACCCTTTCGGGAACTCAGCGCTGTTGACGGAGCAGCTATTCGCACTTTGGAGCAACGACGATTTGCGTGTCGCAATAGGAAATCGTGGAAGGGCGACCGTTCGCCAGCGATTTACCGCGGACACCTATATCCATAGACTCGAGTCGTTTTACCGTTCCTTACCGCGAACCAGAGACTTCCCGATCAGTTCAGAATCGCGCGAACAAAGCTCTTGAGGCGCCGGTATTAACCGCCCGGCAGCGCTTCGATTCACCATCCATGACTTTTTCGCATTCAATATCCCCAAATCATCGGCGCATTGCTGGGCATTCAGCGGAATTTCTGCCTGCCTCCGGCTACAGCCCCGATCAGGCTCGGGTTGGACGTATTCCGAACCACGCGTGGATTGCACTGACGGCATTTGGCGTGACCGCGGTGCTGTGCCTGGCAACGATAGTGTATGGCGCCGGCGTATGGCGAATTCTTTTCCCGGCCGCAACCGTAATAGCGGGCTTGGTGCTGTACTTCCGTTCGCAGGCGGGCTACCTGTCATTCACGTTATTCATTTGGTTTGTCTCCCCGTTCGTTCGCCGAATCATCGACCTCAAGGCCGGTTGGGTCGATCCCAGTCCAGTCCTTCTGGCCCCTTTGCTCGTTACGCTGATTTCAGGTTTGAGCTTGCCCTTGTTATTCCGGGTGAACTCCAAATTCAGATGCCCCTACGTTCTCGCGCTCGGCGCCCTGCTCTTCGGGCTTGGGGTTAGTCTTCTGCGTTCGGGCACGGCCGGGGTCACCGTTCCCTTATTGAATTTCCTCGCGCCTATTCTTCTCGGGGCTCACATTATTTCGAACTGGCGTCATTGCCGCCGGCTGAGCGAAGCCTTTGACCGCACCATCATCGGGGGCGTCCTGGTTATGGGTATCTACGGAATCGTGCAATATCAGCTCGCGCCGGCCTGGGACACCAACTGGATGATCGATGTCGACAATCCCGCTTTTGGTACAGCCGAGCCACTTGGAATCCGTGTCTTCAGTACCCTAAACTCCCCCATACCTTTCGGGATTGTCATGATGGTTGGTCTGTTGATTCTGACAAACCGGCGGGGGTGGGCGGGCGCCCTTGTGCCGTGCATCGGCTACCTGGCTTTCGGCCTCTCTTTGGCTCGGACGGCTTGGCTTGGCTGGGCGACAGGGGCTCTAGTACTGATATGTGTCTCGAAACTGGCGCGTACTCGGCTGACTATCAGCATTGCGGTTGGCGCGATTGTGATCGCTGTTTTTAGTTCAGCCAATCCGATAACGGATGTCATCAGCAAGCGCGCGCAATCTTTCGCGGCTCCCAAGGACGATTTCAGCCTCAATGTACGCCTCGCGGCTTACGAGGAGTATCTTGACGCTCTGCTTGCCGACCCCTTCGGCCAGGGAGTAGGGAGTCGAGGCTATGACATTGACACGAGGGTGGGATTCGGCCCTCACGACAGCGCCATCCTGGAGATCTTTCGCTGCTTAGGGTGGTTTGGCGGAGGCACGTATCTTCTAGCATCGATACTGCTCGTTTTTCACGCCGCGCTGGCCGCAAAGTACAAGGCCCCCGCCCTCGAGGCTTACGGTGCCATCGCAGTTGGTCTCATCCCCGCGGCGCTGTTTGTCTCAGTTTTCCTATCGGTGTCCGGGGTCGTTATCTGGGCCGTCCTTTCACTCGCTTCCGCCCATCAGATTCAGATCTCGAGCCGAGGACCAATGCGCCCAGACCCGCGCGAGAGCTTCACCGAGGTATCGGCTCACGATGCGGCTCCGGCCCGGGCCCTGCGGTTAGCATGAACGGAATCCGCATTCCTGCCACTTACAAACTTCGAAAATGCTAAATCCTCTCCCTCGAGATGCGTCTTCCCAGTCGCCGATCCGCGGCCGCATTTCCACCTTGGAAGATAACGAAATCACGATAACAGCTACGGTGAGCGGCGTCGCTCTAGCCCAACGTCCGGTCTCGCTTAGGCGCAACCTTGCCTGGACTCTGGCCGGCAACGTGATCTACGCAGGCTGCCAGTGGGGGTGCTTAGTGGCGCTTTCGAGGGTGGGTAATACCGAAATGGTCGGCCAGTTTGCGCTCGGGCTCGCGATAGCCAACCCGGTATTCCTCTTATCGCAGCTCCAGTTGCGGTCTCTTCAGGCTACTGACGCGAGCCATTCCGAATATCGCCCGGGCGACTATCTGGCTCTGCGACTGCTAATGACTCTGCTGGCGCTTGCGGTGACAGCGGTGGTGACTATTGCCGCCGGATACCGGCATGAGACGGCCAGGGTCATTTTGTTTGTAGCCGTGGCCAAGGCCTGCGATTCGGTTACTGACGTCTTTTACGGTCACTTGCAGCAATATGAAGACTTGCCGCGCATCGCGCGATCAATGATGATGCGAGGAATACTCTCGGTATCCGCCCTGACTGCTGCCGTGTGGGTCACTCACAGTGCAGCCATGGGCGCCTTGGGATGGGCATGCGCCTGGGCTGTCGTACTAGGTGTCTACGATGCTCGGCCACGAACCCATCCGGTACGTTTAGTGTGGGACTGGGCTGCCATGCGCCGGCTCGCCGTGACGGCGTTCCCCCTCGGCGTGGTGATGATGCTATTGTCACTCGACACAAATATTCCCCGATACATCATCGCCCACGATCTGGGCGAGGGATCACTGGGCTTGTTCGCGGCGGTCGCGTCGCTGCAGGCTGCGGGAGTCGTGTTGGTGAGCGCTATGGGGCAGACCTCGTCGCCGCGTCTGGCACGGTATTATTTCTTGCGGGATGATCGCTCTTTTCGGTCGCTTTTCCGGAAGTTTCTGGCTCTAGCCGCGTTGCCGGGCATAGTTCTCGTTTGCGTGGCTTGGGTGGCAGGAGATGCCGTTCCTGGAATGATATTCGGTCCGGCGTTTTCGCATCAAGGGACTGTTTTTAAGTGGCTATCGTTTTCCATGGCACTTTGGCTGGTCGTTTCGGTGCTTGGCTACACGGCAACCGCAACACGCCGCATCCGATTCCAGCCTTACGCCTTAGGGCTGGTAGCTATTACGACCTGGGCGATGTGTGCTTTCGCCGTTCCCAGATACGGTATTGTGGGCGGCGCGATTGCCTCGGCGACTTCCGCGATGGTCGGCTGCGTGCTCTTCACGGTGGGTCTACTTGTGCCGCGGCGCGATTCCGTGCGAGCTGACATCTGATCGAGATCAATCTGCAACGATACAGCCCTCCGCAGCCGCTCCAGGTTCTCGTGGCCGAGTTGAACGAGCTCTACCGTGAACACGAAGCCGGTGGCTAAGGAAGCCACCGAGGCGGCTTCAAACAAATTCAAGAGCTCGTTCCGACAACCCGGCCGACAGCGACAGACGCCGCAAAAACTCAGGAGGATAGCTAATCACATGGTGGCCGGAAAGACCTTAGATTGTCCCAACGTTATTACAAAAGAATTTGCCAGGCCGCTGCGAATACTTCATCAGCTAGGTGGGTTGGATCGCGGAGGAATTGAAACCTGGCTCATGCACGTGCTAAGGCGCACAGATCGGCGCCAGTTCCAAATGGATTTTTTTGTCCGTGGCACTGCGAGGGGGGACTACGAGGACGAAATCGAAGCTCTTGGCAGCAAAATCGGGCGAACCCTGCACCATCGCAACCCACCACGTTTCGCCGCGGATGTCCGAGAGTTCGTTCACCAAAACGGGCCGTATGACATATTTCACAGTCACCTGTCAGAGTATGACGGCCTGATCATGTGGGTGGCAGCCCGGCTCGGAATACAAAACCGGATTTCACATAGCCATAACGATACAAGGTGCGTCGACAGCACAGCCCCTATCCACCGGCGCGCCTACCTGAACCTTGGAAGGCGATTAATCAAGTCGTACTCGACACATTGCCTCGCCGCCAGCGAACTCGCCGCTTTATCGCAGTTCGGGGCGGCCTGGGAGTCCGATCCAAAGGTAAAACTCCTCTACTATGGCATCGACTTGACGGCGTTCAGGACGGATCCGAATTCGAACAGCGAACTAAGGCGCCACTTAGGGATACCGGCAGGATCTTTCGTAATTGGCAACGTAGGTCGGTTTGTCGTGCAGAAGAATCACCAGTTTCTCGTCAAGATCGTCGCCCAACTCATGCAAAAGGATCCATCGGCCCGGCTGCTGCTGGTTGGCTCGGGGCCGCTACTTCCAGAAATCAAATCGCTCATTGAGCGAACCGGTCTCACTTCGCGGGTGATTCTGTTGGAGCCCCGGCCCGACGTTCCACGCCTAATGCTCGAGGCGATGGATGTATTTTTGCTTCCCTCACTTCACGAGGGTTTAGGACTGGTCCTGCTCGAGGCCCAAGCTGCCGGGTTGCCATGCGTGGCGTCAGACGGAATCACGAAAGAGGCGCGCGTTTTCCCGGGTGGCATCGAGTTTTTGTCGTTGGAGCTCTCGGCCCAGGAATGGGCGGACAGATTGCTGAAATACAAATTTACACCCCGGCCAAAGTCGGGGGTCAGCCGCGTGTCCGGGACTGCCTTTGACATTACAGTTAGCGCCGACCGCCTCTTCGAATTCTATACGCACTCTGCTCGCTCCTGAGCTGCTTTATACCGCCATCGAGACAAGGGCGGTTTGGGTCTTGCACTTTCTTCCGTTAATGGCTGATCGTTCGGCCTAGCGTCGCATTAGTTTCTCTTCTGTAACTTTCTGGAGGTTACCTGGTAAATGGGAACTGCAATATATACCAACGGGGCTTACTTAACGCACAATCCGAGCTGGCACAGTGAGGACTCGCCATACAAGGCGCAGCAAATCTCTAAAATGTTGGCCAAGAGAGGCCTAGCTCCGAAAAGGATCTGTGAAATCGGATCGGGTGCGGGCGGGATCTTGAAGACGCTCCGCGATTCCATGCCCAAAACGTGCCATTTCGACGGGTACGAGATGTCCCCGCAAGCATTTGACCTTGCTGCCAATAATCGAGCCCCCCGCATCCAGTTTTTCTGCGAGGCCATCCCACCCCCGGGTACTGCAACCTACGACCTGGTCCTCCTCATGGACGTAATAGAACATATCGAGGACTATTTCACATTTCTCAGAAAAATGAAAGCGGTTGGCGATTTCAAAATATTACATGTCCCACTTGACATCACCGCTCAGGGCGCAATTCGCAATAGCCTATCCCGCGGTTGGGACGATGTCGGACACATTCACTGCTTTACCAAAGAACTAGCCCTGAAGGCTATCGAACACTGCGGCTACGAAATCGTGGACTATTTTTACACAAGCCGGTCTGAGCTGCCTTCGAACAATTGGGCGCTAAGGGCAGCAAGCTTCCCGCGCCGCTTGGCGTTTTCAATTCATCAGGACCTCGCAGTCAGGTTGTTGGGCGGTTATTCCCTTTTGGTGTTGGCAAAATAGAGAAAGACACGAGCCGCCACAAAGGCTCTTCGGGCTTCCTGCCGGCGCGTACTTTGGCGGGGCCCGCAAACTGAAGTTACTTCGCCCCAATATTCACCGATGATCCGGCAGTTATATTGGGAACCGCAGCGCCAGCTCCGACAGCCGGCGATCCGGTCTGGAGGGTGAAGTTTCCGGTAAGCGGAGCGGTGAACAACGGAGCAAGATTCACCACGGAACTGGTGTCATCTAGATCCGTATGAAACGTCGCGTAAGCCACGTAACCACCCTTACCCACCAAATTGAACTGATTCGGCAGTTTGGGGCTGCTCGTGTAAAACAGATTGTTTGTGAAGGTAGCAGTAATGCCGGTGTCTACATATAAACAAGGCGTCACGTTTGTCTGGCCAAAGATATCCGGATTCAAGCTGGCGTCGAATATGTTGTTTTCCACGACCCACCCGGTCGACCCGCCTTCGAGCGTCATGGATGCAGCCGCAACGCTGTAGATTGTATTGTTATAGGCGCTCCCGTTGAGTGACGCGTCGTTTATATCGAACCCGTTATAAAGATCGCCATTGGGCGAAATATTCAAACCATAGATGAGGTTGTAAGCAAGAAGAACATTATTGCTGGGGGAGCCGGACGGCGCTCCGATGCCGATACCGTAGCCGGTACTGTTGGAGACGGTATTGTAAGTGACCTGTGCTCCCGGGCACGCAGCGATGCTGATGTTCCCGGAACTCGAGGAAACTGCGTTCTGAGTGACTAGAGGAGAACTGCAGGTTTGGCCGCCATAACCGTCACGGGCAGTGATTCCGAAGTTATTGGTCGTGGCAACCGTATTCCCCTGTATCAGGGCGCCCGTCGTTCCGCGGAGTTCTATGCCGCCATCGTCGTAGTTTAAAGCGCCCGAGGAATCCATGCGACCAACTACGTTATTGATAACCTGTTCTCCACGGAGCATAGGGGGCGAGCCCCACGCGTAGCCCGTCAAATAGATGCCCCCACTATACGGCGAGCCGGCTGCGCCGTAGTTCCAGACCGTGTTTCCTTGGATCGTAATATACTCGTTGAAGTTGTTGTTATAGTAGGCGCCGGACGTGCCCGCGGGAATGCCAGTGTTTTCGAAATAGATAGCCGCTACTGTCGCATGCTTGACGGACAGGTTCTGCACCGTCACAAAGCTGTGCATGCCACTGTAGACGCCGTAGCTTCGGACGGAGGCCTCAATGGTGTGGGTAGACGGGTTGCTGGAATCGGTCAACTGCACATAGATGGTGCCGCCCGCATAGTACCAGGAGCCAGGCGTTGCGCTGACCGCGGAAATTGACTTTTCGAGCGTCAAGGGAATAGTAGAAACACCCGTATTCGGATCGTCGACATAAACATTGGTTGGAGCCGTCGCCGCCGTGGCCGCATAGGCCGAGGGATAAGCGGCCACCTGGGCCCATCCAGTTATCAAATTCGATCCGGCGATTTCCGGATTTGGTCCGGTTCCGTATGCTCCGAAAATGACCGGGCTCCCCATGCTTCCACTGGAAGGGACGGTCAACTGCTCGCGCCAAATTCCACCTCGCTTGAACTCTACAGTCTGTCCCGGTAAGAGTGCAGTTGCGTTGACTTTGGCAATCGTTTTCCACGGGGCTGCCTGGGTGCCCGCATTGGAGTCGGCGCCGTTAATGGAATCCACATAGTAAGTAACAGGGCCGACCATGATGACGGCGCTTGCCGACGTGCTCGGAGCTGCTGCGCTTTGTGCCGTCACAGTAACTGTCTGCGGCGAAGTAATATTGGGCGGTGGCGTATACAAACCCGTTGAGGAGATTGTGCCTAGCGCAGGGCTGATCGACCAGGTGACCGCGGCGTTGCTTGTTCCCAGAACTGTCGCGGTGAACTTCTGAGTGGCTGGGTAAGTCAGGCTCACCGTGGAAGGGCTGAGGGACACCGTAACTGTCTCGGGAAGTGTGACCACCGCGGTTGCGATGCTTTTGGAATTAGCCACACTCGTCGCTGTAACTGTGACAGTTTGAGTAGTCGGGGCTGTACTTGGAGCAACGTAAACTGAAGTCGTTGTACCGCCTGCGAGACTTCCTATGGCAGGGCTGAAGGACCATGTGACGTTAGTGCTAGTGGTCCCGCCGACGGTTGCTGTGAATGTCTGGCTTTGTGACGGTAGCAGAGAGACCGAGGATGGCGTTAACGTGATCGACACTGGCGCGTTTACCGTCAGGCTCAGTTGTTTGGAACTGGACGCGCCTTCGTCAGTCGCGCTCACAGTAAATGTGAAGACCCCTGTCCCAATGGGCGCGCCGCTGATTACACCAGTGGCAGATGCCAAGCTCAGGCCGGCGGGCAGCGCGCCGCTCGTGACTGCCCACGTAGCAGCGGTTGCACTCTTTGCAGTCAGGGTCTGCGAATACGTCACCCCCTGCGATGCGGCGGGCAATGGGGACGTCGTCGCGATCGAGACCGCCGCCGCGCAAACGGCAATCGTGGCGAACGCAGGCCCGCAGATTATTACTTTTATGGATCTATAAGTGAATGAGGACCGCAATTGTGGCTTCATTGGAGTAGTTGATACGGCTTCAAGGTTCTTCTCGGCCAGAGTTTTTAGGACTTTAGAAGTGACGGTGATATCCCCTGCCCAAGAGATTTCGGGCAATAGAAAACCGCGGCTGCTTTGGGTATACTTCCCGTCGGCAACCGGCACCTATAACCACTAGGGTTAGCTTCTCTAGGGCCCGTAGTAGCGCAATCGGCTGACCATTTAGGCCGATTTTGCGGATTAAATGAATCAGATACTTAAGGGCGACGGAGACAGATCGCGCTGCGCACTCGGGTTTCCAGCCAAAGCGTTGCGAGTATCGTTGTAGACACTCAGCGCTGAATGGAACTTTAGTTTGTAATATGCGTTACGCTTCGCGTGCTGGGCTTTTGCGACCAACACAATAACTCGTAACACCGCTATATCGACGTACCTGGCGGAACTCCTATGCAAGGGCGCAGAGGCCTTCGGCATGGCTCGTATGCAGAAACTCACACCCGAGTTAAAGCCTGGGTTCAATCCGCGCCGTTAAGGCCGCGCTAGCCTGTGGCACCTGCCGCTGGCGCCGCTTCAAAGCCGCTAACCGAGACGCGACTGTGAAGGAGCGTTCTCAAGCCGGGATCCTCCGCGGGTGTCTCACTCCGTCCAGTCCTTGACCTTGCTTTGCCCTTGCGATCGCGGAGCGCGCCCATTCGCACCGACTAGAATCAGAACTACGACCAGGCAAGGACTATGACCGCACCTCCGATGCTTCGACAATGGCGCCGAAACTACCTTTGGGTGATTCCCCTCTGCCTCATCGCAGGTTTTTACCAGGTGACCTATACGGTTGTCGCTTTTACCGATCTCATTCACTGGGATCGGGTCGCGGGTGCGCTGTTCGACGTCAATAACAGCGGGCGCGTCAAGGCGGCGAGTCTGCCTGCAAAGAATGCGGGGCTCAAGCTGAACGATCGTGTGGTCCGGGTCGACGGCCGCGACGTGACCGCTGGCCGGGTCCTCTGGGAAGAGATCCAGCGCCATAAGCCCGGCGACACGCTGGTAGTGGAAATATTGCGTGGCGGGGAGACCGCGGCCCGCAAACTCACGATTCCGCTCACTGCCATCCGTAATGAAGGCCCGACAGTCGGTACCTGGCTGCTCGTCAGCATGCTCGTTCTCGTGCCTCTGTTTTGTGTGGCGGCCGCAATTTACGTTGCGCTCAGACGCCCGGATGATATACGCGCGATCATCGTGTTTGGGCTCCTCATCAGCGTCTCGCAAGTAGTGAAGACCGTCGATTTCTACGGCTTCCCGGAAGCTTTTTGGACGATCGCCCTAGGCTACGCAGCGTTGGGCGGCTCCGTCTGGCCTCTCTGGATGGCGCTCTTCGGTCTGTATTTCCCGACGCGGTTCGAATGGGACAAGCAGCGGCCGGGCTTGAAATGGCTCTTGATTGGCCCGCTTCTAACGCTCCCCGCGATCACGTTTCTTGAGACTGAAGGCGCGCTGAATGACTTCCACCGTGTGGCCCCACTGGATCGTTTTTGGCAGCAAATCCATTTTGAAGCCATCGTCCTCGCGTTGATCACCGCCGGCATCGTCGTCTTCTTCTGGGCGCTTGCCGTCAAAACGGCGACCTTGACCAATCGAGACGCCAAGCGGCGCTTGCGGTTGCTGCGGTGGGGATCCGCGGCCGCGCTTTTGCCGCTTGGGATACTCGCCTTCTACGAGCTGTTCTCCGGCGACAGCCAGAACAAGACTGTTCCGGAGTGGATGATCATTGCGGTTTGTGTGATCTTCTTCATCTTCCCTGTGACGTTGGTCTACGTGGTTGTGGCGGAGCGAGCCATGAACGTCGGCATGGTGGTGCGGCAGAGCATGCGTTACACGCTGGCCAAAGGCGGCCTGCGCGTGGTTCTTGCCATCGCTGCCGCCGGCGTCGTCACCGGCCTGAATTTCCTTGCCTTCGGCAGGATCATGGGCGAAAGCGCCCGCATCGTCACAATGATTGCCGCCATCGCTGTCACTGTGGTTGCCGTCCGCTACTCTCGCAAGCACCTGATGGCCTGGGTGGACCGCAGGTTCTTTCGCGACACCTACAACTCCGAGCAGATTCTCGAAGAACTCAGTGAGAACGTTCGCACCATGGTCGACGAAAAGCTCCTTTTCGATACGGTTTCGCGCCGCATATCGGAATCCATGCACGTAGAAAATGTGGCTGTGCTTCTCAGCACGAATGGCGCGTTCCACCCGGTATATTGGCTCGGCCTGAACCTGACTGACAAGCTGGCTCTGCCGGCGTCGGCCGTCACGGTTGAGCAAGTCAGGAATTCGAAAGAGCCGCCGCGCGTCTATTTTGACGACGAAAAGAACTGGGTCTATCACACGCCGGATGTCGAGCTGGCGGCGCTTCGATTGCTCAACTCGCAGTTGCTCTTGCCTGTGGGCGTCAAAGACCGGATGCTCGGAATCCTGTCGCTTGGCCCCAAGCGCTCCGAAGAGCCGTACTCCCGCACAGACCTGCTGTTGCTCCGCGCGGTCGCATTGCAGACCGGATTGGCGCTCGAGAACAGCCGCTTGATGATAACCGTCGCCAACGAGATAGCGCAGCGCGAAAAGCTCAACCGTGAAATCGAGATTGCGCATGAAGTCCAGGAACGGCTCTTTCCGCAGAGGCTGGTCGAGATGCCCGGTCTCGACTATCTCGGCGCGTGCCGGCCGGCGCTCGGAGTTGCCGGCGATTACTACGATTTCATCGCACTGCCCAACGGCGATCTGGGAGTCGCGATTGGCGACGTCTCCGGCAAAGGAATCGCCGCCGCCTTGCTGATGGCATCCCTCCAGGCTTCATTGCGCGGCCAAACCATTCTGGCGGGAGCCGATCTGGCGGTGGTACTGACCAACGTCAACCGCCTCATTTACGAGGTTACGCCCGATAATCGCTATGCCACCTTCTTCTACGGACAGTATTGCCGCGAAACCTGTCTGTTCACCTACGTCAACGCGGGCCACAATGCGCCCGTAATTCTTCGGCGCCACCCCGATGGAGCGGTGGTGATTCGACTCGAAACCGGCGGGCCGGTGGTAGGGCTGTTTAGCAACGCGCAGTATCAGCAAGCCATTGTGCCGCTCGAATCCGGCGACGTCTTTGTCGGCTTCACTGACGGTATCAGCGAGGCGATGAACCCGCAGGATGAGGAGTGGGGCGAGGAAAGATTCATACCCGCAATTATGGAATGTGCCGATAAACCCGCGGCGGAGATCATCCCCTATCTCATGCAGGCCGCGGATCGATTCGTGGACGGCGCCCCGCAGCATGACGACATGACCTTGGTGGTGGTGAAAGTTCTGCGCCCGGAGCAGAACGGCGCGCTGATCGCCTGAAGTCAACGCGGCACCCTCCATTTGTGTAAGCCGACCCACACGCCCATCAGCCCCGTGTGTCCGCATAGCGGACGTTAATCACAACGAAATCACTTTTGTCTTGCACGCCCCGCAAACTTCGCATAGAATCCCAACCACTGCATCGCTCGCGGCTTCGGGTGCCGCGAAGTTACGAGGATACCGTGCCCACCAAACAAGCTTGCTTTTCGGTAGCGACTTTTCGACTGACTTGGCTCACAGCGACAAGCGGCAAGCCGGCCCGAATAGTAGCCGCTGGCGCCGGCCTCGTAGGTAAAGCCTGGTAAAGAAGATCGACGCCGTCGGCAACGTCATCTGCAGCGCCTACGATGCCCTGCACCGCAACACTTCCATTACGTATCCAAGTGGCTCCTACGCCTCGGTGACACCATCGAAGACCTTCGTTTACGACTCGGCAACAGTGAACAGCGTCGCGATGGCCAACGCCAAGGGCCGCCTCGCCGAAGCCTACACCGGGAGCTCGAAAACGACC
>Ga0181525_10000132_pt1 | contig 69212 bp, 62 predicted proteins | sample PEATcosm2014_Bin_48_FD_121100 | JGI IMG/M metagenome (GOLD analysis project Ga0181525, IMG submission 121100) | Peatland microbial communities from MTU Mesocosm Facility, Houghton, MI, USA - PEATcosm2014_Bin06_10_metaG | ecosystem: Environmental > Terrestrial > Soil > Wetlands > Peat | place...
CTTCCTGCCGCGGAGCGACATACGGCACACTGGGAAGATGCGTCACCTGACCGCGCGTTGACTCCGCCACATCGATGTGAGCGTGATCGAGCAGTAATCCGGTAGCGCGATCGAGTTCGATGCGCGACTTCTCATAGGCGGCTTTCGCCGAAACCAAATTGGATTCCGCCGTGGTCAATGTGGAAGCATCCTGCAAAATTGCGGTTTGCGTTGTGAGTCCCACTTTCAACTTTTGTTGGTCCGCGTCGAAAGTCTGGCGGGCGAAATCGACGGCATATTGCGCCGCCTGCACCGACGCGCGGTTTTGCTTTACGTCAAACTGCGCGTTGCGCACTTCGATGCGCACCTGATTTTCCAGCTGGTGCAAGCGCACCTGGGCCTGGCGGTATTCCAGTTCCGCGCGTACCTGGTTGGCCTGCGCTTCACGATTGCGCAGCGGAATGTTCAGCGTGAGGCCGACACCTTTATCGGGAGCGGTGGAGTTCACCAACTGGTGCAGCGTGCTTCCGTAGCCCACGTTGGTTGTGTTCTGAAATGGCGGCGGAAGTGTCCTGTAGCATCCTGTTAATACAGCGGTAGTGCAGGCAGGCAAGGCCAGGTCCCCGCCTACGCCTGATCCACCGTAATAAGCGAAGGCATCGAGTGTGGGCAGCAGCGCGTTGCGCACAGCTTTACTGCTGAGGTCGCGGGAGTTCAGATCGATGCGCGACTCGACCAGTTCCGCGCGGTGGTCGAGGGCCTCATTGATCAGACCCTGGGTTGGGACCACTGGCTCTTCCTGAGGAACCTGCATGGTCGACGTAGGGACTACATCGGCTTCCGCCAGTACTGGATCTTCAATGCTCCGGCTCACGGCATTTTTCATCAGCAACTCTTCCAGCTCCAGATTGTTCTGCGCCAAAATCAGGTTCTGCTGGTCGGTCGATACCGTGCTCTGCGCGCTGACCACTTGAATGGGGGGCACGGTACCCACTTGTGCCTGCCGCTTGGAATCGTCCAGCGCTTTTTGTGCGTAGGTCAGGGCTTCCTCCTGGACGCGGACATTCTCGTAAGCGTAAACCAGGTCCCAGTACATGTTTTCGATCTGGTCGACCGTGGTAATGGTCTGCAGGCGGAAGGCTACGTCGGAGATCTCGCGGTTGTTCTTGGCAATCTGGATGAAGCGCAGGTTGGGAAGCGTTCCGAAACCCTGCAGCAGGTTCTGGGTGATCTTGAACTGGAAATTGGAGGTGAGCTCCGGCGTCAGCAGGCTGGTCGGATTATTCGTAGTGACGTGGGTATTGTTGAACCCGGCGGTGACGGCTGTGCCCCATTGAAATCCCTGGGTGTAGCTGAAATCGGCCGTATAAGTATTCTGCGCCAGGATCGGAACCGGACTGAGGCTGCTGGCGGACTCAGTATCGTTCCTGTCGAGTTGCAACGTGCCCGTGAGGACGGGATCGAAGCTGGTGATGAGCGAACCGATGCCGAGCGTGGAACTGACCAAACCGTTGGTACCGGTTCCAATACCGCTGGCCGCGACGGTGGTACCGCCCGTGCCCGAGCCCACGGTACCGCCGAGGCCACCAACGCCGCCGCCGGGGGTGTTCTGCACAATGCCGGCGTTGACGCCGAGCACATTGGCTCCGGACTTGGCGCGCAAGTAGTCGGTGGCGGCGATGTTCAGGTTGTAGCGCGCGATATCGATATCGAGATTGTTCTCCAAAGCCAACGCGACCGCGTCGTCAATCGAAAGATAAATCTTGCCCTCGCGCATGAGCGCGTCAATGCGCGGTGAGTTGGCGAGGTTCGGCTGCGCCAGTTCCTGCGGGGCATAAGGCCGCCAGATCAGGGGGAAAGACGAGCGCGGCCGGGAGTAATCCTGCAAGTGCACCGCCTGCGGCTGTGCGGGAACGGGCGCGGTTTGCGGCGCAGGAGCCGCCGGAGCATTTTGTGCGGACGGCTCTGGCGCGGACGAATTTTGCGCAGGCGTATTTTGCGCAGACAAGGGCTGCGAAATCTGCGTCCAGGCGAGGATCGCGACCGCCGCTGCCCACAGCAGGGCGGGCCGACAAGTGACCGCCTTCGGTCGGGCTAAAGACAAAGACATGGTTCGTCTCCTTCATTCGCATTCGAAAGCAAGGGATAAGAAAACTTGGTATCCAAAAAGCTGGCCTTCGAGAGGCCGGAGTTTTGAAACGCGGGAAATGGAAACTTCAGAATTAGAAGCGCCGCATAGAGAGCCAGGCATCACGTTCATAAGCACGATGGGTTTCGAGGATTTGGATGCGGAAGCCATCCCGGGCGTCACTTTCATCTTCATCTTAGCGGGGCGTGAGCGAAGGAATCAGTTCGAGATTGTAAAGAATTGTGAGAAGAAAAATAAGGCGCGGTTCAAGACCGCGCCCGTTGCTTCCAACAACGTGCTTCGGTAAGCGGCTACTGCGGTTGCTGAGCCCCGGCCTGCGGGGCCGGCTTCGCCACCGACGGCATCTCCTTGCGCGGCGCGATGAACGGCACGTTGGGCATGCGCGTGACCTGGCCTCGGGCCGCATCGTCAATGCTGACGCCAATGTGGTCCAGCAGCTGTCCGGTAGCGCGGTCCAGTTCCACGCGCGACTTTTCGTAGGCGACCAGCGCATTTACCAGAGTCGACTCGGCGGTCGCCATCTGGCTCTGGTATTGCAGCACCAGCGTGTTGGTCGAAGTGCCGAACTGATATTTCTTCTGCTCAGCATCCAGCGACTGGCGGCCAAGCTCCACGGCGGCTTTGGCGGAATCCACACTGGCGCGGTTCTGCTGCACGGCATATTGCGCGTTGCGGATCTCGATTCCCACCTGATTTTCAATCTGCTGCAGCCGCATCTGGGCCTGGCGGTATTCAAGCTCAGAGCGGATCTGCACCGCCTGCGCAGCGCGGTTGCGAAGAGGGATGTTCAAGGACAACCCGACACCTTTGTCGGGCGCGGTGGAGTTGATGAGTTGGTTCAACGTGCCTCCGTAGCCGGTGGTGGGGGCGATTGGAATGAAAGTCTGGCCGCCTGCCGACGCATTGGGTCCCGCGCAAAAACCCGCGGACTGTTCATCGGTCGACTGATTCGCGCATAGATTCGAGGGGTTCTGCGAGCCACCCAGTCCCGAACCACCGTAGTACGCAAACAGATCGACCGTCGGTTTCAGCGCGCTGCGCACCGCCTGGTTGCTGATGTCGCGGCTGTTCAGATCGATGCGAGACTCGACCAGCTCAGCGCGATGCCGCAGCGCCTCATCGATCAACTCTTCGGTCGGAACAACCGGCTCTTCGGCGGGAACGTCCATGGTCGAAACCGGGATGACCTCAGCCGTGGCCAGTGTCGGATCTTTCAGAGTACGGGTGAGGGCATTCTTCATCAGCAATTGCTCTAGCTGGAGGTTGGTTTGCGCTTGCGTTAGCAACTGCTGATCCTGCGCCACGGTGCTCTGCGCACGAACCGTCTCGATGGGAGCCAGGCTCCCGATCTCGACCTGCTTCTTGGTATCCGACAATGTCTTCTGCGCAAAGGCCAGTGACTCATTCTGCACGCGGGCGTTTTCGTAGGCGTAAACCAGATCCCAGTAAATGTTCTCCACCTGGTCGACCGAATCGATAATCTGCAGACGGAAGGCGACATCGGAAAGCTCGCGGTTGTTCTTGGCGATGCGAATAAATCGAGTGTTCGCAGGCAAGCCGAATCCCTGAAGCAGGTGCTGCGTCAATTGGAACCTGAAACTGGAATTGAGCTGCGGGCTTAACGGAGTAAAAGGAGCGTTTCCGGTCGCGATGCGCGTGTTGTTAAATCCCACCAGCAAATTGGTTCCCCAGGTGAAACCCTGTGTGTAGGTAAAACTGCCGGTGGTGGTGTTCTGCGGTGAGGCCGGACTGAAGGTGCTGGTCGGGAGAATATTGAAGTGGTCTTCCTGCAGCGTACCGGTCAGGATCGGGTCAAAGCTCGTGATGTTGGGTCCCAGACCGAGCGTGGAACTGACCAAGCCGTTGGTGCCGCCTCCGATGCCTCCCGAGCCCAGACTGGTACCGCCGGTTGAGGCGCCGGAGTTGGCGCCGATTCCCCCGACGCCACCGCCGGGCGTATTCAAGACCACTCCGGCGTTGACGCCGAGGATGCTGGCGCCAGCCTTGGCGCGCAGCACGTCGGTGTCCGCGATGTTGAGATTGTAGCGCGCGATGGCAACATCGAGATTGTTCTCCAATGCAAGCGCGATTGCGTCGTTCAGAGAAAGGTACAACTTGCCGTCGTGCATGAGCTGATCAATGCGAGCCGTGTTGGCCAGACCGGGTTCCGCGATGTGCCGCGGTGTGTAAGGCGCAATCGGGTTAGGAAAGTGCGACACGGGCTGGGTATAGTTCAGGACCGGTACCGGCCTGGTTTCCGGCGAGTTCTGCGGATTCGGCGCGGCGGGCGGTTCCTGACCCCAACTTGCCATGATCAGAGTTCCAACGAAAAACGCTGCAATAATCGGACGGATGTTTGCGGCTAAACTTCGGAATGGCATCTACTCATCTCCGTTCATTAACCTGGTGGTCGTTAACCGGTGCAAAAATGACTTGGCCTGAGACCGCAGACTTAATCCAAATACGAAGATCGATTCCCTCATAGGTACGGAGCCGATGGCGCCTGGGTTCCGCAAAAAACTCCGCAACCGCTCAGCCGAAAGCCTGCGGAAAACTGTGCCTATCCTTGAAAGCTGCAATGCTCGAAACCGTCCGTCAAGAAACTTTCGTCCGCGGATGAAATTGCTGTGAAACATAGCAGTATATCCGACAGAGCGAGTCGGTTTCGTATTGGCGCGTATGCCGAAGCCGATCGCGATAAACTCCTCACCGGGCCGACGTAGCCCTGAAATCGAGGTGGAGACGGCAGCGCGCAGAAACGAAATACATGAAACACGTTGGATGAGCCGGGGCTGATGGGGGACTCGAAAGATCGCATGCGCAATCTCAAACTGATTCTCTCCTATGACGGTTCGGATTTTGCCGGCTGGCAGGTGCAGCCTGACGCAGTGACGGTACAGGGCACGCTTGCCTCAGCCATTGGACGACTCACCGGCGAAAAGGTATTGCCTCAGGGCTCCGGCAGGACGGACGCAGGAGTGCATGCGCTGGCGCAAGTGGTGACATTTGTCACGGAGTCATCGGTCCCCACGGCGAATTTTGTGAAAGCGCTCAATGACCTTCTGCCGGCCACGGTGCGGGTGCTCGAAGCGGAAGAGGCGGGTGCGGATTTTCACGCCCGCAAGTCGGCGCGCGGCAAGACCTATCGCTACAGAATTTATCGGGCGGCCATCTGCCCTCCGTTTCTGAGCAGGTTTGTGTGGCACTACCCTTTTCCGCTGGACGAGCAAGCGATGGCGCAGGCGGCGGCGCGGGTGGAGGGCGAACACGATTTCACATCGTTTGCCGCAGCCGACCCGGAGCGCGGGCGCGAAGGGAAACCAGTATCGAATCTCCGCCGAGTTTTTGCTTCGACGTGGGTGCGGGCGGGGGATGAACTGGTTTATACCGTGAAGGGGTCGGGCTTCCTGCACCACATGGTGCGAAATCTGGTGGGGACGTTTATCCTCGTGGGCAAAGGATCGCTGGCGGTGGAGGATCTAACGCGGATCCTCAAGGCACAAAATCGCTCCGCCGCTGGAGCGACCGCGCCCGCCGGCGGCTTGTATCTGCTGGGCGTTGAGTACTGAATCACGGTGGTCGATGTTCGCCATGGCAACGGATCTACATATCGCGGCGCGGAGGATTTCGTCGGTGAATCCGTCTACCGGGGCGCTTCTGCGCGAGTTCGAATGCGCTGCAGAAAGTGAAGTCCTTGAAGCGGTGGCGCGGGCGCGCGCGGCACAACGGACGTGGGCTGAGATCGGCATTCGCCGGCGGATCGGAGTGCTGCACGAGTTTCAGCGCGGGCTCCACGAGAAAAAATCAGAAATCGCGTCTGCCATTTCTCAAGAAGCCGGTAAGCCGGTCGCCGAAGCCCTGACCACCGAAGTGCTGGTCGTGCTCGATGCGGCGCGGTTTCTCATCGACAATGCACATCGCCTTCTTCGCGACGAGTTTCTGCCGCACGGAAATCTCGCCACGAAACTTAAGACCGGGCGCCTGGTGCGCGAGCCTCTCGGCGTGGTGGGAATCATCTCCCCGTGGAACTACCCGTTTTCAATTCCAGCGACTGAGACCCTGGCAGCCCTGGTCGCGGGCAATGCGGTGGTGCTGAAGCCTTCAGAATTGACATCACTGGTGGCGCTGGAGCTGGCCTCGCTGCTCCAGGCAGCTGGCGTCCCAGAAGACGTTTTTCAGGTCGTGTTGGGCGATGGCGCAACCGGCGCCGCGTTGATTCATGCCCGGGATGAGGCTGGACGGGCTGAGACCGGAATCGACAAGCTGGTATTCACCGGTAGCGTGGCGACCGGCAGGCGGATCGCAGTGGCAGCAGCCGAGCGTCTGTTGCCTGTGGTTTTGGAGTTGGGCGGCAAGGATCCTATGCTGGTGCTCGATGATGCCGATGCGGACGTGGCTTCGAGTGGAGCAATATGGGGAGCGTTTGTGAACGCCGGACAGACCTGCCTGTCCGTAGAGCGATGTTACGTTCACCGCAATCTGTACGAAGCGTTCTTGAGCGCGTGTGTCGAGAAAACGAAGAAGCTGCGCGTCGGTCCCGGAAATGTTCCCGAGACCGACGTGGGTCCGATGATTCACGAGCGTCAGTTGCGGATTGTTGAAGCGCACGTCGCCGATGCATTGGCGCGCGGGGCGCGGGTTCTGGCGGGAGGCGGCCGGCTTCCGGAGCTCGGCAAGAATTTTTACCAGCCCACGGTGCTGGCTGACGTTACCCATGAAATGCGCATTATGCGAGAGGAAACATTTGGGCCGGTGCTTCCGGTGATGGCATTCGACAGCGACGACGAGGCGGTGCGACTGGGCAACGATTCGGAGTTCGGGCTGGCAGCCAGCGTGTGGACGCGCGACCGCCAGCGCGGCGAGCGCTTGGCGAGACGCATTCAGGTGGGAACCGTTATGGTGAACGATGTGGTCTCGTGTTTCGGCATCAGCGAGGCGCCGCATGGGGGGGTGAAGTCGAGCGGCGTCGGTCGCGCGCACGGACGCTTCGGATTGGAAGAAATGGTGCGGCTAAAATATGTGGACACTGACCTCATGCCGGGAATGAAAAAAATGTGGTGGTATGGCTACGGCATGAAATTCTCTCAGCAGATGGAAGGTTTCCTCGAAATGCAGTTCGCGGGAAAAGTGGGAGAGCGCCTGCGCGGAGCGCTGCGCGCTGTGGGCGTAGTCCGCAGGAAGCGGTTGTAATTGCCTGGGCGAAAATCTGCAGGGCTATGCCGAAATGCGGTCGCCCTGGCTGGGCGGTTGAGAGATCACCAAGAAACGCGCCGGCCCGGATGATGGATTGCTGATCTGATGACGGGCTCCGGGCAGGATGCGAATTCCCGTGCCGGAAGGAAGCAAAGTGGTGCTCCCCTCCACCTCCATGATCACCTCGCCCGAGAGGATGTAAAAAAATTGCTGGGCTCTCTCATGATAGTGGCGGACCTCGCGCCCGCCCGAAGGAATGAACTCTTCAATCACGCTAAGTTTCTCGTCCTTCACCAGATGCCAGCCGTCACAATCGTTCCCCCAGCGATAATGCTCGGCCGTGGCGCGACTGACGGGACCGGGCTGTATGAAACCAGGTTGGGCAGAACTGGGCTGGGCGAAACTGGGTTGAACTGGTTCCTTCGGCATGCTTTTCGTCTCCTCTGAAGAAGTGTAATCTTATGTCCATGGACGACGTTTCAAATTGCGATCCGAAGCGTGAGTTGTTGCGTCACAACGTGGCCACGCTGGCCTATCGCGGAGGTAAGGCCGTCCGCGGAGCGCCAGAAGGGTTTGCCGTCTTTCACGTCGATGAAGGATTACGCGCGCCAGGACAGATTCTGGCGCACATTGGCGATCTGCTGGATTGGGCACTCTCCATGGCCCAGGGCAAGCGCGAATGGCATGATTCCAAACCGTTGCCGTGGGAGAAGGAAGTGGAGAGGCTGTTCGCGGCGCTGAAGAAGTTCGACGATTACCTGGCGTCGAGTGAACCGCTGCACGTTGCTCCGGAAAAACTCTTTCAAGGGCCGATCGCCGATGCTCTCACTCATGTGGGGCAGATCGCTATATTGCGGCGCATGGCAGGAGAGCCGGTAAAGGCCGAGAATTATTTTGTTGCCGAGATTGTAGTCGGCCGCGTGGGAGCGGAGCAGACCAAGCCGAAGAAAGAGTTCTGATCTTAACTTTGATTCTTCAGCGGTCTCGCTTTCAGACGGATAAATTCCGATGCTGCATCGCGGGTCGCGAGAACAGATTTAGATTTTGGAGTCGCAGGTTCTCGCTCCGTATTTGGCCTTCGAGTTTTGCCTTCGAGTACAATGGCGCACGTGGGGCCGAATCCGGCGGCGCGAGCGCCGCGCGAACGAGGGTGGTTTCTTGGCGACTGGCGAAATCGTAACTTCGGGTGCACGCACTCCTGTGCAGCTTCCTCATCACAAGGTGAAAATCAAAAAGGCCGGGCAACGCGCCTGCAACGAGAAGAACGAAAAAGGCAAATTCTGCGGCGGGCATTTGAAGCGCTGGTTCTACACCACCGATGTCGTTGAGCAAGCCTGCGGCGATGCGGAAAAGGCCTGGGGGCCCGACGCCGAGGTCTACCGCTGCGAACACTGCCAGACGCTCTATTTGCCGAATCCTGAAGAAGCTAAGGTGAATGTCGCCGGTCAGGGGATGATTTCAGTTTTCGGGCTGACGCTGCCGCCGAAAGAAAAGTAAGCTGCTTTTAGCTTTTGGCTTCTAGCTATTAGCCAGGGCCAAGGAACTGACGCCGATTGATGATGCCGATTGACGATCAACAATGGCATCAGGTCGCCGTCGGCCGGAAGCTAATCGCTAAAGTGCCTTGTGAACACTTCCGAACTTATTTACGACTGGAACAACAATCATCCGCCCGGGCTGAAGCCGGCGGGGCCGGTGCTGCTGAATGACGAGAGCCTGCGCGACGGGCTGCAGTCGCCTTCGGTGCGAGATCCTTCGATTCCCGAGAAGATTGAGATTCTGCATTTGATGGAGGCTTTGGGGATCGACTCGCTTGATCTCGGATTGCCGGGGGCGGGAGCTCGCGCTGTGGAACATGTAACCGCGCTGGCGCGTGAAATTGTGACGCATAAGATGAAAATTCGCGCCAACTGCGCGGCGCGCACGCACGAGAACGATATTCGTCCGATTGCCGAGATCGTGCAGAAGACCGGCCTGAGCATCGAGGCTGCGACTTTCATTGGGTCGAGTCCGATTCGCCGTTTTACCGAGGGCTGGTCCGACGATTTTCTTTTGCAGACCACCGAGAAGGCCGTGAAGTATGCGGTCTCCCTGGGCCTTGATTCGATGTACGTCACCGAAGACACCAGCCGCTGCGATCCCGCGACGGTGAAGCGGCTGTACTCGACGGCGATCAATTGCGGCGCGCGGGCTATCGTGATCTGTGACACCGCCGGCCACGCCACGCCCATGGGCGCGCTGGCACTGGTAACGTTCGTGATTGAGGAAGTGGTGAAACCATCCGGCGAAAAGATTCGCGTGGACTGGCACGGGCACAGCGATCGTGGCCTGGCGATTGCGAACTCCATGGCAGCGGTGATCGCTGGGGCGAATTGCGTGCACGGGTGCGCCATCGGCCTGGGTGAGCGAGTGGGCAACACGCAAATCGATCAGATGCTGGTGAATCTGAAGTTGATGGAAATTGCGCCGTGGGCCGAGCAGGACCTCACCAAGCTGAAGCAATATTGCCAGGCAGTGTCGCGGGCTACGGGCGTACCGATCCCGGCGAATTATCCTGTTGTTGGGGACGATGCTTTTCGTACTGCGACTGGCGTGCACGCCGCGGCTATCATCAAGGCTTACCACAAAAACGACGTAGTGCTCGCCAACACGGTTTATTCTGGCGTGCCGTCGCATGTATTCGGGCTGGAACAGATTATCGACATCGGTCCCATGAGCGGGAAGTCGAATGTGCTGTTCTGGCTGGAGCGGCGCGGCATTCCGGCGAGCGATGATTTAGTCGACCGAATTTATCAGCGCGCCAAAGCCAGCAACCACACCCTGAGTAACGCCGAGATCGTCGAGTGCCTGCCGGCAGCAGTGAAGCAAACCTAACTTGAGGCGAATCTGACTTCCCATGGCCGAAGCAATTTCGAATCCCCTGCGACACGCGATTCTGGGGGCTGGCGGTGTTGGAGGCCTCATCGGCGCTGGTCTGGCACATTCGGGAGCTCCGGTCACGCTCGTCGTGAGGAGCGAAACAGTAGAGAAGTATCCGAAAAAACTTCGGCTGGAGAGTGCTTTCGGAAATTTCGAGGTCGACGTTGCGGTTGCCGCGGAAGTGCCTCCCGTTGACGTTCTCTGGGTCACCGTAAAGGCTACGCAGCTGGAACCGGCGCTTACTGCGCTCAAGAATCCTGATTCGGTCCGGGCCATTGTGCCGCTGCTCAATGGCATTGACCATGTGGCTTTGCTCCGCTCCTGGTATGGCTCGGACCGCGTGATTCCGGCGACCATCGCGGGAGAAACCGAGCGTGTCGCCCCTGGACACATTGTCCATCGCTCGCCTTTTGCGCGCTTGAATGTGTTAACTGCCGGGCGGGATCTGCTGGGAAGCACGATCGATGATCTTCAGCGAATGGGCTTCGCGTGCGGCTTCATTGACGATGAGCCGACCCTGATGTGGAGCAAGCTGGTTTTTCTCGCGCCGTTTGCGCTGACCACAACGGCTGCGGATAAGACGGTTGGCGAGGTTCTTTCCGATCCGCAGTGGCGAAATCTTGGCGTGGCTTGTGTTCGCGAGGCTTGCGCGGTTGCCGTCGCCGAGGGAGCGAAGGTTGATGCTGAGAAAGTGCTCGCGGGGACGGCGGCGTTTCCGGCAAACATGCGCAGTTCGATGCAGAAAGACGTGGAGCGTCACAATCCTCCGGAACTGGACGCCATCGCGGGCCCGATTCTTCGCGGCGGCCAGCGGTACGGAATTGAGGTTCCAGCTACGGAGAAGCTGGTGGAGGCAGTCGAGCAGAGAGCCGGATAGGTTGACGGCCGGCGAGTGTGATCCAGATCAAAAAAATCGCAGATCAACCGCGTAATGTCTTTCGAAGCTGACATTGGCGAGATCGCCCCTTGCGGCGTCTGGCTAAAATGTTGATTGCAAATAATTTACAATTTTCGAGGATTGGTCGGCTGGGGTAGTGGGTCGATTTGAAATTCGCATTCCGTCGGCGGCTCGAAGCCGCGATTGATTTTACCCACCTTACGGCGCGGCTGAAGCCGCGCCCTTCAAAACAAATTCAAACTGACCCACCACCTCGGCTGGCAAAGGCAAGGTCTGGCGCTGCGCCCGCCTTGACAATCGTCTCGCGATTGATTGGCGGGCGCAAGGTTAGATATCACAGGCCGGGGATGCGGAAGGATTCGGACTATTTCATGCCCTGTCTCCGGGTGTAATTCTACGGTTGGATGCGGGTTTGGGCGCTCGAATCTTAGAGGGATAGGCTCGTGGAATCCCACGTCTCTCAAAGTGCGAGAGACATGCGGCACCCGGCGGCTTTGCAAGTCTTTGGCGGCATGTCTTTGCTATCCCACATCCCCGCCACGCGTTGTAATATGACGCAATACCTTCCATGAGCCCCACTTCTCCGCGCGCGGATTTGCCGGATGTTGCGCCTACGGTGCAGCAGGATGTGGCGCGTCTGGCGGCGTCGCCGGAGGTGCGGTCGGCATTTAACTGGCTGCGCACACAGGAGCCGCAACTAGCGCAGTGGCAGATGGAGATGGCGCGGATTCCGGCGCCTCCGTTTGGGGAGACAGCGCGCGCGGCGTGGCTGGCGGAGCGCTTTCGCGAAGTGGCGCTCGACGACGTTCGTATCGACGATGTGGGCAACGTCTTCGGAGTTCATCCGGGATTTGGGCGGCGCTATGTGGCGTTGAGCGCGCACATCGACACGGTGTTTCCGGCGAGCACGCCGTTGAATATCCGGCGGCAGGGGAGCCGGCTTTATGGACCGGGAGTTTCCGACAATGGCGCGGGCGTAACGGCGATGCTGGGAATTGCGGCGCTGCTGCGGGCGGTGCGGCTGCGGCATGCCCTGCCCTTTGTTTTTGTCGGCAACGTGGGCGAAGAGGGCGAGGGTGACCTGCGCGGGATGCGGCACATTTTTTCAACGCCGCGGTGGAAGGATTCGATTGCGTACAGCGTGGTGCTCGACGGCGCGGGCGCTGACACGATTGTTGCGGAGGCTTTGGGCAGCCGGCGGTTCGAAGTGATCGTGCGCGGTCCGGGGGGACATTCGTGGAGTGATTTCGGAGCGCCCAATCCCATCGTGATTCTGGCTAAGGCGATTGAAACGTTTACGGCCGCTCCGGTGCCCGCGACACCGAAGACCACGTTCAACATTGGGGTGATTCGCGGGGGAACTTCGGTGAATTCGATTCCGGAGTCGGCGAGCATGAAGGTGGATATTCGCTCGACCTCGATGGCGGAGATGGAAAGGCTGGAGCAGGCGTTGCGGCAGGCGCTGAATCGCGCGGTGGAAGATGAAACGCTGGCGGCGGAGATGCGATCGACAGCGCAGAAGCGGCCTTCGGGGGTGAACTGCGAGGTGGTGGCGATCGGCAACCGTCCGGCGGGAGAGCTGGCAGTGAGCGCGCGGATTCTGCACGTGGTTCGGGCGGTGGATGCGCAGTTGAACAATACGGCGCAGGTGCAGCGGGCATCGACCGATGCGAACATTCCGCTGTCGCTGGGGCTGGAGGCGATTGCTATCGGTGGCGGCGGGTCCGGAGGCGGGGCGCATACTTTGCAGGAATGGTTTGATTCCAATGGGCGGGAGCTGGGATTGAAGAGAATTTTATTGACGCTGCTGGCGCTGGCGGGGGCGGGGGCGGGGGAATGATGCTTAGTTTTGGGGCTGAAGCCCCTTTTGAAAGGCGCTCCGCCACGCAAACGCTGCATGAAGCAGTGGAATCCCACCTTTCGCAAAGAAAGCGAACGATGGGGCACCCGGCTTTCGTGTTGACTTCGATGATGGTTTTAGTGCTCTGTACCCCCGGTCTCGCCCAGACCGAACCTCAGTTGAAGCAGTTGCCGCCGGGCTATCAAGACATGCCGATTCTGCCGAACAGGGCAGACGTTATCTTTATCCACGCCAACGTGTATACGGGTGTGCCCGCCAACGCGCAGTTCAGTTCCATTCTGCGCGAGGAGGCGATTGCGGTGCGAGGCGAACGCATTCAAGCCGTGGGCAAGAATATAGGTATTCAGAAACTGGCAGGGCCGCAAACGCAGGTCGTCGATTTGGGCGGGCACTTCGTCATGCCGGGATTCAATGACGCACACTTGCACCTGGCCGATGCCGGTCGGCAGAAGTTGAATGTGGATCTGACCGGGGTGAAGACGCTGGATGAATTCCGCGAGCGCGTGTTGGCCAAGGTGGAAAAAGCCAAGCCGGGGGATTGGATTCTGGGCGGGGGATGGGACGAGACCATGTGGCCGGTGAAGGTTCTGCCGAGCCGCTGGGATCTGGACGAAGTTTCGGGAGGGCATCCGGTGTTTCTGGATCGCGTGGATGGGCACCTCGCCGTAGCCGACACGCGGGCACTGCAGTTGGCAAGCATCACGCGGGCCAGCCGCAATCCGCAAGGCGGGCAGATTGACCGCGACCCAAACGGACAGCCAACCGGAATTCTGCGCGAGGGTGCGCAGCAGGCCGTACGCGCGGTTATCCCTGAGCCGACCCATGACCGGCGACGGCATGGAATTGAAATTGCGCTCGCGGACCTTGCCTCGCAGGGCGTAACCTCGGCCCAGGATTATTCGCCGAACTGGGAGAATTTTCAGATTTTCGAGGAGATCGAGAGAGACGGCAAGCTGACGGCGCGCATTTCCGAATGGCTGCCGTTTGACGACTCGATTGAAGAGTTGAGGACGAAGCGTGAGTCGCATCCGCGGTCGGATCTGATGCTGCATACGGGTATGCTGAAGGGATTCATGGATGGATCGCTGGGCGGCCACACGGCGGCGCTGCTTGCGCCTTATGCGGACGATCCGAAAAACTCAGGTTTGCCGCAGTATGACTTAGCCAAACTCAACGAAATGGCCAAGGAACGCATGCTGGCGGGCTTCCAGCTTGGCTTTCATGCGATAGGCGATAAAGGCGTGCAAATGGCACTCGACGCGTTTGCCGAAGCCGAGAAGGCGGCGCGCGAGCAGAAAGTAAAGGCGGCGAATGGGGGTGGCGATTTCCGCCTCCGCATTGAACACGCGCAAGTGACTACGACCGCGCAGATCGGACGCTTCAAGCAATTGAAGGTGATCGCCTCAATGCAACCGAGTCATTTGCTCACCGACATGCGCTGGGCGCAGGACCGGCTGGGGTCGAAGCGGGCCGCGACTTCCTATGCATGGGCGGCGTTCCTGAACAAGGGGGTGACGCTGGCGTTTGGGACGGATTATCCGGTCGAGCCAGTGACACCGTTTCGCGGACTATACGCGGCGGTCACGCGCAAGAGCGAGAACGGCAAGCAGGAATATTTCACGGAGCAGCGGCTTACCATGGATCAGGCCATAGCGGCTTACACTACGGGATCGGCCATCGCCGAATTCGAGGAGAAAGAAAAAGGCAAGCTGGTGGCGGGCATGCTGGCCGATTTCGTTGTGCTCGACCGCGATGTAACGGCGGCGACACCGGAGAAGGTGCTGGCGACGAAGGTGCTGCGGACGGTGGTCGGGGGCAAGACGGTGTACGAGGCGAAGTAGGGCTGTGAGTTCGGGCTCTCGTAAGCTTGGCTGAACTAAGACAGATCAGACTCTGTACCAGCACCGAGTTTGCTCCCCTAAGATTATTCTCGGCTCGACGCCCCTGAGGTCGGTTGATCCCTCGCCCCGCTGGTGAAAGCGCGGGGCTTCGAGATGACGCCCCGCAGAAGTAACGAGACAAAACTCTCGCTATCCGTGCCACTTCCACCTGGCCGTTGGCGGGGGCCCTCAGCTTCCAAACGGGTATAATTGGGAGTTCGCAAGTTTTCGGAGGAAGTGGGCATATGGATTCGCGGGCGATGTGGGTGCAGATGAAGTCCCGTCGGTGGCTTTATTCGTTCAGCATTGTGGCTACGTTGGCGTTGGGCATTTTGATTGGGACGGTGGTTTCGTTCGGAGTAAAGGGCAAGGAAGGGCAAAAATCTTCCGATGCGACTCCGCTGTCGGTTCCATCCCCCAAGCAGCTTTCGAGCGCATTCTCGCAAATTGCTAAACAACTGGGGCCGTGCGTGGTCAACATCAATACCGAGTCGACGGTCAAGAATCCGCACCGGCGGCGTGGCGGGCAAGCTCCCGACGACGACGACAGCGGCGGCGGTGGCAACGGTGGGATGGATGACTTTTTCAACCGCTTCTTCGGTGGGCCCGGGGGGGGTGGCCAAGGCGGTCCGTTGGGAGGCGACGGCTCGATTCGAGAGCGGTCACTGGGTTCGGGCGTGATCGTCGATCCTAAGGGTTATATCGTTACCAACCGGCACGTGGTGGAGAAAGCCGACCGCATTCGCGTGCGCCTGCAAGACGATCCGCCAGGAGTGCAGCACGACGCCAAGGTGGTGGGGGAAGATCAGGAGACCGATCTCGCGGTGATCAAGATTGAACTGGATCGTCCCGCCCCATCGGCGAGGCTGGGAAACTCCGACAGCATGGATGTGGGTGATTGGGTGCTGGCCATCGGCAGCCCGTTCGGGCAGGTGGGTACGGTAACCGCGGGAATCGTTTCCGCCAAGGGACGCGACATTGTGCCCGGCCGGCAGTTCCAAACGTTTATTCAAACCGATGCCGCCATCAATCCCGGAAATTCCGGCGGGCCGCTGGTCAATATGGATGGCGAAGTGATCGGCATCAACACGGCGATTTTGAGCGAGACCAACGCCTACGCGGGCGTGGGCTTTTCCCTGCCTTCGAACACCGTGGTGCAGGTTTACAACCAGCTGATCGGGCCTGAACATCGCGTGGCGCGAGGCTCGATCGGGATTATGTTTGACTCGGTCGAAAATCCGGCGATTGCCCGGGTGTACGGCAACGGGTCGGGCGTGACGGTGTCGAGCGTGGTGGCCGGCAGTCCGGCGGATCAGGCTGGTTTGAAGGTTGGCGATACCATTACCGTCGTGGATGGTAAGAAGGTGACCAAGGGATCGGAGTTGGTGGCCGATATCGCGTCGCGCAGACCGGGAGCGAAGGTGCAGCTCGGTTTCGTGCGCAACGGCAAACAACAGGAGACAACCGTAACCATCGCCGACCGCGCCAAGCTGTTTGCGGCGCGTTTGAACGAAGATGACAGCGGTAACGACGAGAGCGCACCGAAGCAAAACAAGTTCGGCATTACGGTTCGCAAGCTGACCCCGGAGATGGCGGACCGGCTGGACATGCCGGCAGGCAAGGGTGTGATCGTACAGGATGTGAAGCCGGGATCGTTTGCCGAAGACGTGAATCTGAACCGCGGCGACGTGATCCTCGAGGTAAACAAACAGCCGGTGAACAGTGAAGAGGATTTCGCCAAGGTCGAGTCGAGCCTGAAGAGCGGTCAGGACGTGGTATTCCTGGTGCGCCCGCGGGGTTCTTCGCGCCAGGACGGAACCATCTTCCTGCCTGGGACACTTCCGTAACCCGGCATCGAGCCCAACGGGAACTGGCATTGCTTCCTCCAGTGCGAGATGATTACAATGCCGGCTTCGGTTGGGTTTTGTTTTTGAGCCGGGGAGCGCCGGTTCTGAGGTTTTGAGGGCCTCGACGTTGGAACAAACGCGTTGGGCGGCAATTCGAAGCGGGGGGCTGGCGGCGGGTTGCGCTCTGGCAATGGCGTGGCTGTCCATGGCGCCGAGCCAGGCATTGGCTCAGGATGCGGCTTCCAGCACCGTTTCTCCTAAGCAGAAAACGGGCGGCACCAAGACGGCAAGTCCGAAGAAACACGTGCAGGCTGCCGCCAGCGAATCGGCAGCCAATACCACTACTTCTCCGCGACGAGCTCATCCCGCGTCGCATCCTCCGGCAGATAAGCATCCGAAATCGAACGCCGCTATCGCGGCTCATAACAACAAGGCGAAGACGGCGAATTCACGAAAGAAGAGCAAGAAGAAGACGTCTGCGCGGGGCCAGCAGAAGATTGATCCTGAGCGAGCGCAGGCAATTCAGGAAGCTCTGATACGCGAGCACTATCTAAGCGGTGATGCGGCGCGAACCTGGAACCAGGCGAGCGAGGACGCCATGAGGAAGTACCAGGCCGATCATGGCTGGCAATCGAAGACGGTGCCGGATTCGCGCGCTCTAATCAGCCTGGGGCTGGGGCCAAACCACGATCATCTGTTGAATCCAGAAAGCGCGATGACCACCGGGCCGGATCAGTTACACTCGGCTTCTTTAAGCTCCACATCGAACCCGGTCTCGCACAGCGCCAGTCCGGGGGATCGTATGAACTCGAACCCGGCCGATTCGACGCCTGCTGCAACTTCCAATGAGGATTTGCCGCGCCCCCAGTAGAGGGCTCCCGAGTTCCAGAAAGCCGGCCTACCCCGGGCTGCGAAGCCCCGAAACCCTCAGCTAACCGGCGCCCGACGATTTGCGGTAGCTTCCAATCACTGGCCGAGGGAAATAAGGCAAAGGCTGGGAGTGGATGATGGCTGCCGGGTTGGACTCGACCATAGCTTTCGCAATATCCGCGCCACAAATTTCCGCCGCGGCATCGCGCGCGGTGGAGAGTATGGGGACTCGCTTCTCCGTATCATGCCCGTCGGTGGCCAGCACGTGGACGGCATTATGCTCCATCAGCCAGTGCGCGGCGCGCCGAGCTCGGTCGCCCCAGAAGCCGGTGAGCGCAGACCCGGTCACCTGAATGACGCAGCCTTGTTCGGCCCATTCCACCACGCGCTGCAGGTTCTCGCGCAGAATGGGGTTGCGTTCGGGATGGGTGATGATCGATGTGATGCCGCGGTCGCCGAGTTGGGTGAAGCAGTCGGTGGTCTGCTGCGGGACGCTGTAATTGCTCAATTCGACCAGCATGTAGTGGGTGCCACCGATGGCGTAGCGCGCGGGATTGGCCAGCACGTCGCGCAGGTTGTCGTAGGAGAGGTGAAAATCGCACCCCAGGCTCAGGGTGAGCGAATCGCCGATGAGCTGCTGCAGATGGGCGACGAGTCCCTGCAAGTACTCGCGGTCGTAGTGATAACGATCGTTGGCATGAGGAGTGGCAACCTGGTGAGTGATGCCGTCGGCGGCAGCCATGCGGCACATGGCGACGGAGGTTTCGATGGACTTGGGTCCATCATCTACTTCGGGAAGAATATGCGAGTGAATGTCGATCACGGTTTGTAAAACACGAAGGCGCGACCGGGGTTGCGTCTTGCTTTGATTTAAGCAGATTCGCAGGGAAAGAGAAAGTGAGATGCGCTATGCGCTGCAGTCGAAAGGATGTAGCGTGTAAGTCACCTCGCTGAGCCTTAATTCGTACAACTTAGCTTGACCTCTCCGTCCTTGCATATAAAATAGCGGGATTCCCGGAAGCGGAAGGAAAGCCTGGCAGAGAAGGATGAGAGGAGAGGATCCACGCGCTCGAAATGGCTAGGAATTTCGGCAGCGTTTGCCCTAACGTCGGCCCTGGGACAAGTGTCGGCGCCAACTTCGCCCCGACCATCCGAACTGACATCCAAGCTTTTGAACGCGCCGATGAAGCTTCACGGCATACGTCTCGATGGATCGGTGGAAAGCAATAACTGGGGCGGTTACGCCGTAACCGGCAAAGCGTTCACCGATGCCAAAGGGTCGTGGCTGGTTCCTAAAGCAAACTGCACCAAGACTCCCGACAGCTATGCCGTGATCTGGGTGGGTTTCGACGGATATTCCTCGCCAACCGTCGAACAAACCGGGACTCTTATCTATTGCAACGGCACCAGCGCCGAATATTACTCATGGTATGAATATTATCCCCAAGAAGCCATCCTACTGGTGCCCACGGTTCCGGAATCGCCGGGTGACAAGATTTCAGCGGAAGCCAGTTACAACGGGTCGCAGTTTACGCTGACGATCGCGAACGAAACCACGGGAAAATCCTTTAGCAAGAAGTCGAAAGTCGCGGCAAAGAGGTCGTCTGCCGAATTTGTGGTTGAAGCGCCGTCGAGCGACACCGGCATTTTGCCCCTATCCGACTTTGCCAAAACCTCTTTGGGTCAGGACTTCACGGCGGTGAATGACACCAACTACGCCACCAACGGCTCGGTCACGGGACCGATCAGCGATTTCGGGGGCAGCGTGAAAGAGATCATCATGGTCAATGGCGAAGGCAAGGACAAAGCGGTTCCGTCGGCGCTGAAGACGGACGGATCGAGCTTCAGAGTGGCTTGGAAGTCGGAATGAGGTCCGCCGCGATGGTGCCCCGTTGCTCACGAATGGGAACAACGGGCTCCATCGCAGGACTTTGGGACTATTTGGCCGGCAGATAACTGAGATCCGCGCGAAAGCGAATAATTTCCGTCGTCAGCTTCTCTACCGAATGATCCAGGCTATCGACGATGGAATCAGCTTCGGCCTGTCCAAAGGCGTCTTTGATCATGTCGCGATAGGGCTTCACTTCAGGTTTTTCTTCAAAATCAGCCCAGCTGTGGTGCGGGAACGACAAGACGAATTCTCCGTCGACGCCGCCGTTGACCAGTTCGTACCATCCATAGCTTAAGGGCCACTTGGTCTTTTCGCCAGCGTCGTGAATTCGGGCGATGGCCGAGCGGAACTCTGAGATTTTGCCCGAGCGCACGTGGAAGATGTAGATCTCGGAGAACTTCTCAGGCATTCCGTTGCTGTTTTCGGTGCTGATCTTTGGCATGAAGTCGTAGTATCGCGTGACCACCGAATCCACGTAGACGCCCACAACCTTCTGAAATTCCGCCAGGTCGGCCTCGTCTGTAATCGGGGGCTTGTCCAAATCCGACCAATGCTGCCCGAAGCGCCCCACCAAAAACGTTCCCGTGTCATCGCCGCTCATCACTTCCCAGACCAATAGCGCCTGCGGGTCGTTCTGCTGTTTATGCCATGCCGCTTTCTGCTTACGGCCGGCTTCGTACTGCGGCACCATCTGATTCTTTATCTTCTGGAACTCGATGGAGGCCAGAGTACCCCTGTTTTGGCCCTGGGCGAACAGCGAACAGCTTACAAACAACATGATCCCAACAGCTGACAGCAGCTGACTTCGTTTCATTGATTCCTCTTTTCTGTAGGTTATTTCGATTCTCACACTTCAAACCGCACAGCCATGCCCTCAAAAGCCGCTTGGCTCGCGAAGTCAAGGTCCAGTTGAGGGAGCGCCCGAGTGTGAATGGAAGGACGCGAGCATCCTACACGAATTTGTGGGGCTGCGCTGAAAATTAGAGGACACTGAGGTCGCTTTCGCAGGCGGCTGGCGAATCAAATCCACCACTCGAGCTTCGACGCTGACACTTTTTTCCCGATCTCACCAGATCGTCGGAAGAGCTCGCGATTTGCGGATTTCACGGTCGGCGGTGACCAGCGGAATGCCTTCGACCAAAGCAGTCGCCCCGATGATGCGGTCTGCCGGATCCTTGGGATACGTCGATGGAAGGGCAAGCGTTCGCAAGGAAATCCGACCGTTGATTGGCAAGACAACAAATCGCTGTTCTATCGCCGCTATCACCGATTCGGCGCCAATCGCAAAGCGGCTGCGCTCCCGGTCGAAAATCCTGGCCAGTTCAAGAAGAGAGATGCCTGAAATAGCCAAGCCCTCGCCATGCTGGCGCGTCTCTTCAATCGCAGATCTCGCCCGCCTTGAGATGCGCGCCTCCTCAAACGCCAGCCACACGACCACATGGGTATCGACAAGGATCAATAGAGGTCGCCCCATTCCTCAGGAGTAAGGATTGGAGAGACGATATCCCCGGTAATCTTGCCTTTGCCGGCCATGAAACCGAATATGTCATCTTTTTCCTTCTCGACCGGGACAAGCTTGGCCACCGGCTTGCCGCGTTTGGTGATGAGGACTGATTCGCGCTTCGATTGGACTTCATCCATGACCGCCAGGCAATGGACTTTGAATTGACCCGCTGCCATCTTTTTCATGGGAGAACCGTCGATCATGGTCATTGTACCATGGTCACAAGGTCAACTATCCGTCGTGGGACTCGATGGTGCCTTTGAAAAGCGAAACTATGTTTCGTAGCGTTCGCGAATGAAATCGGCAATCCCAGCATAGGCGCTGGTCAGCGTCTTTTCATCCGGAAGAAACACGATGCGGAAGTGCTGCGTGCCGGGCTTTTGGCCGAAGCCGGAGCCGTGCACTACCATGACGTGCTTCTGGCAGATTAGTTCTTTGACGAAGATTTCGTCGCTCTCCGGGATGTCTATACGGGGGAAAGCGTAGAAGGCTCCGCGCGGGGCGACGCAACTTACTCGCGGAGTGGACTCGCACCACTTCTGTGTGAGGTCGCGGCGAGAGCTTAGTTTGCGCCGCACTTCGAGGAGGTGATCCTGGGAGCCTTCGAGTGCGGGCTTGATGGCATATTGCTCGGGGTGGTTGGCGCAGAGGCGGGCGCGCAAGAGGCGGTGAATGCCTTCGGTGTAGGGTTTGATGGCAGCGGCGTCGCCGGAGACGATGCCCCAGCCGATGCGCCATCCGGGAACGAGATAATTTTTCGACATGCCGCCGAAGGTGATGCAGGGAACGTCGGGGGCGACGGCGGCGAAGGCGATGTGGGTCGTGGCGTTTCCCTGAGAATCGAAATCCAAAATCAACTTGTCGTAGATTTCGTCGGAGAAAACTACGAGGTTGTGCCGGCGCGCGAGATCTGCGATCTGCTCCAGCATTTCGCGCGAGCATAAAGATCCCGTAGGGTTGTTGGGGTTAATTAGTACGAGGGCGCGGGTACGGGGGGTGAGCTTGCGTTCGATGTCAGCTAGATCGGGCTGCCAGGCGTCGTCTTCGTTGAGGTCGTAGGCGTTGAGCGCGATGCCCAGCTTGCACAGGACGGCCGAGTAGAGCGGGTAGTCGGGTTTCGGCGTGAGAATGTCTTCGCCCGGATTCACCAGCGCGCTGATGCAGAGATCGACGGTTTCACTGACCCCTGCTGTCACGAATACATCCCGCACGGTTGTGATGCCTTTGCGCGAAGCCTCGCCGCGAATCGCCTCGAGCGCTTCAGGGATGCCGGGCGACGGCGCGTATCCGTTCTTGCCTTCACGCATCGCTTTATAAGCGGCTTCGATAATGTGCGGCGGCGTCTCGAAATCGAAGTTGAGCGGATCGCCCACGTTCAGCGGCAGAACATTGTGTCCCCGGCGGATGACTTCATCGGCAACACAGGCCAGATCACGAATGGCATAGCGGACATGGTCGAGACGCTGGGCGGCGGCGATGGCGCGAATCTGAGTGGCGGGCATGGCAGGCTGCTTTCCAGCCTGATTGTACAAGAGGCATGTTTGCGAAATGCCAGGGGTTGGAGAATGGGTGGAAAAATCGGCGGGGAAGCCGGGGTCTACCGGTCGAAGAAGTTGAGCACTACTTCCTCTTCCGTTTGGGAGGAGGCCGGCGCATACTTCCAGTTTTTCACGGCCTTCACCGCATTTTCCACCAGGATGGGGTTGCCACCGATGACCTGAATATCGCCGACCGAACCATTGGCAAGCACCGTGGCTTTCAGGCGAACCAGCCCTTCAATATGCAAGTTCTTCAAGGTTTGGGGATAGCCTGGTTTTACGGTGGAAATGACTTTGCGCGACGGTCTGTCGGCCTTCTGCGCGTGCATACGAGGAGCGAGCACCACCGTGATGCCCAGCAGCAGCGCAAACGTTACAGATAGACGTCTCGCCGGCTCAGGCCTCGTTAACCGAGCGTGAAAGAAAAAGTTGGGCAACGCAACACCCGTGACAACACTGAAAGATTGAACCCCAGGTCATGACGGTAAGACCTCGGCCTTCGGACCGCAAGGTTACCAAGGTTCTCAGGGCAGAATGGCCCGCAATTTCAGGATTTGACGGCAGGGCAGAATGAGCGGCCCGGAATGAGTATCCGCAGGATTTCGGCTACTGCGGCTCCACGAGGGTCCTGACAAGCCTTATGCCGGTGGGGCTGCCCCAACCTGTCACCAGGTCGAAGCCGGTTACCGCTGAATACTTGCCATTGTTGCCGCTGACAATATCGTGGAAGTCGAGATCATAATTCGCACTCGTGCCAATCGCGTAGAGAGCCGGGTTGAGAAAACCCAGCGTCTCCTCGCCTCGGGCGACGGCTCTTTGGTTCGCCATTGCGATGAAACCGGCCCACTGCGGGGCGGCGTAGCTGGTGCCTCCATTTCCCCCGCCGCAGAATCCGTCGAAGCAGCTGTACTGGTTCGTGTTCGCTTCCGCGGCAACGTCCGGGATATTGCGCAAGGCCGTCGAACCACGATTGAGCGAGGTGATCACAGAGGGCAGTTGCTGGTAGCTGGGGATGGGAACTTTATTTTTGGAAGGCATGCCGGCGCTGCCGCTCCACCCAGTCTCTGACTTCCATTTGCCACCGGGGCCATGGGTGGTCAAGTCTGTGCCTCCAACCGCGGTGACGTAAGGATCGTCGGCTGGCCATACGTAGGCGGCGGGGCTGGCGGAACCGTAGTCGCCGGTGGCCACGAATACGCTTTGTCCCTGCGCCGCCATTTCCTTGAAGATCGGGTCCAGGCTGCTCTCGTCGTCGCGCCATCCCCAGGAGCAGCTGAGTTGCTTGGAAGTGTTGTCGCTGGCCATCTGGTTGAAGATGGAGACATCTTTATTTCCCACGTAAACGACGACTTGGTCTAGGCCCGGCGCCATGGAAATCGCCATCTCGATGTCCAACACCTGCTCGCTATCGTCACAATTTCGTGCAGGACAGCGCAGGCTCGCCCCATTCAGTGACACACCGTAAACCGGGACGTTAAGCGGCTGCTTCAGATTCTTGAAATACGTCTTGACGTCGCTTATTTCGTATCCGGCGTATTCGAACAGGCCAACCGATTGCCCAGCGCCGGTCAGCGGGCCCGAGCCATAGTAAGCGGCGCGCATGTCGCTGCCGATGAACTGGCCGCTCGGGCCGGAGCCGGTGGCTTTGCTGAGGGCACCCGGCTGCGCAGAGCTTGTTTGCCCCTGCGAAGGCCGGATGTTCTTGGCATGTGGCCGTGCGAAATTGTCTAGTCCTGAGATGTGCAGCAGCGGCACGTCAAGATCTGGCGAGGGCTCGCGATCCGGGGCGTAGAAAGTGCGGCTCTCGGTGGGATGCTGATAGAGGCCGAGCGCCAGGTGGAAGGCCTTCTCAATGTTTGCCGCCGGGCCTTCGATATCGAGGACCATGCGGTTGGTGGCGATATCGATCACGTCGAGGCCGTTGGCTCGGGCGAAGCTTAGTACTGCTGCATAGTCGGACTCAGTGGGACCGAATCGGGTGGTGAACTCCTGCACGCTGAGATACTGGTGGAAGGTCGGACTTTGCGGATCGTAGAGTTGCCGCAGGAGATCGTCGAGTTCCGTCTCGTTGCGCAGAGGCAGGGAGACTGCGAGACTCAGGCGCTGGGTGCCGTTAAGATGACCGACCAAGGGCGCAACTCCGGTGGAGACGGCTTCCGGGACCTGTGTGGTCAGTGTGGGGCGTTTCTCGGCCTGGGCTATTGTGGCTGCGAAGAAAAGCGCTGATGCGCACAATAAGGCATTCAGTTGCGGCAGAGTAGCTTCTGAAATGCTTTTCACTTGGTCATCTCCCCAGAAGAGTTTGTACTTTACAACGCAGGAGGGCGGCAGGCAAGCGGAGGATAGTCTCTAGCGGGAGAAAGCCTCACGCTTTGCGGAAATCCTACAAGTCACACCTTCGTAATTTTTGCGCGCGATCCAGCATACCTATAATTGTTCTCGATGAAGCTGACATACGCGATTGCGTTCGAGGACTTCAAAACGCTGCAGCCTCCGTTCACACGCGGCGGAAGTAACCTTGGATTCAAAGGTGTGCTCTTCGCTTGCGGGCTGATCGGGCTGTTAGGCGTATTTTGTCTGGGAAAAGGGATGGGGCTTCCGGTCGGTTTGTTCCTGATTGGCCTCGGCGCGGGGCTGCGGTTGCTGGCTGCTTCTACGAGCAACATTCTGTCCGTGCAAAGGAGAAAGCGTAGAAGAAAAAGCTGGAGAGAGGCTTTCAACAAATCCATTGCCGCGAGCAAAGGCTGCTGCTGCTTCGAATGATCGGCAACCGCCGCCAACATTATTTCGGACCTCTGGGTATTTACTTTAGCGAGGAAGGCTTGCACTTGCACGATCGGACAAGCCAGACGCGAACTTCGTGGCAGCAATTTGTCGGCTACCTGGAAAGCGGCGACTTGATGCTTCTTTACTACAATTCCAGGGTTTAGAGGATTATTCCAAGACGCGCGCTCACTGGTCAGGCTGCCCGCTTCGAGCCCTTGGTTGCGGCCAAGTTGAGCCGATTCGACTATCGCCATCCCGCTCCTCCCATTGAAGCCAACCTGCAAGACTCAACCCACCAGGTTTCTTAGTTCCGATGTTCGCGGTCGATAATCCCTCTTCGATCTTGTTTCAGTCCGCTCGATCGATCTGAGCTTTTTGCAGCTTGTCGGAGTAATCGACGTAGACAGACTTCCACTCTGTGTAGAAATCAATGGCGCCGATGCCGCCTTCGCGGTGGCCGTTTCCGGTTGCCTTCGTTCCGCCGAAGGGTAGATGCACCTCGGCGCCGATTGTCGGAGCGTTGATATAGGTGATGCCGGCGTAGAGGTCGCGGATGGCGGCGAAGGCCTTGTTCACATCCTTGGTGTAAAGCGCCGAGGAGAGTCCGTACTCGATGCCGTTGGCGATTTCGATGGCGTCGTCGAGATCATCGCAGGCGATGATGGAAACGACGGGGCCGAAGATTTCTTCCTGCGCGATCCGCATCTTCGGGTCGACGTCGGTGAAGACGGTTGGCTCCATGAACCAGCCGTATTGGTATTCGCCCTGGTCGAGCCGGTTGCCGCCGCAGGCGAGCTTTGCGCCTTCGTTTTGGCCGATCTCGACGTAGCTCAGGTCGGTCTGCAGTTGCTTTTCATTGATCGCTGGTCCCATCTCGACCGTTTCATCCAGGCCGTTGCCGACCTTCAGATTCTTGGCGCGAGCGACGTAGCGTTCTACGAATTCGCGGTAAACGCCTTTCTGCACGATGATGCGGCTGGTGGCGGTGCAGCGCTGGCCGGTGGTTCCGAAGCCTCCCCAGAGGCCGCCTTCGATGGCGAGGTCGAGGTTGGCGTCATCGAGGACGATCATGGGATTCTTGCCGCCCAGTTCGAGCGAGCAATGTTTGAAAGTCTTGGCGGCGATGCCTCCAATGATGCGGCCGACGGCGGAGGATCCGGTGAGCGAGATGGCGCGCACGTCGGCGTGATCGGCTAGCGGCGTTCCTACGTCCGGGCCGAAGCCGGCGACGATATTGATGACGCCTTTGGGAAGTCCAGCGTCGGTTAGGGCGCGGACAAGATTGAAGGTGGAGAGTGGAGTATCCTGCGCGGGCTTGATGACGCAGGTGTTGCCGCAGACGATGGCGGGCAGCAGCTTCCAGGAAGAAATCGCCATGGGGAAATTCCAGGGCGTGATCATGCCGCAGACGCCAATAGGCTGGCGGACGGCCATCGCGAATTTGTTCGGCATTTCGGAGGGTACGGTGGGACCGAAGAGGCGACGGCCTTCTCCAGCGTTATAGTAAGCGGCATCGATCGCTTCCTGCACGTCGCCGCGAGTCTCGGCGAGCACCTTGCCCATTTCTCGGGTCATTTCCCGGGCGTAATCCTCTTTGCGGGCGATAAGGATTTCGGCGGCCCGGAAGACGACCTCGGCGCGGCGTGGGGCGGGGACCAAGCGCCATTTAGCAAAGGCTCGCTTGGCAGCGTCTACCGCGGCGTCGACATCGGCTTTGGCCGACTTTTGGAAGATGCCAACTACGTCGCGAGCGTCGGCGGGATTGCGGTCTTCGAAAGTGTCCCCAGTGGAAGATTCGATCCACTCGCCGTCGATAAAGTTCTTCAGGACTTTGGTTGGGGTGTGGCTGAGCGTGGCCGGGGAAGCGAGGGTGTCGGTTGCCATAGATGCTCCTTATGAATGATGAATGCCTGGATATTGATGCTACAGCGGGTGTCGCGGGTGCGGCAAGGAGTTCGGCTCCGGCTTCTCTGACACGCCTCGATCGGGGGTGCGATGACGAAGCGCTTAAAGGCCTCGCTGTTGCCAGAATTACCAGATGTCTAAAACGACGGCGGATGGAACTATACTGGATTCCGGAGCTGCCGTGGAGTTGGTCTCGGCGGCGTGGGGAACATCCATTCGAGATGCTGCGGAGCAGCGAAATTGAATAGACCGCTACGCGGTTGCTCTTACGGGTACCGAGGGATCGGGCCGGTACCGCAACGCGGTCCGGCGAAATAAGTTTTGCAAATGACCATGAAACGCATCGCCATCCTGGGATCGACCGGTTCGATTGGTCGCAGCACGCTGAGTGTGGCTGAGTCCTACCCCGACCGCTTTCAGGTCGTCGCCCTCGCCGCCGGCGGGAACCTTGAAGCAGCCTTCGAGCAGGCCCAGCGCTGGCGGCCAAGCCTCATTTCGATCGCGGGAGAGCCCGATGCCGACGCGTTACGCACGCGCCTGCGGCAAGCTGACTTGGGCGAAATCGAGGTGGTTCAGGGAGCGGCTGGCACAGTGAAGGTTGCCACCCATGCTCAGGCCGACTTCGTGGTAAGCGCCATCGTGGGCGTAGCGGGGCTCGAAGCCACGTACGAGGCGGTCAAGGCGGGCAAGACGGTGGGCGTGGCCAACAAGGAGTGTCTGGTCGCCGCGGGCGAGTTGATTACCGCCGAGGCGCTTCGCCAAGGTAAACCGTTGCTGCCCATCGACAGCGAGCACAACGCCATACACCAGTGCCTGCGGGGCGGACGGATGGAAGAAGTGGAACGGGTCTGGCTAACCGCCTCCGGCGGCCCATTTCTGAACACGCCGCGCTCGGAATTCGCCTCCATCACCGTCGGTCAGGCGCTGAATCATCCCACCTGGAAGATGGGCAAACGAATCACCATTGACTCGGCAACCCTGATGAACAAAGGGTTCGAGGTGATCGAGGCATGCAGATTATTTCACATGCCGGCTTCGAAAGTGGAAGTGATTATCCATCCGCAATCTACAATTCATTCGATGGTGGAATTTATCGATGGCAGTATACTTGCTCAAGTTTCGGTGACCGATATGCGGCTGCCGATTTTGTACGCTTTAACCTATCCGGAGCGGATTCAATCGGATATGCGATTTCCGGTCCGCAACTTGCGTCATCTGGACTTCTGCCCGCCTGACATGAGTAAATTCCCTTGTCTGCGCCTGGCTTACGAAGCGGCGGAGGCAGGCGGCGCGAAGACCGTGGCGTTGAACGCCGCCGATGAGGTCGCGGTGGCGGCGTTTCTCGAAGAGAGCATTGCCTTCAATGAAATACCCGGCATCATCGAAGACGCGATTGCAGCATCTAATTCCGGGAAGTTGGGTTCTATCTCGCAGGTGCTTGAAGCTGATGCCGAAGCTCGTCGATATGCTGAACAGCGGGTTTTGGCAATAAGAAAGAGAGCCGGGCAGTCGCGTACAACATCTGTAGTTTAGTATCTGAAGTTTAGTAACCGAATCCAACAGGAGAGCGGGGCCGTACTTAATTCTTATGTCTGATTTTCTGATCTCCGTCGTCGCTGTCGCGGTTGTCCTGGGTTTCATGATCCTGATCCACGAGTTCGGCCATTACGCGGTGGCCAAGTGGCTCGGGGTCCGGGTGGAGGTTTTCTCGATTGGATTCGGTAAACGGCTTCTTGGCTTTCGCCGGGGCGATACCGACTACCGCATCAGCGCGGTCCCGCTGGGCGGTTACGTGAAAATGAGCGGTGAGAATCCCATGGACGCGCATACGGACGATCCCGCCGAGTTCATGTCGCACTCCCGCTGGCATCGCTTCCTAATCGCAATCGCCGGCCCGTCGATGAACATTCTGCTGGCCATTTTTCTGCTCACCGCAGTTTACATGGTGCACTACGAGTATCCGGTTTTCCTCGATAAGCCGGCCGTGATCGAAGGCGTGAAGCACGACTCACCCGCAGCCCGAGCCGGCCTGCAGCCGGGCGACCGGATCGTGAAGGTCGATGGCATTCAGAACCCAACATGGGAACAACTGCAGCCCCGCGTGTGGCTCAGTCCCAACCAACCGCTCACCGTTACCATCCAGCGCGGGGACCAGACCTTCCAGAAAACGATCGTACCTCAGGCGGTGACCACATCCGAGGTTGGTTCGGCGGGATGGTATCCCGAAGAACCCGTCATCGTTGGCCAGCTCGAGAGCAACACTCCCGCCGCCAATGCAGGGTTAAAAGAGGACGACAGGATTGTCGCCATGGATGGACAGCCACTGGTTTCCATCGAAGCCATGATCGAGCACCTCCAGCAGACCAAAGACAAGCCCGTCGATCTCACCGTTCTTCGTGACAACCAGAGCTTGAGCTTCCATCTGACCCCCGTGCTTGCCAAGACTGAAGATCCCAAAGAACAGAGATACCGCCTGGGATTTCTAAACAAGAGCGAGACGAAGGTCACTACGTTGCCATTTGGTCAGGCTCTTGCTCTTTCGCTCGAGACCAACAAGAAATATTCCTTACTGATTCTCGAGCTCGCGAAGAAGATTGTGCAGCGCAAGGTCTCGCTCCGCGCCGTCTCGGGTCCCATCGGCATCGCGCAAGATGCCGGCTATGCAGCTCAGCAGAAGGGCTGGACTCCGCTGCTCGAGTTGACCGCCGGCATCAGCCTCAACCTCGGCATCTTTAACTTGCTGCCCATTCCCATCCTCGACGGCGGCGTCATCCTGTTTCTTGCCATCGAGGGCCTCATGCGCCGCGACGTCAGCCTGCGCATCAAAGAACGCGTCTACCAGGCCGCCTTCGTTTTCCTGGTGCTGTTCGCGGTTATGGTTATTTACAACGATCTGATGAAGACGCTGCCGGGGCTGATGGATCGGCTGCCCTAAGCAGCACGTTCCGCACCACGACTCTTGTGGGGACAGCCGCCTCCGGCGGTCCGGGTGTCGGACCGCAGTCCAGCCGAGCCTGCAACGACGGCGTTCGTGACCGTGATGTTAAAATAAGACTTCCATGGCTATCATTCCCCGCAGAAAAACCGTGACCGCTCTCGTCGGCGGCGTGCGCGTTGGCTCCGATGCACCGATTGCGGTGCAATCTATGACTAATACCGACACTGCGGACATCCCTTCGACCGTCCAGCAGTGTGCCGCTTTAGCTCGCGCTGGCTCGGAGCTGGTGCGCGTCACGGTCAACAACGAAGAAGCTGCTGCCGCCGTTCCGCGCATCGTTGAGGAGCTCGACAAGCTGGGCGTGCGCGTGCCCATCGTCGGCGACTTCCACTATAACGGGCACGTGCTGCTCACGAAGTATCCTGAGTGCGCCCGCGATCTGGCAAAGTACCGCATCAATCCCGGCAACGCCAGCATCGGACGCACCGGCGACTCGAATTTCCGCACCATGATCGAAGTCGCGGTGAAGTATCAGAAGCCGGTGCGCATCGGCGTGAACTGGGGTTCGCTCGACCAGGTGCTGCTCACCCGCATGATGGACGAGAATTCCCTGCTCGCTGAACCCAAAGATGCTCGCGAAGTCACCATGGAAGCGATGGTGGTGAGCGCGCTAAACTCCGCCGATCTGGCGCAAAAATTCGGCCTGCGCCCCGATCAGATTATTCTCAGCGCGAAGGTCAGCGGCGTGCAGGATCTGATCGATGTCTACCGTGCTCTCGCCGCGCGCTGCAATTATCCGCTGCATCTCGGCCTCACCGAAGCATGCATGGGCGCCAAGGGCGTGGTCGCCTCGGCTGCGGCCATGGGCGTTGTGCTGCAGGAAGGCATCGGCGACACCATTCGCGTTTCCCTGACCCCAGCGCCCGGCGGCGACCGCACCGAAGAAGTTCGCGTGGCGCAGCAGATTCTGCAATCCATGGGCATTCGTAGCTTCACACCGCAGGTTACCGCCTGCCCCGGATGTGGACGCACCACCAGCACCTTCTTCCAGGAAATGGCCGAGCAGATTCAGACCTACCTGCGCGAGCAGATGCCCTCCTGGAAAGACCGCTATGTCGGTGTAGAAGAAATGAAGCTAGCGGTCATGGGCTGTATCGTCAACGGACCCGGCGAATCGAAGCACGCCAACATCGGAATCTCGCTGCCGGGAACCTTCGAAGAACCCAAGGCACCGGTCTACGTGGATGGACGCCTGTTCACCACGCTCAAAGGCGATCGCATTGTCGCCGAGTTCATCGAGATTCTCGATGAGTACGTCGACTCCCACTATGCGACCCGAGAGCTCCAAAAAGAAGAAGTGGCCGCCAGAAGCTAGTCAGACTGAGACCGTAGACAGACTCAGACCTGGTTTTATTCCTGAATTTGTTCTACGAAGTTGTCGTCCCGAACGAAAGCGAGGAGATCCCGGTTTTGCCCGCCGCAGCGGAGAGCGCTCACTGCCCCGGCAAAAGGAAGATAGGATTCTGCGGAAGCAGACCGCTCGGTTGCGTTGCCGCGGGCAGATCAGTGATCACGGTATCGGCCGGGGTGCCGGTTATCGAGTTATTGGTGTTGCTGCCGGAAGTGTTGATGACGGCGATGGCGCCGGCATCGCACATGCTCACGTAAACCCGACTGCTGTCGGCCGAAGCCACGGTAAAGACCCGGAAGCGATTTACGCCCGGTGAATACAAGGTGGGATATACAGCGGTTGCGGCGCACAAAGGCACCGGGGGCACGGCATATTGATATTGATTCGTCGTCAGATTCGCGGCGAATGGAGGGTTCGTCAGCAAAGTCAAAGTCGGCGCCGTCGGATACTCCGGTGTGAAGTTATTGGCATCGAACACGGTGAGCCCGGGAATCATGCAAGCCGACGTGGAACCGACGAAGCTATCTGGACAAGAAGTCGCCACCTGGTAACTGGCGACATAGAACCTGCTGCCATCGGACAAAGCAGCAACGGAAGCCGGAATGACCGGACCACAGGTGGGGCAAGCCGGCGTTGTAGTAGCGCTAAGGCCAGCAATCCCCAACTGCGCCAACTGGAGAGGCGTGTCGCCCGCGCCGCTGGTATCGGAAAACACATAGACCACGCTGGTTACGGGGTTGGTCACGTAAAGCCGGTTCAAGTTCGGATCATAAAAAATGAAATTGGCTCCGGCGCCCACCGGAAGACTGCTGACAACTGTATCCGTCGCCGTATCGATCGTCACCAACTGGCCATCGCCTTGCGTGAGCACGTAGACCTTCTGGCCGTCCGCTCGAGCCACCGCCCACACCGGCGTGACTCCCCTGAAGCCATGCACAACATTCGAAGATGAATCTACCGCGTTCAAGCTACTGACCGTGTTACTTCCCTGGTTGGCGACGTACAGCTTATTACCGCCGGGTATAGCTGCTTCTGCCAGGGAAACAGGATTGGTTCCGACCGTGGCCGTGTTACTCACCACATTGAAATTCGTATTTATGGTGCTGACTGAATTCGTGCCGAAGTTAGCGACATAGATGAATTCGCTTTCCGTAGTGTTCAAAAAAACCGGAAGCGAGCCCGGAGGCAAGATTAAATTGTTCACCGCACCAAAGCCGGTAGCGATTCTCGAATCGACGGCGGGACTAAACGACGAAACTTCATCCAACCCGCCCGAAAGCAAACTACCCGCACTGGAGACAAACACTCTGGTGGCGCCGGGCAATACGGCAGCGTGCGTGAGGACGTCCCCCAGGTTGGGCAGATTAGGCTCGGACGTGGGAGTCTCGGCGATAATGGAATCGCCCCCAACGTCAATCTGCATGGCCCCGCCGGGATAGTTCGGAACGTTGGCGCTGATGCCAAAGACGGCGTGAAAATTGGATGGTGCCGGAGGCGGCTCGGTCGGGCATCCTGGAATTCCACCCGTCGAGCAAGGAATAACGACCGGGCGGTAGACTTGTCCGCAGGCCCCCCACAGCAGAATTGGAAGCGCCACGAGCAAGCCCCGGCCCACACCTCGAAAACTCATCGACACTCCGAAAGAAAATTCTGGTTGCAGGAAGAATTCAACATTCTAACGGTTGGTCGCGATCTGCGCCAGTAGCGCACGCTCGGCAGTCGGCCAGATTCCGCAGTCAAATGTCAGGTTTCGACAAAGTTACAGGGGTGGGATGCGGTTCGTCGGCCACAAGTTGGATGCGCGAGCCGGGATTGGATCGTGCGAGCTGAGTCTTTACCTGCTGCGTCGCGACTTGCCGCCCGCCGCGGCTGCCGGTTCCTCCGACTTCGCAGTAGCTGCGGGCTTTTTCCTGCCTTCCATCTGCGCCAGGCTCTGCTTCAAGGCGGCCATCAAGTCGACCACGGGAGCCAGCTTCTTCGGCTTCTCCACGGCGGCGACTTCCCCGCCCTCGAGCTTGGCTTCGATCAGCTTCTTCAGGTTTTCCTGGAAGCTGTCTTTGTACTTTTCCGGGTTCCACTCATCGGCCAGAGCCTCGATAAGCTGGTGCGCCACCTTCACCTCGGCCTCCTTCAACTCGACATCTGGCGCGCCGAAGCCTTCCACCTTACGGACTTCCTCCTCGTAGTACATAGTGTGCAGCATCAGCCCGCCTTCGTGCGGCCTCAGGAACACCGTGTACTCGCGGTTGTGCATGGTGATCTTGGCAATGGCGACATATTTGCTTTGTTCCAGCGCCTTGGTCAGCAACGCATAGGGCCGGCGTCCGGCTTCTTCCGGCATCATGTAATACGAAGACTCGAAGTACACGGGATCGACGTCGCCGGCTTTGACGAACTCCAGAATCTCCATCGTCTTCGCGGTCTGCGGCTCGATCTTCTTGATCTCTTCGGGTTCGATCACGATGTACTCGTCCTTGCGAAACTCGTAGCCCTTCACGATCTCACTGCGATCGACCACTACGTTTTCCAGCGGACAAATATACTGCTGCTTAACCCGAACTTTGTCAGGGCGATGCAACATGTTGAAAGAGATTCCGGAGCTGCGCGCGCCAGAGAACAAACGCACAGGCATGGAGATGAGGCCAAAAGTTAGGTGTCCCGACCAGACCGACGATGCCATATTTCCCTCGCTTCGCTAAGATGCTACCACCGCCGGCAACGGCGACCGCAAACTCTAACCCACCCAGAATTGGGAGTTTAGCTTATAACCAGCGCTCAGGTGCACAAATCTTAGGGCACAGAGAACCCAAATGCGAAGCCCGAGAAAATGGGGCACACCCACAGGCAACCCTATGGGTGGTAGTTAACTGATCGGATTCCTGGCATCGTGCCAGGCGTTCGGGAAGCCAGAAGCCGGAGGCCGCTTTCCTTGAGCCCTCCGCGCATGTTGCTTCATCATTGATGGAAACTCTCTACCGGAGATGACTATGAGCGACCTGCGCTACCCGATTGGCAAGTTCACCTACGAAGGACCGGCGACAGAGGACCAGAAGCAGCTGCAACTCCGCGAAATCGAGCAGACCCCGGCAAATCTGCGCGCCGCCGTGAAGGGTCTGTCAGACGAGCAACTGGACACTCCCTACCGCCCTGATGGCTGGACCGTCCGCCAAGTCACGCACCACGTTCCCGACAGCCATCTCAACGCCTACATCCGCTTCAAGCTGGCTCTCACCGAAGAGGAACCGACAATCAAGCCTTATGCGGAAGACCGCTGGGCTAAACTTGCGGACACGGAGTCTACTCCCGTGGCCGTTTCTCTAGCATTGCTCGAGTCGTTGCACGAACGGTGGATCCGCCTTCTGCGCTCCTTGAAACCCGACGACTGGAAGCGAACCTTCCGCCATCCCGAGCTAGGACTGATGCCTCTGGAGAAAAATCTGGCGCTCTATGCCTGGCACGGGCGCCATCACGTCGCCCACATCACGGGACTGAGGGAAAGAAACGGTTGGTAGAGCCGTCTGAATCCCGCGCTTTGGTCATCTTTTCTCCGTTCAATGCGGTGGACACGATTTTGTATGTCGGTTTTTCCCTCAGCATACATTAGGATTCGGGCGGGAACGGGGGGTAGCGCTCGTTGTTGCCTCTCTTCTCTCCGTTTTTGCTGCCCAGCAGTCGCCGATGGCTCGTTTCGATGCCGGAGCCAACCGGCAGAGAATGGCGACGAAATCATTGCAGCAATCGGTAGGGATAAGAAAACTCACACGCGGCCGAGACGGAAGCGGCAGTGCAAGCCTGGTACGAGAGGTATGACGAAGACTTAGCCGCCGCCATTTCAGGAGGATGCGGTGGTGAACACTCTGCGGGAAGAAAACACCAGTAATGGGTAGGGACTGTGTCGTCAGGGTGGCGATTCTAAGCTTGTCTTGTTGTGAATGCGAAGAAGAGAATCTCTCAGGACACTCCCAGCTTCCACACCAGATAGCTGCACGCCTCTCGCAACACGGCGTACATACGTTGTGCAAGGCTGTGCGGACGCGAGTCGGGTCGGGGCGAGACATATACCGGGCCCACACCCTCGTGCTCCAGCAATCGCCTGATCCGGAAGACGTGATAAGCGTCGCTGACGGCCACGCAACTGTGCAGCCCATTGGCCCGCATGATCACAGCTACACGCATCGCGGATTGCGCCGTGTCCGAGCCTTGCGTCTCCGCGATCAGATTTCGCTCGGGGATCCCACGGCGCTTCAGATAGTCACTGCCAACGCCGCCTTCGCTGAAACTGGGATCGGACGCCGCACCACCCGTTGTAATGACCACGGGAGCGATACCCCGCTGAAAGAGATCGTAGGCATGATCAAGACGGGCCCGCAACACAGGCGAAGGACGGCCGGAATACTCGGCCGCGCCAAAAACCACGATGGCGTCCGCGGCGTGTAACTCCTGCGTTGATCCCGCGTGCACAATTCGGAACGCAGTCAGCGTAAGGAACGCGGCCAACCCCGCCAGCGCCAGCGCCTCGAGCCACAGCAGCCAGGAGCGATGGGGACGCCGGTTAGCAGAATTGTCGCTCATCCTGTAGCAAAGAAGGTCGAAATCTCCTCGGACGGAATCGCGCCTTCGCGGATGATGCGCCAGCGCTCTCCGTCGTCGCTCATATCAACGATGGTGGACGCGATATCGCGCGGAGAAATCCCCCCGTCCACGATGATGCTGATGCGGCCCTGGAGTTGATCGCGCACTTGCTCGGCGCTGGTGCACTCCGAGGCTCCGCTCAGATTGGCCGACGTAGCTGTGATCGGAATCGCCGCCGCGGTTACCACCGCCAGCGGAATCTTCGCGTTCGGCACGCGCAACGCCACGTTGCCGGTATTTGCGGTCACTTTCAGCGGCAAGCGCGATCCCGCCTTCACGATGATCGTCAGTGGTCCCGGCCAGTACTTCCGCGCCAGGGCGTAGAACTCCTCCGACAGGGACTTGGCCAGTTCTTCGGCGTGGTCAATACTTTCGATGAGCAACGACAGCGGCTTATGGCGCGAGCGCGTTTTGATGTCGTACACACGGTCGACCGCCCGCAGGTTAAAAGGATCGGCCGCCAGCCCGTAGAAAGTGTCGGTCGGCATGCCCAGGACTTCGCCCGCACGAATCTGGTCGGCGGCGTACTTCACCAAAGAACTCTCAGGGCCGTCACTGCTGATTTTCAGGATCTCAGCGCGCACGGCGCTCCCTTCACCTTAGCGTTAGACTCCAATTTGTTTCGATCGCGAAACCTATCATAATACGGCAACCGGCTTCAAGGTGAGTGCAGAGCGTATCATGCAGGCTCGGTCTCCACTCTTGGCACTTCTCTCATGAAAAAGCTTTCAGAAGCCCTTTCAAACCGCAGCCGGCTCCGTCGGATCGAAGGACGCCACAATCCTCTGGTCAAGCAACTGCGCCAGGCATTTTCGCACGCGGAGCTCACGGCCGCCGGTGACTGCGCCATCGAAGGCATGCGCATGATCGAAGAAGCGATTCGCAGCGGCCTGCGCTTCAGCGCGGCGTTTTTTCGCGATTCCGCCCAGGACCGAGCCGAACGCTTGCTTCCGCAGCTGGGAGCGCACGTAGAAACTCTGCTGCTTCCTGATCAACTGTTCGACAGTATCGTGTCCAGCGAATCTCCGCAGGGCGTGGCCGCCCTGGTGCACCTCAAGGATTTCTCGCTCGAAGATATCCTGGAGCGCCTGCGGCTGGGCCCCGTCGTAATCCTCGCGGGAGTGCAGGACCCCGGCAACCTGGGCACAATTCTGCGTTCGTCCGAGGCCTTTGGTTGCGCGGGCGTTGTCCTGGGGGAAGGCACGGTGAGCCCCTTCAACTCGAAAGTTGTGCGAGCTTCGGCGGGATCAATCTTCCGCCTGCCCATCATTCATGGGCAGAGTCATCGAAAGGTTCAAGAGCGCGACAAGAGGGAGACGGTAAGACTGGCGGAGGTTTCAGAAGCGCTGGAAAGTAAGAACGTACGACTGATCGCAACCTCTTCGCATAAGGGAACGCCGCTGGATCACGCGGATCTGAAGGGCGCGGCGGCGATCTTCTTCGGTAACGAAGGGGCAGGCTTGCCCCGCGAACTCATGGGCAAAATGGGCGAATTCATCTGCATTTCCCACACCTCGCAAGTCGAATCTTTGAACGCGGGCGTGGCCGCCAGCATCGTATTATATGAAGCCGCGAGGCAACGAAAAAAAGTCTTAGCCGCTAGCACGTGGCTCGAGTTAAAAACCGAAAGCTAAGAGCCTGATCCATATGGGACTCTTCCAACCCATCCCGCACTCGGAAGCTGCCACCGACCGCACGCGCCCGCTGGCCGATCGCATGCGCCCGCGCACGCTCGATGAATACGCTGGCCAGGAGCACCTGATCGGTCCCGGCAAACCTCTGCGCGCCCAGATCGACCGCGACGACACCGGTTCACTCGTCTTCTGGGGACCGCCGGGGACAGGTAAAACCACTCTGGCCAAGATCATCGCCAGCCTGACGAAAGCGGAGTTTATCGAGTTCTCCGCCGTCCTCGCCGGGATCAAAGAGATCAAGCAGGTCATGGCCGACGCCGAGCGCGCCCGCCAGTACGGCACCCGCACCATCGTCTTCATCGATGAGATTCATCGCTTCAACAAAGCGCAGCAGGACGCCTTTCTGCCTCACGTGGAAAAAGGCAGTATCCGCCTGATCGGCGCGACCACCGAGAATCCGTCGTTCGAAATCAACTCCGCCCTGCTCTCGCGCTGCCGCGTTTATGTCCTCAATCCGCTCATCGAAGACCAGATCGTTCAACTGCTAACGAAGGCCCTCGCTGACGAAGAACGCGGTCTGGGCACGATGCAGGTGCGTGCCTCCGACGATGTTCTGAAAAAAATTGCCAGCTACACCAGCGGCGATGCCCGCAGCGCCTACAACGTATTAGAAGTGGCCGCCGGCCTGGCGCAGCAGGCCGGTACTCAGCCAGCGGAAATCACCCCCGATATCGTTCGCGACGCGTTGCAGAAGCGCACCCTGCTCTACGACAAAGCTGGCGAAGAACATTACAATCTGATCTCCGCGCTCCACAAGTCGGTTCGCAACAGCGATCCCGATGCGGCTCTCTATTGGCTGGGCCGCATGCTCGAAGCCGGTGAAGATCCGCTCTACGTGGCGCGCCGTGTGGTTCGCATGGCCGTAGAGGATATCGGACTCGCCGATCCCAACGCTCTTTCTCTCTGCATGGCCGCGCGCGATGCCGTGGATTTTATCGGCATGCCGGAAGGCAATCTTGCTCTCGCCGAAGCGGTCGTCTACCTCTCGCTCGCTCCTAAATCGAACGCCCTCTATACCGCTTACGGCGACGTACAAAGGGATATCGAACAGACTGCCGCCGAATCCGTCCCGCTGCACCTGCGCAACGCGCCCACCGGACTGATGAAGGGCCTGGGCTATGGAAAACACTATCAATACGCCCACGATGTCGAAGGCAAGGTCGCCAACATGCAATGCCTGCCAGACAGTTTGCACGATCGGGTCTATTACCGCCCAACTGGGGAAGGCGTTGAGAAGCGCATTCGCGAACGCATGGAGGAGATCCGCAAACTGCGTCCAGCACCTGCCGGAAATACATCCTCACCCTCCAAGAAAGAATCCTAGATGTATTTCCAGCATCTTAATATGCACCGCACGGCGTATGTCTGTGCGCCCGCCTACAAGTCACGGAGGGCTGAGTGTCCATGTCCACCATTCCCGCGGTCGTTAGCGCCGATACTCCTTCGGCTCACTCCCTGCGCGGGGAGCAGATAGAAGACCTGCAGAAGCTGCAGAAAGCAGCGCAAAAAATTACCTCGATCCTTGACCTCGATCAACTTATCGATAACATCGTCAATGAAGTAGCCCGTTCCTTCGGCTGCCTGGAGGCCAGCATCTACCTGCACGATGAGGAACACAGCGAGATGGTGCTCGCCGGGGTTCATGGATGCAGCGTGAACGGCAAAGGCTTTCGGCTCAAGATTGGCAAGGAGGGCATGGTCGGTTACGCGGCGTCCACCGGGCAGATGCGCTATGCGCCCGATGTTCGCAAGGATGACTATTACATTGGCTGCGAACACGACACGCTTTCCGAAGTGGTAATCCCGCTGCATGTCGGCGACAACCTCGTCGGAGTTTTTACCGCGTCCCATCCCGAACTGGACGCATTCCCGCGCCAGCAACTCAGACTTCTTCAGGCGCTCTGCGATCATGTTGCCGTCGCTGTGCATAACGCGCGCCGCTTCAAATCAGAGCGCGCGGAGCGCGAAACTATGAACCGCGAGGCGCAGGAAGCTCGCGCCATGCAGCAGGCATTGTTTCCCAAGAGTTCGCCGTACATACCAGGCTTTGTGATCTCCGGTCTTAGCGTTCCCGTCAGCGCCGTCGGCGGTGACTGGTACGACTTCATCCCGTTCCCCGATGGCCGCTGGGGTCTGGTGCTCGCAGACGTCTCCGGCAAAGGCACTGCGGCCGCGCTGCTGATGTCGGCTACGCGTGGAATGCTGCGCTCGCTGGCCGAAGCCTGCTGCAGCCCGGGCGAGGTCTTGACCAAGCTCAACAGCCTGCTGGTGGAGGATTTTCCGGCGGGCAAGTTCGTTACCCTGGTTTACGGCGTGCTCGATCCGGCGACTCGCACTTTGACTTTCGCCAACGCCGGACATTTGCATCCGCTCTTTATCGATGACCACGGTGCCCAGTTCCTCGCGACCGAGCGTGGACTGCCTCTTGGCTTGAGCTGTGGAGATTATTCCGAAACCACCGTGACTCTTTCCCCTGGATCCCGCCTGGTCTTCTACAGCGATGGCATCACCGAGGCCTCCAACCAAGCGGAAGAAGAGTATGGATTGGATCGCCTTTCGCGGCACGTTTCGAGCCGCGATGCTTCCGCAATCACTGTGGTGGATGATGTCCGCGCCTTCGCCAACGGCACCGGTGTGCGGGACGATGCTACTGTCGTCTTCGTCGGGGTCGCGAATTAACGACGCGAAATAACGACGCGGGCTAGAGATTCCGCTCATCGGAATCGCGCCCGGTGCTCGAGCAATATGCAGCGGTCCATCACCACCAAGCAGCCCGCTTGGCGTGCCTTCTCGGCGGCCTTTTTGTGAACCACCCCTTCCTGCATCCAGATTGCCGGAACCTTCAGCCGAATCGCGATGTCCACGATTTCCTCCACGAATTCCGGCCGCCGGAAGATGTTCACGATATCGATCTGGTCCGGAACGTCGAGCAAAGAACCATAAGCCTGCTCCCCAAGAGAAGAATCAATCTGCGGATTCACGGGAATGACGCGGTATCCCCGGCTCTGCATATAGCTGGCAACACCGTAACTCGGACGCAAGGGGCTGTCCGAGAGCCCCACGACGGCGATGGTTCTTGCGCGTCTCAGCAGCTCCGTGATCGGATCGGTTTGCGGAAAAATAGACACTTCGTCATCCGAAGCAAGGGCGTTGCGCCGCCCTGGCCTGGCGCTATCAAAGACCCGGGGGTGATTGCCAGAACGCGCGGCTGGCTTGCCGCTTGACCTTACTTCTTGTTCGCGGAATCCAGCTTCTGCTTGTACATCTTCAACGCCAGCTTACGCACGGTCTCAGAGATCTCTTTATTGGAGGAAATGTTCTTCAAGTCCTGGGTCTGCAGATGCTTCATCAACCCTAATCCCAAATCGAGAGGCGTGCGCGGGTTCGCCACCAGGTTCCGCACCACGATGTAATTCTTCATAAAACGGCGCTTCAGCGGAATCTGCCGCAGCACAGCCTCCAAAACATTTTTCTGCAGGGCAAACTTTTCCACTTCACCGTCTGAAATCTTGGGCGCATCCAGCACCGCCAGCGCGACCACCTTTGTGCCATCGCGAATCAAAAGCGATCGCTCTTCCTTGTTGCCCTTCATCGCCAGCTGGATGCGGCCCTTCACATCCAGGCGGTTGATCTTCTGCAGAGCGTTGTCGCGATGGCCGGCTTGAGGGGGCACGGCCGCGAAGGCCTTCGAAGGCGCGGCGGCAGCTGCGGTGGCCGGGGCGGCGGAAGGCAGCGCCTGCCCTTCGCTGGTCGCAACTTCTGTCATCGAGCTGTTTTCCGACACCGGAAAATAATCGGTTCCCAGCAAATCCACGATGCCGCCTACGGGATGAAACGGCTTATCGTTTTCCGCCGCAATCTCCGGTGCGTGTTCGGCCAGGTAAGCATGCACCGCTTCATCGGGAACATCGGCTGCGTTAGCCTCAACCGGAGCCGCGTCGGCTAGGTCCGCAGCTATCGCGGCGACGGCTCGCTCCCCTCGTGGCTGGCTCTCCGCAGCCGGAGTTGCCGCGGTCTCTGGCCTGCCTGCGTTCAGCCGTTTGTCGAGGGCAGATGCATCCTCGGGCTTCAGGTACGGGTTCGATCGCAGCGTCCGCAGAACTCCCAAAGAGGCCTGCACGCGCGGGCTCTGAAGCATGACCTCAATCGATTCCCGCGGTGCGGAGATGGCGAACTTTGCCAACTGACTCTCGCCGACGGAAGGATTCTCCAGCAGCGCCGGAAGCAGTTTTGGACGAAGATTCTCCGGCGCAATCAGGTAGTCAAGCACTTCTCGCGTTGTCTTCGGATCGGAGGCCGCAGTCAGCGAAGCCTTTTCGTCCCACCCCGCCAAAGTAAGGCGCGCGGTGTCGCCAAAGATCTTGTTGTGCCTGGCGAGGTAGACCAGAATCTCGAGGTTTTCCTCGGGCGGCACCGACAACGCTCCCTTCGCCGCGAACTGCATCATGTTTGCCGGCAGCTTGGAGGCACGAATTAGGTCAATCGAGCGTGGCATGGCTTCACCTCCTCGAACCATCAGTGCGGACGAGTGCCCGCGCCTCAAGCCCCCTGATCGCAAGCTCTAACTCGCGGATCAAACGGTTCGGCTTGCGCCCAAGAAACTCTTTCAATAAGGCCTGATAATACCAAAGAGTCCCTTCCCGTCCGCCATGGAACCGCGCCCACACTGATTCTCCGACTTCCCGGTAGTCGGAAAGAATGGAGCGCACATTATTTAATTTATCCGCGGCTGAAACCAGCCTGGTTTCGGCATCGGCCGTTTTCAGGCGCCGGATATAGGTCTCTTTGCGCTCACGCCACGGTGGCTTCGGATCCGTGCCGGAGTCAGTGCAACCGTCAACAATTTTCGCTACGCGAGCTCCGAACTTTCGCCGGACCTCCTTTGACATGGGCTTGCCGCCGCAATCTTCCACCACATCGTGCAGCAGCGCCGCAATCGCCTGATCCTCGTCGCCGCCGTGCTCGAGCACCAGCGAGGCAACTCCCATCAGGTGCGCGATGTAAGGGATGGTCGAAGCCTTGCGCGTTTGTCCGGCATGCTTCCCGGCCGCGAAAAGAAATGCTCGCAGAAATCGCGGTCCAAGCTTCACCACCTCGCCCGATTTTACGGCTGGGGTCTCAGCCCTTGCCCGTTTCCCGCGCATTACTGCTTCTCCCCTCGCCTCGCCAACAGATACGCCCGGATAAAAGGCTGCAGATCGCCGTCGAGCACACGGTCGACATCTCCCACTTCCGTCTTCGTGCGGTGATCCTTGATCATGCGGTAAGGCTGTAGTACATACGAACGAATCTGCGAGCCGAAGTCGTTGTCCAGTTTCGAGTCCTCGATTTTCTTGGTCGCCGCCCGCTTTTTCTCCATCTCGAATTCGTAGATCTTGGAGCGAAGCATGCTCATGGCGCGCTCGCGATTCTTGTGCTGCGAGCGTTCATTCTGGCAACTCGCGACCAGTCCCGTGGCCAGGTGCGTAATGCGCACCGCTGAATCCGTCGTGTTCACGTGCTGTCCGCCCTTGCCGCTCGAACGGTATGTATCGGTCCGGATGTCCTCCGGCTTGATATTCACTTCAATGCTGTCGTCGATTTCCGGCGAGACAAACACGCTGGCAAACGACGTGTGCCGCCGCTTCGCCTGATCGAAGGGCGAGATCCGCACCAGGCGGTGCACGCCGATTTCGCTGCTCAGCAACCCAAAAGCATACTCCCCGTTCACCGCGAAGGTCGCCGATTTCAGCCCCGCTTCTTCTCCTGGCTGGTAATCGTACAGAATCGTCTCAAACCCTTGCCGCTCCGCCCACCGCAGATACATGCGCAACAACATGTCGGCCCAGTCCTGCGATTCCGTTCCCCCGGCGCCGGGATGAATCGTCACGATCGCGTTGAGCGCGTCGTTTTCCCCGGAAAGCAACGTCTCGGTCTCGAGCTTGTCAATCAGCTCGCGTAGCGAATCGATTTCGCGGCGCAACTCTCCGTCGACGTTTTCGCCTTCCTTTGCCAGTTCAAAGTAGGCGGCGATATCGTCGCTGCGGCGTGCGAGATCAGCGTCGGTGGCGAGCAGATGCTCCAGTCGCTTCTTCTCGCGCATCACCTGCTGCGATCGTTGCGGATTCGACCACAGATTCGGCTCGGCCGCCTGCTTCTCGATTTCGATTAGTTGCGGACGGATCTTGCCCGCGTCAAAGATACTCCCGAAGTTCACGCACCTTCTTGCTCAGTGACGTGTATTCCTGCTCAAACACTTGATTCATGAGGATGCTTCTGCCTTATTTCCCTGATTTCTTGGAATCCAGGAAGCGCGTGAGCAGCGCCCCTGCTGAAATTATCGCACACAGTCCAGCGAACCAATCGCCGTGGCGGGTATAGAAAGTAATTACGGAAGTCAGTGCATAATGCGCCACCAGAGCGCTTCGCTCCTTGCGCGGCAGCCTCTCCGCAATTCGGCCGTAAGGATCGATCGAGGCTGTTACACCTGTGTCGGTCGCGCTCAAAATCCAACGGCCGTTCTCGATCGCGCGCATACGCGTCTGGTTAAGATGCTGCGCGTAGGCTCCGCTGTCACCATACCAGCCGTCGTTCGATAGATTCACCAATACCTGGGCCCCCTGATTTGCAAACTGCCGCACCTCATCCGGGAACACTGATTCATAACAGATAAAAACTCCCAGCCGCTCGCCTCCAGCATCCAGCGGCGCTCGCGATGAGCCGCGCTCAAACTCGCCCACCTCCTTCGTCAATCCTCCAGCGAACGCGAACAGCCGGGGGAACGGCAGATATTCTCCGAAGGGTACGAGGTGCACCTTGTCATAACGCGCCCTCCAATCGCCCGCAGGACTGATGAGCGCAGCCGAATTAAAAACCTTTGAAGCGGAAGTGCCGCTCTGCCGGGCCGGCACGCTCCCGACTGCCCCGGTAACCACCCAGCTGCGTGTTTGGCGCGCCATCCGGCTCACTGGATCACGAAACAGCGGATCGTTCGTGAAAAACGGCGCCGGCGATTCCGGCCAAACGATTAAATCCACCTCGCGCGGCGTCGAACCGAGCGCCCCCGATGAAGCGTCCGCCGAAGCTTTGACGCTAAGCTCCGTCAGTTCGCCCAGCACCCGCTCGAAAGCATCTCGCGTCCAGGTCGAATCCACCGGAAGGTTCTCCTGCACGAGCAGCGCGGAACGATCTGCCAGCAGCGCGGGAGCATCCACCAACCGTCCGGCTTGCAGCACCGCTGCCGCGGCGAATGACGCCATCAACAACGTGTTCCGCTTCTTTCTCGGCAGCAGAAACGCCGCTGCCACGGCCACATTCACGAGCATGATTTCGAACGAGACTCCATAGACCCCGGTCCATGTGGTAATGCGGCTGAGCGAAATATTATCGACCTGTGCGGTCCCCAGCAGATTCCAGGGAAAGCCGGTAACCCGCGTCCGCGCCAACTCCACCGCAACCCACAGAAATGGCGCCGCAAACAGCGCCCGCCGGTTGTCGCGTCCCGGGCCAGCCGCCAAGCTCAACAGCAAACCGAAGAAGCCATGATAAAGACCCAGATAGAGACAAAAGAGAAACAGCGCCAGAGCCGCTGCCGGGGCGCTCAGGCCGCCGTGCTCGTGCATCGTGTCATAAATCCAGTAACACGTCCCCGCATACCAGAGAATTCCGGAGGTGTAAGCCAGCAGAAAGGCCTGCCATGGTGTTGCGGCGTGCAGATGGACCGAGCCTTCGATCTCCAGCGCACCCGCCGGCCGCGCCCGCAACAACGCCACAATCAGTGGCGCGAAAGCCACCCAGGAAAGAACGTAGAATCCGGCGAGCGGGAAGACAACTACCTGCAGTATCGATGCGAGACCAACCAATAACCAGGCGCTGGGGTGAATTTGCCGCAAAGGGAAGAATAACAAAATAATTGTCAGTTCCCGATGTTCGATTTCCTAACCGCTTCGCCCAGACGGCACCGCACGAACTCGACAATTTCCGGCGTCACATAGTGCGGAGGCCTGACCCGAAACACCGGCCGCTGAGCCACCGGCTTCAACGAAACTCCTTGCCAGGCAAGCTCTCCAAGGCTCGGTGCTCCCGGCATCGCACCATCGTGAAGAATCACCGCGGTGGCCCGATCCAGAAACTCTCGTGCCGAATTCTTGAAATCTTCCGTCCCGGGATCAAGCACGGTCAGATACAAATCCGGCCGCATAAACTTCAACACGCTATTCGATTCCACCATCACATTGCGCGAGCGTTCCAGTCGCTGCCGCAGCGCCGGCATGGCCTCGGCCAGCCTCCCCTGCTCCGTCCGCACCCACAAGGCCCGCCCCGCTCCCGCCAGCAAAAAACGCGACGTGTCCGATTCCCCACCGTGATCTTTCTCCTCTGAAATCGCCCACGTGTGATCGGCCGTCGCGCAATCACACGCCGCTCCGTTGGCCGAGCACACACCGTGCCCATATTGTGTAATCTTCACCGCGGTCCACTCGTATTCGCGCAGCGCAGAAATCAACCCCGCAACCACGCTGGTCTTGCCCACGCTTCGCGAATGCCCGCCAATCACCACGACCGCCACGTCTACCTCTTCTTCGACAGCTTTGCCAGCGCCGCCAACTGCTTCAGATATTGCCGCACCGGCTGCGCCGGAGTTCCCCAGAAAGCCACGCCCTTGCCGCGCAGGACTTTGTTCGGCAGTACGCCACCCTGCCCGCCCAGCATCACCCCTTCTTCAATGCGCGCATGTTCGCCAACCCCAACTTGTCCCCCGAGTACCACGTCATTCTCAATCACAATGCTGCCCGAAAGCCCCGTCTGCGCCGCGATTACCACATTCTCGCCCAGCCGGCAATTGTGCCCGATGTGGACCAGATTATCGATTCTCGTCCCCCGCCCAATCCGGGTTTCATCCAGCGCACCGCGGTCAATCGTGGTGTTGGCGCCGATCTCCACGTCGTCTTCAATCACCAGCCTGCCCACCTGCGGAAATTTCTCGTATCGTCCACTCTTTGCGTCCCGTACATATCCGAAGCCATCGCTTCCCAGCACCGCACCCGCATGCACCATCACGCCATCGCCCAGCGTCGTCCCGGGATAAATCGTCACATTGGGATAAATCTCACATTCGCGGCCAATCCTCACTCCACGCCCGATCCTGCAGCCGGCGCCGATCCGCGTGTTCTCCCCCACCTCGGCATCTTCCGCGATCGTTGCCTGCTCCCCCACCGACACGCCTGCCGCCAGTTGGGCTGACGCATGCACCACAGCTGTCGCCTGTACGCCAGCGATGCGCCCCTCGCGATTCCCATCCTGCAGAAACCGCGCCGCCCGCGCAAAAACCAGCTTGGGATGGCGGCTGATGAGTAGAGGTTTACCGCACGAACCTGCAGCCGACATACCCCCGGCAAACTCCCCTGCGATTACCGCGCCCGCTTCAGATTGCAGCGCCTGCGAGAGAAATTTCTCCTCTTCCACAAACACCAGGTCGCGAGGCGAGGCCGAATGGATGCTCGCCACGCCACTCACTTTAACCCTGCCATCCCCTACCAGCCGGGCTTCGACCGCCTCGGCGACCTGTTGCAATGAGAATGAGAATGAGCGTGGGAACGACCCTGACAACGAGCGCCTCATGGCTCACACTCTATCGCACACTACCGACGTGACGAAAGTCTTGGTCCGATAGCGACGCCGTCTCCCCTCCGCGCTAGCCTACAATCACTTAATGGAGAAGAAAATCTTCTGGATGGTTTTCACCGTGCTCGGCCTGCTCGCGGACTTCCTGCTCCCGCTCTGGTGGGCCATGGCCGCGACCTTCCCCGCGCTTTACATCGCCTGGTGGGTCGCCTACCGCAGCGACTGGTTTTGAATCTGATTGGTCCTAACTTAGATCCGCTCTAGACTGGATTGGTTCTGATGTTGGATTGGTTTGTGTTCTGCCCGCGTCAGGATGTCGTTTGGCTCATGGTGAAACTGCCGGATGCACCCGTACAGCCCGTGCCTCCGCTCAGCGACCAGGTTCCGGTCGCCGCGCCGCCCGAAAGCGTAGTCCCACTGATCGTCCCAGTCACGGTGCTGCTGGTCAAAGTGAGGGTGTTGCCGTTCCCCACCACAGTGAACGTCATGCTGCCGGTCACGGCGTCGGTGGCCATGTTCTCGGTTAGATCCATCGACCCGCTGACGGTGCCTCCACTGGAGAGCGGATCGATGGGAAAACAACTGCTCATGTTGAGGAATTGAAAGTTCTGAATACTCAGCGTCCCGCTGCTGGCCACCGTGAACTGCGCAATAAAGCTGAACCCGGAGGCCGACCCTTCGCCCCCGCTCAAGTCCGCCGACCAAACCCCGCCCGCCGCACTCTGCGCCGTAGGCTTACTGCTGCCGCAACCGTTGAGCAACAGAGCAACCAGCAGCAGAATCGCCACTTCTTTCATGAATATTCCTTCAGCTTGCTTGGATAAAGAATTCAGAACGCCAGATTCTGTCGCAAGATGCAGATGTCAGATTACAGAGATGCGGGCTGATGGGTCAATGGATGTAACGGCAGGGATGTAACGGCACGATGCGCTCTCGGCGAACAGAAATTCATGTGGGGACAGCCGCCCTCGGCTGTCCGTCGAGCGGAGCTCGACCGCTGTACCACGGCCTCAATAGAACATACCGCCGGGGAAAGAGCCGGGGCCGTGCGATCGTTACAAAGCCGCCGCGCGGCAGTGCGGCAACAGATGCGCTTTCTGCCCGCCACCTTTCTTAACTCCCGTAAACGCCATTAACCGGCAGGCTTTGCAAATACAAGATTGCGTGTACAAAATGTTCCAGTCGGAACATTTTAAGCGATGGTTCTGCTAAGCGGTGGTTCTGCCGAGCGATCGTTCCGCTCGCACACCGCAACCATGGCTCCACCTCACGCTCCCCGCTTCTCCTTCAACTCCGCGAGCAACTGCTCAATGCGATCCTCTTTTTCGAGAGCCGCCAGACGATCTTCCATATTGTCGCCGGCAATCTCTGCCTTCGCCTGACCCATCGCCTCCGTGTGCGCCACCTTGCGCTTCATCCGATCGAAAGCCGTAGCCTTCGATCCATCGCCCATGGCCAGGCGCGCGTCGCTGGCCTTGCCCACGGCGCGAGCCCGCCGATGCTGCGCGATCAGCAGATCGGCCTTGGCCTGCGCTTCGGTCAGCTTCTGCTCCAGTTGCCGCAGAGCCGACTTTAAGTTCTCCACCTGCGCCTTCTGGTCGGCCACCTGCTGCGCGAAACTTTCGCTGAGCTCGCGATAGCTCTCGACGCGCTGCAGCGAGGCCCGCGCCAGGTCGTCCTGCTTCTTGTCGACCGACAGTTCCGCTTTGCGCATCCACTCCGCAACTTTGTCTTCGTTCTCTTTCTTTTTTTTCTCCAGCAGGTGCTGGTCGGCAATGGCGATCGCCACCTGCGTCTTCACCTGCAGCAGCTGATTCTGCATATCCAGGATCACCTGCTTGATCATCTTCTCCGGCTCTTCAGCTTTGTCGATCAGGTCGTTAAGATTCGCCCTTACCAACGTGGAAACGCGCTCCAGTAGTGCCATCATGAACTCCTTTTCTTGAAAGCTTCTAACTCCCAACTCCTAGCTCTTGATTTCGTTTTTCGGCTTCACAGTTGGCGCAGGTGGAACGCCGAAAGCGCAGGGTGCTGCCAATCGCCATTCCGATTGCCACGCCGACTCCGATCCACAGGGCGGCATGGCCAGCCATCACTCCGAGAGCTGTGCCTAACGCCACTCCTAAAGCAATTCCTAGGCCCATTCCTTTCGACTTGTTGTTCATAAGCTATGCTCCAATTCCGGCGTCTCGCTGCGCTCGGCGGGACAGCCGAGGCGGCTGTCCCCACACGAGCAAATTGTCTCCTCACTTCGCCGCGTCCACCACCGGCGGCTTCGGCGCGTGGTCGCCAATTTGACGCACCTTGCCCAACAACTCGGACAACGGCATGCCCGAGAGCGTCTCGAACAATGCCGGCACCTGTGCCGCCATCTTGGCGATGTCTCCGGTAATCTTGTTCATCCCCGAGGCATCGCCGTTTCCCGTTGAGACGATGGTGATCTTGTCGACATTGGCCAGCGGACTGGCCAGCGCCCTCACCACCTCCGGCATAGCAGTGAACAGCCGGTCGATCACCGCCGCCTGGTTGTATTCCTGATAGGCCTCGGCTTTCACGTTCATGGCCTTGGCTTCGGATTCACCCTTCTTAAAGATGATCTCCGCTTCGGCCTCGCCCTGCGCCCGTATCGACGACGCGTGCCCTTCGGCTTCCGCGATCAGGCGCTGCTTTTCAGCCGCGGCCAGCGTCTCAATTCGCTGACGCTCGATCTCCGCCCCTTTCAACACAGTCGCGATCAACTCTTTCTCGCGGCGATTGATTTCCGCTTCCTGTACTTTGACCTGTTGTTCTTTCTCAACCTGTTGCACCTTCACCTGCTCGGCGATCACCTGCTGCTGCATGATGTTGGTCTGGATGTCATACGCTTTGTCGGCCTGCGCCTGCTGGCGTTTTGTGACCTCCAGGAATTGCGCCTTCTTCACCTCCAGGTCGCGCTGCGATTCCGCCTGCTTGGCGAGAGATAAGGTTTCCGCCAGCACGCGTTCCTGGTCGGCCTGGGCCTTGGCCACGGCCGCCTCCCGTTGCGCCAGGGCGCGCTTGATCGCGGTGTCGCGATCGGCTTCCGCCGTGGCAACGTCGGCATCGCGCTTGATGCGCGCAACGTCCGGCTTACCCATATTGGTGATGTATTCGTTCTTGTCGCGAACCTCCTTAATGGTGAACGAGATGACCTCGAGCCCCATCTTGTTCATGTCCTCGGCGCACGTCGACCGCATGCGGTCGGAAACCATCTCCGGCTGCTTCACGATCTCTTCCACCGTGAGTTGTCCGATGATGCCGCGCAGATGCCCTTCCATCACCAGGCGGATCAGCCCTTCGCGCTCCTGGTCGGTCTTCGTAAGGAACTGCTCCGCCGCCGTGAGGACGGACTCGCGGTCGGACTTTACTTTGATTTGCGCGACCGCCTCAACTGTCACCGCGACGCCTTGTTTGGTGTAAAGATCCTGCTGCGGCGCCACGTCGAACGACATCAGTTCCAACGACAGGTCACGACAGACCTGCACCATGGGAAGCACCAGCGTGCCATGCCCCTGCACCACGCGCGTTCCTCCCAAGCCATACACGATGAGTGCCTCGTGCGGCCCTGCTTTGCGGTAGAGCCTGGCCATCCCGCTCATCAGGAACAGAAGAACCATCACTCCCAGCCCGGCGAAAATCCAAATCTCGACCATCCTCGACATCTCGAACATAACGCCTCCTGTTTCAACTACCGTTGAAGAAATATTGAATTCGCGTGGACTTCACCCCCGCAAAAGTTGCCCGCGCACCCATGAATGCGGCGCCGGCTGGCCGCCGCGCAAGTTGTACTCAACGATCGCGTTGCTACCGTACCAACAGAAGCCCAGCGCCACGTAGAAGGCGATCAACACCGGCCATGAAGACCTTGGCTTCCGAGCTCGCACGATGTAAGCCATGACTGTGCATAGGACCAACATCAAAGCAATGAAACCGAGGGCAAAGGTCAGCGAACCTTCCCGGGTAGTCCAGCCGTTCGGCTGCCAATTCGCGTTGAAGTGGACCGCCATTCGCACGGGCAAGCGATCCCAGGCGCGCCAGTAGTTCAGCGCAGTAATCGGAAGCACCAGCCACGTTAGCCAAATCGCCGTTCTGTACCAGTCTCGATTCATGAAGTTTCCCATTCATAGAGTCCCCAGGCGACGCTCCACAAGCGCTACCGCTACTGATCGCCCGACATCTCACTCCACAGCCGCACGTAAACGATTCCCTTCTCGTAACGTGTCACCACGACCTCGGTTCCCTTAGCGATGGCGCTGGCGTCTTCGCTGCGCGCGCCACACACGCGACGCGTTCCCATCTGGGTGTAAATCATCTCTCCCGTTCCGCCAGCCCGGATCGGACTGCATATGCGGCCCAACACTCCGACCATCTCGTAGTCTGCGGGATCCATGTTCTCTTCGTCCGAAACCAAAACTTTGCTCAGAAACAAGAACACGATGCCTCCACCGACCAACCCGCTCGCGATCGATGCCAGCAATCCGAAACCAACCCACACTCCGGAGTAGCGCGTCAGCAAATAGCCAGCACCGCCGAACCAGGCCAGGAACGCCGTGAGCGTGACGAAGTTGAAGGGCGAAACGCCTGCGTTCTGTGCGGCGGAATGGCTGGTCGCTGCTTCGCTTCCAGCCCGAACATGTGCCGAGGCATTTCCCGCCGCCGGCGCATGTCCCGCAGGAACCGATGCGGTCGGTAGATGTGTTGCGGCAACGTGCCCGTGAAAATGCGGCAGATGCAACCGGCCCGTGCGCGCACCTCCAAACACGAACGAAAAGAAACTGAGGCAAAAGCCCACCGCGAAACAGATCAGATAAAAATCCGCCCATGTCATCGTGTGGTTCACCGGATTCGCCTCCCTTCCTAGCGATTGCGGCCTCGAACCGCACTTTCGCTGCGACGACCGTCACTGTGCCTGCTCGATCTCGCCATCAACTCCGGCCGCAACGCCCCCAGTAGCCGCTCTGCCAGCCCCGGCGTGTCCAGAATCGCGCCCAGCAGCAGCAAACAGCGGCGCGTGTCTTTCTCTCGCGCGGCCTTGATCAGAACATCGCTTACCTCGGGATCGCTGACGAAACGTTCCGATCCCTGCAACAGCCAGACATCGAGCTGGCCTTCCGTGGTGCGCAAGTCCGAAGTCAGCTCGGTGTGGTAGCCCTCGGGATCATCCACCAGAAAGCCGGGATGCACCTTGAAGAACTTTGCCAGCAGCGCGCGCGAGGACTGCGTCATATGGGGCCGCGCGCCGCTCTCGATCTGCGACAAGTAGGACTGGCTGATGCTTTTGCGCAGCTCCTGGCGAACCGCTTTCACCACCTCCTGCTGGGTCATGGGACGGCCGAGTCCGCGTAGAGAACCTTCCACCTCACGCAGGTAACGGAATTTCTCTCCCAGCTTCATAATGCAAATCGAAATATTTATATTGCAACTTGCAATATTTGTCAAGAAACGAATGTGGCATGTTTTGAGTGAGTTGCACCCTTGCTAGAGCCCTGCCTCGATACGGGAGCGGGGATCGAGATAATCGCGCAGCGCATCGCCGATGAAGTTGAACGAGAGCACTGCCAACATCACAGCCAGCGCGGGAAAGAGTACGAGATGCGGGGCATCAAACAGGTGAGCTCTTCCGTCGTTGAGCATCGATCCCCAGCTCGCCGTTGGCGGAGGCACGCCGAGCCCGAGAAAACTCATTGTAGCTTCGGCGAGGATGGCACCCGCCATGCCGATGGCAGCTTGCACGATCACAGGCTGAATGATGTTCGGCAGGATATGACGCACGATGATGCGGAAATCGCTGGCTCCTAGGGCGCGGGCAGCTTCGACGAATTCGCGTTCACGGGCGGCCAAGACTTGTCCGCGGACGAGGCGAGCGTAGCCGACCCATCCGCCGAGTGATAGAGCAAGAACAAGATTGAAAATGCCCGGACCGCGGAAGGCGACGAACGCGATGGCGAGAAGGATCCCGGGGAACGAGAGGAAGGCGTTCATCACGACCACGTTGATGAAACGGTCGACCCCTCCGCCGTAATAGCCGGCGATGGAGCCGATGATGAGGCCGAGGGCCAAAGATGCGAGCACGACGCAACTGCCGACCAGCATGGAGACACGCGCTCCGTAAATGATGCGCGACAGAATGTCGCGGCCGAGTTCATCGGTTCCGAACCAGTGTGCGTGCGATGGAGTGTCGAGACGCGTGGGAAGTTTGATCGACGCGGGATCTTGTGGGGCGATCCAGGGAGCGAAGAGGGCGAAAATCACGAAGATAATCACCAGCACCGCGCCCGCGGCTGCCAGCGGGTTGTGGCGGGCATTCCCGGCGATGCGGTGGCGGAACGGGATGGCGGCCGTGGACATTACGCAATATTAAATTACCGGACGGTCTTGAGGATCCCCGGCAGGATGTGTTCTCATGGAGGGCGTGCGGGGCAGCATGACTGCACGCGGGCCGAAACCTCCACCTCTAGCCTACCTTCTAAGGAGGAAGAATCATGAGCAAGGTGTCGTATATCCCCAAAGATTACAACTCTGTCACACCCTACCTGGTCATCAAGGGTGCAGCGCAAGCGATTGAGTACTACAAGCAAGTTTTCGGAGCGACGGAAACCGTGCGCATGAACGGACCGGACGGCAAGGTCGGTCATGCCGAGTTGAAAATCGGTGACTCTCACATCATGCTGGCCGACGAAAATCCCAGCATGGGGCAGGGACACACCAGCGCGGCCACGATCGGCGCGAGTCCGGTAAGTCTCTACGTATACCTTCCCGACGTGGATCGCGTGGTCGAGAAAGCGGTCGCGGAGGGCGCGAAGATTCTGAAGCCGGTTCAGGACCAGTTCTACGGAGACCGCAATGGCTTCATCCAAGATCCGTTTGGACATCTGTGGGGCATCGCCACCCATGTGGAGGATGTGTCGCCTCAGGAGATGAAAGAACGGATGAAGAAGATGATGCAGGCGGCGTAGGGTGATCGGAATGGAGGCGGGGTGGCCAGTGCCCGCCTCTACCTTTTTCGATTGCTTCCCTCACGCTTGGGTCGCTGTAGCGAGACGTCTCCGGCGGCGCCACACAAGCCGCTTCGGTCCGTGATTTGACTCCGAAGGACTTTCACGGCCTCGTCGGCCAATCGCTTATGGATTCGGATCGATGTCTTCGCTGCGGCTATGTTCTTTCCTCGACTCCCCTGTAAATTTCTGCCTACTTCTACTCAGTTACTTCGGCCGTACGACGCGGGATTTAGTTTTCGCTTGCTTCGGAGCGGCGGCCTCGATTGGCCGGTGCGTGTCATATTGAGTCAGTCAGGAGGTTAGAGTTTTTCGCCAGTCGCAGCCTGGCCAGGCAGAAGAAATGTCGTGGGATATTTGCCTTCGCCACAGATTTTGAACGAGCCGAAATCTTTGAACCACCGGCCTTCGGGGACATTTGGTCTCGTCTCCAGCCAGACACGGAGTTGGTTGAGGTCATCGGGCTGATGTTGCGGTCGTGCATGCGATCGATGGTCGCGGACAGCCGCGGGGATGCGCGGCCAGGTTTCGGCCTGGGGCATTATTCACCAAAAACCAAACGGCCCAACTCGTCGCCCAATCGCTTGACTTGCTGCGGATTGCTCTCGGCGCGAAAGCGTTCGGCCTTCTTTGGTCCTCCGATCTCGCTCCTCTTGGTTTGCAAGCTCGGCTGGGGCTACACGGTTAGTTGTCATAAAAACTCCTTTACACACTTGTTGTGAGACGGGAGGGGCCTTCCATTCCAGCGAAAATGGGGAAAAGTGCGGCCAGTGCTTGCCTTTTTCGTTCTCCGCTACTGTCTGATCCTCGGGTTCGCCACCGAATACAGCACGTCCGTCAGGAAGTTCACAGCGACGTAGGTCAAGCCGATCGCGAGAATGCAGCCTTGGACCAGATAGTAATCGCGGTTGGAGATGGCTTGGATGGTCAGGCGGCCGATGCCGGGCCAGGAAAAGATTGTTTCGGTCACGATTGCGCCTGCCAGCAGCGCGCCGAATTGCAGGCCCAGCACTGTGATGATGGGGATCATGGCATTGCGCAGGGCGTGGCGGTAGACCACCGAGCGCTCGGGCAGGCCTTTGGCGCGGGCGGTGCGGATATAGTCCTGGCTGAGCTCTTCGAGCATGGAGGTGCGGACCATGCGGGTGAGGATGGCCGCGAGCGCTCCACCCATCGTAACGGCGGGCAGGATCAGATTCGCGAATGAGCCTGCGCCGGAGACGGGCAGCCATCCTAGTTTGATGGCAAACAGCAGAATCAGAATCGGCCCGAGCGCGAAGTTCGGAAACGAAAGGCCGAAGAGGCTGACCACGCTGAGCAGGCGATCGTCCCAGCGATTGCGGCGCCGGGCGGAGCGGACGCCCGCCGGTATCGAGAGGACGATCGCGATGAAAAGGGAAGCCAGCGTGAGTTGCAGGGTGTAGGGATAGCGCTGAGCGAGCAGACGCGTCACACTTTGGTTGTAGCGGAACGACGGACCAAGATCGGCGTGAAGAACTCCTTTCCAGTAGTGGATATATTGTTCGCCGAGCGGGGCGTCGAGGCCGTAGGCGTGGCGGGTGGCCGCGATATCGGCCGGGGGCGCGCCTTCGCCCAGCATTTGTTGGATGGGGTCTCCGGGGACGAGATGGATCAGCAGGAAGACGAGGCTTACGACCAGCCAGATTACTGGCAGGGTGTAGAGGACGCGTTGGAGCAAGGCTTTTGGCATGATTCAGTGATCCGTCGCCGATGGTCAGCAAGTCACATCGAGCTGCGCTCGGGGGACAGCCGAGGCAGCGGTCCCCACACAATACCAATATCCCGGCCATCAGTCTCCGGCTTGCTTTGCGCTTTCTGCTTTGTCGTCGACATTCTCTAGTTTGTCGATCTTTACTTTCGCGATGCGGTGGGCATCCATTTCTTCGACGGTATAGCGGTGGCCTTCGTACTCGAACGATTCGCCTACGTGGGGGATTTGTTGCAGCCGGGCGAGCATGAATCCAGCCAGGGTTTCGAATCCGGCATCCCGCGGCAATAGCAGGCCATGCTGGGTCTCGAGGTCGCGGATGTTTACGGAACCTTCGAGCAGCAGGACCGACTCGTCTTCGAGTGCGGGCTCGGGTGTCGCGACGTCGAATTCGTCTTCGATGTCGCCGACGAGTTGCTCGAGAATGTCTTCGACCGTAATTACGCCCGCCGTGGAACCGAACTCATCAACCACTACAGCCAGGTGACGGCGCCGCTGTCTAAATTCATCCAGCAACTCGGCGAGGACCTTGGTTTCAGGAACAACCAGCACATCGTGCATGATCTGGCCGACCTGCATGCGGGCGATGCGCGCGGCCAGAGGCTGGCCGAGATTGACCAGCCGGAAGCGCACCCACCGGATCAGTTCCTTGTAATAAAGGACGCCGACGATGTGTTCCGGACCGCGCTGCGGGTCGTAGACCGGGATGCGAGAGTGCTGGCCTTCGACCACGCGGTTGAGGGCTTCGTCGAGCGTGAGGTCCGATGGAAGAGAAAAAATGTCGGGGCGGGCGACCATGACCTCGCGGACAGTGATGCTGTCAAGTTCGATGGCGTTGTGGATCATCTCTTCCTGAGACTCGGGAATCTGGCCGAACTGGCGGCTGGCGGTGACGATGAGCTTGAGTTCGTCTGGGGAGTGGACAACACCGCCGCGGCGCGTCTCGCGGGCTCCGAAGAGCCGCAAGACCAGGCCTCCAGATCGGCGCATGAAAAATAACAGGGGCCGACCGACGGTGAGGAAGGCTTCCATGGGAGCGGCCACGGCAAGGGCAATCTGCTCGCTGCGCTGCAGGGCCAGAGTTTTCGGCACCAGCTCACCGAGAAGCACGTGCAGATAGGTGATCAGGCTGAAGGCGATTACGATGGCGATGCCGTGGGCGTAGACCGCGGCGTGCGGAACTTCGTGCACGAAGCGCAGAGCTTCAACCAGGCGGGCGACCATGGGTTCGCCGATCCAACCCAACGTGAGGCTAACCATTGTGATGCCCAGTTGCACACCATTCACAACTTCATCGAGATGCTGATGGAGGCGCTGGACGTTACGGGCTCCGATGCGGCCGGATTCGATGAGCTGCTGGATGCGGGTATCGCGAACACTAATCAGGGAAAATTCCGCGGCTGCAAAAAACGCGTTCGCTGCCACCAGGAGAAGGATCAGCAGCACCCGGAGCAGCACGAAGGCGAGCATGGATGGGTAATTCTAGCATTCTGAGCCCGTGGTTCGTGGTTGATGTTCGAGGCGAGGCCGGTAAGCAGGGGTTGAGGATGGAGCGGAATAGTGGACAGAACGAAACCATTTTTCATCAAACTTTCAGCAAAAATTATCATAAAAAATCATCCTGCCGGGTTACCTTCTCTGCGCTCCGACGGTCTAACTGTCAGGTGGCAAGTCGCTTACGGCAGTCACCGGTCATTCTGATCCAATCTGGAATTCTCAGGAACAAAAGCAACTCTGGCCACGTACATAAGGAATGAGAGCGCAGAACTTGGCTGTTTCCACCTCGTACCCGGGCAACTCACATCCAGGAGGCAGTGGTGAACGGAAACGGAAATCATAAGAAGAAGCGTCGCAAACTGTTTATCTATGGCGGCATTGGGCTGGCGATCGTCCTGTTGATAGCGATTGGCGTTTTCGCGGCAACGCGCGGCGGCACCAAGATAGATCCCACAAAGCTGGCCAAGGTGGAGAAAGGTGACCTGGCGAAGAGCGTGGTGGCAACGGGCAAGGTTACGCCAATCACCAAAGTCGAGGTGAAGTCGAAGGCCAGCGGCATTGTGAAGAAGTTGCTGGTGGACTATGGCGACCGGGTGAAGAAAGGCCAGTTGCTGGCGCAGCTCGACAAGGTGGAGATCGAGGCGCAGGTGGCGCAATCGCGGGCCGCGCTGGACGCGGCCGAGGCGAATCTGAACAGTTCGCAGGCGGATTTTGAACGAGCCAAGGTAGACGCCGAAGGGCCGGACGTCCCGCTGCTGAAGCGCGCCTACGACCGTGCCGTGGGTATGGCGAAAGACGGCGTGGTTTCGGCCTCGGCATTGGACGACGCGGAGAAGAACTACGAGATGTCCCTGAACAAGCAGAACGTCTCCAAGGCACAGGTGACGGTGCTGAAGGCGAAAATCGCGCAATCGCGAGCCCAGGTGGCGGAAGATCAGGCGAATCTTAAGCAACTCGAGGAGCAGCTCAGCTACACCGATATCATTTCGCCCATCGATGGCATTGTGCTCTCCCGCGATGTGGAGATGGGCGATGCGGTGAGCTCGATTCTGGTATTGGGATCATCGGCCACGCTGGTGATGACGCTGGGCGACACCAGCGAGGTTTATGTGAAGGGCAAGGTGGACGAGAGCGATATCGGGAAGGTGTATCTGGGTCAGCCGGCGCGAATCAAAGTGGAGTCATTCAAAGACAAGACTTTTACCGGCAAGGTCACCAAGATTTCGCCGATGGGCGTGGAGAAGGACAACGTCACAACGTTTGAAGTGCGCGTGTCGATTCAGAATCCGGGGGGAGAACTCAAGGCCGAGATGACCGCCAATGCGGAAATTATTCTCGAAGAACATAAGAATGTGCTACAGATTCCGGAGGGCGCGATCCTCTACGACAAGGATAAAAAAGCATCGGTCGAGATTCCTGATCCGAAAGGCAAGGAAGGCAAGGACAAGATCGCGGTGAACATCGGAATTTCCAATGGCGCGAAGACTGAAGTGCTTGGCGGATTAAAAGAGGGCGATCAGGTGGTGTTGCAGTAACTACTTCGACGGGAGAGTCACTAACTTCCGGAGTTACTAACTTATGGATAACGATCGCGGTTCGTCCTTTCCGGTTTCGATGGCGGCGCGTTTTCGCTTTCCGGCGATTGTGCTGGCTGTGCTGCTTGCTTCCACGTTTACGGTAGCTGCCACGCCGCAGGGGTCTTTTGACAAGACGTTTCAGGTCAGCGGGCAGGTGGATCTTGAGGTCGAGACCCATTCGGGCGACATCATCGTGCACGCCGGCCCCCCAGGGGCTGTATCCATTCGAGGCAAGATTTTTGTGGGGGATCACTGGCTGTTCGGCGACCAGCACACCGAAGTGTCCGATATCGAGCAGCACCCTCCGCTTCGGCAGGAGGGAAACAGCATCCGCATCGACTATGTAACGGCTCGAAACATTTCGGTGGACTATGAAATCACGGTGCCGGTCGACACCAAAATCCGCAGCCGTAGCGGCTCCGGAGACCAGGCGATTGAAGGAACTCGAGGCAATGTCGACGTGCAGACCGGGTCCGGGAACATCAAGCTGGCGCAGATTGCCGGAGACATTCATCTGCAGACGGGCTCGGGCGACGTGAAGGCGCGCCAGATCGCGGGCCAGATGCACGGAGGCACAGGCAGCGGCGACATCGAGATGGAAGAGAGTTCGGGCGATGTGAATTTGCGCACAGGTTCCGGCAACATTACGGCTCGCGGCATTCAGGGCGCATTTCGCGGCGATACGGGGAGCGGCAACATTACCGCTGAGGGAACGCAATCCGGCACTTGGGAGCTGCGTACCGGATCGGGCAACGTGCATGTGCGCCTGCCCGCGAGCGCGGCCTTCGACGCCAATCTTAGTAGCAGTTCAGGCAGGGTGCAGGTGGACGCGCCGGTTACCATGACGGTGCAGGGGCGGGTCGAAGACATGCACAAATCCATTCAAGGCAAGGTACGCGGCGGAGGACCACTGCTCACGGTGCGGACAGGCTCGGGCGACGTTCACATTCAGTAGCAGTGGTTAGTGGTTAGCCGTAAGAGATCGGCTAAGATCACTTGCCACCTACAACTACGCACTTTCTCCTATTACTTCCGTGCCTTGACGCCGGGGTCAGCAGCGATTACTTTCGATTCCTGGGGAAGATTCTGTCTCTATCCGCGAGGTAGGCCTTGGCGCACCGTCCGATTATCACACTGACCACAGATTTCGGGAGCAACGACCACTTCGTAGGCGTAATGAAGGGCGTGATTCTGGATATCGTGCCGGAGGCGGAGATTATCGATATCTGCCATTCGGTGCAGGCTTTCGACGTGCTTGACGGCGCGCTCACCATCTCTCAGGCTTACTCTTACTTTCCGACGCGAACCGTGCATGTTGTGGTGGTAGACCCTGGAGTGGGAACGGCGCGGCGTCCCATTCTCGCTTCGAGCGACAAGTATCATTTCGTGGCGCCCGATAACGGAGTGCTTTCGCTGGTGTACGCACGGGAGAGCCGCATGCACGTGCGGCACATCACTGCCGAGCATTATTTTTTGCAGCCGGTCAGCAACACCTTCCACGCGCGCGATATTTTTTCTCCCGTGGCCGCCTACCTGGCCAAAGAAGTCGACGGCCTGAAGTTTGGCGACGAGGTGGAAGATTATGTAAAGTTTTCGGCGCCGAAGCCGAAAGCCGTCGATGAGAACCGTCTTCGCGGCGTTGTGCTGAAGGTCGACCGCTTCGGAAACCTGGTTACCAACATCACGCCACAGGATGCTCCCATGCTGTTCAAGGCCAAGGCGGGCGCATTCAAGATCTTGGTCGGAAGCCGGGAGATCACCGAAATCAACAACTCTTATGCCGAGGGCGCTCCGGGAGAGGTCATGGGAATACTCGGGAGCATGGGCTTCCTCGAAATTGCGGTAAATCGCGGAGCGGCTGCGCAACTAACCGGCGCCGGAAAAGGCACCGATGTAACTGTCATCCTCGGCGAAGCGGCCGCGGCGGGCAAAGGCGCGTAACGAAATTCCTCACAAGTTCTTCGGCTTGGGGTGGGCATACCGCTCCATTTCGCCGGTCCACTTCAGAAAACGCCAGAGACTTGTGCGCTCCCGCCACAGAAATTCCCAGAACTCGAGAAAGCCGATCCGGGTCATTTTGACGCCGCAGTAGGTCTCAATCCGCCACAGCAGATAGGGGCTGCGCCACGGAGCCAGTCGATGGCCTTTGGTCGCGTTCCACAGAAAGCGGAGCGAGTATCGCACGGGGGCATGATAACCACTAACGATACTTTCGACTATACCTTTAGCGGCTCGACGTTGTCCTACTTTGAGTCTGAGCGCCAGAGCCCTTTTAGCCGCATAGAGCAACAGAAGAACGCCAACTGCCAAGGCGGGGAAGGCTAGCGATCCCGCAATTGTGGGAAAGTAACGAGCGCTCAGGGTGCCCAGACCGAAGCCGATGAGAAGACGGGCAACAATGAAAAGCCAGATTTCCATTCCAGTGAGCCTCTTAACCTTTTCTTGATTCCATCTCAGTGTCGACATGGCTAAGACACCCCGCCTCGAATCCTACCGCAACCACCAGAGCGGAGAGTCAAACTCGACTGCACCAAGATAATCGGCGACTCTATCCATGCTAGAATCCTGTCTCCGCCAGGAATTTCCATTCATGTCCAATGCAGACGCCCGCCAGCAAGCTGAAGACCACTACTATGCCGCGCTCGACTTGATGGCGGACGGGAAACTGGAAGAGGCAGTGGCTGCCTATCGGGAATCGCTGGTTTTCGATCCGACTTTCACCGACGCTCTTCATGGGCTGGCACGGGCGCTGCAAGATCTGCAACGCTACGATGAGGCCATCGCGGTGGCGCAACAAATCACGTCTTTGGATCCTGACGACGTTCTCGCACACACCAGCTTGTCGGTGCTTTATCAGAAGAAAGGGATGATTCCAGAGGCTGAGGCAGAGGCAGCCCTGGCGCGGGTGTTGGGATGGAAGCAGCAGTTGAAGAAAAGCTAGCTCCCAGCTGTCAGCGATTGTTGGCCTTCGGCCGAGGCGGATCGCCGCCTGCTTCTTCCAAATTAAGCTGAGGGCTGAAGGCTGATACCTGAGAGCTACAGCTCGTACTTCTTCATCAAATGTCGAAACGATCGATACGAGATGCCAAGCAGGTCGGCGGCTTTAGTCTGCACACCGTTCGAACGGTCGAGGGCAGTTTGCAGCAGAGAGCGCTCGATGCTCGCCACGTAGTTTTCCATGCCAACGCCTTGCGGAAGCACGGCATCGGGAGCTATCTCGGACACGCCGCCCGAGATGCCGGCACCAGCGGCCGCGGCTCGGGCCTTAGGGCGCTCGGCCGGCAACTCCACGTGCAATTCGTCCGTGGTCTCGAGGGCGACGGCGCGCTCGACAGTGTTTTCCAACTGGCGGACATTCCCCGGCCACTCGTAGCCGCAGAGAGAGTCGAACGAATTCTTGTCGACCCGCAGAATACTGCGGCCGGCCGCGCTGGCATACTTCTTGAGGAAGTGATTCACCAGCAGCGGAATATCGTCGCGGCGCTCGCGCAGGTTCGGCACGCGGATTGGAATGACGTTGAGTCGGTAATAGAGATCCTCGCGAAACATATTTTCAGCAACCGCTTTGTCGAGATCGCGGTTGGTGGCCGCGATGACGCGCACGTCGATGGGAATTTCGCTGGTGCCGCCAACCGGGCGAACGCTCCGCTCCTGCAAGACTCGCAGCAGTTTCACCTGCATGGCCAGGGTCATCTCGCTGATTTCATCGAGAAAAATGGTGCCGCCGTCGGCTACTTCAAAGAGTCCCCGCTTGTTCTGCGAGGCCCCGGTGAAGGCCCCCTTCAAGTAACCGAAGAGCTCGCTCTCCAGAAGAGATTCGGGAAAAGCTCCGCAGTTCACCGACACGAACGGGTCGGTGGCGCGGGGCGAACAAATGTGCACGGCTCGGGCCACGAGTTCTTTACCGGTGCCGCTCTCGCCGTGGATGAGAACAGTGCTGGCCGTCGACGCCACCGTGCGCACCGTCTGCTTCAGCTTCTCCATCGCCGGACTGGAGCCAATGATGTTGTCGAGTGAGTTGCGCGTAGCGGCGTCGCGGCGCAGGGCGAAGTTCTGTTTGCTGAGAACCAGCTTTTCCAGTGACCGGTTGATGGCCAGTTTGATTTCATCCACCAGGCCGGGGCTCTTGCGAATGTAGTCCGAAGCGCCTCCTGCCTTTACCGCTTCCACCGCGGCTTCATAATCTTCCACCGCGGTGATCAGGATGACCGAAGTGTCGGGAGATACGCGATGGGCGTGGCGCAGGACTTCGATGCCGTCAATGTTCGGCATTTTGATGTCGGTGACGATCAGATCGTAAAGGGCGCCGTCAATTTTGTTCTTGGCCGCCTGTCCGGATTGCACGGTTTCGACGCGGTGCCCGTCGCGACGCAGGGCGATATCGAGCATTTCGCAGATGGAGCGCTCATCGTCGCAAACCAGGATGTTAGCCACGCGGCCTCCCGTCTGCGGTGGGGGTGGCCAGCGCCGCCGCTTGCACCGCGGGCAATGACGAGACGCTGGATCCATGGCCTGGGCCGAGCTTGACTGATTCAAGGTTGGCTGCTTCCAGCACCGCTGATTCGGGCTTGGCAGCTTGCCGCTCAGCATCGAGCCGGCGCAGCTTCAGGACGAACGTGGTGCCCTGCCCCGGTCGGGACCGAGCCCAGACTTTGCCCTCATGTGCCTGTACGATCTGGTACACGACAGCCAGGCCAAGTCCTGTGCCCCCTTCAAAGCTGGATTGGAAGGGCTCGAAAATTTTCTCCCTCTGCTGCGGCGTCATGCCGCTTCCAGTGTCGGCAAAGCTAATCTGCCAATCGTCCCCGACACTTTCGATGGCTACTTTCAGAGTACCGCCCTCGCGCATGGCGCGCACCGCGTTTTCGCTGAAGTTCCAGAAGACTTGTTTGAGCCGGTCGCCGTCGGCAACAGCCCAGGCTTCGCCTACGGAGAAACTGCTCTTCACTACGATGCCGGTATTCTCAGCAGTCATGCGGTGACCCACGAGAGTGAGCGTATCCTCCAGCAGCCGCACCAGATCGACCTTGTCGAAGTGGTATTGTTTGCCGCGGGAGTAGGCCAGAAAATCGGTGATGATGGCGTTCAACCTCTGCGATTCGCGAGTCACGATGCCGAGCAGTTGCCGGTGCTCCTGGTTCATTTCAGGGATTGCGGAAAGCATGCTGACCGAGCCTGCGATCGAAGTAAGCGGGTTGCGGATTTCGTGGGCGATGGCCGCAGCCAGACGGCCTACCGCGGCCAGCCGGTCCTGCATGCGGACCTCACGCTCCAGACGCCGGATCTGGGTGAGATCATCCAGGACATATACATAGCCAAGCTCGCCGCGCTCTGGCAGGTTCAACCGGGCCACTCGCACACGAAATGTCTTGCGAAAGATATTCGCGTTGTCCGAACTGACCTCGAAACGTACTTCTCCGTGGGCTTCCTGGGATTCGACGGTCGGCAGCGGATCCATAAACAGCTTGGTAACCGGCGTTCCCAGCAACTGATCAGGAGCGCGGTCCAGAAGCTTCTGGGCAGCGCTGTTGACTAGCGTAATGCGGCCGTCCAGACCGGTGGTGATCAATCCGCTGCTGATGGATTGAATAATGTTCTCGTGCAGGACCTGAAGGTTCTCCAGTGCGCCGCTGGCATCTTTCAATTGCACACGCGCCTGCCTCAACTTGGCGGCCAGCAGTCCGGCGAGATAGGAAACGGCCAGGAAGGCGAACAGGTTTACGAAAATGATGGCTTGCAGCGCCTTCAGTCCGGGATGCGTGGTGCAGTAGGAGCGAACGATTCCGTAGTAGTTAAGATCGAGCACCGTGCCGTAGAGAATGAAGGCGAGCGCAGCCACCAGATACGCCCACACCCGCGGCAGGAGAACGCTGGCCACGATGATGACCAGCGGGTACAGAAAGTTCAGCGAACTGTCCCAGCCGCCGGTTTCATGCACGACCAGACTGACCAGAACCAAATCGGTGAGTACCTGGAGAGTCGCCTGCAAGCGGTGCTCGTGCCAAAAGGAGAGCAGCAGGATATAGAACAGCGAGAGCGTAAACCACAAGACGATGGTGCCGATGAAAAGGCGTATGGGCAGCGCCGTGGGCGTCAGCAGCGCCACAGCCAACTGGATCACAAGCAGGAAAGTCAGGATCAGGATCCGTACTTTGACCAGCCACGCCAGCCAATTCCGCTCGTCAAACGTCGATTGCATTAAGGTCCCGATGTCGTGGAAAAGACGTCCGGCAGGAATCCTGGCTCCGCCGGATTGAATCTTTCGCCCGCCTCAAAGAGTCAGGCTAGGCAAGAGTTGGAAGGCTACTGGAAGCCGGTATGCCTCCCAACCGAACGGTTCACCGCCAGTCATTCACCCGCCAGTCATTCAGTGGCCAGTTATCACCGGCCGCATTCGCAGCAAGTCTCGTACTAACCCGCCAGCTTGGCGATCATGGCAAACAATGGTATATAGAGCGAAATAACGATGCCTCCGACCACCACGCCCAGCACGCCGATGATGGCAGGCTCGAGCATGGACAGCATGTCTTTGGTGGCGGCGTCGACTTCTTCTTCGTAGAAGTCAGCAATCTTCTGCAGCATACTGTCCATGGCGCCGGTGGCTTCGCCGACTCCGATCATCTGGGTCACCATGTTGGGGAATACGCCGCATTCCCGCAGTGGATCGACGATGGTACGGCCTTCTTCGATGGCCTTCCGTACCTTCATCAGAGCTTCTTCCAGAACCGCGTTGCCGGACGTCTTGGCAGTAATGGACAAGCCCTCAAGGATCGGTACGCCTGATGTAATCAGAGTACCCAGAGTACGGGTGAAACGTCCGACCGCAATTTTGCGTAAGAGCGGTCCAACGATGGGCAGCGAGAGCAGCATTTTGTCGAAGTAATAGCGGCCTCGGGGGTCCTTGCGGATTTGCTTGACGCCGAAAACCAGGGCGATGCCGCCTACGATGAAGAGCCACCAGAAGCTCTGCACGAAAGCGCTCGTGCCCATCACGATTCGAGTGGGAAGAGGCAGGGCGACGCCCAGGCCGGCAAACAGGTTGGAGAAGATGGGAACCACCCACTTGAGGAGGGCGCCAACAATCAGCGTGGCAATGCTGACCACCGCGATGGGATAGATCAGCGCTGATTTCACCGCCGACTTCAAGCGCACCGCTTTCTCCACGTAGGTCGCGAGCCGCTGCAGAATGATGTCCAGAATACCGCCGGTTTCGCCCGCTTCAATCATGTTGGTGGTGAGGTCGTCGAAAACGTTGGGATACTGGCGCATCGCGTTGGCCAGGGTTGATCCGCCTTCCACCGTGGTGCGCACGCCGTTCAACGTCTTCTGGAACGTCTGGTTCTCCTGGTTAGCCGCCAGGATCTCGAGACACTGCACCAGGGGCAAACCGGCATCGATCATGACCGAGAACTGCCGGAAGAAAATCGCAATGTCCTTCACCTTGACTTTGGAGGTTCCGAAAGTGGGCATGGAAAATTCTTTGCCCTTCTCCCGGACCGACCCTGGCGTGATGTGCTCCCGCCGCAGTTGCTGCGTAAGCACTTGCTTATTTGCCGCTGATCGCTCTCCGGTGACCTTTTGTCCGGAGGCGTCCTTGCCCGAAAATGTGAAAACTGGCATGGTTTTAGCCTTTCCTCGAGTGTCGTCGCTAATTCCTGAAAGTCTCGCAAATCAAATTGCTTCAGTCGTCCGGCACGCCCTATCCAGCTGACGTGCCGCCCGAGTCTCTAGCCTTTGGATGGCACGGCTCCTCGCGCCATGGTTGAACTGTTGCTTCCACCGCGGTTGGTCAAAGTGGCGCCGCGGTTGATCATTTCCTGAAGTTCGTCGGGATTACTGGAGCGCTGCAGAGCCGTCTCCAGGGTGATTTGCTTCTGGATGTAGGCGGTAGCTAACGCCTGGTTGAACGTCTGCATGCCGAATTTATCTTGTCCGGACTGCATCGCCGAATAAACCTGGTGAATCTTGTCTTCGCGAATCAGGTTGCGAACGGCGGCGTTGGGGACCAGCACTTCCATGATCATGCAACGGCCTTTGCCGCTAATGGTTGGCAGCAAGGTTTGGCACATCACGCCCTCCAATACCATGGAAAGCTGGGCGCGAATTTGCGGCTGCTGGTGGGCCGGAAAGACGTCGATGATTCGATTGATCGTCGACGTTGCCGAGTTCGTGTGCAGGGTGCCGAAGGTTAAGTGTCCAGTTTCAGCGATGCGCAAAGCCGACTCGATGGTTTCGAGATCGCGCATTTCGCCGATCAGTACAACGTCTGGGTCTTCACGAAGTGCGGCCCTGAGAGCATCGGTAAAACTCTTGGTGTCAGCATGCAATTCGCGCTGGTTCACGACGCAGTTCTTGTTCATGTGCACGAATTCGATGGGGTCCTCAATGGTGAGGATGTGATCGTGGCGCTCGCTGTTGATCTTGTCGATCATGGCAGCCAGGGTGGTGGACTTGCCGGAGCCGGTTGGTCCCGTAACCAGCACCAGGCCGCGCGGCTTATCGCAGAGCTTGCTGACCACCGTGGGCAGGCCGAGCTGGTTGAAGGACTTGATCTCGAACGGAATCAGGCGGAACACGGCCGCGCTGGCGCCGCGCTGGTTGAACACGTTGGCGCGGAAACGGGCTAGCCCTTTCAGGCCGAACGAAAAGTCCAGTTCCAGGCTCTCTTCGAAGCGGTGCTTCTGGGCATCCGTCATCACGCTATAGGCCAGTTGCTTGGTCTCGGCCGGCGTCAATTGCGGCAGGTCCAGTGGCACCAGGTGTCCGTGAACCCGGATTTGGGGCGGCGAATTCGTGGTGATGTGAAGATCGCTGCCATTCATCTCCAACATCCTTTTCAGCAAGTCACTGAGCGACAGACCCATAGTCGTAATTCCTTCCTCAACGTTGTCGTTACGAATTTAGTGAATGGTTTCGCGGGCAACTTCTTCCAAAGTCGTGATGCCCGCGGCCACTTTGATCAAACCACTACGCCGGAGCGTGATCATGCCCCGTTCGATTGCTTTCTTCTTCAGTTCCACCGCCGAAGCGCCTACCAGCACAAGCTCCCGGATTTCATCATCCACTTCCATAACTTCATACAAACCGCAGCGGCCTTTGTACCCCGTGTTATTGCAAACGCCGCATCCTTTGCCCTTTTGAATTTTTATTGTCCGGGCTTCTTCGGGGCTGAATCCTTCTTCGATCAAGGTCTGAACCGGAACGTCCACCGTCTCGGTGCACTCCTTGCAAATGCGGCGGATCAGGCGCTGGGCGCAGATCAGATGGACCGAGGTCGCAACCAGAAAAGGCTCGATGCCCATGTTCATCAAACGCGTGATGGTTTCAGGCGCGCCGTTCGTGTGCAGAGTGGAAAGGACCAGGTGGCCGGTGAGAGCGGCCTTAATGGCGATCTCGGCGGTTTCAAAGTCTCGAATTTCGCCGACCAGAATGATGTTGGGATCTTGCCGCAGGAAAGATCGGAGAGCCGCCGCGAAATTCAACCCAATCTGCTCCTTCATCTGCACCTGGTTGACGCCGCCCAGCTGAAATTCGACCGGATCTTCGGCGGTCATAATGTTCGTGTCTGGCTGGTTGAGACGCGAAATCGAGGAATAGAGCGTATTCGTTTTTCCTGAACCCGTCGGGCCGGTCACCAGCACCATGCCGTAAGGTTTGAGAATGGCTTTCTCGAACTTGACCAGAGACTCGGGCTCGAAGCCCAGCTTGGTCATATCGAGCCGCAGGTTTTCCTTGTCGAGCAAGCGGAGCACAATCTTTTCGCCCCACAGCGTGGGTAGAGTGCTGACGCGGAAGTCGAGCTGCTTCTTGCGGCCGCCGATGTTCATCTTCAGCATGATGCGGCCATCCTGCGGCAGACGCTTTTCGCTGATGTCGAGCTTCGCCATAATTTTCAGGCGCGAAGTGATTGCATCCTTCAAC